>Ga0265316_10000234_pt1 | contig 64079 bp, 59 predicted proteins | sample 4522metaG_FD_202092 | JGI IMG/M metagenome (GOLD analysis project Ga0265316, IMG submission 202092) | Rhizosphere microbial communities from Carex aquatilis grown in University of Washington, Seatle, WA, United States - 4-5-22 metaG | ecosystem: Host-associated > Plants > Roots > Rhizosphere >... | reverse complement strand
TGGTGCGGGCGATTTCCAGGGACTGGTTGTGGCCGCGCTCGCGGTAGCGGTTTCGATGCAAAGGCATGGGGATGATGAGTCCGGGCTTGTCTTCGAGTCCGGCCAGGGCGTCGGCCAGCATGTCGCCCAACAGCCGCGCGCAGGGATGGCGGGCGTGGAATTTCAGGGCGCAGATCAGGTGGCCCACCGGCCCCCTTTCCTGGTAACGGAGCAGGGCGAAGGCGCGGTCGAAGGCCGGCGGGTGTTTTTGGCATTCGCCGCAGGGAATGTCGCTGGCGAAGGGGAGGGGCCGGGCACAGCGGGCGCAGGCCGGGCGGTTGAAGGGGAGGGACTCGGAGCAGGCTCGGCACAGATCGCGCCCCTCGCTTCCCGCGTCGCCGCACAAGAGGCAGGTGGGCGGGAACAGCCAATCCTGTATAATGCTTGCCCAGTTGTTCATATCAATGGCGCTTTTAAGTTGACGGGTCGCTTTGCAGGTGAAGCTTGTTTCCCATTTCTCCTGATGGGAAAGGGCGCCTCATCCACAGGCGACCGTTGGGAGAATTGAGAAAATGCTAGCAGAATCGACGGTTAATGTGGCCGAAAAACCCTCTTTCAGTGACGGCCTCCGCCATGATTGGAGGCTTGAAGAGGTGCGGGCTCTGTTCGCCCTGCCGTTCAACGACTTGCTGTTCCGGGCGCAGACGGTGCACCGCGGGCGGTTCGATGCCAATGAGGTGCAGGTGAGTAGCCTGTTGAGCATCAAGACCGGAGCTTGCTCCGAAGACTGCGCCTATTGTCCGCAAAGTGCCCACCACCACACGGGGCTGGGCCGGGAGGACTTGCTGCCGGTGGAGGATGTCTTGCATGCGGCAGGCAAGGCCAAGGCGCAGGGGGCTTCCCGTTTCTGTATGGGCGCGGCTTGGCGCAGCCCCAAGGATGGCGATGTCGAGCGGGTGGCTGCGATGATTGCAGGCGTGCGCGAATTGGGCATGGAGACCTGCGTGACCCTGGGGATGCTGACGGATCGGCAAACCCGGCGCTTGAAAGACGCCGGGCTGGATTATTACAACCACAACTTGGACACTTCGGAAGAGTACTATGCCGAAATCATTACCACTCGCACTTACCAAGACCGCCTGGACACGTTGCGGCGGGTGCGCGAGGCCGGCATCAATGTCTGTTGCGGCGGTATCGTCGGCATGGGCGAGAGCGACGATGATCGCGCCAAATTATTGATCGAGCTGGCCAATCTGCCCCAGCATCCGGGTAGCGTGCCGATCAATATGCTGGTGCGGGTGGAAGGCACGCCGCTGGCCGACGTCGGGGGTCTCGATCCGCTGGTTTTCGTGCGCACCATCGCGGTGGCGCGCATCCTCATGCCGGCCTCGCGGGTGCGCCTATCAGCGGGGCGTGCGGACATGAGCGACGAGATGCAGGCTTTGTGCTTCCTGGCCGGTGCCAATTCCATCTTTTATGGTGAAAAATTGCTGACCACCGACAATCCTGTGGCCGACAGCGACCGCCGTCTGTTCCAGCGCCTGGGATTGCGCATGGCGGGTGCGACGGCCGAGTTTCTAAGCCCATGAGCCCTGACGAACTGCCTGCCCGCTTGGCCGAGATCGAGGCCCAAGGGCTTTACCGCCGCCGCCGCGTCCTGGAGAAAACCTGTGGTGCCGAGGCTGTGCTGGATGGCCGGCGGCTGGTGAATTTTTGCGGCAACGATTATCTGGGGCTTGCCGACCATCCGAAGGTGGTTGAGGTGATGCAAAAGGCCACGGAGCTTTATGGCGTCGGCAGCGGGGCATCCCACTTGGTTTCCGGGCACGGCCCGGCCCACCGCGCCCTGGAGGAGGCGCTGGCCGAATTCACCGGCCGTGAGCGGGCCATGCTGTTTTCCACCGGCTACATGGCCAACCAAGGCGTCATCGGCGCTCTGGTCGGACGCGGCGACTGGGTGTTCGCGGACCGGCTGAACCATGCTTCCTTGCTGGATGGCGCGTTGCTGTCCGGTGCCAGGCTGAAGCGCTATGCCCATGGCGGCGTGGAGGAATTGCGGGCCGACTTGGCTGAGTGTTCGACGGCTGGGCGGCTGGTGGTCACCGACGGGGTGTTCAGCATGGATGGCGACCTTGCGCCCTTGCCAGAATTGGCCCGTGCCGCCGGGGAGGCAAACGCCTGGTTGATGGTGGACGACGCCCACGGCCTGGGCGTGCTCGGCCCGACTGGGCGAGGCGTGTTGGAGCATTACGGTCTGGGCGCGGCGGAGGTTCCCGTGCTGATGTGTACGCTGGGCAAGGCGTTTGGAACCTTTGGGGCTTTCGTGGCTGGCAGTGGTGATTTGATCGAATATCTCATCCAACTCGCGCGCACATATATCTACACTACGGCTTTGCCGCCGGCGGTGGCCGAGGCGACCCGCGCCAGCTTGGCGTTGGTGCGCGAGGAATCCTGGCGGCGCGACAAGTTGCGGGGCTTGATCGAGCGGTTTCGGCTTGGCGCAAGGCAACAGGGTTTGAACCTGATGGATTCGCAAACCCCCATCCAACCCATTCTGGTCGGCGGCAACCATGAGGTCTTGCATGCGAGCCAATGCTTGCTGGAGGCGGGATTTTTCGTCGCCGCGATCCGCCCGCCCACGGTGCCGCCGGGAACCGCTCGTCTGCGCGTCACCCTTTCCGCCGCCCACGACGAGTTTCAAGTCGACAGTCTGCTTGAAATTTTGGGCAAAGTGGTTCCCAGGCAACCATGAGCCGGAACGGTGGAATAATCCACACCGAGGTTTTCGGCGAGGGGCCGGACGTGGTGATGGCGCATGGCTGGGGTATGCACTCAGGCGTTTGGAGGGGGTTTGCCCGGCGGTTGGCCGAGGGTTTTCGCGTCACCCTCGTTGATTTGCCGGGCCATGGCCGTAGCGGCATGATCTCCGATTTCACCCTGGACTGCGTTGGGCAGGCGTTGCTGGCGGTTGCCCCGGAACGGGCGCACTGGCTGGGCTGGTCGCTAGGGGCCAAAATTGGCTTGAGTGTGGCCGCACGCAGCCCTGAACGCTTGGCCAGCCTGACGATGCTGGCCGGCAGCGCCCGCTTTGCCCGTGGCGATGACTGGCCTTGCGCGATGGATTTGACACTGCTGTCCCGTTTCGCCGCAGATTTGATGGCGGATTACCAGCGCACGTTGATGCAATTTTTGGGGCTGCAAACCTGGGGCCTTGAAAACGCCCGTGAGGTGTTGGAGGCGTTGAAGGCGTCCGCGCTCGAATGTTCTGAGCCTGACGAAGCGGCTTTGCGGGCCGGCCTGGATATTTTGCGCAACGAAGATCTGCGGGCGGATCTGCCAGGCTTGCGCGTACCTTTGCTGATCATACTGGGCGGGCGCGACCGTCTGGCGCCTCCGGCCGCCGGCGAGGCCATGCGGGATTTGGCCGGCGGGGCGGAATTGCGGGTGTTGGCCGGGGCAGCCCATACCCCTTTCCTTTCCCACGCCGATGAATGTTTCGACCTGCTTACCGATTTTTGGCGGCGCCATGACGCAAACACCGCCGGCTGACTGGCCGGCTGGGGCGTCGTCTATGCCCGAGAAGCGCTGGGTGGGCCAATCCTTCAGCAAGGCGGCGTCGGATTATGACCTTGCGGCCGTTTTGCAACGGCAAGTTGGCGAGCGGCTGCTGGAGCGGTTGCAGGAAATCCCGTGCGCCCCCAAGACCATCCTTGATGTCGGCGCAGGCACAGGGTATTGCACGGCCCGCCTTGCGGGAATGTTTCCCGAGGCGGAGTTGCTTGCTTTGGACATTGCCGAAGGCATGTTGCGGATTTTGCGCGAGCGGCCGGGGCTGGGCGGAAGGGCGCGGAGGATCTGCGGTGACGGCGAGTCCCTGCCATTGCGGGCGTTTAGCGTGGATCTGGTGTTTTCCAACTTGGCTTTGCAATGGTGCGCCGAACTGCCAGTCGTTTTGGCGGAATTTAGGCGGGTGTTGCGGCCTGGGGGCATGGTTATATTCAGCACCTTTGGCGAAGGGGCGCTGTGCGAACTACGCGCGGCCTGGGCCAAAGCGGACGCTTATTCGCATGTCAATGCCTTTGTTTCGCGGGCGTCGGTCGAGGCGGCCTTGGTCGGCGCGGATTTCGGCGATTGCAGTATTAGCGGGGAGCGGCGCGTTTTTGCCTATCCCAGCGTTGAGGCGTTGTTGCGGGAATTGAAAACCTTGGGCGCGCACAATGTCACCCAAAACCGCCCACGGCATCTTACTGGCAAGGGGGTTTTCCGGAGCATGTCGCAGGCCTATGCCGATTCCTCAGAGGAAGGGCGCATCGAGGCCAGCTTTGAGATCGTCTACGGCCAGGGGCGTTTGCCTGGCGAATAAAAATGATGGCAGGTATCGATTGTGGCGGGTTTTTTTATCACTGGCACGGACACGGGGGCGGGCAAGACATGGGTGACCGCCGCCCTCATGCGCTTTTTGCAAGCGGAAGGCTGGTCGGTGGTCGGCATGAAGCCGGTGGCCTGTGGTTGCTTTCGGCAAGACGGGGGATGGCGCAACGAGGACGCTCTGCTGCTGCAAGAATTAGCGACTTTGCGGGTCGATTACGCGAAATTAAATATTTACGCTTTTGATCCGCCGGTTTCGCCCCACCTTGCCGCTCGCCTGGCTGGCCGGATTGTCCGATTGGATGAAATTGTCCGGCAATGCCGGGAACTGGAACGGCTGGCCGATGGCGTCCTAGTTGAGGGGGTGGGAGGATGGGAGGCTCCCCTCAACGACGGGGAGCGGGTGTCCCATTTGGCCAAGGCATTGAAATTGCCGGTTATTCTGGTGGTGGGTCTGCGGCTGGGCTGTTTGAACCATGCTTTGTTGAGCCACGATGCAATAGTCCGCTCCGGTGTTCCGTATGCGGGATGGGTCGCCAACGGCGTCGATGCCGACTTTTCCTGTCTTGAGGAGAACATCGAAACGTTGAAGTCTTCGTTGTCGATTCCTTGCTTGGGCGTCGTCCCCCATGACGACCAGCGGGGGATGAGTTCGCAGAAGTGCTTCATCAAAGAGGAGTTTTTCCTGGAAGGCCGTGAAGAAATCTTGCGTAGACTGTCCGTATAAGTTAAATTTTCCCCGTCCAACCGAAGGCTGTTCATTTTTAGGCGGGAAAACACCTGTCGCGCTAGGGGTTTTACGCCGATTTTTTTTGCGGCAACGTTTTTAACGCAGGGCCTGGTGGCCCCAGGCGTCAGACGGGGGGTGACATCATGGTCGAGTCGGAACATGATGCGGCAACGGGTGAAAAAACCATCGTCCTGCGGCCCAATGGGTCGCTCAACCGGCGGCAGGGTGTTGCGTTGTTGGCGTTCTGCGCACTGTTGATGGGCTCGATAGGGGGCGTCTTCGCTTTTCTGGGCGCGTGGCCGGTGCTGCCTTTTTCGGGGCTGGAATGGTTGCTATTGGCGTATTGCCTGCATCTCAGCCGCAGACAGAGTGCCGAGCGGGAGATCATTACGATCACCGACGCGCTGGTCAGGGTCGAGAAGGGTCGTGAAAGCCCTTGGCAGACACACAAATTCCAGCGGGCCTGGGTGCGGATCGACTGGACCGGGCCGTCGGCCAGAGGGCGGCCAAGTCGGCTGTCGTTGAGATTGCATGGCAAGGAAGTCGAAATAGGGCGCTTTCTGGTGGAGTCCGAGCGGCAAGCTTTGGCAATGGAATTGAAGGTTCTGCTAAGTTCCAGATAGTTCAATTATTAAAAGCATTTTTAAGTACTTGAGGAGAGGGCTGCGTGAAGAAAACAATACAACTGATCGCCGGTGTTGGCCTGGCGTTGGGGGGGGCGGCACAGGCCGAGACGGGTTCCGGCACCGGGGTTGGCTGGGGGGCTTTGAACCTGCCGAGGGGTGTGACGCCATCCAGTGTCGATATCCATGATCTGCACATGCTGATCCTGTGGATCTGCGTGGGGATAGGCATTTTGGTCTATGGCATCCTGGCCTATTCGCTGATCCACCACCGCAAGTCCAAGGGCGCGGTGCCCGCCACGTTCCACGAAAACCATAAATTGGAGATCGTCTGGACGATCATTCCCTTCCTGATTCTGTTGGCCATGGCGATTCCCGCCACCAAGGTCATGATGAAGGTCTACGACACCAGCGCTTCCGACATGACCATCAAGGTTACCGGTTATCAATGGAAATGGCGTTACACCTACCTGGACGAGGGCATCGACTTTTTCAGTTCGCTGGACGCCAAGAGCAACGAAGCCCGCCAACTGGGTTCCAAGATCGATCCCGCCACGGTAGAGCATTACCTGTTGAACGTCGACAAGCCCTTGGTGATTCCGGCCAACAAGAAAATCCGCATTTTGTTGACTGCCGCCGACGTGCTGCATGCCTGGTGGGTTCCCGAGTTTGGCTGGAAGAAAGACGCCATCCCCGGCTTCGTGACTGACGGCTGGATCAAGGTTGACAAGCCCGGCGTCTACCGTGGCCAATGCGCCGAGTTGTGCGGTCGTGACCATGGATTCATGCCGATTGTCGTCATCGTCAAGACCGAGGACGAGTACAAGCAATGGGTCGCGCAGCAAAAGGGTGTGCAAGCGGCCAACACAGTCGATCCAAGCAAGCCGCTGACGGCGGATGAGTTGATCGCCAAAGGCAAGGACGTCTACGCCGCGAACTGCGCCGCTTGCCATATGCCGGGAGGCGAGGGCATGCCGGGAACTTTCCCCGCTATCAAGGGTAGCAAGGTGGCGCAAGGCCCCGTGGCTGATCACGTCAAGCTGGTTTTGCACGGCAAAGCCGCCATGCCCGCGTTTGCCGACCAGTTGAACGATGTGGAGATTGCCGCCGTGGTGACCTACCAGCGCAACGGATTTGGCAACAACAAGGGCGACTCCATCCAGCCAGCCGAAATCCAGGCGCTTAAATAATCTTCAACTTTTGAGGTAACAGGCTTATGTCAGCTACAACTCATGACGACACCCATGCCCATGGCGATGCCCATGAGCATCATGACCATGGCCCTGCCAAGGGGTTCATGCGCTGGGTCACCACCACCAACCACAAAGACATCGGCACCTTGTACCTGGTCACCGGTCTCATCATGTTTTTCGTCGGCGGCGCGATGGCGCTGGTGATCCGGGCGGAACTGTTCGAGCCAGGGCTGCAATACGTCGATCCGGCCTTTTTCAACCAGATGACGACGCTGCATGCCTTGATCATGGTGTTCGGCGCGGTCATGCCGGCTTTCGCGGGGCTGGCCAACTGGATGATCCCCATGATGATCGGAGCGCCGGACATGGCGTTGCCGCGTATGAACAATTGGAGCTTTTGGATTCTGCCGTTCGGCTTCGTCATGCTGGCCAGTACCTTGTTCATGGACGGCGGCGCGGCGGCGGCCGGTTGGACTTTGTATCCGCCCTTGGTGTTACAGACCGGCAACGCGCTTCCGTTCACCGTGTTCACCGTGCATTTGCTGGGGATGTCGTCCATCATGGCGGCGATCAACATCATCGTCACCGTCTTCAACATGCGGGCGCCCGGCATGACAATGATGAAACTGCCCTTGTTCGTGTGGACTTGGGTTATCACTGCGTTCCTGCTTATCGCGGTGATGCCGGTGTTCGCCGGGGCGGTGACCATGCTGTTGACCGACAAATTCTTTGGCACCAGCTTCTTTAACGCGGCCGGAGGTGGTGATCCAGTGCTTTACCAGCATCTGTTCTGGTTCTTCGGGCACCCGGAAGTTTACATCCTGATTCTGCCGTCCTTTGGCATCATTTCTTCGATTATCCCGACCTTCTCGCGCAAGCCGCTGTTCGGTTACAGCTCCATGGTTTACGCGACGGCTTCCATCGGTTTTCTGTCCTTCATCGTGTGGGCGCACCACCAGTACACGGTGGGCATGCCGCTCGCGGGCGAGTTGTACTTCACCTATGCCACCATGCTGATCGCGGTTCCCACCGGTGTGAAGGTGTTTAATTGGCTGGCGACGATGTGGCGCGGCGCGATGACCTTTGAAACCCCGATGTTGTTCGCCATCGCTTTCGTGGTGTTGTTCACGATGGGGGGGTTCACCGGCCTGATGATGTCCATTTCGCCGGCCGACCTGCAATATCACGACACCTATTTCATCGTGGCGCATTTCCACTACGTGTTAGTGCCCGGCGCGGTGTTTGCGTTGTTCGCCGGCGTTTATTACTGGTTGCCGAAGTGGACTGGGCACATGTATGACGAGCGTCTTGGCCAGTTGCATTTCTGGTTGACGACCATTTCGGTCAACATCTGCTTCTTCCCGCAGCATTTCGTCGGGTTGGCGGGTATGCCGCGCCGCATTCCCGACTACGCAGTGCAATTCGCCGAGTTCAACGCCTTGTCCAGCGTGGGCGCATTTGTGTTTGGATTCTCCCAGTTGATTTTTGCTTACGTCATTTACAAAGCCATCCAGGGTGGCGAGAAGGCGTCCAGCGAAGTTTGGGAAGGCGCGGAAGCGCACGGCTTGGAGTGGCATCTGCCGTCCCCGCCACCTTACCATAGCTGGACAGAGGCACCGGCCCCCGAGACGATCTCGGATTTGCACTGAAAACAGAAGGCAAGCCCATCCCCCTGAGTGACGGGGGGTGGGCGGCAGCATACTCCATGGACACACGCAAAAAAAATACGATATTGGCGGCGGCAATCGCGTTGATTGCCGTCTCGCTTTATTTGTTCTCGATTTACAAAGTCATTACTTCAAAACCGGAATCGTCGATAAGTGGACAGCAAAGATCGTCGGCGAGCTAATGCCCGACTTGTTTGGGGCATGGTGTTCGCCGCCATGGCCATGTTTGGCCTCGGTTTTGCCATAGCGCCTTATTACGATGCGATATGTGATTCTTTCGGCATCGGCGGCAGGGTGAAAAAGGCGTCGCCTGAGCGGGTTTACGCTGCCAACCAAGCAAGGGAGATCACGGTGGAGTTTGTCACGGCGGTGAATGGCAAGATGCCTTTGGAATTCCGCGCCGAAACGACCAAGCTGAAAGTCCATCCGGGACAGTACTACACGGTCAACTTTTATGCGGAAAATACTTCCGAAAACAAGTTGGTTGGGCGTGCTATACCCAGCATTTCGCCTGCATGGGCTTCTGCTCATTTCCAGAAGACCGAATGTTTTTGCTTTTCCGAGCAGGCGTTTGAACCTCACAAGGGACGGCGGATGCCGGTGCGTTTCACCGTCGATCCCTCGGTTCAGGCCGACATCACGGAAATGGCGCTGGCGTACACGTTTTTCGATATAACCGATAAGACACAAACCATTAAGAAGTGACAGGGGCACATCATGGCAAGCACAACAAAAGACGCATATTACATACCTCACAAAGCGCAATGGCCCATCGTGGGATCCATTGGCCTCTTCACGCTGCTGGCGGGGTTCGCTAACTACCTCAACGGTGCCAGCTACGGCTCGACCATGATGATTGTCGGCGTCGGCGTCATGGTCACCATGTTCTTTGGCTGGTTCGGCACGGTCATTGCCGAAAGCGAAAAAGGTACCTTTAACGCGCAGGTGGACATCTCCTTCCGCATGGGTATGCTTTGGTTCATTTTCTCCGAGGTGATGTTCTTTGCCGCGTTCTTCAGCTCGCTTTACTACACGCGGGTGTTGTCGGAGTCGTGGCTGGCGGGTGGGGAAAATTTCGCCATGGGTGCGACCAAGCAATTGTGGGAGGGGTTCAGTGGCGCGTGGCCGAACAACGGGCCTGGCCATGTGGGCGGCTTTGATGACGGCAGTTTCCATCCCATGGGGGCTTGGGGCATACCTGCGCTGAACACTTTGATCCTGTTGTCTTCGGGGGCTACGGTTACCTGGGCGCATTGGGGCTTGCTGGCGAACAATCGCCCCCAATTGATCAAGGGCTTGATAGCGACGGTGGTTCTGGGCTTCTCGTTCGTGGTGTTCCAGGCATTTGAATATCACGAGGCCTATTCGGAAATGGGATTGACGCTTGGCACCGGCATTTACGGCTCGACCTTTTTCATGCTCACCGGTTTTCATGGCCTGCACGTCACCATTGGAGCGATTTTCTTGACCGTCGTGCTGTTCCGCAGCGCCAGGGGGCACTTTTCCGCCAAGCATCATTTTGCGTTTGAGGCGGCTGCCTGGTATTGGCACTTCGTGGACGTAGTCTGGCTGGGTCTGTTTATCTTTGTCTATTGGCTTTAAGTTATTGATTCATATAGGAAAGCGAAGAGCGCTGCGCCTGCGGCGCTTTTTGTTTGCGTAATCCCGGGTGTTCAAAACGCTCGGCTTCAACTACTATTGACCCATTCGGCAAACCGATCCTAAATTCGACGATTCAATTGGGTCAACAACCATGGTGACACCCGCGACAAAAATCTTTCTTAGCGGACTGGCTAGGAGCTTGGTAAAAGAGGGATTGCTAACGGAAGCGGACGCGCAGTTGCATTGTGAGGAGGCGCTTAAGAAGCGAATGCCTGTGGTTCGCTATCTGGTTGCCAACAAGATCCTTGATAGCATTTCGATAGCCAATACGGTTTCGCGTGAATTTGGCTTGCCGCTGCTAGACATCTCGGCGATCACGGCGAACACTCTGCCGATCAAGCTGGTCAATGAAAAGCTAATCCGCCAGCACCATGTGCTGCCTCTATTCAAGCGAGGCAACCGCTTGTTTTTAGCGGTTTCGGATCCGACTTGCTTCCAGGCGTTTGACGAGATCAAGTTCCACACCCGCCTCTCCACCGAAAGCATCGTGGTGGAGGATGACAAGCTGACGCGTGCGATAGATCAAGCCTTGGAGGCGGCGGACACCTCCATGAAGGAGTTGATCGACTCCGACTTGGACAATCTCCAGATCAGCGGTGGCGACGACGACGAACAACCCCTCGAAAACAGCGATGTTGACGACGCTCCCATCGTCCGCTTCGTCAACAAGATTTTGCTTGACGCGATTAAGAAAGGGGCCTCTGATATCCATATCGAACCCTACGAGAAGATCTTTCGCATCCGTTTCCGCCAGGACGGTATGTTGCATGAGGTCGCCAGTCCGCCCGCCAACCTGGCAAACCGCCTTGCGGCCCGGATCAAAGTCATGTCCCGGATGGACATCGCCGAAAGGCGGGTTCCGCAGGATGGCCGCATTAAAATGGCGCTTTCGAGAACCCGCGCGATTGACTTCCGTGTCAACACCTGTCCGACTTTGTTCGGTGAAAAAATCGTGCTGCGTATCCTGGATCCGAACAACGCCACGTTGGGAATCGAGCGGCTGGGCTTTGAACCTGAGCAGCGGGAAGCGTTTTTAAAGAATATTGTCAAGCCATACGGCATGATTTTAGTGACTGGCCCCACGGGCAGCGGTAAGACTGTCACGCTTTACACCGCGCTCAACATCCTAAACCAGCCGGATATCAACATTTCCACGGCTGAAGACCCGGTTGAAATCACCGTCACCGGTATCAACCAGGTCAATGTAAACCCTAAGACGGGCTTGACCTTCGCGGAGGCCTTGAAAGCGTTTTTGCGGCAAGACCCCGACATTATCATGGTCGGCGAAATCCGCGATCTCGAAACTGCTTCGATTGCTGTCAAGGCAGCGCAAACGGGCCATATGGTGTTATCGACACTGCACACCAACGATGCGCCGCAAACTCTCAATCGGTTGATGCAAATGGGAATTCCCCCATTCAATATCGCATCATCGGTATTGCTCATTATGGCCCAGCGGCTTTGCCGCCGCTTGTGTGAACACTGCAAAAGGGTGGAGGATCTACCTCCTGAAGTGTTGTTGGACGCGGGCTTCAAAGAACATGAATTGGGGACTTTCACTGTTTACGGCCCAGTAGGCTGTGATAAATGCACGAAAGGATATAAAGGACGAGTAGGTATTTACCAGATTATGCCCATCAGCGATGCGCTGAATCGGATTATTCTAGAAGGTGGAAGTGTCAGGCAAGTCGAGGAGCAAGCCAAGCGCGACGGCATTGCGGATTTGCGGGAATCAGGCCTGAAGAAAGTCAAGGCGGGAATTACCAGCCTGGAAGAAGTCAACCGCGTGACCGTAGAGTAAGGGTGAAGGTTTAGGATATGGCAAAAGATGAATTATTGCACTTCATTTGGGAAGGAACCGATAGAACGGGTGTCCGCACTAAAGGAGAAGTCACCGCGCGTTCGGAGACCTTGGCCCGGGCGGATATTCGCAGGCAAGGCATCAGAATCACCAAGATCAAGAAAAAGTCCGCGCCGCTGTTCGCCCCGGCCAAGAAAAAAATCACCACCAAGGACATTGCTATATTCAGTCGGCAATTGGCCACTATGTTGACCGCCGGCGTGCCTCTGGTGCAGGCTTTCGAGATTGTCGGGCGCGGCCATGAAAACCCCTCTATGCAAGACCTTCTGATGACGGTCAAGGCGGACATCGAGTCAGGAAGCACGCTCGCGGAATCGCTGGGCAAGCACCCTATTTATTTCGACGAGCTCTTCTGCAACTTGGTGCATTCGGGCGAACAGGCCGGTGTGCTGGAAAGCCTCCTGCATAAAATCGCCGATTACAAGGAAAAGACAGAATCTATCAAGGCGAAAATCAAAAAAGCGTTGACTTACCCGACGGCCGTGCTGGTGATAGCAGGCATCGTGAGCGGCGTGCTTCTGGTTTTTGTCGTGCCGCAGTTCGAGGAGTTATTTAAAGGTTTCGGCGCGGAGTTGCCGGCTTTTACCCAAATGGTGGTCGGCATGTCGCGGTTCATGCAGAGCTATTGGTGGGCGATTATAGGCATCATTGCGGGTATCGGCTTCGTCGTCGGCAGGCTTAAGCGTGACTCCAAGGCGTTCAACCACGGTTTGGATCGGGTGACGCTCAAGGTTCCGGTGATCGGCGAAATCATCCGCAAAGCGTCCATCGCGCGCTTTGCCCGCACATTGTCGACCATGTCCGCCGCAGGCGTCCCCTTGGTCGAGGCGCTGCAATCGGTCTCCGGGGCCACTGGCAATGTCGTGTTCGGTTCCGCCATCTTGGCCATGCGCGATGAGATCGCCACGGGAACCCAGCTTCAGTCCTGCATGAAGCAGTCTGGCCTGTTTCCCAACATGGTCGTTCAAATGGTTGCCATCGGCGAGGAGTCGGGTTCGCTCGACAGCATGCTGTCCAAGGTGGCCGACTTCTACGAGGAAGAGGTGGATAACGCCGTCGATTCGCTCAGCAGCCTGTTGGAACCCCTGATTATGGCTGTCTTGGGCGTGATTGTGGGCGGTTTGATTATCGCGATGTATTTGCCGATATTCAAACTGGGTTCGGCCATATAGGCCCGCGCACACAAGGTGGCGGTTTTCACTTTGCAAGGTTTTTTGTCCGCGCGACAGTTGGCGGAATGGGTTCCTGTTCGATTTTTCTGGAATGAGCCGGTCAAGTGGAAGCCGTAGAAACTCTAATCAACAACAGCGTGCTGTTCGTTCCAGCCATGGCTCTGCTAGGACTGCTGGTGGGAAGTTTTTTGAACGTGGTGATTTATCGCTTGCCGGTGATGATGGAAAAATCATGGCGGAGCGAATGCATGGAGTTTTTGGGTTTGGACGCGACGGCGGAAGAGCCTGAAGCCGAGTTTAACCTGGTTTTTCCGCGCTCCCGTTGCCCGCATTGCCAGCATCCCATCGCCGCCCATGAAAATATACCGGTGCTGAGTTATCTGGTTCTGGGTGGGAAGTGTTCGGAATGCAAGGTGGCCATCTCTTTGCGCTATCCACTGGTCGAAATGCTGACGGCATTGGTCTCGGCGGCAGTCGCGTGGAAACTGGGGCCTAGCTGGCAGACCGCGTGGGCCTTGCCACTGAGTTGGTGCCTGATCTGTTTGTCGGCTATTGACATTGACCGGCGCTTGCTCCCGGATTCGATCACCTTGCCTTTGTTGTGGCTGGGGCTTTTTATCAGCCTGTTTAATGTGTTCACCGACAGCAAGTCAAGCATTGTCGGGGCCATTGCGGGTTACTTGTGTTTCTGGCTGGTTTTTCATGTGTTCAAGCTGCTGACCGGCAAGGAGGGCATGGGCTACGGCGACTTCAAGCTGCTGGCTTTGTTCGGTGCCTGGCTGGGATGGCAGAGTTTACCGGTCATTGTATTGTTGTCTTCGCTGATTGGCGCTTTTACGGGTATTTTGATGATCTTGCTGCTCAGGCGTGATCGTTCGGTTCCCATACCCTTCGGACCATTTTTAGGTCTGGCCGGTTGGATTGCCTTGCTTTGGGGGCATGAAATCACCTCCTTTTATCTGAGCGCCTCAGGGATCCGTTGAATGTGCTGAAAATTGGTTTGACCGGAGGCGTCGGCTGTGGCAAGAGTTCGGTCGCCCAGTTGTTTGCCGCCAAGGGTGTTCCTGTTTTCGATGCCGATGACATAGCGCGCGAATTGGTCGAGCCCGGGCAGCCTGCCTTGGCCGCCATTGTCGCGAAATTCGGCGATGTTGTGCTGGCGGCCGGACGGCTCGACCGGGCGGCTTTGCGCGAGCGGGTTTTCGCGGATGCGCTGGACAGGCAGATCCTAGAGGCGATCCTGCATCCTTTAGTCTACCAGTCCCTCAGCGCCAAGGCGGAGCGTCTCAAGGAGCCCTATTGCATATTTGCCATCCCACTGTTGATTGAAACCGGGCGGCAGGCGTTTGTTGATCGGATACTGCTTGTGGACTGCCCCTGCGAACAGCAATATGAACGGGTTAGGCACCGGGACGGGCTTGACGACACCGCCATTGGCCGCATCATAAGCGCCCAGGCGAGCCGGGAGCAAAAGCGCGCCGCCGCCCATGACATCATCGATAACACAGGGCCGATTGGACAATTGCGCGGACAGGTCGAAAACTTGCACCAGGCCTATCTGGCATTGGCGCGGGGCCGTTCTGGAGCGACGGCTTCTGGCTATTGACTAATCCTTGGCATCGGTCAAAATGTCCGCCTTAAAAAGGATTCAGCTTAACCCCCCATCCATTACGACCGGCCCCCACCTTGAACGACTTGGTTCTCTATGAGTTTCCGTTAAATGAACGGATTCGCGTGTTCATGCGCCTTGAACAACTTTTTCAGCAGATCGATCATTTCCTGAGGGGAAACTCGATCTGGGAAAGCCGGGCGGTGATTTCCTCCCTGCTCGAAATCCTCACCATCTTTAGCCGCAACGACTTGAAGTCGGAGATCCTCAAGGAAGTGGAGCGCCATGCCGGCGTGTTGAACAAAATGGCCAGCAACCAGAAGATCGACCGCTCCAAATTGGAAAAGATCCTGTCGAAACTCAACGCCATCGGTGACGAGCTTTACGCCACGCCTGGCAAGATCGGCTATTCGCTGATGGAAAACGAATTGTTCAAGTGCATATCCCAGCGCAGTTCGATTCCGGGTGGAACCTGCGCCTTCGATCTGCCGGTCTACCACTATTGGCTGCAACAAGAGGAGGCGCAGCGCAAACAGGATCTGGAAAATTGGCTGCGGCCTTTCGAGACCATCCGCACCGCCGTTGACTTGCTGCTGAATTTCATCCGCCAAAGCGGCGCGCCCAGCGTGGAGCAGGGGCAGGCCGGGTTTTTCCAGAAGACCTTGGATCACAGCCTGCCGTTTCAGTTGTTGCGGGTAGGGCTGAAGCGGTCGCAACCTTATTTCGCCGAGATCAGCGGCGGCAAGCACCGTTTCACGATCCGCTTCATGACCAGCGTCGCCAGTGAAAGGCCGGCTCAGAGCGACGAGGACGTGAGTTTTCAATTGACCTGCTGCATCCTCTAGCGCTGCCGCGGTGGACTATGCTTCGCTGGGCGTCTGGGGGCTTTTTGCCAGCGCTTTCATTTCATCGACCCTCGCCCCCGGAGGCTCCGAAGTGGTGCTGGCCTATCTGGTCAACCAGGCGCAAATCCCCGCGCCGCTGTTGCTGGCCGCCGCCACCCTAGGCAACACGCTGGGAGCGGTCACCACCTGGCTGTTGGGGCTATGGGCCGCCCGCCGCTATCCCTTGGAAAACCTGCAAGACGGCAAGCGCCGCCGGGCGCTGCGCTCGGTGCGCCGCTACGGCGTGCCGCTGTTGCTGCTGTCTTGGTTGCCCGTGGTGGGCGACGGTTTTTGTTTCGCGGCCGGTTGGCTGCGGTTGTCGTTCATCGCTTCCCTGGCGGCCATCGCCTTGGGCAAGCTGGGGCGGTACGCGGCGATTGTCTACTTGTTCTCCTGAAGCCTCGTCACCGGGCGTCGCCCACGGGCGCGGCATAAGCGTCTAAGACCAGGGTTTCCACCGAGTCGCCGGTCAACGCTTGCAGAAACTCCACCAGCGCGCCGGCTTCCCCCTCGCTTAGTGCCAGCGGCTTGATCCGCGGGTCGAGGTTTTCGTTGGCCACCCCGCCCTGGTTGTAAAACGCCACGACCTCCCGCAAGCTGGAAAACGCCCCGTTGTGCATATAGGGCGCGGTCAGGGCGATGTTGCGCAGCAAGGGCGTTTTGTATTTCCAGCGGTCGGCCGGGTCTTGTGTGATTTCATACAGCCCCAAGTCGCCGGGTTTGGCTTCGGCCACCGGCTTGATGGCCGAGCTGGCGAGGTCGACGCTGACGCCCGGCGCGATCTGCACCTTTTGCGCCGCAGGCGTCTTGCCCATGCTGTCCCGAAACCCTAAGCCGGTGTTGTGCAATTGGTTGTCGGTGAACAGCGCCTGCGTTTCGCCGATGGTGTGGCATTGCGAGCAGCCGGCCTTGCTGCTGAACAACTCAAAACCCTGCCGGGCTTTCGGGCTCAAGGCGTCCGTCTGCTTGCCGTAACGCCAGCGGTCGAACGGGGAATTGCCGGAGACCAGCGTCCGCTCGTAGCTGGCGATGGCCTGGCCCACGGTTTCCATGGAAGGGCCGTGATGGAACGCTTGCTCAAACAATCTTGGGTAGTCCGGCAGGCGCTTCAGTTTGTCGACGACGAATCCGACTGACGGGTTGCCCATTTCATTGCGCGCCAGAAAAGGCCCCCACACCTGGTTTTCCAGGCTGCTCTCGCGCCCGTCGTGAAACAGTTTTTCCGCATAGGCCACGTTGTACAGCGTGGGCGAATTGCGCCGCACCGTGCGCCCTTCAATGCCAATCGCCGTCGCCTGTTCCTGGCTGGTGAAGCCTTGCTCGGGGATGTGGCACATCGCGCAGGAGAAGGTGTTGTTCAGCGACAGGCGGCGGTCGAAAAACAGCTTGCGGCCCAGGGCGATTTTCTCGTGGCTCAAGGGGTTGTCTGGCGGGACGGGGACTTTCGGCAGGCCCAGGGGCGGATTTTTTGCCCGCTTCAACAAATCCGCCGGTCGGCCTAGGCGTTGGGCCAGGGCGACGGAGTGGGTCTGGTATTGGGCGGATTCGTAGCCGGACTTGTCGTCGCCGGAGCGCAGCAGCGACGCCTTGTCGCCCGGCTTTTCCGGCTGGGCGGCGGTGGGGCCGGTTTCCATTAGCAAAGTTTCAATATCGGCGACCACCGTGTCCGGGTGTAGCACGGACACCGTGTAAATATTGCGGATGCGCCGGTTCCGGTCAATCAGGAAAACCCGTAGCAGATGGGAGAATTTGCCGGTGGCTTGGCCCTTCGCGTCGAATTCTTTTTCCACCGATTGGCCGTAAGCCTTGAGTATTGGCTCGATTTCAGTTTGTGAAGCCGTGGTTAGGAAACGCCATTCCACTCCGGCATCCTGGAAACTCTGCCCATAACGGGCCATGGTTTGCGGCGTGTCGTGTTCGGGATTGAAACTCAGGGTAATCAGGCGCAGCTTGTCGGCCAGATTTGGCTTTGGTTTAAGCTTGGCCTTGACTTTCTGGAACACCGAAGTCGCCAACGGGCAGCCGTTGACATCGTCGCAGGTGGCATAGATAAAGCCGAGCAGCACGAGCTTGTCGCCATAGAGGTCATGCAGATTCATCGCCTTGCCGCCGGAGTCCAAAACCTTGCCGTCGGCAGCCTCGCCCATCTTTGGTAATTGATAGGAGGCAGGCTTGGGTGCGGGAAAGGGCAGGGGGCTGTAACCCGGCGCGAGCTTCGCGTCCGCCGCGTCATCAGCCCGCAAGCCTCCGCCACACAGGCCCAGCAATAAGGCTAAACCGAGTAAGCGTAAAAAAACAGGGAAAACCGGCATCGCATATCTCCACATTGTCGTTTTGGAGCGCAAGGCTTGCCTCGCACACGATGAAATAACGCATGGCAACAAGCCTTTTAAAAGAATGCGCCGACCTGAGCGACAGCCTCAAAGGGCTGGATTGAAAGCCTTTTGCTGAAAATCAAACCCTGCTTAAACCCCTTCGCTGAACTTGGCAAAAATCTGTGGGAGCGGTGTCTAACTGCGGCCGAAACTGCCAGTCGCTTTTCGAAAGCGCTCCCACAATGCGCATCTGCCTCAAGCGCTAAATTTACTCAGCCTTCGCCAACGCCTGCCCCCCTTGTTGTTTGGCCAGGCCGGAATACAAGGCATGCGCCCCAAATCGCATCTGGTGCGGACGGCCCAGTTTCTCGGCGTGGAAGTCGATGGCGAATTGTTCTTTCAATTCCTTGCCGTCCCAGTGGTAGAGCTTCAGGAATTGCTCGTTGTCCTTGCCTTTCTTATCCCAGTTAGCTAATAACGAAGACGTGTAATACAGCCGCTTGCCGTCCCAGCTTGAGGACACCATGTTCACCTGCGCGCCGATGTGTTTTTGGTAAACCTGCACCGGTTTGTCGGGGTTGGATATATCGAATAGGCGGGTGTCGCCGTCCATGAAGGTGTTCACCCAGAGGCGGGTGTCGTCGTTGGAGATGGAGATGTCCACCGGCAAGGGCACCTTGGACGGGTCGCCGATGTCGGCGACGGATTTGGCCTGCCATTCGCCCTTGGCGTCTTCGTGGATCAGCCAGATCTTCGAGGTCAGCGCGGTGGTGGTGAAGCAGTAGTTGTGCGTCTCGCCCCAGGCGCAGCGGATTTCCAAGGGCGCGCCGGGCACGTCGAAGACTTTCCTAGGCTGCTTGGTGTGCAAGTCCCAGGCGACGACGGTGTTGCCGAAGCGCTTCATGGCCTCCGGGTCGGTCAGCATCTTGCCGAAGTCCATCATGTAATTGTTCCAACCGGTGAACGAGGAGGTTACCAGCAGGTTCTTGCGCGGCAGCGCGCGCACGTCGTAGTTGTAACCGTCGGCGTATTGACCGGTCTTCACCGCGCCGCCTAAGTCGCTGTCGGTGGGCATCCAGTGGGTGGCGATATATTCGCCTTCGTTGCTGTATTCCACCAGCGCGGTGCGGCCGCCGTGGTCTTTGTTGTTGGACAGCCCGGTGATGATCATCCGGCCGGGCAGCGCGTACATGGTGTGCGGGCCGACCACGCCGCCGGATTTTTCGACGAAATTGGTGATGGTTTTGACCAGCTTGGGTTTGGCGGGGTCGGATTTCACGTCGAAGACGAAAATCTTGCTGGTGTCGAGGCCGCCGGCCCAGAGAAATTGGCGGTCGTCGGTGAAATCGGAATGATGGGCCTCGTTGCGTCCGCCGACGGAAAGCTGGGCGATGACTTTGCCGTATTTGTGCGATTTGGGATTCACGTCTACGGTGACGAGCTTGTCTTGCTCGTCGCCGATGCCTTCTTCGCCCAGTGTCCAGACATAGACAAAGTCTTCTTGCCCGGTGATTTTTTTCATATAGGGCGAGGCGCAGGTTTCGTCGGCGCTTGCGATGTTGGGCGCAAGGGCCGCGCTCAACAGGCCGGCGGCGGCGAAGCCGGCCAGCAGGCCGCGAACCGTGCGGGCGAGGGTGTTGGTTTTGTTCATGGGGCTTAACCTCTTGAGAGTTTGTTGTTATGGCAGCCCGGTTTAGACCAGGCCAGGTTCCGCTGTGCAGGGGTCGATCCGCGACACAATGCGGCGGATGTGGTTGGCCGGGAAGCCGCCAAGTTCTGCGTGTTCCCGGATCAATGCCTCGTCGGGGGCGATGTAGACACAGTAGATTTTGTCGTCGGTGACGTAGCTTTCGATCCATTGAATCCAGGGGCCGAGGTTCCTCAGCACGCAGCAGGATTTGCCGGAAATCGCCTGCAATTCGGCGGGCGAGAACTGGCCCGCGCCGGGGATTTCGCGTTCGATGATATATTTCGGCATGGCTGGCTCTTCTCCGTAAGGTTTAAAAATACGACCGGTCGTCTTGAATAGGGTTAAATTTTTTAAGGCTGGAAATAGCCCCTCAGCAAATGTCGGCAGCAGGCTTCCAGCGGGCGGGTGGATTGCTCGATTTTCATCCTCAGCAAAGCGCCCTGCCAGGCGTCGGACAGAAAATCGGCCATCTCCTCCGCGCCGAGGTCGCCGCGGAACAGCCCTTCGCGCTGGCCGCGCTCGATCCCTTCGCGCAATTTGTCCCGGTAGCCATGCACGGCGTCTTTCAGGGCCTGGCGGCAGGTTTCGCTGGTGTCGCCGACCTCGCCGATAAGGTTGCCGAGCAGGCACCCGCCGATGAAGCGCCGCCGCTCCAGTTCGGCGGCCAGTTCGCCGAAATAGCCTTCCAGCGCGGCCACGGCGTCCAGTTCCGGGCGCTTCAGCCAGCCGTCCAGCCTCTTGATGAACGGCTCGATGTAGTGGGCGATGGCCGCCGCGCCGAATTCTTCCTTGCTGGCGAAATAGTTGTAAAAAGATCCTTTTGGCACGCCGACGCTGTTGAGAATGTCCTGCAGGCCCGCGCCATGGTAGCCCTGTTCGGTGAACAGCGCGACGCCTTGGGCAAGCAGCTTTTCCCGGGTGAGGTGTTTGGACGTGGTTTTCATCATGGGGACTATAATACGACCGGTCGTCTTGAAATGGCAAGCGTCATGTTGCTTCGATCCATCGCAAAAGCCGGCTCGACAGGCAAGCCGACAAACGAAAGCTTCACGTGAAGATCGCAAAAGCGCAAAAAATGCCTCGCGCAACGACGCCGGGCGTCGTTGCGTGGCATGCTGACTTTTGAGTATTGACAGCGGCGTCTGCCGGGGAGCGCCAGGCCTGATGCCGCCAAGGCCTGTCACCCCCGCCATCCCGCTGGCGATGCGCCTGTCAGCTTAAGTACTCGCGCACATTGGATTCAATCGTGCTGTTCGGAACCAGAAACGGCTTGTCGGTGACGGTGAATTGGATCGTATTGCCGGCCAACACTTTGTAGTCCAAGAAAACTTTGCCCAGCGGGGTTTCGCCTGAGAAGCTGCCGCCGTTGGTGTCGCCGTTGAAGCTGCCGCCCTTGCTGATGATTTTGTCCTTCACCTTTTGCAGCAGGGAAGTCAGGTCGCCGTCAACGGTGGTTTTGAAAGAATGGGCCATGGAGCCTCCTAGTTAGGTTGTGAAAAGTCATGTTGATGCCCTGGATAAAGCGCGACAGGGAGCAAAAGGGCGGATTCGCTGCCTGGCATTTTAGTCAATGGGACGGAAACGGCAATGCCGCCGCCGTCCCGCTGTCGTTGCGCTAGCCCTGCGCGCCGGGTTCGTTCGGTTCAGTTTCCAACGGGATGCGCCGCCGGGCCTTGCCGATGAAATCGCGGGTGCGGGACAGTTTGGTTTCGCGGATTTCTTCCTCCAGCCGCAGCCGTTGGCGTTCCATGGCGAGCACGCCGATTTCGCGGTCGAGAAACGCTTCGAGTTCGGCGATTTCCGGGGCGCGGACTTCTTTTTCCTTGAGCTCCTGCTCGGTTTGCCATTGCCGCAATTGCGCGTTGTGGCGCAGTTGCTCTTGATGCTGGCGCGCCTCGTATTCGCGCTGCTGCGCCAGTTGGGCCTCGACTTTGGCCATTTCCGCGCGCAGCTTTTCCAGTTCCATTTCCTTGGCCCGCAGTTCCGCCGCGGTTTGCAACTCCCGCAAACGGGCTTCGTGGCGCAACTGCTCTTCGCGTTGGCGCGCCTCGCCTTCCCGCTGTTTCTTGAGGCGGGCCTCCTCGGCGACTGTTTGGGTGTCCAGTTCGATTTCCCGCGCCTTGATGTCCGCCTCGGCTTGCATTTGGCGCAGCCAGCCTTCATGGATGAGCTGGTCTTCCCGTTGCCGCAGTTCGTGGTTTTGCCGCTCCGCCTGCTGGGCGGCTTCGGCCCGCCGCGCTTCCAGGTCGCTTTCCAGGGCTTTCAATGCCGCTTCGGCGCGCTGTTGGCGCAATTCGGCTTCATGGCGCAGCCGGGCTTCCTCCAGCCGGGTTTCGTTGTCGATCTGCTCGGCCAGGCGGGCGGCTTCGGCGGCCAGCGCCGCGCGGTGTTTTTCCAATTCGGCCTGCTGGGCCTGTGTGTCCGCCTCGGCCTGCTTTTGTCGCAACTGGGCGAGGTGTTCCAGCTCTTCTTCGCGCCGGCGCGTCTCGCTGGCCAATTGCTCTTTCAAGCGGGCCTCTTCGCGGGCCAGTTCGGTTTGCAGCTTTTCCATCTCATGGCTCTGCCAGGCTTGGCGCTGGCCGTCCTCTTGTCTGGCCAGTTCCAGCAGCGTGGCTTCGCGCTCCATCAGCAGGCGCCGGGCGGTGGTGGCTTCTTCGGTCTGTTCTTTGAGGATGCGCTCTTTGGCTTCGCGGCGGCGGCGCAGGAAGTCTTCGTAGACGGCTTGGTGGCGAGGCCAGGGGGGCAGGGCGTCGAGGTCGACCGCGTCGACGGCGGCGAAACGGGGTTCGACGCGGCAGTGGCCGCGGCAATGGACGCCGCGCATGACCAGCACTTCGTTGACGATGCCGGCCACGGCTTTTTCGATGGCCTCGCAGCCGTCTTCCAGCCAGCTCGAATCACTTTCCATGCGGCGGATTTCCTGCTCGGCGATGTCTTTGAGCGAGTCGCGCAGGCTGGTTTCGATCTGGGCGTTGAGGCCGGGCAAAAATTCCAGGTGCTCGCGGGCGTAGCGCAGGCTTGGCTGGTAGCGGATGCGCAGTTCCGCCTCGACCACGCACAACTGGCCGAGAACCAGCGGTTCCAGGGGGATGTGCCAGTCGCGGATGGCGAGTTCGTAGACGCTGTGCCAGAAGCGCTTGCGGAATTCGGGCGGGCGTTGGAAGGCCCGGACGAAAGGCCAGAGCCGGCTCACGACGAGGTAGCGGCCGCCTTCAAAACCGGCGTCCCAGGTCTCTTCCGGAAAATACGCGGAGGGTTCATCCATGGCTTTTTTGCTCCAGCAGGCTTTTCAAGGCCTCTTCGCCTGGCGCAGGCGAAGAGGCGGCATCGGCACGGGCCTGCATACGGGCGGAAATGACCGGATAGAGGTTGGGCGCGAACTCCACCTTTTTTTCGCTGATCTTGCGCAGGTAGCCCCGGTTGAGCAGGAAGGCCACGGCGAACATGCGCGTCCAGTCGGGCACGCGGCGCGCGCGTTCCAGTTCGGTCCGCTCGATCTGGAATTCTAGCTCGTCGTTGCTGTTGATGGTGAAATTGGCAAACTGGCGCAGCCCCAGGTAGGCCAGTTCCTTTTCCTCTTCGGTCAGCGGCCCCGGCGCGGTGAATTCCAGGCGGTAGGACAGGATCACCGTGAAGAAATCGACCATCGCGGCGCAGGCCAGCGCAAACCAGGACACATTGTTCCACATGTCGAAGGTCGGCGTCATGCCGCTGGTGACTTGGACGAACGGCGCGAGCACCGGGGCCTTGGGCGGAGGCACGCCAATGCCCGCGGCCAGGTTTTCGGCCTGGGCTTGCAACTGGCCGAAACTCAGCACGACTTTTTCATAGGCCGGGGCTTCTTGCATGTGGAAGGAAAATTCTTTCAGGCTGGTGCGCACGTCGGTCATGTGCCGGTCGAGTTCGGCGAAGGATTGTTCGAGCTTGGCGAGTTGGGCCTGTTCGCGCTGCTGGGCCTCGTTGTAGAGGCTCCAAAACGGGCCTTTGCCGACTTTGCCTGCCTGCACGTAATCCTTGCCGGCCATCGCCGGATGGATGCCCAAATAGGCCTGGTTGGCTTCGCGGGCGGCGTCGTCGGCACGCTGGCGCTGCTTGGCCATCATCTCGCCCTTCAGCCGGGCGACCGTGTCGATGTACTGGGCGAGGTCTTGCTCGAAGCGTTGGTGGCGCTCGACCAGGATCGTGTCGTGCTGGGAGAATTCGTAAAATTTGAAATAGGAGAAGGAGACTGACACCGACAGCGCGACCAGCAAGGACAGCAAGGTCATCAGATAGCGGGGAAGATTGGCTTTCCAGTGGATGCCGGCCAGTTCCAAGGTGGCGATGACCACGATGGACTGCACGGCCACGGTGACGATGAGTGAAATCCACGGGGTGATAAAATAAGACATCCCATAAAAGGTGGTGTAACCTGAGGCTACGCTGAGCATCAGCACGATGGGGATGGACCAGATGCGCAGCAGGCCGACGAAGGTGCTTTGCACCGAGTTGAGCAACTGGCCGATGCGCCAGATCGAAGGAGTCATCGCTTAAGTTCCTCTGGTAGCCAATGTTTGCATGGGGCTTGTCCTGTCGCTTTGGTTTGGGTTCGGGGCTTGCGATTGCAGGATCTGCCTGGTTCGCAGGTCGGTCTTGCGCGGCCAGGTGTACATCCTATGGCTTTGGCGCGATTTTTTGAAGAGAGGCGCGCATGGAAATGTTTTGGTTGGCGTTGATCCTGGCCTTGGTGGTCGTGGTGGGCAATGCCATGCTGTTGCTCAGAACGGCCCGCAGGCCGAAGCTTCCCGGCTTGGCCGACCCCCGGCCCCGGCAGGATGGCGAAGACGAAAAATAAGCACTGGCGTTGGCGGAAAACGCTTCGCCCGCTGCCGGCCAGAGAATTTTTCTGTTCCGGGCCAGTCTTAACAGCCGTTGGCAATCCGCCGCAGTCGGTCTGTTCAATTGAATAAAAAATGGGAGCAAGCCATGCCTAGTTGGAAAACACCCCCGGTCCAGCCTTCGGAAATCACCCCGCGTGATGTGTATTATCGCCGCCGCGACGTGTTGCGCCTCGCCGCGGGCGGCGTGCTGGCCACCGCCTTGCCGGGAACGCTGCTGGCCGGCGAGAAACTGTCCAACCTGGTGAAATCGCCCTACACGCTGCCCGACAAGCTGACGCCGTTGGAAGACGCCACCCATTACAATAATTTCTACGAATTCGGCACGGACAAGGAATCGCCGTCGCAAAATGCCGGCAGTCTGAAAACCCGGCCTTGGACGGTGGCGGTCGAAGGCGCGGTGGGCAAGCCCAAAGTGTGGGGCATCGAGGAGTTGCTGAAACTGGCCGCGCTGGAGGAGCGTGTTTACCGGCTGCGCTGCGTGGAGGCCTGGTCCATGGTCATCCCTTGGGTCGGCTATCCGCTCGCCGAACTCATCAAGCGCGCCGAACCCACAGGCAACGCCAAATTCGTCGAATTCACCACCCTCAACGACCCCGCGCAAATGCCCGGGGTCAGGTCGGCGGTGCTGGACTGGCCTTACCAAGAAGGCTTGCGTCTGGACGAAGCCATGCATCCGCTGACGCTGTTGACGTTTGGTCTCTATGGCGAAGTGCTGCCGAACCAGAACGGCGCGCCGGTGCGCGTGGTCGTGCCGTGGAAATACGGCTTCAAAAGCGCCAAGTCCATCGTGCGTATCCGCCTGGTCGAGCAAATGCCGCTGACGAGCTGGATGAAGGCCGGCCCCAGCGAGTACGGCTTTTATTCCAACGTCAACCCGGCGGTCGACCATCCGCGCTGGACCCAGGCCAAGGAGCGCCGCATCGGCGAGTTCCTGAAGCGCCCCACGCTGCCTTTCAACGGCTACGCCGAACAGGTCGCGGCGATGTACGCGGGCATGGATTTGCAGAAGTTTTTCTAGCCGGCATGAAAAAGCCAGACCCGACACCCTCCGCTTCCCGGGGAGGGCGGGGCGAGGGCGGCCCCCGGCCGGCTTTGCCCGCCAAGCGCCCGAAGACGCCCAAGGAAAAATGGATTTCTGCAGGCAAAGCCTGGGTGTTCCTGGCCGCGTTGATTCCATTCGGCAAACTGCTGTGGCTGGGTTTCAATGACGGGCTGGGCGCCAACCCCATCGAGAAAATCACCCGCACCACCGGCTGGTGGACGCTGGCCTTCCTGATGATTACGCTGACGGCGACGCCCTTGCGCATCCTGTCCGGCTGGGGCTGGCCGATACGCTTCCGGCGCATGCTGGGCCTGTACGCGTTTTTCTACGCCAGCCTGCATTTTTCGACCTATCTGGTGCTGGATCAATTTTTCGACTGGCCGGCCATCGTCAAAGACATCAGTAAGCGGCCCTATATCACTGTCGGCTTTCCCGCCTTCGTGCTGCTGATTCCGCTGGCCGTCACTTCCACCAACAAGATGGTGCAGCGGCTGGGGGCCAAGCGCTGGAAGCAATTGCACCGGCTGGTTTATGTCATCGCCATCGCCGGGGTGGTGCATTTTTGGTGGCTGGTGAAAAAAGACATCACCGAGCCGGTTCAATTCGCCTGGGTGCTGGCGGTGCTGCTGGGATTCCGGGTGGTTGTGGCGTTGCGGAAGTGAGGGATAACATCGCTTAAAGCGATGTTATCCCTTTGCCTCTGGCGGCTCGTAGCTGACGTCCACCACGTAATACACCGCCGCGCCGCCCGGCGTCTCCACCCGCACTTCGTCGTCCACGGTCTTCTTCATCAACGCGCGGGCCATCGGCGAGTCCATGCTGATCCAACCTTTGCCTAAGTCTAGCTCGTCCGGGCCGACGATGCGGTAGGTGACTTCCTTTCCCGCCTCGTCCTCCAAGCTGACCCAGGCTCCAAAAAACACCCGCGAGCGGTCGGTGGCCTGCACATTGACCACCGTCAAATCCGGCAGGCGCTTTTGCAGATAGCGGATGCGCCGGTCGATCTCGCGCAGTTCTTTTTTGCGGTAGATGTATTCGGCGTTCTCCGAGCGGTCGCCCTCGGCGGCGGCGGCGGACAAGGCCGCCGTCACCTCGGCCCGCCGTTTCCACAAGCCTTGCTGATCGGCTTGTAGCGCGGCGAAACCATCGGGGGTGATGTAGGCGGATGATCTTGGGACTGGGGGGCGGTAGCGAGACATGGGCTTGTTGAATCAATACACGGCATCGTGGTCGCCCACATTCACCGGGATGATTTGTTCGTCCTGGATCAATAATTCGAGCGTCATGCGGTAGGACAGGTTGATCGAGACCGAATGCAGGCCGTCGAGCTTGCCGCGCAAAGGGTGCAAGCGCAAGGACGGATGAAAGGGATTGGCTTGCAGCAATTGCAGGGTTTTCAGATATTGCTGGCGCAGTTCGGGATGCTGCTTGAGAAATCGCGCCGCCCGGCGGGTGTATTGCTCAGTGAAAACCAGCGCATAAGGCATTAAAGCGCGTCCAGCCGGGCGAGATGGTCTTCGGGGGATTCCGCCACAAAACGCCCGGCCGCCAGGTCGGCGCGGGTGTCGGCCAGCGCGGAATTCAACTCACATTCGCGCAGGTAGTGGTAATGGGCGATATCCATCACCACGAAACGATCCTTGCCGCGCACCGAAATGGTGGCTTCGGGCTGATGTTCCAGCAAGGCTTCGATGGCTGAAACCCCCTTGGTTTTAAGCTCGTTGGCGGTGATGCCAGCCATGTCTCCTCCTGTGAAGAATACGTTAAAAAGCCTATGTATCATGCGATTGAGAGGACTGTAAAGCGTATTCTTCAATGGACGGCGGGTGAGTGGAAACGCTTTGGGCCTTATTCCCGCCGCCAACGGGTGCCTTGCGCCGAGTCTTCGAGAATGACGCCTTGCGCTTTGAGTTCGTCGCGGATGCGGTCGGACTCGGCCCAGTGCTTGGCCTTGCGGGCCTCCAGGCGTTTTTGGATCAAGGCTTCGATGGCGTCGGCGCTCAAGCCGCTGTCATCGCCGCCGCCGCGCAGAAAACTTTCCGGATCTTCCGCCAGCAGGCCCAGCACGCTGCCCAAGTGTTTCAACCGCCCGGCCAGCTCTCGCGCCGCCGCCGTGTCGGTGGTTTTCTGGCGGTTGATTTCGCGGGCCAGGTCGAACAGCACGGAAATCGCCAGCGGGGTGTTGAAGTCGTCTTGCATGGCGTCTTCAAAGCGGCTGGCAAAGCCATCGCCTTCCGCAGGCTGGCCGGCCTCCAGGCCGCGCAACGCGGTGTACAGCCGGGTCAAGGCGGTATGCGCCTCGTCGAGGTTCTCGTCGCAGTAGTTCAACGGGCTGCGGTAATGGCTGTTGAGGATGAAAAAGCGCACGGTCTCAGGGCGGTAGCGGGCGAGGATTTCGCGGACGGTGAAGAAATTGCCCAGCGACTTGGACATTTTCTCCTCGTTGACCCGCACGAAGCCGTTGTGCATCCACAGGTTGACGAATTTTTCAGCCGTAGCGCCTTCGGACTGGGCGATTTCGTTTTCATGGTGGGGAAACTGGAGATCCATGCCGCCGCCGTGGATGTCGAAATGGTTCCCTAAGCAGCAAGTGGACATGGCCGAGCATTCGATGTGCCACCCAGGTCGGCCCTGGCCCCAAGGCGATTCCCAATAAGGCTCGCCGGGCTTGGCCATCTTCCACAGCACGAAGTCGAGCGGGTCGCGCTTGGCCTCGTCCACGTCCACGCGCTCGCCGGAGCGCAGCTCGTCGATGTTCTTGCCGGACAACTGGCCGTAGCCCTCGAATTTTCCGACCGCGTAAAACACGTCGCCGTTGCCGCCGACATAGGCGTAGCCGCGCGCGATCAGCGTCCCGATCATGCCGATGATTTGGTTGATTGAGGCGGTGGCGCGGGGCTCATGGTCGGGTGGCAGCACGTTCAGCGCGCGCTCGTCCTCGTGCATCGCGTCGATAAAGCGACCCGTCAGCGCGTCCATCGCCTCGCCGTTTTCTTGGGCGCGCTTGATGATCTTGTCGTCGATGTCGGTGATGTTGCGCACATAGGTGACTTCGTAGCCTAGATGCCGCAGGTAGCGGGTGACGGTGTCGAAGGCGACCATGACCCGCGCATGGCCCAGGTGGCAGTAGTCGTACACGGTCATGCCGCAGACATACAGGCGGACTTTGCCGGGTTCGATGGGAACGAATTCTTCCTTTTGGCGGGTCAGGGTGTTGTGGATTTTTAGCATCGGTCTAGTTCGGGCGGGTTTGTGGTTCGGCAACGGATAACATCCCTTCAAGGGATGTTATCCGTTTTTATGGGGATGTTAGCCGCGACGGGCGCGCTTGGGAAGGCGTTTAAGCGGGAATGAAGTCGCTGCCCAGCCCCGAAGCGTCGGCCAGCCCCAGCGTTTCGCCGCGCCAGGCCCGCCGCGCCCGCTCTAAAATCGGCAGCAGCCCGTCGGCGATGGGGTAGTCGCTCAAATCTGCTTCCGCCACCCAGGCGCAGGCGCTAGCGTCGTCGGCGGGATGGATGGCGCTTAGTCCGGGGTCGGCCAGTTCGGCGAGGAAATCAATGATGATGTAATGGAAGCCTTCCTGCCTGCGCTCGACCACGGCCAGGATCGGGCCTATCGCCACGTCCAAGCCGGTTTCTTCTTTGACTTCGCGGCGGACGCCTTCGACCAGGCTTTCCCCTGCCTCCAGCTTGCCGCCGGGGGCATGCCAAAACCCTTTTGCCGGGGGGGTTCCACGTTGGATCAGCAGGACACGCTCTTGCGCGTCAAAAATGATCGCGCTGACGCCGATGGCGGGTTTGGGCGGTGTCGGCATTGCGGGAATACCTAGGTTGAATGCCGGTTTTGAAACCTACCCTGCCACTCCCGCATACTCCGCCAGCCGCTTGCGCAACACAGTCTGGGCCAAGGCTTGGTAAAGCTTCGCCAACTCCGGCCCGTCGGTGCGTCCGCTCAAGGCGGCGCGCAGGGGCATGAACAAGGCTTTGCCTTTGGCGCCGGATTTGGCTTTCAACAAACCCATGAACGCGTTGAAATCGTCCCCCGCCGAGGTGGCGGCGTCCAAGGCGGCGAGGAAGAACGAGTCGCCAGCCTGCCGGGCCACGGTTTCGATGTCGGCGCTCAAGACCAGCTCGTCGGCGAACAGGATGCGCGCCCATTCGTCCGCCTGGCTCGGAAACACGCAGTTGCTGCGCACGATGTCCAGGAACAGCCCATGGCGCTCAATCGGTACCAGCGCGCGGGTTTCCGTCCGCAGCCATTGCCACAGGGTTTCGTCGTCCGCCGTCCGCACCGCTTGCTCTTGCCAGTGGTGCAAATGGGTGATGTCGAAGCGGGACGGGGATTTGCCCAGGTGACCCAGGTCGAAGCCGCGTTTGAGATCGTCCAGGCTGAGCAAGCCGTCGTTCTCGTAATGGTGGCCGACGCGGGCCAGCATGTTCAACAGCGCCAGCGGGAAATAGCCCTCCTCGCGCAATTGGTTGATGCTGCGGCTGCCGTTGCGCTTGGACAGCGGCGCGCCGTCGTCGCCCAGCACCAGCGAGATGTGGGCGTATTGCGGGGCGGGGAGATCCAGCGCCTGCAAAATCAGCAATTGCCGGGGGGTGTTGCTCAGGTGGTCTTCGCCGCGCACGACATGGGTCACGCCCATCAGCGAGTCGTCGATGGCATTGCAGAAGAAAAACGCCGGGCTGCCGTCGGCGCGGCGGATGATAAAGTCGCCGATGTCGTCGGTGTTGAATTTCTGAAGGCCCCGCACGCTGTCGTCGAATTCCACGACCGCGTTGCGCGGCACGCGGAAGCGCAAAGTGGCCTGCAAGCCTTTTTGCAAGCGGCGGTCGATGTCTTCCGGGTTCAGCCGGCCGCATTTGCCGCCGTAGCGCGGCGGCTGGCCCGCGCCTAGCTGGACTTTGCGGGCGATTTCCAGCTCCGCCGGGGTGCAAAAGCAGGGGTAGGCCAGCCCGTCTTTTTCCAACTGGTCGTAATAGCGGGCATAGACGGCGTCGCGCCGGGATTGGAAATAATCGGCGTTGGGCTTGGCCGATTGCGGCCCCTCGTCCCAGGCCAGCCCCATCCAGCGCAGGTCGTCCAGCAGTTCGGAGACGAATTCGCCGCGGCTGCGTTCTTGGTCGGTGTCTTCGATGCGCAGCAGGAAGCGCTCGCCGAACAAGGCGCTGAACAGCGCGGTGCGGGCGTTGCCCAGGTGCATGAGGCCGGTGGGGCTGGGCGCGAAGCGGGTCTTGGTATGGTTCATGGGCGGTTGTGGGGACGCTACGGGTGGGGTGGCTGTTGGAAAGCGCGCACTTTATCAACAGGGAGGGTGGCCGGCAAGCGGGCTGTGGCGTGTCGGCACGGCCTGGCCCGCGAAGTTCGCCCCGTCAGGCGGGTTTTTCAAATCCCAACACGCCGTAGCGCATCAAGCCGAGCCGGCTGACGTATTCGATGAAACTGGTTTCAATGGCAGCGGGAATGTTGTTGAAAGGCACCTGTTTCCTCAATGCGCGGAGGAAAGGGTAGGTGGGCAGGGTGTTGCTAGTGATGTCCCGCTCCACGACTAGCTTGAAGCAGGTTTCAAGCGCCAGTGCCCGGTAGTGTCTGAAGGTGAAGTGGACGTCGCAGTCGCCGTAAAACCCGTAGGAGGTCGGCAAGGTGGATTTGAGCCAGGTGGCGGGCCGCAGCCACGGCGTGGCGATGAAGTCGGACAGCGCCAGCCTGCCGCCGGGTTTCAGCACCCGGAAGGCTTCGCGGAAGAAGTCGCCCCGGTCGGGGAAGTGGAAAATGCATTCGACCGCCAGCACCGCGTCGAAAGACTGGTCGGCGAAGGGCAGGGCGCAGGCGTCGCCCTGGAACCAGGCGATCCGGTTGGAAGGCCCGGGCGGCACCTGTTTCTGCGCCCTGGCGAGTTGCCGGGCGTCGATGTTCAGGCCGTGCAGGGCCATCGCTTCAAAGCGCTCGTTAAGGCTGGCGACGGTGCCGCCGAAGCCGCAGCCCACGTCCAGCACCTGTCGGCCCGCGCCGATGCCGGCGGTGTCGCAGACCAGCCGGGTCAGGTTCTCGGCGGCGGCGGCGAAGTCGTCGGCGTCGGTTTGTTGTGTCGGCGGGTTTTCCCAGTACCCCCAATGGACATGGCGGCCGAAGCTTTGCGCCAGCAGGGGATGGTCGTCCAGCAGTCTTAACAAAGCGTCGAAATAGGGCAGATGCGTGTGGGGCGCGCTCATGATAGTGGGGTCTCGTCAGTCCTTGAACGCTTCGACCTGGATGCGGATCGTCACCTCGTCGCCGACGGCGGGCAGGAAGGCTTTCATGCCGAAGTCGCTGCGCTTGATCTGGCCCGAGGCGTCCGCGCCGCAGACATTGCGCTTGTTGACCGGGTGGACGCCGCAATGGAAATGCTCGATGTTCAGGCGCAAGGGCTTGCTGACGCCGAGCAGGGTCAAGGTTCCCTCGGCGGCCACCGGGGTGTCGCCTGCGAATTCGAACTTGCCGGCGGTGAAGGTGATGGCGGGATGCTTGGCGGTGTTGAAGAAATCGGCTTCTTTCAGCTTGGCTTCCAGTTCCGGGAGTCCCGTGTCGATGGAGTCGGCCTCGATGTCGACTTGGATGGCCCCGGTCTTCGCCTTCGTGTCCAGCTTGATTTTGCCGCTGCTGCGGTCGAAGCGCCCGCGCTGCGTGGAAAAGCCGATGTGGCTGATCTCGAAGCTGGGGAAGGTGTGTTTGGAATCGATGGTGTAAGCGTCGGCGGCGGCGTCGCCGGCGAATGCCAGGCAAAGCGCGGCGACGGACAAGGTCTTGCAGTAACGCATGGTGTTTCCTCCAATAGTTAAAAGGCCGGTTATTTTGACATCAATAGTAGTTCGTTGTTGGCGTCGTCCAGGGAAAAGCGGAACCGGTTCAGAAAGCTCATGCCCAGCAGGCGCGCGCCGCCCAGCCGCTGGTCGCTGACGAAACTGACCGGCACATTCTCGGCGATGACATCGCCCACCTTCACTGACTTGAGCAGCCCTGTCTTGACCGGGATGGTGCCGCCGGCGGTCTGGCTGGTGCCGGTTTGCAGTCCGTCGGGGAAAAATCCCAGTTGCGCGATCATCGACGTCGGCAACACCAGGGTCGTGGCCCCGGTGTCGACCAGCAGGCTGATGCCGATTTCCACATTGTTCGGGCCGCTCAACTGGGCTTGGACTTGGTGGTGCGTGCCTAGGCGCTGGGTTTTCACCGCGCCGCTGGCCTTGGGCCTGGGGCTGTGCTGCTTCAGGCTGGTGATGGTCAGCTTCTCGATCTTGCCGCCCTGGCCCACGCTCATGAAATTGTAATCGGACAACAAAGACTGGATTTGCTGCGCCGTATCGCCCTCGACCTGCCGGGCCGGCTCCGCGCCGAGGCGGTCGAGTCCCTCGACGGCGATGCCGTTTTGCTTGGCCAGGCTTTCCAATTGCGCGCGCAAGCTGGCGGCCTGGGCGGGAAAGGCCGCGACACACACCGCCCCGGCGAGGCAGAGCGCGCCCAGGCGGGAGAGGGGGCGGTAGGGTTTGGCTGGAATCATCGTGGCAACACCGGCTCGCAGGTTAAGGGCTTGTAGCGCAAAATCATACGCTTTATATGGCGAGGCACAACGGGTGAATCTGCCTAAGCGGGAATTGCCGAAGCCTGGCGCTTGAGCCTGAGCCGGACAATTCTGGTAGAATGCCCCAACTTCAAACCAGGGTCTTTACCCGTCTTACATGTCCAAAAAGCTCTATATCGAAACCTTTGGCTGCCAGATGAACGAATACGATTCCGCCAAGATGCGGGACGTGTTGCAAGCGTCGGACGGCTATGAACTCACCACCGACCCCGCCTTGGCCGACGTGCTGCTGCTCAACACCTGCTCGATCCGCGAGAAGGCTCAGGACAAAGTCTTTTCCGAGCTGGGCCGCTGGCGTCCTCTGAAGGAGAAGCGGCCCGGCGTGATGATCGGCGTCGGCGGCTGCGTGGCCAGCCAGGAAGGCGAGGCTTTGCAAAAGCGCGCGCCGTTCGTGGACATCGTGTTCGGCCCGCAAACCCTGCACCGCCTGCCGGCCTTGCTGGACTCGGCCCGCGCCAGCCACTCGCCGGTCATGGACATCTCCTTTCCTGAAATCGAAAAATTCGACGCGCTGCCCGAGCCGCGCGCCGAGGGCGTGAAAGCGTTCGTGTCGGTCATGGAAGGGTGCAGCAAATATTGCACCTTCTGCGTGGTGCCCTATACCAGAGGCGAGGAAGTCAGCCGCCCGTTGGAGGATGTGCTGGCGGAAATCACCGCCTTGGCCCGGCAAGGCGTGCGCGAGGTGAATTTGCTGGGGCAGAATGTCAACGCCTACCAGGGCGCGACCGACGACGGCGACACCGTCGATTTCGCCTTGCTGCTGTATTACGTCGCCGCCATCGACGGCATCGACCGCATCCGCTACACCACCTCGCACCCGGTGGAGTTCACAGACAGCCTGATCGAAGCCTACGCCGAAATCCCGCAACTGGTCGACCATCTGCACCTGCCGGTGCAAAGCGGCAGCGACCGCATCTTGTCCTTGATGAAGCGCGGCCACCGCCGCGACGATTACATTGCCAAGATCCGCCGTCTGCGCGAAGTGCGCCCGAACATCAGCCTGTCCTCGGATTTCATCATCGGCTTCCCCGGCGAGACCGACGCGGATTTCGGGCAGACGATGGATCTGATTGAAACCTTGGGCTTCGACCACTCGTTCAGCTTCATCTACAGCGCCCGCCCCGGCACGCCGGCGGCGGAGATGGACGACGGCGTCAGCGTCGAAGTCAAACGCGAACGCCTGGCCCGCCTGCAAGCGCGCATCGTCACGATGGCCGCGGCGATCTCGCGCAATATGGTCGGCACGACCCAGCGCGTGCTGGTCGAAGGCGTGTCGAAAAAAGACTACGCGCAGATGAGCGGGCGCACCGAGAACAACCGGGTCGTCAATTTCGCCGGCCACCCGAAGCTGGTGGGCCAGTTCGTCGAAGTGCTGATTACCGAGTCCCTGCCCAATTCCTTGCGGGGCCGCTTGCTGGACGAGTCCGCCAGCGCCTTGCTTGATTCGCATTTGCCCAAGGCGGCGTCCGCTTAAAACTTGACGACGGAGACGCTAACCATGCCTGCCCAAACCGCCAAACAAGAACCCATGGATACTATTCAGCGCCTGCCCGACACCGTTGACTTTGAAGAAATCGTTTACCGCCTCCATGTGCTGAGCCAAATTCATCAAGGGCTAAAAGACGTGGAGGAAGGCCGCTTTATTTCCAGTGAAGAATTAAAGCACGAGATTGAGCAGTGGTAATCTGGTAACTTAAGGATTTTTCCGTTCGCCCTGAGCCCTTCGACTACGCTCAGGAGAGCCTTGTCGAAGGGTGAATGGAAAAATCCAACTAATTGGAAGTTAAGCCGTTCATGGTTCGACAAGGCTCTCCTGAGCGTAGCCGAAGGGCTCACCGCGAACGGCTTAACTTGATGGCAGTGACGCTCCGCGTGGGAACGCATCCGGCGGCCTCTGCGCCATGTGGCGGGCCGCAGAGCGGCCAAGGCGGCATTCCCACGCTGAGCGTAAGAACGGCGACTGGCAGAGTCGAAAAAACGCCGCGAAAATATGCCGCCGGGCTGGCAAACCCTTGATTTTGGTCTAAGTACGATTATCGGGCATTGGAAAAGGTGCGCGGTGCGCACCCTAGATAGCGCGATTGCCCTGATATTATGACAGCTTCTTCTTTACCACAAAAATTAAATGGTAGATAATGCTCCTACCGTGAACTTCACGGGAAGTCAAGTGTGCCCAAGGCTTAAACCAGTTGCGGCGTGATGCGCATTTTGGCCTCGCCTTGGCAGGTGCCACGCTTCTCCGCCTCTCCGGCGGCAAGCAAGCGCGGAAGCACAGGATAGATGATCGTTTGCAAACACTTTTATCTTTGAGGCCCTACCATGTTCAGCACAAAAACACTAGCTCGCACAGCACTGCTCGCCGCCATCGTATCAGCCGCACCAGCCTCGGCTTGGGCGGGTTACATTGACTCCGACACAGCCTCGCCGGTTCCAGACGGCAGCACTTTCCAACTCTATAGCCCCACGCCAGTGCCAATCCCGGGCTTCGGTTCGACAAACGTTTTTTACATCCATTACACCAGCACCGCCCCCTCCTACCCAACCTTTACTCCTACTGAAACCCTGGTGAAAATCGGCGAGTTCAGTCTCACGCCCGGGGGGGAGTCGCTGGCTGGCATGGCCACTTTCACAACCGACCGCACCGCTCCGAATCAGACCGGCCCCTATACTGAGCGGCTAACACAAGCATTGTTTGAAGGCACGTTCGGAATCGGAACAGATCAAGTTCACGTGAGACTTGAGGTGGGTAACAACAGCGTCTCGTCGGGTGATGGGCGCATAGACCCGATCTCAGGGGGACGTTACAGGATCTCCAACAATCACATCATAAATAATGTCGATTACCAATATACAGGCAATGACGGTATCTTGCATGATGTGACTTTGCCAACGCTCACGGCACAACTCCTTCCCGAACCGACCACCTTGGCATTGTTGACGCCGGGCCTGCTGGCTCTTGCAGGCCGCCGCCGGGTGGCGGCTCGCGCCTAAGACCGTCTGGCCCATCGCGCCCCGCCCCCCACCGGGCGGGGGCGTTTGTTATGCTGGTTCCCAAGCGCCAGCTCTCGTCGTTATACACACCTCATATCAATAGCCCGTAGCAGCGTAAGTTGGGTTGCGGCTCTATCGCAACCCAACGAATCCGGGAAATGTTGGGTTGCCAAAAAGACGGCAATCCAACCTACGCGGCTGGGCGCTGCTCGGCGTTGCCGCACGAGCCAGCCGCCTCACCCATCGCGGCAGCAAGGCGCTTGAACCCAGGCCGGACAATTCTGGTAGAATGGCCCTCACTCACATCAGGCTCTATCGCTCCATCCTCCATGCCCAACCAGCGCCACAGCGAGACTTTCGGCTACCAGAGCAATGCATACGATTCCGCTAAGACGCGGGATGCGTGGCCTGCGCCAGCCGGCCGCACCCGAATGATAACCACCGTCGGCCGCGCCAGTGCGCGGGAAAAAGCTTTCCCCCCTTTACCCCCAGCCACAACCGTTTAAACCTTGTCCAGTCATCCCAACAATCTGCAATTCACCCTGGAGCCGGACGACAACGAGAGGCTCGCCAGCCTCTGCGGGCAGTTCGACGAAAACCTGCGGCACATCGAGCGCCGGCTCGGCGTGGAAATCGCCAACCGCGGCAACCAGTTCCAGGTCATCGGCTCGGCCCGGCCCGCCCAGGCCGCCAGCAAAATCATCCACAGCCTGTTCGACGCGACGGTGCATGAGATCATCAGCCCGGAGCGGGTGCATCTGTTTTTGCAGGAGTCCAATGTGGACGCGATGCTCGCGCCCGCCAACGCGCCGGAAGACGAGTCGCTGCTGATCCGCACCAAGCGCGGCATCATCAAGGCGCGCGGGCCTAACCAGCAAAAATACCTGAAAAGCATCCAGAAAAACGACATCAATTTCGGCGTCGGCCCGGCGGGCACCGGCAAGACGTATCTGGCCGTGGCCTGCGCGGTCGCGGCGCTGGAGCGCGAAGAGGTGCGGCGGCTGATCCTGGCGCGGCCGGCGGTGGAGGCCGGCGAGAAGTTGGGCTTTTTGCCCGGCGACATGGCGCAGAAGGTCGATCCTTACTTGAGGCCGCTGTACGACGCGCTGTATGAGATGCTCGGCTTCGAGCGGGTCGCCAAGCTGATGGAGCGCAATATCATCGAGGTCGCGCCGCTGGCGTTCATGCGCGGCCGCTCGTTGAATGATTCGTTCATCATCCTCGACGAAGCCCAGAACACCACGATTGAGCAGATCAAGATGTTCCTGACCCGCATGGGCTTCGGCTCGAAGGCGGTGATTACCGGCGACATCACCCAGGTCGACCTGCCGCGCAACAAGGAATCCGGCCTGCGCCAGGCGATTGAGGTGTTGCGCGAGGTGGACGGCATCAGCTTCACGTTCTTCACCGCCCAGGACGTGGTGCGCCATCCAATGGTGCAGCGCATCGTCTCCGCCTACGAGGCTTATGAGCGCGCCCATGATCCACGTTGAGCTGCAAAACGCCAGCGCCGCGCCCGACCTGCCCAGCGAAGCGCAATTGTCCCAGTGGGCGCGGGCCGCGACGCGCAGGGACAAGGCCGAAATCGTCATCCGCGTGGCGGACGAGGAGGAAAGCGCCGAATTGAACCGCCAGTACCGGGGCAAGGCCGGGCCGACCAATGTGTTGAGCTTCCCCTTTGAAGCGCCGCCCGGCATGGCGACGGACATCCTCGGCGACTTGCTGATTTGCGCGCCGGTCGTCGCCCGCGAGGCGCAGGCGCAGGGCAAATCGTTGCAGGCCCATTGGGCGCATATGGTGGTGCATGGCGTGCTGCATTTGCAAGGTTACGACCACCTTTTCGAAGACGAGGCCATGGTGATGGAAACGGAGGAAATCGCCATCCTGGGCGGCTTGGGTTTCCCCAATCCTTACGAAGAGGCGGCGGCATGAGCGACGAACACGGAGGCGAGCATCGCAGTTGGCTGGAGCGGCTGGGGCTGTTTCTGAGCGGGGAGCCGGAAGACCGGGAGGATTTGCTGGTCTTCCTGCGCGACGCGCAGAAGCGCCATGTCATCGACCCCGAGGCGCTGTCGATGATCGAAGGCGTCATGCAGTTCTCGGAATTGCGCGTGCGCGACATCATGGTGCCCCGCGTGCAGATGGTGGTGGTGTCGCAGGACGCCGACTTGGAGACGATTTTCCCGCTGGTGGTGGAGTCGGCGCATTCGCGCTATCCGGTCATCGGCGACGACCGGACCGAGGTGGTGGGCATCTTGCTGGTCAAGGATCTGTTGAGCCACAGCCTGAAAAACCGAGGGCTTCTGGTCAAGGATGTGATGCGCCCGGCCCAGTTCGTGCCGGAAAGCAAGCGCCTCAATGTGCTGCTGCGCGAATGCCGCGCCACTCGCAGCCATATGGTCATCGTCGTTGACGAATACGGCGCGGCGGCGGGGCTGGTGACTGTCGAGGACGTGTTGGAGCAAATCGTCGGCGATATCGAGGACGAGCACGACTTCGGCGAGGAGGAACACATCTTCCGCAAGAACGACCGCGAATTCACCCTCAAAGCGTTGACGCCTATCGAAGACTTCAACGATTATTTCAAAGCCAAGCTGAACGAGGACGAGTTCGACACTGTGGGCGGCTTGATTGTCCACAAGCTCGGCCATCTGCCGGTGCGCGGCGAAAAAGTGGATTTTGGCCGCTTCCGTTTCATCGTGCTGCACGCCGACAACCGGCGGGTGCATTTGTTGAAGGTGGTGATTCTTCCCGAACAGGCCACCGGCGGCGACTATGCCGGGGATTAGGGCCTCATCCCCCCGTCTTCCGGAGAGTTCCAGGCCATGCGCCGATTGATCCCCTATCTGCTCGCCCTGTCGGGCGGCGTGCTGTTGCCGTTTGCGTTTTCACCTTTCGACTGGCCTTGGCTGGCCCCTCTCTGCCTCGCCCTGTTGTTCGCCGCTTGGCTGGACGCCCGTCCAGGGCAGGCGTTCGCGCGCGGCTACCTGTTCGGCCTGGGGCAGTTCGGCGTGGGCGTGTCCTGGGTCTACAACAGCATGCACAATTACGGCGGCGCGAATTTTTGGGAGGCCGGCGGGCTGACCGCGTTGTTTGTGCTGATCCTGGCGTGTTACCCGGCGACTGTCGGCCTGTTGGCGGCGTGGTGGTTGGGCAGGGCGGGCCGGCGGCAAAAATTGTTGTTGGTGTTTCCCGCCTTCTGGGTGCTGGGCGAATGGCTGCGGGGTTGGTTTATCGCCGACTTTCCCTGGTTGCAAGTGGGCTCCAGCCAGGTGGGCACGGCTTTGGGCCAGGGGCTTGCGCCGCTGGCCGGGGTCTATGGCACCGGCTTGGCCGTGGCCTTGTTGGCGGGGCTGGCCTTGTGCGTGCTGGATCGCGACGACTGGAAGCGCCGTGGCGCGATGGTCGGGATCGGCCTGTTGATCGTGGCCTGCGCCTGGCTTAGGCATATTCCATGGACGCAAGCGGCTGGCGCGCCGTTCAAAGCCGCCTTGCTGCAAGGCAATGTGCCGCAAAACCAGAAATGGCTGCCGGAGTTCCAGCGCGCCACCTTGGAGCTTTACACCGGGATGACCCGCCAGCATTGGGACGCCCGTCTCGTCGTCTGGCCGGAGACCGCCATCCCGGCGTTTTACCAGCAGGTCAAAAACACCTGGCTGGCCGATTTAAGGGTGGAGGCCGCGCCGCATAACACCGATGTGATTATCGGCATCCCCTGGGCCGACCCGGCCACGCGGCGCTACTATAATTCCATGGTCAGCGTGGCTGAAAACCCTGGCCAGTATCTGAAGCGCCATTTGGTGCCTTTCGGCGAATATCTTCCGTTCCGCCACGTTTTCGGCTGGGTGCTGGATATTTTGGAAATCCCCCTGTCCGACTTCGCCAGCGGCGAGGCGGGCCAGGCGCCGATCCAGGCGGCGGGCTATCCGGTGGCGAGTTCGATCTGCTACGAGGATGTGTTCGGCAACGAAGCCCGCGACGCCCTGCCGCAGGCCGCCTACCTGGTCAATGTCACCAACGACGCCTGGTTTGGCGATTCCATGGCCCCCCACCAACATGTCCAGATGGCCCGCATGCGGGCGCTGGAAGCGGGCCGCTGGCTGCTGCGCGCGACCAACACCGGTGTCACCGCCGCCATCGCCCCCGATGGCCGGATCGTCAGCCAGGCCCCGATGTTCCAGCAAGCCGCCGTCACGGCGGACATCACCCCGATGTCCGGGGCGACGCCTTATGTCCGCTTGGGGGACGGGCCTTTGATTGGATTGCTGGTGGCGCTGCTGGTGGTTCTTAAATTGAAACGGGCCAAGCCCACAGAGTCGGACGACAAGCCATGACCGCTAAACACATCCCGCTGGCGACTTTGGAAGTCGCGGTTCCGCCTGGCCATGTCGGCACGGCCATCGTCGCCACGCTGAGATTCCACGGGCGCATGGTGGCCCAAGGGCGGTCCGAGGTTTCCCCGGGCGATGGCGCGAGGATTTTGCTGCGCAGGCCGGTGCACGCGGCCCGGCATCGCAGTGTCGATTATGAGCTGTGGGTGACCTTGGATCTTGACGGCCAAGCCGCTTGGTATCCGGGGTTTGGCGATTTGTTCATCCAGGACACCTGGCATTTCCAGCAAGGCCCTTGGAAAAGAATCGACGATCTGGGCTTGTGGCAAGAAAAGCGGCTGTCCAGCCCGGACAATCGGCTGCGTGTCCACTACCACCGCTTTGGCGGTTATGACGAGGGCATTGGCCTGTGGACGTGGAATGACTGTTCCGACGTGCCTCCCGTCGAGGTGTTTGAGGTGGGCCGGGACGATTTCGGGCTCATTTTCGAGTTGGATTTGGCCGATTATGGCGGGCAGCCCGGTTCGTTGCGCATCGGCCTGTTGCCGCGTGTCGGCGGCGACTGGACGCGCAAAGAAGACGACAACCAATTTTGGGAAGCCAGTCTCGGCCATGAAATCTACATGATCGGCACGATCCACAATCTGTGGACGGAAAAGCCGGAAACGCACCAGCAGGTGTTGGCGGCGTTCATTGACACCCCCCATTGCCTGGCCGTCGAACTGTCAAGGCCGGTCGATCCGGGGGAAATCCACCCCGACCGCGTGTTCATTGAATACGGCGAGGGTCGTAGGATCGCCGTCCGCCACGTCGTCAGCGCAGACAGCCCGGCTTGCGCGATCCGGGTGGAAACGGCCGAGGCGCTGGAGCCGGGCCGCTGCTCGTACTCGGTCAGGCTGGACGGCTTTGGCGGCACGGTGGCCGCCTCCCTACGCGACATTCTCGATGATCCGGAGTGGTTTTATGACGCCGGGGCGGTGCTGGGCGCGGCTTACGCGCCGGCCGGCACGACATTCCGCCTGTTCGCGCCGACCGCCGAGGCGGTCGAGGTTCTGTTGTACGACGCGCCGTCCGAAAACTGCCGCCTAGGTTCGGCCCATGCCCTGGGCAAAGCGGGCAAAGGGATATTTGAAGGCCAGATCCAGGGGGATTTGAACGGCCGGTTTTACCGCTATCGGCTGTACGGCCCGGGGTTTTCCGCGGGCAAGGACGTGCTTGACCCTTATTGCGTCAATGCGGTGGCGGGCGGCTATGCGCGCATCACCGATTTGGCGGCGACGAATCCGCCCGGCTGGGAGCAATATCGCGCCGGCCCGGCTTTGCGCTCGCCGGTGGACATGGTGGTTTACGAAATGCATGTGCGCGATTTCACCGTCGCGGACAATTCAGGATCGGCGCACAAAGGCCAATACCTGGGCTTTGCCGAAGCCGGCACCCGGCTGCCCGGCCATCCCGATATTTCCACCGGCCTGGATCATTTGCAGGAACTGGGCGTCACCCATGTGCAATTGCTGCCGGTGCAGAGTTTTAAAAAAGACGCGGGCGATGCGATTTACAACTGGGGGTATATGACGGTCGCGTTCAATTCCCCGGAAGCCTGGTATGCCACGCAAGCGGAGGACGACAGCAAGATCCGCGAATTCAAACAACTGGTCGCCGCGCTGCACCAGCGCGGCATCGGCGTGATTATGGACGTGGTCTACAACCACACCGATTATTCCGCGCCTTTCACGGTGATCGCCCCCGAGTATTATTATCGCTTTTTTGGCAAAGGCCAGTATGCCAACGGCTCCGGCGTCGGCAACGATTTGCGCACCGAAAGCCCGATGGCCAGGAAATATCTGGTCGATTCGCTCAAATACTGGGTCGGCGAGTATGGCGTGGACGGCTTCCGCTTTGACCTGATGGCCTTGATCGACGCCGAAACCATGCTGCAAATCGAGCGCGAACTGCGCCAGATCAAGCCCGGCATCGTGCTGTACGGCGAGCCTTGGTCGTCGGGCTATTCGCCGATGAAGGGCCGCCCGATGGACAAGTCGGCCATCCGCCACACCGGGATAGGCGCGTTCAACGACCATTTCCGCAACGCGCTGGGCGGCAATCCGAACGGCTCGGAGCCGGGGTTTCTGCAAAACGGCTCGCACCGCGACACGCTGCTGTTGGGCCTGGAAGGCAGTTGCCGCGACTGGGCCGGATCGCCCGCCCAGTCGATCAATTACATGACTTGCCATGACAACCTGGTGTTGTCCGACAAGCTGCGCTGGTTCAACCCCGCGGCTTCCGAGCAGGATATTGCCGAGGCGATGAAGCTCGGCTATTTGCTCTTGTTCACCGCGCAAGGCGTGCCTTTCCTGCATGGCGGCGAGGAATTCGCCCGGACCAAGTGCGGCCATGGCAACAGCTACAATGCCGGCGATGAAATCAACCGGGTCGACTGGTCGTTGAAAGCCGAAAATCAGGGTTTGTTCGCCTACACCCGCGATTTGATCGCCTTGAGAAAGCGGCATCCTGTGTTCCGCCTGCGCACGGCGGATGAAATCCGCGAACGGCTGAGATTTCTGCCCGCGCCCACCGACAAGACTCTGGTCTACTGGATTGACGGCGCGGGGCTGGAGGGGGAGGGCTGGCGGGAGGCTTGCGTGCTGGTCAACGGGGAAGATGACTGGGATCTTGAGTTTGCGCTGCCCCATGGCCGTTGGACGGTCGCGTTGGATGCCAAGGGCTTGACGGACGAATCGTCGGTTGTCGAGCATGGCATCGCCGTTGGCCGCAAATCGGGTTTGGTCTTGCGCAAAATCCCGGACATTGCTGAAAGCCTGCGAGGCACTCAGGCGTTTGAAGAAGAGCCGCCGAGGGCGGCAGGCGGAGACAAGGCCCTGTCCGCCGGGTTTTTGCCGGAGACAGGCTCGGAATTGGCCGAATAGCGGGGGTAGGGTGGGCAAGCGTTGCCGAGTGCCGATGGCACCCGACTCATCAAACCGTGATGCCCATGATCGATTTGGCTGACATCGCTCCCAGCTTCTCATTTGTCGTTGGCAAAGGTCTTGTGCCAAGCACAAGCATCTATAAGCCACGAGAGTTTGGCAATGCCACTCTTATGATGACAGGCTTACCGTTCTCGCTCCGATTAGAACGTGACCGTGGACAAGTCTTTGTGGATGTCGGAAACGATGCTGTCGGGTGGTATAAGCTTGAATATGTTCTTGAGTTTGTAGATGGCTCAGTTACCCAGCGGCAACTCGGCGAACCGCCGACCCTAGCGCTTTTGGCGGGCCTGCTTCAAGGACGCTGGGATAAGGTAGCGGATCTATTTAGCGATCAACAGAGAATTTTGCAGTTTCAGGCGTTTGCCAAACAGAAATCGACTACTCTGCTGAGCAGAATCTTCGCTAAACCGTGATAGTCGGGTGGTGTCGCGTCTCTTTTGCGCCCGACATTTTGGCCTGGTTGTCGGGCAACGATAAAGCCGCTGCCCGACCTATCTGGCTTATGCCGCCAACAAAGCCTTCAATAGCGCCGTAAAATCCGCCATGCCCCGGCCCAGGTTCCGCTCGATTTCGGCCATTGTGATTTCCCGCTCGGTCTTGCCGGCCGCCCAGTTGGCGACGATGGCGCAGCAGGCGTAGTCGATGCCCAGCTCGCGGGCCAGCGCGGCTTCGGGCATGCCGGTCATGCCGACCAGGTCGCCGCCGTCGCGCTCGATGCGGGTGATTTCCGCCGGGGTTTCCAGCCTCGGCCCCTGCGTGCAGGCGTAGACGCCGCCATCGACGACCCGCAGCCCGGCGCGGAAGCCGGCGTCCAGCAGTTTTTCCCGCAGAGCCGGTGTGTACGGATGGGTGAAGTCGATATGGGTGACATGGTCCAGCCCGTCCTCGAAAAAGGTGTGGGCGCGGCCATAGCTGTAGTCGATGAGCTGGCTGGGCACGGCGATTTTGGACGGCCCCAGGTCGGCGCGGATGCCGCCGACGGCGGCGGCGGCGATGATGGACGACACGCCGGCGTCTTTGAGCGCCTGGATGTTGGCGCGGTAGTTGATGCGGTGCGGCGGGATCGTGTGCTGTTCGCCGTGGCGGGCGATGAACACGATGTCCGCGCCAAACAGTGTGCCTTCGATCAGATCCGAGGAAGGTTCGCCCCAGCGGGTCGTGACGGGCTCGCGGCGGATGATGTCAAATTCGGGCAGCCGGGTCAGGCCGGTGCCGCCGATGATGGCTGTGCGGGTCATGCGGAGTTTTTCTCTGGGGTTTATTTGGCCAAAGCCACAGGGTAGTTAGGGTGCGAGGGATTGACGATGAGCCGCTGGGTTCGGGGATCGACCAGCAAGTCCATGGCCTCCAACGGCAACACGCCCATCAGGCACTCGTTCCCCAGCACCAAAGCCTCGGTGACATAGCTGCGGTTCTCGAAGCGGATTTCGACGGGCGCGATTTTCGGCACTTTGCGTTGATGCCCGTCGGCCAGCGTGACGACTTGGCGGCTGGTTTCGTCGGTGTCGAAGCCTAGTTGCAGCGCCACTTCCTCGGTTACGCACATGAACGTCGCCCCGGTGTCGACGAGGGCGCGAACATCCACTTGCTGGCGGTTGAACAGATTGCAAAGGCTCACGTCGGCGTAGGTTAAGCCCATGGTTTTTCAAAGCCCCTTGCAGGCGAAGATGCCCGGCGCGTTGCGCAGATAGTTTTTGTAGTCCATGCCGTAGCCGAACAGATAGCGGTTTTCCGCCTCCAGCCCGACGAAATCGGCGCGGCAAGGCCGATCCCGCCCAATTTGCTTGTCGACCAGCACTGCGGTGTGGACGGCCAGCGCGCCTTGTTCCAGGCACCAGGCGGCTATCGCGGCCAGCGTGATGCCTTCGTCCAGCACGTCGTCGAGGAGCAGCACCGTCCGGCCTTGCAAGGACACGCCCGGCTTGACCAGCCAATGGATGTCCCCGCCGCGGGTGGCGCCGCGGTAGCGGCTGGCGTTGATGGCGTCGATTTCCAGCGGAAAGCGCAGCCGGGTCAACAACTGGCCGGCGAACAGGATGCCACCGTTCAGCACGGTCAGCACGACAGGCAGGCTCGCGCTTAACGCGCCTTCGATGGCCAAGGCCATGCGGTCTAGCGCGGCCTCCACCTCGGCTTGTGAATAGAGTTGGTCGGCGTCGCGTTCGACTTGCTTGATTTCGTCCAATAAGCTCATGCTTGGGCCACCTGTTCGTTGAGACGGCCAAGCAGCGCGGCCGCGTCGCGCCATTCGCCGCCGCTTAGCAGCGCGGCGCGATCCAGCGGAAACTTCCCGCGCAGCGCGGCCAGGCGTGGCTGGCGCTCCTTCCAGTTCAAGCGTTCCAGCGACTCCAGCACAAAGCCGATGGCCTCCGGCTTATTGCAGACCAAGGCCATGTCGCAGCCGGCCTCCAGCGCCAGCCGGGCGCGGTCGGTATAATCCTTGGCGAAAATCGCCGCGCCTTCCATCGTCAAGTCGTCGCTGAACACCGCGCCTTTGAATCCCAGCTCCCCGCGCAACACCTCTTGTATCCAGCGGCGCGAAAAGCCGGCGGGTAGCTTGTCGACCTCCTTGTACACCACATGGGCCGGCATGACGCCTTCCAAGCCCGCGGCGATCAGTTTTTTAAACGGCGTCAAATCTTTGGCGGCGATGTCGGCGTAGGGGCGGGGGTCTTCCGGCAGGGCCAGGTGTGAGTCCAAGGCGACCGCGCCATGCCCGGGAAAATGCTTGCCCACCGCCGCCATGCCGGCCCGCCGCATGCCTTGCGCGAACGCCAGCGCATAGTCGCCGGCCTGTTCCGCGTCGCGGGAAAACGAACGGTCGCCGATGATCTGGCTGATGCCGCAGTCCACGTCCAGATCCGGCGCGAAACTGAAATCCACGCCGACCGCGCGCAACTCCGCCGCCATCAGCCAGCCGGCGGTTTCCAAGCTTTGCGTCCGGGTTTTTTCGTCCAGGCGCTCGGCGTAGCGGCCCGCCGGCGGCAACCGCGTGAAGCCTTCGCGGAAGCGCTGCACCCGCCCGCCTTCATGGTCGACCGCGACCAAAAGACCCGGGCGCAGTGCGCGGATGGATTGGACGAGCCCGGCGATTTGCGCCGGGTTTTCGTAATTGCGGGTGAAAAAAATAATGCCGCCCGCCGCCGGGTGGCGCAGCAATTCTTTTTCTTCAGGCGTGAGGGCGTGGCCGCGCAGGTCGAACATCAAAGGGCCGAGCAAGGGAGTGGATGCCATGGTGGGTTGAGTGAAAGTCTTTGGGGCGGCTATTTTAATCCATTATCCCGTGGCGGGCGGGATGATTTGGAACCGGCGACGGCATCACAGCCCGCCAGGGGGCTACGAGAGGATGAGGTCGGCGGCCGCCAGGGTGGTGACGCCGGCCAGCTCGACGGCGAAATCCGCCGCGCCGTCCCCATAGTCGAACACCAGCACGGGATGGGCGGGGTCGGTGGCCGCGTCGAACCGGACTTCAGGCCCGGTCGCGGTGAAATTTGTCACGAACGTCCAATGCTCCACCGCCGGCGTGGACGGATTGGCGTCCAGCGATGAAAGGTCGATTTTGTCCGTTCCCGGCGCGAAGTCGGTGATGATGTCGCGGTCGTCCAGAACCAAGCCGGTGTCGCCGCCGCCGGCTTCTTGCGAGCCGTGCAGGTAGACGAAGGTGTCGCTTCCGCTTCCTCCTGACAGGCTGTCGTTGCCGGCCCCCCCGTTTAGCCGGTTGGCGGCCGCGTTGCCGTTTAGAACGTTGTCCAACTCATTGCCGGTGCCGTCGATGCTCCCCGTTCCTGTCAAGACCAGGTTTTCAAGGTTCGAGCCTGGCCCCAAGGCGTAGCTGACTGAACTTTGCACGGTGTCGGTGCCGCCGGTCGCGGTTTCGGTGAGGGTGGCGGCGGTGGCGGCGGCGTCAATCAGGTAAGTGTCGTTGCCATTGCCTCCGGCCAAGTGGTCTGTCCCGCCAGAACCGCCGGACAGCACATTGCCGCTGCTGTTGCCGGTGATGACATTGTCTCCGCTGTTGCCGGTGCCGTTGATTTTGCTAGTGCCGGTCAAGGTCAAATTTTCAAAGTTTGCGCCCAGCGTGTAGGTGATCGAGCTTTTCACCGTGTCGGTGCCGCCGGTCAGGGTTTCGACGAGGCTGAAGCCGCTGGTGTTGGAGGAGGAGCTGATGCTGTAGGTGTCGTCGCCGTCGCCCCCGATCAAAGTGTCGGCCCCGCCGCCGCCGCTCAGCGTGTCGCTGCCGGCCCCGCCGTTCAATATATTGGCGGCGTTGTTGCCGGTTAGTGTGTTATTGCCGCTGTCGCCGGTGCCGTTGATGGCGGCTATCCCGGTGAGGGTCAGGTTTTCAATGTTCGAGCCTGTGGCCAGCGCGTAGGTGATCGAACTTTGCACGGTGTCGGTGCCACCCGCTGCGTTTTCGACGAGGGTGACGGCGGTGGATTGGGCGTCGATGAGGTAGACGTCATTGCCCGAGCCACCGATCAAAGTGTCGGTTCCGCCGCCGCCAGCCAGCGTATTATTGCCGCTGTTGCCGGTGATGACATTGTCGCCGCTGTTGCCGGTGCCGTTGATGTTGCTGCTGCCGGTCAAGCTCAGGTTTTCAAGGTTCGCGCCCAGGGTATAGGTGATGGCGCTTTTCACGGTGTCGATGCCGCCAGTCGAGGTTTCGACGAGGGTGGTGGCGGTGTTGCCGGAGGCCAGGGTGTAAGTGTCGTTGCCATCGCCGCCGGCCAGGGTGTCGGTTCCGCCGCCGCCGGCCAGCGTATTGTTGCCGCTGTTGCCGGTGATGATGTTGTCGCCGCTGTTGCCAGTGCCGTTGATGTTGCCGGTGCCGGTCAAGGTCAGGTTTTCAATGTTCGCGCCCAGGGTGTGGGTGATGGCGCTTAGCACGGTGTCGGTGCCGCCGGTCGCGGTTTCGATGAGGGTGGCGGCGGTGGAGCTGGCGTCGATGAGGTAAGTGTCGTCCCCGTCGCCGCCGGCCAGGATGTCGGCCCCACCGCCGCCGGCCAGCGTGTTGTCGCCGCTGTTGCCGGTGATGGCGTTGTTGCCGCTGTCGCCGGTGGCGTTGATGTCGCCGGTGCCGGCCAGGGCCAGGTTTTCAATGTTAGAACCGGCGCTCAGGGCGTAGGTGATCGAACTTAGCACCGTGTCGACGCCGCCGGCCGCGGTTTCGACGAGGGTGACGGCGGTGGAGGCGGCGTCGATGAGGTAGGTGTCGTTGCCGGTTCCGCCGGCCAGGGTGTCGGTTCCACCGCCGCCGGCCAGCGTGTTATTGCCGCTGTTGCCGGTGATGACATTGTTGCCGCTGTCGCCGCTGCCGTTGATGTCGCCGACGCCGCCCAGCGTCAGTTTTTCAATGTTCGAGCCTGCGCTCAAGGCGTAACTGATCGAACTTAGCACCGTGTCGATGCCGCCGGTCGCGGTTTCGGAAAGGGTTACGGCAGTGGAGGTGGCGTCGATGAGGTAAGTGTCGTCGCCGTCGCCGCCGATCAACAGGTCGCTGCCCCCGCCGCCATACAGGGTGTCTTGGCCGGCCCCGCCGTCCAATTGGTTGGCTCCCGTGTTGCCGCGCAAGCTGTTGTCGCCGCCGTCGCCAGTGCCGTCGATATTCCCCGTCCCGGACAAGATCAGATTTTCGATGTTCGAGGCGTTCGTCGCCAAATTGAAGGTCTGCGAGATGACGACCGTGTCGCTGCCTTCGCCGCTGTTCTCCGTCACGGTGTCCAAGGCGTTGTCCACCACGTAGGTGTCGTCGCCCGGCCCGCCGGCCATGGCGTCGGCATTCGCGCCGCCGTCGATAGAGTCGTTGCCGGCCCCACCGACCAGCCGGTTGGCGTTGTCGTTGCCGGTTATCACATTGTCGCCGCTATTGCCGGTGCCGTTGTAGGCGCCGCCTTGCAAGACCAGATTTTCAAGATTGGCGGACAGCGTGTAGGAAGGCAGCGAAGTGAACACCGTGTCTACGCCCTCGCCGGCTTTTTCGGTGACGGTGTCGCCCGCGTTGTCCACATAATAGCGGTCATCGCCGGCCCCGCCGGTCATCGAGTCGTTGCCGGCCCCGCCGTCCAGGACATCCTTGCCCGTGCCAGTCACCAGGATGTCGCTGCCGCCTCCGCCATATAGAGTGTCGTCGCCGCCCAGGCCGGTGAGTGTGTTGGCCGCGTCGCTCCCGGTCAGGATATTATTCCCGCTGTTGCCGAAGCCCTTGAACGCCGACGCCCCGGTCAAGACCAGGTTTTCGATATTGGCCGGCAAGGTGTAGCTGACCGAACTCGACACGGTGTCCGTGCCGCCGCCTAGGCCCTCCGACACCGCGTCGCCAGGGTTGTCCACCACATAGGTGTCGTCGCCGTCCCCGCCTTTCAAAGTGTCCGCCCCGAGGCCGCCGTCCAGCCTGTCGGCCCCCGCGCCGCCGGTCAAGGTGTTGGCCGCGATATTGCCGGTCAGGCGGTTGCCGCCCGTGTCGCCGCCGTCGTTGCCGGTGCCGTTGATGGCCAGCGTCCCGGTCAGGGTCAAGTTCTCCAGGTTCGGCCCCAGCGTCCAACTGAGCGGGCTGGACACCGTGTCGGTGCCGCCCCCGGCGGCTTCGGTGATGGTGTCCTGGGTGTTGTCCACCGTGTAACTGTCGTCCCCGGCCCCGCCGGCCAGGCTGTCAACGCCTTTGCCGCCGTCCAGGCTGTCGTTCCCCGCCCCGCCGACCAGCAGGTTGACGCCGTCGTTGCCGATCAGCACGGAGCCTGCGGCGTTGGCCATGCCGCGGTAGGCGGTGCCGGTCAGGGTCAGCTTTTCGACATGGTTGGGCAGGGCGTAGGAGATCGAGCTGAACACGGCGTCGGTGCCGCCGCCGCTGGCCTCGGTGATGGTGTCGGCCTGATTGTCGATGAAGTAGGTGTCGTTGCCGGCTCCGCCAGACAGGCTGTCGGCCCCGGTGCCGCCGTCCAAGCTGTCGCCGCCCGCGCCCCCTTTGAGCGTGTCGGCACCGCCGCCGCCTTTGAGCGTGGCGGTGATGGCCCCGCTAGTGATGGCGCTGTCATCGAGCGTGTTGTTGCCATCGTTGCCGGTCAGCGTGTTGGCGGCGGCGTTGCCAGTGGCGTTGATGTTGGCCGCCCCGGCCAGGGTCAGATTCTCGACGTTGGCGGACAGGGTGTAACTGACCGAGCTGAGTATCGTGTCTATGCCTTTGCCGGCCTGCTCGGTCACGGTGTCGCCGCTGTTGTCCACGATGAAAGTGTCGTTGCCCGCGCCGCCGGCCATCGCGTCGAACCCGGTGCCGCCGTCCAGCTTGTTGTTGCCGGTGCCGGCGGCGGCGCTTAAGGTGTCATTGCCGGTGCCGCCGTACAGGGCGTTGTTGCCGGGGCCGCTGATGCTCAGTTTGTCGGCGCCGCCGCCGCCATAGAGGCTGTCGGTGCCGCCGCCGCCGATGATCGTGTCCGCGCCTTCGCCGCCGGTCAGGATGTTGTTGCCGCTGTTGCCTGCGATCCCGTCGCCCTGGTCGTTGCCGGTGCCGTTGAGGCTGCCCGTCCCGGTCAGGTTCAAGATTTCGATGTTCGGCGGCAGGACGTAGCTGACGGCGCTGTTGACCGTGTCCCAGCCTTCGCCCGCTTCTTCGACGAGGGTGTCGCCTGGGTTGTTGACGGCATAAATGTCGTCGCCGGGGCCGCCGACGAGGGTGTCGGCAAACGGCCCGCTGACCAGGGTGTCATTGCCGTCCAAGCCATAAATAAGACTTGTTTTGCTGGCGTCGCCGGCCAAGGCGTCGGCCCCGGAGGTGCCTGTGATGATGCTAATCGGCAAGTCGCCGTATTGGACATTGCCTTCGGTTCCGTTGACGCCCGGCAGGCTATTCAATAATCTGGCCATGGCTAATTCCTCGCATGATATTGGACACTGTAAACGCGGTGGCGATCATGGGCTAGGCGGCGCGCAGGACTTTTGGGCAGGGCCGTCCGTGGAAGCCGTCGGCAGGGCTGGCCGCAAAGCCATTAACTTAAGGATTTTTCCGTTCGCCCTGAGCTTGTCGAAGGGTGAACGGAAAAATCCAACTTATTAAAATTTAAGAAGTTCGTGGTTCGACAAGCTCACCACGAACGGCTTAAGTTAATGGCTTTGAGGGCTGGCCGGCGGGGATAAACGGTTATGCTTAAGTAGCTTGGCCGAATTCTCATACATTTTAGCAGACAATACAAGCAAGGCGGGCGACCGTGCGCTTTAACTTGGGTATGCTTAAGCCAAACCGGAGCCCCCCTCAATTTCCCATGCCGACCTCCAAACTAAGCCGCGTTTTATACCGGTTGGATCGAATGCCCAAGCCGGCCGCGATTGCGTCGGGGCTGGCGGCGGGCGTGTGCGCCGCGCTGTGGGGGCTGGCCTGGCCTGGCTATGGCGCGGCGGTTTTTCTGGGGCTGCTGGTACTGGCCGGTTTCATTGCTTGGAGCGGCGAGCCTTGGTCGGTGGTTGAGACGGTTGCGCCGCCGGGCCAGGCCAAGGCCGAACGGGCACCCGCCCCGAACCCGCCGCAAGACCCGCTGTGGGTGTCCATCCCCGGCGGCAGCTTCGCGATGGGCAGCAATGAGTATGACGACGAACGCCCGATCCACACCGTCCGAATCTCCCCGTTCCAACTGATGAAAGTGCCGGTCACGCGCCGACAGTACCAGGCCGTCATGGGCGAAGATCCCGGCTGGCCGGCGGTGGCGGAGATCAGCAGGTCGGCCAGCGCTTTGCGCAAAGACTGCGGACAGCCTTGGGCGTGGTCGGTGAGGAAGTCCAGCAATTCATGGTGGGGGACATTGTCCAAGCGCGGCAGGATGCGCAAGCGGCATTTCTCCTCCGTCCATTCCGCGTTGGTCGCGTTGAGCAACTGGGCAATCGCCGCGTGCTTGTCGGCTTGCGCTTCAATCGCCAGGCTGCATATCAGGCGGATGTCGGGCGGGCAGCGGGTGGCGAGATAGCCGCTGACAAAGCCTAGCCAGTCTTTGAGTTGCGACCCGTTCAGCGGGGCTTGGTAGTCGGTCTCCGCGCCGCTGGGCGGGTGTCCAAACAAGCCCCAGTGCAGCCACAGCACTCGGCGGCAGTTTGGCTCCGGCGACGGGGCGTAGCGTCTTAACAATTGCTCAACCGTCTCGCCGCTTTCGCTGTCCAGTCCCAATTGCCCGGCCAGCTCGTGGCCCAAGTCCACATACAGGTTGTCCCTGCCCGGCGGAAATTGCAAGCGCACGCAGTTGATATGCGCGCGGCCATGCAGCGCCACGCGGGCGGAATCCAGCAATTGCTCGTGGACTTGGGCCATCTGGTTGCCGGTTTCGCCATACGGCACCAAGGTCATCACCCGCGCGGTATGGCTGCCCAGCAAATTGCCCAGATATTGGTTGGTCGCGCCTTTTTGCGCGATGCGGTCGAGCAGCAGATGGGCCAAGGATGTGACCAGGTTTTCGCTGGGCAAGTCGGTTTGCCAGTGGCGGTAGTCGGCCCGCACCGCCAGGCTGTGGACTTCCACTGGGTCGGCTTTCAGCCCGTGCAGCGCCGCGACCGGATCGAGCCCTTGCCCGAGCCAGGCATGCAGCCAGGCGACGGGCAAGTCTAGCGCGTCTGGCGGCGGCTGCCGCCCTTGCCGGGACAAGACCAGCGGCACGCCAGGAAAAAACCCGGCCAAGTCCAGCGCCTGGTCTTGCGCGGTGTTGAAAAACAAGGCGGCGGGGGGTTGCTTCGCCAGCCGCTTCGCCAAATCGCGCAAGGGCAGCCGTTTCGCGCCCAGGCGCAGCGCGGGCGCGCCGTCGCCGTCGATCTGGCCGCGCACATAGACCCAGTGCGGGTTGATTCCTGCCAAGGCTTTGTCCAATTGCTCCAGGTTGCGCGTCCGGCGCGCATAGGGCAGCGGTTCGCGGGTGTCGTTCCAAACCGCTTGCACGGTTTGCCGCAGCCGTTGCCAATGGGACTCGGCGTCGTCCAGGCCGTCGAGCAGCAAGATTTCGTCGGGCACGGTGCTGTGGATGTCCCGCTCCGGGTCGGGCTCGTTGCCGCTGATGAACACCCAGTCGTTGCCGGCCAGGGAATGGCTTTTCCACGTCATCAGCCGCCAAGGCAGCCGGCCGATTTCAGGCAGCGGGCTGGCGATGCGCAAACGCAAGCCGCCGATATACACCGGCGTGGGCCGGGCGCGGTCTTTGCCCTGTTGGAACGCGGCACGGAAGATGGTTTCGTGCTGGCGGTCGTCCACGCCGAACAGGGCGTCGAACAACACTTGCCCCCAAAAGCTGCCCGCCGTGGCGATGACGCCTTGCACGGCTTCCCGGTTGCCGTCGGCTAGCATGTCCAGCAGTTTTTGCAGGGGTTGCCAGACATCGGCCCAAGGGCGGCGGGTGGCCAGGAAAGGCTCGTGGCCGGGCACCCGGTACTGGCATTCCCATCGCTCGCCTTGCCGGGTCACATAAATCGACAGGGCGTAGCCGCGGGCTTCGATCCGGGAGGTTTGGCTGGCATAGGCCGGGGCGGCGGGCGTGGCGAGTCCGCGCAAGCGCCCGCTGAGCGCCACCAGTTGCTCTTGCCGCTGCGTCTTGTCGAGTTTGGACAGCGGCTTGTCCGGGGTGCCGTAGCCTTGCAGCGCGGCCAATGCCGGGGCGGCAGCCGCGACATCGCTGGGTTCGTAGAACACCGGGATCAACGTCAACTCCCCGCGCCCATGCTTTTCCAACAGATAGGGCAATTCTTGCGTGGCGATGAAGTCCGAGGCCAAAAACACTTGGGTGACGAGCGCCAGGGCGATGTCCGCCTGGCCCAGCGCGCCGTCAATCTCGGCTTTCCAGTCCTGCCCTGGCTTGATCCGGTCGTCTGCCCAGGCGCTCAAGGAAAAATCGCGTTCCAGCGGCTTGAGGAAGCTTCGCAGTTCCTCCAACCAGTCTTGGTCTTGGTGGCTGTAACTGATAAAAACCGATCCCATGGGTTCCTCTCAAGACGGCACAGGTTTAAGCATAGCGTCTTCATATGCTTCAGAAGGCGCATCATCGGCAAGCAGGCCCATGCTGTCAAGCCTAAGCGCTTGTTTTTTGAGGCCATGCCGAATAAAGCGGGGCGGTCTCGGAGGCTGCGGAGTCTATGTCTAAATGATAATGATTTGCAATAACTCGTATTTTGCTTATAATGACCCCACTGTCCATGATGAAGTGAGGCCGATTAAGATGAAGCTTGAAACGAAGATTGCCCACTGGGGGCTGGGCGCTGTGCTGGCCTTCGCCCACGGCGGGGCTGAAGCGGCGAAGGCGGCCCCGGCCTCGCTGCAAGAGATGTGGAAGATCATCCAGCAGCAACAGAAGGAAATCGAGGCGTTGAAGGCCAAGGCCGGCGAGAACGCGGCGTTGAAAGAAGAAGTGAAGGCTTTGAAGGAGGGCAAGGAGCCGGCAGCGGGAGCGCCGCCGCAAGCCGCCGAGGCCGCGGTCTCCGGGCAGTCTGCCGCGAAGCCGGTCGGGGCCAAGCCGGCCAAGTCCGAGTCCGAGCGCAAGACCGACATCCTCGCCACCGAAGTGGAGAAGCTGAAGGCCCAGTTGTTCATCCCCGAGAAGCGCGAGTACAAGAGCCAATATGGCTTGGGCCCCGCCGCTTCGCAGGTTTACCGGGTCAACCGCGGGCTGTCCATCGGCGGCTATGGCGAGGCGGTGTACACCAATTTGACGGCCAACAAGGGCGACCGCAAAGACTCGGCGGACTTGCTGCGCGCGGTGCTGTACGTGGGCTACAAGTTCAACGACTGGATCATCTTGAACAACGAGTTCGAATGGGAGCATGCCAGCACGGGCGAGGGGCCTGAGGTGAAAGGCGAGGCGTCGGCGGAATTTTCCTATCTCGATTTCCTGCTGCACAAGAATGCCAACATCCGGGCCGGCTTGATGTTGATGCCGATGGGCTTCATCAACGAGATTCATGAGCCGACCACGTTCCACGGCAACCGCCGGCCGGACGTGGAGCAATACATCATCCCGACCACGTGGCGCGAGATCGGCGCGGGGCTGTTCGGCCAGATCGTCCCCGGGCTGCAATACCGCATGTACGCGGTCAATGGCTTGAATGCCAAGGGCTACACCAGCGCGGGCATTCGCGAGGGCAGCGGGGGCGGCAGCTTGGCGGCGGCGGAAAACTGGGCCTTCACCGGGCGGCTGGATTACGTCCCGAGTTTCGCGCCCGGCTTTCTGGCGGGGTTTTCGACCTTCCTCGGCGACGCGGGCCAAAACGAATTGTATCTGGGCAAGAAGGCCAGCGTGTTCACCCAGCTTTACGAGGGCCACCTCCAGTGGCATTGGCGCGGCTTGGAAATGCGCGCGCTGGGCGCTTTGGGCTATGTCGGCAATGCTGGCCTGGTCAGCGCGGCCAACGGCGAGACGGTCGGCAAGCAGAACTATGGCTGGTACACGGAGGCGGCTTACGATGTGATGCCTTGGCTGTGGAAGGACAGCACCCAGTATCTCGCGCCGTTCTTCCGTTATGAGCATTACAATACGCTGGCTGCGGTCCCCGATGGTTTCTACAACGACAAGAGCTGGGATCGCTGGATTTACCAAGTGGGGCTGACCTACAAGCCGATTCCGAACATCGCGGTCAAGGCGGATTACCGCAATTACCATTCGGTCGGCAGCCCGCAGCCCGACGAGTTTAATTTGGGAGTCGGGTTTATCTATTAGCCGTGGCCGCCGTGGTTGGACAAGTCCGGCGGCAGGAATACCTTGTGCTTCGTAGGTTTTATTTGCCAGGGATGGCTATACTAAGGCTTGGGCTTGGGCAGGGTTTGCCGCCTGTGCCTCGCGCCCGGCCCCACCCGCCCGCATTCCGGGCGCGGCAGGCCGGAGCCGGGCCACACAAGTTCAATGTCTGACAATAATTTGAAATTTTAAGGAAAACCATGGCCACACGACGATTCTATCTATTCGCTTGGGCTTGCTTGTCCGTCCCTGGTTTGGCGGGGGCGGGCGCGCCCTTGACCGCGCTGGAGGATTTGGGGAAGCAATTGTTTTTCGACCCGCAATTGTCCAGCCCCGCCGGGCAGTCCTGCGCCAGTTGCCATTCCCCCGACGCGGCGTTCACCGATCCGCGCCGCGACAAGCCGACCTCCCCGGGCGTGGTTGCGGGCCGTTTCGGCAACCGCAACAGCCCCACGGCGATGTATGCCGCATTCAGCCCTCTGTTCCATCTTGATTCGGCGGGTGGTTACACAGGCGGGCTGTTTTGGGACGGACGCGCCGCGAATTTGGAAAACCAGGCGCAAGGGCCGTTGCTGAATCCGTTGGAAATGGCCAATCCCGACAAGGCGGCGGTGGTGGAGAAGGTGCGCAAGGCTTCCTACGCGCCCTTGTTCGAGAGCGTGTTCGGCGTCGGCGCGCTAAGCCAGGCGGAGCCCGCCTATGCGATGGTCGCGGCGGCGCTTGCCGCGTTTGAGCGCAGTCCCGTGTTCTCCCCGTTTGACTCCAAATATGACGCGTACCTGGCGGGCCAAACCAAGCTGACCGCCGCGGAACAGCGTGGCCTGGCGCTATACGAAGATCCGGCCAAGGGCAATTGTGCCGCCTGCCATCCTAGCCGTCCCGCGCCGGACGGAACCCCTCCCTTGTTCACGGACTTCAGTTACGACAACCTGGGCGTCCCGCGCAATCCGGACAATCCTTTCTACGCCTTGCCGGCCGAGTTTAACCCGGACGGTTTGAATTTCGTGGACCAGGGGCTGGGCCAAGTCCTCGGCAGGCACGAGCAGGACGGCCAATTCAAGGTGCCGACTTTGCGCAACATCGCCCTGACCGCCCCTTACATGCACAACGGGTATTTCAAGACCTTGCGCGGGGTGGTCGATTTTTACAACACGCGCGATGTCAAACCGGCCTGCCAATACCCGATGACCACGGAAGGCGACGCGCTGCGGCAAGCGTGCTGGCCACAGGTCGAGACGCCTGCCAACGTCAATCGCGAAGAATTGGGCAATTTGCGGCTGAGTGCCAGTGAAGTGGACGACCTCGTGGCTTTTCTGGGCACGTTGTCGGACGGCTATTGGCAGTCGCCCGCGCTGCGGGAGTGTTTGTTCAATTGGGCGGAAGGGGCTTACGCCGGTTTGTTTGCCCCGGCCGGCGCGGCGTCGCAAACCCAGGCGCCTTACACTTACCGCTATTATAAGGATACCCAGGCTTATGTCGGCGTTTCCGCCGACAGCAACCAGGTGTACTACCAAGGCCCCGACGGCGTCTTGCAGGATGTGGGCGATTTGCCCGCTTGGCTGGGGAAGGCGGGGTGCCTGTAGGCGGACGGGGCGGCGTTTAGCCCTTTTATTTTTACTGCTTGGCGCTATTTTTTTAAGTTTAAGCCGAACAACCTTGACACCAGGAACCCCATGCGCAAAATCACACGCATTTTATTCTTGTCCTTGCTGGCCTTGGCGAGCCTCGCGCAAGCCACAGTTTTCTACAGCAAAGAAGAAGCCTTCGAGCTGGCTTTCGGCAAGGGGGCGGACGTGGAGCCGCAGGCTTTGTTTCTGACCGACGAGCAGGCGGAGACCATCGAAAAAACGGCCCAGGTGAAGCTGGACTCCAAACTTTACACCTTGCATGTGGGCCGGCGCGGTGGCCAGGTGCTGGGCTATGCGGCCATCGAGTCGCATAACGTCCGCACCCAGCCGGAGACGGTGATGATCGTGCTGTCGCCGACCGGCGAGTTGGCGCGGGTGGAGATGCTGGCCTTCCACGAGCCGCCGGAGTACCAGCCGCCGGCGCGCTGGTTCGAGCGGCTTTACCGCAGGCCCCTGGGGGAGTTGCGGCTTAACCAGGGCGTGGACGGCATCAGCGGGGCCACGCTGAGTTCCAGGGCTTCCTTGGACGGCATCCGCAAGGTGATGGCTATTTACCAAGTGGCAGTGAAAGAGGGCAAGAACTGATGCGATTTTTCGTCACCGGCGAGCAGAAACGGCAAACCCTGCTCAACACCATCGTGTTGATGTTCCTAGGCTACATCGCCTTGCTATGGGTCAGCAACGGCATGATGTTCTTCCACAAGATGGGCTTGAACCCGGATTCGGTGGTCGAGTATTACCTGGGCTCGGAAGAAAAGTTCACCCAGCCGAAGAGTTACCAGAGCCTGCTGGAGGTCACCCATTTCCATTTGTTCGCGATGGGGATGCTGGCGGTGACTTTGACTCACCTGCTGTTGTTCACCCCGTTGGCGGTGAACCTTAAAGTGTGGCTGACCGGCTTGACGTTCACCTCCGCCGTGGCGGACGAGATCGCCGGCTGGCTGGTGCGTTTCGTCCATCCCGTCTTCGCCTGGTTCAAGGTCGGGGCCTTCCTGGTGCTGGAGTTCAGCCTGGCGGCGATGCTGGTCTTGGTCGCCGCCTCGCTGGTCTGGCAGCGCATGGAGCAGCGCGCCCGGGCGGATGCCTCCGCCGTGGCGGTGGCGGAGGGCGGCGGGAAATAATGGCCGCTTACGGCTGTTGCGGTTCAGGCGGCTCTTCGGGCGGCGAGGGCGTGTCCGCCGGCAGGGGTGTGGAGGTGTCGGGCGCGGGCGTGGGTTCTTGCGGCGGCGCCGGGCTTTGCGCCACTTCCCGCTGCCTCAGTTCGTAGTAAGCGCTGACGGCACCCCCCCCCATCGCGGCCCCGAGCAGCCACAGCAAAGCGCCTGTGGCGAACCGTGCCAAAGGGGAGCGGGCCGCCTTGGGCGCGGCGGGTTCCGGCCAGGCATTCGCCAGCAACAACGGCGGCGTGGGCTGTGGAAATTGCAGGGCTTGCCGAAGTTCGCCACCTTGCTGCCCGGCCAGCTCCTGCGGCGGCGGTTCGCGCAGGTTGCGGACATTCGGTGGAAGGCTAGGCTTTGCCCCGGCTCCCATCCCGCGCCCCTGCTTGTAGTTGGAGACTTTTTCGTATTTGCTGGGGATGATGCCGCATGCGGGGCACGAGGTGGGCAGATCCGCCTCGGCGGTCACAGTTTGCCTGTGTTCGCAGGCCGGGCAGGAAAAGACAAACTCCTCCGGCCGGATCTCGACGGGGGCCAGTTCGAGTTTGTGGCCTTCCCATTTGGACGGGCGGTAGTTGCAGACCCCCCCGAGTTGTTCCATCTCGGTTTTGTATTGCCGCACGGCTTCAAGGGGGATGCCTTGCTTCAGCGCCGCGCTGAGCTGGTTGTCCAGCAGGTATTCAATTTCCTTCGCATCCACGCCAAGCAGTGCGGAGATCCGGCTGATGGTGGTTTCGCGGTTGGCGGTATCGGCATTGACGCCCAGGAAAATCAAGTCGTACAAATCAGCCATGGCGATCTCTTAACTCCTTAGGCGACTATAGAGCCTATTGCTCCGCATATGATACGCAAAAAAACGGCCGGCGGGGATGGCTTTTCCGCGCGCTCAAGCCAGGCGGCCCGCTTCCAGCCTGATGCTGCGGCCGCAGCGCCCGGCCAGCGCCGGGTCGTGGGTCACCAGCACCAAGGTGGTGTCGCGTTCCCGGTTCAATTGGAATAGCAGGTCGATGATGCGTGCGCCGGTCTGGCTGTCGAGGTTGCCGGTGGGCTCGTCGGCGAACAGGATGCGCGGCTCGGTGACGAAGGCGCGGGCCAGGGCGACGCGCTGCTGTTCGCCGCCGGAAAGCTGGTTGGGGTAGTGCTTGAGCCGGTGGCCCAACTCCACCCGCTCCAGCATGGCCCGGGCCGGCTTTTCGGCGTCCCGCGCGCCGGCCAGCTCCAACGGCAGCATGACATTTTCCAGCGCGGTGAGATTGGCCAGCAACTGGAACGACTGGAACACGAAGCCCACATGCCGGGCGCGCAACAAGGCGCGTCCGTCCTCGTCAAGCAGGCCCAAGCATTCGCCCGCCAGCTCGATCTTGCCCGTGGTCGGCAGATCCAGGCCCGCCAGCAGGCCGAGCAGGGTGGATTTGCCTGAGCCGGAACTGCCCACGATGGCCAGGGTTTCGCCCGGTTTGATCGAAAAGCCGACCGCTGTCAATATATCCAGTCCGCCGTCCACTGTGTCCACACGCTTGCCTAGGTTTTCCACCATGATGATTGATTTTTCTTCGCGCATCCGCCGATTCCTGTGTTGTCTATTGTTGTCCGCCGTCCCGGCGGTGGGCCAGGCCGGGGTCATTCTGGTATTGGGCGATAGTATCAGCGCCGGCTACGGATTGGACAATCCCGCGCAGGGCTGGGTCGCCCTGTTGGCCGGACAGATCAAGGCGGCGGGAAAGCCCTGGACCATCGTCAACGCCAGCATCTCCGGCGAAACCAGCGCCGGCGGCTTGAGCCGCGTCGACGACCTGCTGGCCCGGCACAAGCCCGGCCTGCTGCTGCTGGAGCTGGGGGCCAACGACGGGCTGCGTGGTTTGCGGCCGACGCAGGCGCAGGCCAATCTGGGCGAGATCATCGGGCGGGCGAAACAGGCCGGCGCCCGTGTCGTGCTGCTGGGAATGCGCATTCCACCCAACTACGGCAAACGCTACAACGACCTGTTCGAAGCGGTTTTTCCCGCCTTGGCCCAGCAGCACGGCGTGGCTTATGTGCCATTTTTGCTGGAAGGCGTCGGCGGCAACGCCCAACTGACGCAGGCTGACGGCCTGCATCCCAACGCCTTGGCCCAGCCGGTGCTGATGCGGCTGGTCTGGGGCAAGCTGGAGCCTCTGCTCTGACCTGAAGAGGTGGCCGGCGGCGCCTGTCGCATGCTTCAATGCCTGCTCCGCGCCGGCCCCGCCGATTTGGCCCGCAGCGCCCCGCTAGTCTATACTGCTGCGGTTTTACTTACGGCACAAGCCTCGAAGCGACGATAGAGCCATCGACAGTCTATGAAAATCAGCATACAACCCATTATTTTGTCCGGGGGGTCAGGCACCCGGTTATGGCCTTACTCCAGGGAAGCCTACCCTAAGCAGTTTTTGTCGTTCACCGGTGATAAAACCCTGTTCCAGGACACGGTCGCCCGCGTCGAGGACATGGTGGTCGATGCCGGCCGGGCCGAGATGAAGCCCCCGGTGGTCGTCTGCAACGAACTGCACCGCTTCTTGGTGGGGGAGCAACTGCGCCAATTGGGTTTCGACGAGTTCACCATCGTGTTGGAGCCGATTGGCCGGAACACCGCCCCCGCCTTGACGCTGGCGGCTTTGCAGGCCAGCGCGGACGGCGGCGACCCGGTGCTGGTGGTGATGCCCTCGGATCATCACATCGAAGACGTGGCAGGCTTTCGCCGCCGCGTGCTGGAGGCGATCCTGCTGGCGGCGGAAGGGGCCGTGGTGACGTTCGGCATCGTGCCGACCAAGCCGGAGACGGGGTACGGCTACATCCGCAAGGGCGAGCCCCAAGGAGGCGAGTCCTTCCTGCTCGACGGGTTTGTGGAAAAGCCCGACGCGCTCACCGCGGCGGGCTACCTAGCCTCGGGGCAGTACCTTTGGAACAGCGGCCTGTTCGTCCTGCGCGCCTCGGTTTGGCTAGAGCAGATTCGGCTGCGCCGGCCGGACATCGAAGTGGCTTGCCACGACGCGTTCACGAAGGCCAAGGGTGACGGGAATTTTGTGCGCATCGACAAGGCCCGTTTCGCCAGTTGCCCTAGCGATTCCATCGACTACGCGGTCATGGAGAAGTTGAGCGGCGAGGCGGGCGGGGTCAAATCCGTCGTGCTGTCGCTGGATGTGGGCTGGTCTGATTTGGGTTGCTGGTCGGCCTTCAGCGAAGTCCGGCCGCAAGACGAGAACGGCAACGTGGCCGTGGGCGACGTGTTCATCAAAGACGCGGCCAATTCCCTGCTCTATGCGCAGAACCGCTTCCTGGCGGCGGTGGGCGTGTCTGACCTGATCGTCATCGAAACCACTGACGCCGTATTGGTGGTGCACAAGGACAAGGCCCAGGAGGTGAAAGCGATCACCGACCATCTGAAACACTCCGCGCGCCGGGAGCATGTCTTCCATGCCAAGGTGCATAGGCCGTGGGGCGACTATGAAGGCATCGACAATGGCGAGCGCTACCAGGTCAAGCGCTTGACGGTGAAGCCGGGCGCGACCTTATCCAAGCAGTTGCACCACCACCGCGCCGAGCACTGGACCGTGGTCCGCGGCACGGCCAGGGTGACGCGGGGCGAGGAGGTTTTCCTGCTGGGCGAGAACGAGTCCACGTTCATCCCCGTGGGCGTCCAGCACCGCCTGGAAAATCCGGGGGTCATCCCGCTGGAAATCATCGAAGTGCAATCGGGAAGCTATCTCGGCGAGGACGACATCGTCCGCTTCGAGGACAAATACAATCGCATCGACTCTTGAACCCTTTAGGATCTTAAACCCATGGCGCTACACTGCGGCATCGTCGGCCTGCCCAACGTCGGCAAGTCGACCCTGTTCAACGCTCTCACCAAGGCGGCCATCGCCGCCGAGAACTACCCCTTCTGCACCATCGACCCGAACATGGGCGTGGTGCCCGTGCCCGACCCGCGCCTGGACGCGCTGTCGGTGATTGTCAAGCCGCAACGCGTCGTGCCCACGGCGATAGAGTTTGTCGACATCGCCGGGCTCGTGGCCGGGGCGTCCAAGGGCGAGGGGCTGGGCAACCAGTTCCTCGCCCACATCCGCGAGACCGACGCCATCGCCCATGTCGTGCGCTGTTTTGAAAACGACGACGTGGTGCATGTCGCCGGCAAGGTCGATCCAGGCTCCGACATCGACGTGATCCACACCGAGCTCAACCTGGCCGACCTGGTCTCGGTGGAAAAAGCCTTGCAACGCGTGTTGAAAAGCGCCAAGTCCGGCAACAAGGACGACTTGCACAAGAAAGACGTGCTGGAGCGGTTGGCGGCGCATCTGGACACCGGCAAGCCGGCCCGCTCGCTGGGCCTGGACGCGGAGGAGCAGGAACTCGTCCGCGACCTATTCCTGCTGACCATGAAGCCGACCATGTACATCGCCAATGTGCAGGAGGACGGCTTCCACGACAACCCGCTGCTCGACCGCGTCCACGCCATCGCGGCGGAGGAGGGCGCGATGGTCGTGCCGGTGTGCGCGGCCCTGGAAGCGGAAATCGCCCAGCTTGAGGAGGCCGACAAGGCGGATTTTCTCGCCGAAATGGGCTTGGAGGAGCCGGGCCTGAACCGCGTCGTGCGGGCCGGCTACCAGCTCTTAAACCTGTACACCTATTTCACCGCCGGCGTGAAAGAAGTGCGCGCCTGGACGATCCACCAAGGCGACACCGCCCCGCAAGCCGCCGGCGTCATCCACACCGACTTTGAAAAAGGCTTCATCCGCGCCGAAGTCATCGCCTATGAGGACTTCATCGCCTACAAGGGCGAGCAGGGGGCCAAGGACGCCGGCAAATGGCGGTTGGAAGGCAAGGAGTATGTCATGCACGACGGGGATGTGGTGCATTTCCGCTTCAACGTTTAGAAACATCTCCTGTGGGAGCGGTTTTTAACGATTGGAATTTCCGCTAGACGACGCCGAAAATCCTGGCCTTCAATTCCCGCCGCTCGACGCCTGCGATCAAGGTGTCGATAAACTCCTCCG
>Ga0265316_10000232_pt1 | contig 64335 bp, 106 predicted proteins | sample 4522metaG_FD_202092 | JGI IMG/M metagenome (GOLD analysis project Ga0265316, IMG submission 202092) | Rhizosphere microbial communities from Carex aquatilis grown in University of Washington, Seatle, WA, United States - 4-5-22 metaG | ecosystem: Host-associated > Plants > Roots > Rhizosphere >... | reverse complement strand
TTGGCAAGAGAAAAGATGGTGCTACCCCGTGATTTGGCCCCAGCTCCACGTCCCGGCTAGTGACTCAACGTGTCATACTCCCGCCCCCGGCGGCCTTCTCGTCGTGGCTTGTGGGCGTTCCCCAATTAGTTTACATTGTAGAACAAGGTCGATGCGTCCGTAGTAACAAGTGCTCCGGCTACACTGAGTGAGTATATAGAAAACCCAGTTCCGGGCGTCTGGGTTACTTGGTAATGGATACCAAGAGTGCCGCTCACGGATGATAGTGAAACGTTGACACGGTCACATATTTGCAGATCTGGCCATGAAACCGCTATGGAACCGCCACTTAACTGGGCGGATGCTCTTGAAAAGAAGTTATTTGCCAAATTAGTGATTGCAGAGCCGCTCCCGATAAAACATCTACCTGTCTCTCTGATAGTAGTATTTGTTCCAGCATAGTTGATACTAGGTCCAGTATCGGAAAACAAGTTAGTATTATGTAGTAATATTTTATTATTACTGCCTGTAAGAAGTGCCGCCTGACTAGTACCATTAGCTTTGATATTAGGACAGTCGTGAATATCGATGATTCCAACTGTATTACCATCTGCTGAAATACCCCATAGAGCAGATTCAATTCTTTTCATAGAAGCTATTTCAAAATTGAAGGTACCATTTTTAATTTCAATACCTCCTTCATGATTTCCACCAGTTATTTTACTTTCATGGTTTACAATAGAGGTTAATGTCTGTCCGATGAATACTACATCTGAAACTTTTGTACCATAAGCTGGCGTAGAACCCCCACTGTCCATAATGATATGATATGAATTGTTTGCTGAATGAGGTTCGATGATGTTACAGTTAGCAGGACCGATTCCAGCCCAACCTGCTCCCACATAAAATCCTGCGTTAGAACAGCCTTCGCTTGTCGGTCTAATCAAATCACATTCGCAACAGCTGTTTTCAATATCGAACCCGTCAATGGTATTATCATACGATTCACATTCTATATAATGTGATTTATAGCTACCACCAGATGCACCTGCGGTACTTATCAAGTTTGTACCCATAATACAGCCGTTCATACAATTTCTAGACTTTGCATATTCTTGAGTACAACGTACACAATCATCCATTACAAAGCCTGGCCCTATAACTCCATTGACATTGCAGTAGTAACTATGAGTGTTACGAGATGCCGCAAAAAAGATTGTGATCATATCGTCGATATGGTCTATTATTACTCCTAAACAGCCAATTAGTTCGTTTATTGCAATTGCATTATTACCAGAAAAGTTTTCAATCCAGCAGTTACGAGCATATATAGCTCTAATATGAGTTAGAGTGTTGAGTGAACAACCATTTCCTATAATTTGAACGTTATTCACACTCGAATTTATTTTAACGATATTGGCACTTGGGAATGATACTGGAATGATATCGTCAACTTCGATAGTAAATGGAGTTGAAGCTCCTGTAACCTTGGTTACTATGTATTGAAGTCTAACTAGAGCATTATTATTTGGGTACGTAGATGTAAGTTCTATACCAATTCTAGTATTAACAGGAATTGAAACGCTGCTGGAGAATGTATTATTGTTTTGAGTGTTGGGAGTAGTCATTATCCCAAGAAGTGTTGTTGAGATTTTATCAAGAGCAAATGGACAGAATGATCCTGTGAATACCGTATTTGGATTAATCTCAAGTATCGTTCCACTTGGAATAATGCTATCAACGTTTACGTCGAATGTGCCACCTCCAATGATTATTGTCTTTGGAGAGACAAGTAGCGAGTTAATAGCCATTATGATGTTTAATGTTGATTGATCATTAGTTCCTGTTGGAGTGAATATTATGTAATTTGTGTTAGGACTATTTTGAAGACCGCTGCTAAATTCGCTAAATTGAGCAGCGATCGATTCTGCTAGAAGTGTGTAGTCAGATGGATTGGTACTACTTGCCGCTCTACCAGTCATCACACTTTTCGTGATACTTTCGACAAGCTGTCTTTGACTAAGGGTAGGGCCATTTACAATCGTTGGGATTGCCTGATCTACTTCTCTAGCGATTATTTTTGCAGCGTTCAGATCTGAAGCGTACCTGATTGGATTTACGTCATTGATCCAAGCTCCATTCGATGCTGCAACGCCCGCCAATACACTGTCGTAAATCTCTGGATTATTGATGGTCATGGTACTTTATTTCGCGGCAAGTTGTGTAATCACGAAGTGAGTATTCTTCGCAGGTGTGATGGGTCCGACGACAGTGAGACGTACGGTATTCGTTGCTGAGACTCTTGACTCTGGACAGTAAGCGGCTCCACCGGTTCCGCCAGGAGCTAAGTCTTCTGTTGGATTAGCAGCGATAGGAGTGTTGGTAAGAATGCCTTTGAGAATGGTACCTGAGACGTCCACGTTGATGTACTCGACTTCGCCAGTGAGTAGGATGGGTACAGTCACTGCGACGGTCGCGCTTGGCAGTGAATTGTCTACGACGATAGTACCGTTCGTAATTGTCCCCAAACTGGCAAGCCAACTGGCGTAACTGAAACCGTCCATGGTAGCGATACCTGCACTACCACTGAAGGTGATATTACTACCCGTAAATTTACAGTTGATGAATGATGCGCTAGTACCTGCGAGTGTGATAGCTCCGTTGAACGCACTGTTAGTAGCCGTTAGAGTACTACTTCCAAACGTGCCGCCAACAGTGACAGTATCTAACGTGACTGTAGAAGAACTTCCGGCGAAGTTACCTCCGATCGACGTATTTTTTAACGATATTTGAGAACCGGCAATTCCTGTAAATACGCCTGTGATATTGATGTCAGAGGAGTAGAAGTTTGCGGCCGTTAAGGTGAGTGCTGAAAGTATTGTACCTGAACCGAACGATCTGAACGTTAGGTTTTTTGTTACTGATACAGTACCTTGAGCTGTGTAATCATGTGCAGTCAACCATAGAACGCCTGCGGCAGCTACATTCGTAATGGCCGTTGAGAGTAGTCCGTAAGGTAATTCTATATTGCCAGTTTGACTGGCTGTTGGAAGTGCTGTAGTACCATCTACGAACATGACGTTCGAGAGATTCTGAAATGCTCCGCCAGTACTAGTATCTTGCAGTTGAGTAACGAATTCAGTATAGACAGCAATGATGCCAGCTGCGACTGCTGAATAGTCAGTAGGCTGCATGCTGATGGCAACACGACCTGTCATACAGCCTTTGGTGACGGTTTGCATGACCAAGCGTTCGCTCACTGTCGCTCCACCTGCGATGGTCGGAATTCCAGCATCGACTTCAGTAGCAATAGCTGCAGCAGCGTTGGCTTCGGGTGCGTAGTCACTGGCGCTCGTTTCAGAGGGCCAAGCTCCATTTGAGAGTGCAATGCCAGCGATGACTGCGTCGTAGAGACCGGTGTTGTTCAGGGGCATGACTTTCCTTTCCGTAAAAATAGCTGTATTCGCTAGACAAGTCCAATCATTCGAAAGATTTTCTACATCGTCGTGACGTAAAGATTATCTACGAAGGAGATGACTAGTTACGCTTTTTTGGTATTCTATCACTTCGAAGCAGTTCAACCACTGCCCATGAAAGAGAGACCATAATGCAATGTCGATCATACCTCAAGCACGCTCGTTTTCGCTACAACGTTACGAGCAGTCAGTTCACTCCGAAGCAGCTCGCGTCATTTTACGGCTTTCCGAGCGGTGTTGACGGAACTGGAAAGAAGGTTGCTGTCATCGAGTTGGGTGGAGGATACGTTCAGTCAGATCTGAACTCGTACTTCAAGAGCCTGGGGCTAACTGTCAAACCCGTAGTGTTTCACAGTATTTCTGGTGCTACGAACGCTCCTGGTGACCCCAATGGGGCCGATGGTGAAGTGATGCTCGACCTTTGTGTCATTGGGGGAATGGCCCCGGGAGTTGAGCTTCATTGCTACATGGCTCCGAATACTGACGCAGGATTTCTGGCAGCCATTAATCAAGCGGTCAGCGATAAAATGGATGCAATTAGTATCTCTTGGGGAGCTCCCGAAGATGATTGGACATCTTCAGTCATATCCTCGTTCAACGCTGCATTTGCAGCCGCAGGAGCCGCAGGCATTACCGTAACTTGTGCGGCAGGCGATAACGGATCAAGTGACGGAGAATCAGGGAAACACGTAGATTTTCCTGCTAGTTCACCCTATGTCCTTGGTTGTGGTGGTACTGCTATTAACAGCACGTCTCCTATCAGTGAAACTGTTTGGAATGATGGAAGTCAAGGTGGTGCGACAGGGGGTGGTGTGAGTGCACTCTTTGTACTGCCATCATGGCAGTCTGCTGCTAACGTTGTCGGTGGAAAATACCGGGGAGTTCCAGACGTTGCAGGAGATGCCGACCCCAACACGGGTTGGATTGTCATTGTTGATGGGCAGCAGATGGTGATCGGAGGTACAAGCGCTGTTGCGCCCCTATGGGCTGCGCTTGCAGCCTGTCTTTCGCAAGCCTTGGGCAAGAATGTCGGGTTCCTCAACCCCTCGCTTTACAGCCTCTCAGGCTGGCAGCGGGACATTACCTCGGGCAACAATGGGGTCTATGCCGCGCGCTCGGGCTATGACTGCTGCACTGGACTCGGAGTGCCAGTCGGTACGAAACTTCTAGCCGCACTACAAGGTGGAAGTACTCCGGTTCAACCCCCTACTCCGACTCCAACAGCGAACACTCGAACCATCGTTGTCACCGGAGCCGCATCAATTACACTTGATGGCAAGACTGTCTAAGTCTGACTGACAACCGATAACTGAGGTCTGATGTCCACTACCATGCGTAAAGAATTCACTACCCCCAACTCGAAATAGTCAGGTCGAGCATTCAATATGGTTTTCGCAGTCTTTTCCATTGGGCCAGATGCAGCGATTGAAGCTGTGAGAACACAGGTAATTCGGATTTCAAACGGCTGGCAGCAAATATCACGTGGAGTCTGGCTCATGGGAAATGCAGCCACCGAAGATATTCTCAGAGATCACTTAGGTCGATATGGCGCCCAGGTTGTAGTAATCCGGTTGCAAGGAAATTGGGCATCTCAAGGTTTTCCACAATTAGCAGAATGGTTGCAAGCAGCACAGAACTACTTCTAATCTTTGTTGCGTGACTCAATCAGATTTTGATCCTGGAACACCACCGAAGGATAACGCAAACAAACCTGCTTCAGAAACCAAACACCAAAAGAAACAAGGCTGGTGGGAGAAAACGAAAAATTTCTTTCGTACCAGGCGATCAAAGTACTCAGACCGTGAAGAGCTTTCTTGGGACGGGGAAGAGCCACAGGCTGCCAATGTTGTCACCGGAGCCGCATCAATTACACTTGATGGCAAGACTGTCTAAGTCTGACTGACAACCGATAACTGAGGTCTGATGTCCACTACCATGCGTAAAGAATTCACTACCCCCAACTCGAAATCAGTACTCTGGCTCGTCTATAGACGAGGCTTGAATAACGCTCAACTCCAAGTACTTGTGAGGGCTCGACTCTGGTATGAAGCTCGGGAGAAGGGCTCTGCCGACCTTGGATTAGATCGCCAGTATGTAGATGCTGTGCTTTGGCGTGCACCTAAAGTCCGTAAGACTTGCACTTGTATGTGAAGTCAAGTACGATTCAAGTCTTGTTACTGGCGCGAGTTTCCCTCTAGTGTTAGGCAAAACGGAGCCCGCAACCCTCGAAAGGGGTTGCGGGTTTCTTTTTGAACATAGGGGAGTTCGCATTTTGCAAGGCAATTGGAGAATTGCGAATTGTTATCTTGTTGGCCATTCGCATTTTGCAAGGTAATTGGAGAAATGCGAATGGTCGTTTCGACGGGCATTCTCACTTTGCAAGGCAATTGGCAAATTGCAAATTCGCAATTTGATGGTCGTTTGCATTTTGCAAGGCGATTTGCGAATTGCGAATTCCTATTTTCGGAATTTGCAAACTATTTTGCAAATGCGAATTGGCATCTTGCGATTATGTTTTAGGAATTCTGCAAACGAATTCTCATCTTGCAAGGGAGATTGCCTGGCATTGAACTTGCTCAATAGGACGTAGGGCTGAGCCTATGTATCTTCCCCCTCGTAATCCAACGATCGTTAGGAAAGAGAATCCTCGTAGAGCAATGCGCGGGAGACTTGACCTAACTCCGGTCAGTTATCAGTCATCAGTCGTCGGGCATCAGTCAGAAGCAGAACTAGAACCGGAACTACTTCCTCCGTCAGAGCCGATTACTGAAATATCGACTATCGAGGTTCCTTCGCCGCACGCTCCCGAATCAGATCGTCCCACTACCATCGCAGAACAACCAACAGAAGTAGTCGAGTCTACATCGCCTTCCAATGAAGCGATTGTAGATGACAGTCCGCTTATCGCTACTGAAGAAGTAGTGGACGCGCTTATCTTAGAACACAACGAACAGAAAGAAGTGAATACTATGTCTGATTCAACTGTTATTACTCCAGGTGCGGGACAAGCGGTCATTACAGCTTCAGAGGGTGGTGACAAGAAATTCTGGGAAAATACGATTCTTCGCGAAGTCAATGCCAACTTCCGCGAACTATTCGAGTCAGTAACGACCAATGCTACGGCTGACGCCGCGGCATTCAAGGATGCGCAGGCCACTGCGTATCTAGTCGAGGGTCGCATCAACGTGCAAGCAGCTCTGAACGCTGCTGCCATTCAGGTGCAGGCAGAGAAGCTTGCTGCAGCTTCAGTACTGCAAGCCTCTCAGAATACAGCTGCAGTTCAAGCAGCTATTGCCAAGTGTTGTTGCGAGACGAACGAGCACATTACAGCTTCAAGTCAAGCTGTGCTCAATCGAATGAACGAGATCGAAATCGCTCGACAGGCGACTCTGTTGAGCGACGAGAAGCAGAAGGTGTTGGTACTTCAATCGCAAGTGATTGCGCTTGGGGCTACTCCCGCCGCGTCTGCTCGTATCGCGTAATTCGCGCGAAAAGAAAACGAAGTGTGATTATCCACACTCCGTCTTCTTAAGTCTGTTGAAGTAGAGGGATGAGCTCGTTACCGAGCAGTCAAACGCGCAAGCGTGTACTCGCCATGCGTCAGAGGGTACTCTTCTTGCTCTGCCATTAGTCTTGCTGTAAGCCGTCGGGTGGGTGCGGTAAAAGCACCGCCCTGTCCCCATTCTGAAGCATGCCCCATCTCACGCACGTAACGCTTTGCAGCATCGTTCATCAAATACTCGAATGCTTTGGGTGCCAGAGCTGGGTTGTAAGTACCCTTGAGAATCTTGCGCAGTAGGTTCGTGAGAATCGCTTTCTTGCGCGGATAGAGCTCACTGGTGTTGTCTGCATACAAGAACAGGTCGTGCGCGGCATCCTCGTTAGCACCAACGGTATTCGATCGGAGAACGTCTAACGGACCCTTGCGTTTTCTACTTGCCATGACATTTCACTTTCTGAAGTCTGAAATCGAATGACGTTCTTACCGCTTGCTCCAAAGGTAACCCGCTTTACGATCATCGGTGCAAGCGAGAATTTACCTTAACATCATTGTAACGTAGTTAAATCGATGTTGCAAAGTAGTTACTCATTTTTTAGCTCCTGTCTGGCCGAAGCCGGATTACGTTCCTAACTCTTCGTTCCAATCAGGCTGCTCCAATTCAATTTCCTGCTGCTTTCTGGCTTCAATTCCCTCAGGGGTAGTGACTCCGGCCTTGTACATGTGGCTTCGGGCGCCAGCCATGTCCCGGATGAACATACGGGAAGAACGACTTCCGACATCCGAATTCAGAGTTTGCATTCGCTTGGGGTGCGGATTGAAACCGACATGTGTGGGCTGTGTGTAGAACTTCCCGTAGGCAGGAGCATCTTCTTTGCTGACGTGGGTGATTGAGAATTCAGAGCCCATTCGATGGCAGATGGGGCAAAGCTCACGGGGCAGACCGACGAATGACTTCTTGCATTCGGCGCACTTGCTACGGGCCATGAGTGACTGCTTGATGCCGAAGAATCGTTGACCGATAATGTCGATGGTGTAGTCAAAGTCTTTACGGTCCCAAGAGAGAAACCCGTCGATTAGTTTTTGTCGCTGCTCGAAGATTGCTTTACGACCGACGCCTCGAGCGCGAACGTCACCTGCTTCAAGTTTGTCACCGAGTGACCAGTAGAGGCCAGGCTTTGCGATGAAGACTCCATTGGGAATCCTTTTGTATTCCCATGCGCCTAGAGGCATTTTGGGTTTGCCATCAGGGCCTCGCAGACCATTTGTCCCTGTGTCTTTGGGGGTAGGGCAATTGACATTTTCGCAGGTGTAGATGCCATCGGTGGCAATGGAAAGCGCATTCCACCGATCGGAGTGCATTGCGAGTACCCCATTAATTTGAGCTCTTGTAATGGAGGTTGTATTACCAGCCCAAATCCAATCGTTAAAAGGCTTACGACCAACATTTTGAGCAGTCTTGCCATAGGTTGCATTGGCTCCAAGCTTGAGAACGAGGCCTTTTCCCTCTTTGCCCCATCGAATGCGGTTTGAGTAGACTTCAGGGATGAAGGCGAACGGTTCGTGAATGCAGTCGGTGTTGTACACCCATGCCTCATGAATGCGAACGAACGGTCCCCACCCTTCGAGCGCGGACATGATTTCAGGTTTCCACGCCCAACCTTTGAAACCGAAAGGGTAGCAGATACTCCCCTTCTCATCTCGAAACGGCAGGGGCATGAACGCTGTACCCTCGCGCGTCTTGTCATCGACTGAGCATACTTCGAAGAAGACGCAGGCGAGCCTCGACTTTTCGATTGCACGCATCATCGATTTGCCTGATACGTGCTCCCACTTTCCGCATTGAAGACAGGGATGGAAGGTCTCTGCGTAGGGGTAGGCGGAGGCAATGTCAAAGCCATGTACAGGTTGTTCGACCATACCGACCATTGAGTTTTCGAAGCGACCACCGAAGAACGATGAGAGTACTGCAGCGATGAGATGAGGGTGCAAGTCTTCGAACTTTGGCGTTCGAAAGTCACTGACATTGTACTTCTTGAGCATGGCAGAGGCAGTAGCGCCCGCACCCTGATACTGCCCTCCGAGATCAAGCTCGACGTCAATGTGCGACTGGATGACTTTACGCATCATCTTGGCCAGGAGATGACACTCCTTTTTGCAGTACTCGCGAATCTTCTCGATACTAACGTGGGCGAACTCGCCGCGCTGCTCTTTCATTGCAGCTACGGTCTCTCGTTCTTCAGGAGTGCCGCAATCCCAAGCCTTGAGGGCTGAGATGAAAGCCATGGCAAAGAAACGGAAGCAGTCCCAAATCTTGACCGTGCGGTCCCACTTACGAGTACGCTTGTCGAACCCGTCTGAGAACGTGTAGCAGGCCTGCGCGAACTGGTACTGACGTCCCTCATGGTAGAGGGCCATCGAGTGCTCGAGAAGTTTTGTGCAGCCACACTTGGGACACGTTGTCACGTTCACGGTCCAGCTATGACGACAGTCAGTGCACGTGCGTCGCTTGCGCTCGTCAGGTCGCATCAGTGCATACTTCAACTCGTCGGGCAGCTCCTCCAGAATTTTCGTCATGTCATAGGAAATCATGTACCCGAAGATGAGATGCTGTCTTGGCAAGGCGAGTAGCACTTCCATGCAATCGTCGTGACTCAACCCGTTGCGGTCGTATCGTTCGCCCCAAACCTTTCCCTCCTCATCGACTGCCGCAATGTAGATGTAGAGATGTCTCCCATCAGGAGTCGTAATCCCCTCACCATCGATTCCGATAATCGGATTCTCCGACCAGTCTTTTTTTTTCTTTCGAGCACGCTTACCTCCCCTCTGAATCTGCTCGTCCAGTTGGTAGCAGCCTGTGCTGGTTTCGTGGAAGGACGGGTCTGAGAGAAAGCCTCTAGTCATCGGGCCTCGGGCTTCGGGCATCGGCCAGAAGGAGAAGAAGAGCCGGAAGGAGAAGAAGATTGCAGACGGCAGACATCAGATGTGAAGAAAACCGAAGGCCCGTCTTTTTTCAATCCAGATTCGACCGCTTCGTATCCTACTTTTCGGATTACGTTCAGTAGGGCGCAGTACGTAACATCTGGGTATAGCGCTTGAAGTGCTCTAGCTTGTCGATTCTCTTTCGATTTACTTGTCATGGTAGTGGTTTCTCTTCTCTTTCTTGCTGATGCCCGATGCCTGATGCCAGATGTGCTAGTGCGTGCCGCAATTTCTTGACCGTGCGAACTTCGAGTTGTCGTACACGCTCTTTTGTTATGCCAAGCTTCACCCCTAGCTCAGCCAAAGACTTTCGGTCGTCGATCATAAATCGCTGCTCCACGATGAACTTTTCGCGTGGCTGAAGAACGTTCAAAGCGATGGCGATAGCATCCCGTTGTATTCTCGTCTTGGCATGACATTCTATTATTACGTCTGCTGCTGGAGTAGGAGCTACCAATGTATCAAGCAGGGTTACTGTAGAATCCGAGAACGATTTCGAGTCTAACGACACGTCGCGACAGTCTAGTCTTTGGAGTACATCATAGATTTTTTCAATAGGTAGTCCAACTTTTTCTGACACGAATTTACTGACCGCTTCACTGTCACTTCCGATAGAGTTTAATGCATGGACGCGCGCTCGACGAATCTTGAATAGAATAGAATTGCTGACCAGCGGCTTGTTTATGATAGTTCTCGATGACTGTAAGTATTTCGAAATCGTCGCTCTTATCCAATAGGCAGCGTACGTGACGAATCGCAGGCCGCGCTCAGGCTCGAATTTATCTATCGCTCGTAGTAATCCGTAATTACCTTCAGCAACGAGTATATCGAGAGAAGAATCGCTTCTCTTTAACATTTTGGCGATTGTCATGACGTATTTCAAATGACATCGTACTATCAAGTCGCGCGCTGAAATGTCTCCGCCATTTCTCCAAGCGCACCACAACTTTTGCTCTTCTTCAGCTGATAGAATCTTCCGCCGGTCGAACTGGTATTTTCCTACAGCGGGGCGCGTAGTATTATTTGGAAATACAACTGTCTCTTCGTTAGTCGGAGCGGTTTGTGTTGGTGAGAGTATACGTACGAATCTGCGCTTTCTTCGCCGCGGTTCTATTTTTTCAACGGCGAAGGATGGTGGATTCACTCCTTTACGAAACGCGTGATATGCGTACATTGAATCTACCTGACTGATTCTACCAACGTAAACTCTGACCGTCTCACGGTTGAGACCTGTACTCTTGGCAATAGAACGTAGTGAATAGCCCAGCTCTCTCAGTCTCTGAGCTTCTTCTACTTTCGATAGAGCCGCGTAATTTGCCATTCTTGCCGATGTCCAATGACCCTTGGGAATACCCGACGGGGTATGCCCGATGCCCGATACCCGATAGCTGACGGCTGATGCCTGATGCCCGATGCCCTACTTGCGCCTCGCAAGTACCGCTTGGATGCCACTTAGCCCAAAGTTGATGATGACGAACGAGTTGGCCTGCATCAGAGCCGGATCGATTTGCCGAATGCGCAGGACGTTCGGTTTTTCGTCCACGTCAATGTTGCGAAAGGCGTGATAACGTGCCCACGACTTCGCTTTGACTGGAGTGAATTTTGTCTTCGCGAACAAGAGCGCCTGAACAGTCAGCGATTTGCGATTCGTTGTCATCGGCGCGCTCCAACAGCGACGGACTTGTAGAAGTTGAAGTATTCGGTCAACTCGTCAAGTGACTTGACGATAACGCACGACTGTAGAAACATCAGGTTGACTGGCTCTGACGGAGAGAACGCGCGTAGGTCGGTTCGAACGCCGATGATAACCTTCTTTTGCGCGACAGCATACCCAATCTCCCAAGCCGTACCTGAGTCTACGTCAATGCCATCAAGATTGGCTACTAACAGTGACGCGGACTTATTCGCTTCCACTTCACACTCGAATACTTCCACTTCATTGCTATCGTTCAGAGCAGTGCAGTCTCTTTGTGGCAGGTACGTCTTGAATCCTGCGTCGAGACAACGCTCTTCGATGAGTAAATTGAAGGCGCGCTCGCCTTCTGAGAAAAGTGGACCGGCGATGTAGATGAGGTCGCCGGGTAGGTATTCGTGCATTTGGATTCGTTGAGTGGTCATAGAGAGGCTTTCGGGCATCGGGCATCGGGCATCGGCCAGAGGGAGAAGAGCAGAGAGCAGAGAGCAGAGAGCAGAGAGTAGACAGCAGATTAGATGAGCAGGGCGATAGCTGCTCGCACTTCATCGACTTGCTGTTGACATTCGTGGTAGTAGTCGAGAGCAGAATCCAGACCAGTATGCACTTCAGAATAATGCGGTATGCAGGATAGTTTGACGGCCTCGCTGAATGAATTTCTACGTTCTGTCAAATTCGCTTTCAATTCTTCACGAAGGGAATCTAGCTTGCTGCTAGTAGGCGGTGCTGTTGGCACGTCTTGAATCCAACCTGCCCAACGACGTGCTGCACTTGAAACTTCATTAGGACACGGGTCAGTATTTCCAAGATGAGACAACGTGCCGCACTTATCGACGGTGCACAGCAGGCCGTTCTTGGTTAGCACTTCCACCTTCTCTCTAACGACTGGTCGCTGCCAGCGAAAGAAGTATTCGATTTCGACTTGAAGTTTGATTGAATTTGTCATGGTAGAACGGCTTTCGGGCATCAGGCATCAGGCATCAGGCATCAGTCAGCCATGAGTAGTACATTTCCTCATTCTCGAACGAAAGGCTTCTCTTTCCTTTATTATCATCGCCGCTACCTTTTTATACTTCTCGGTATTCGGCCATGTACTTTCCTGATTTACATCACTTTCGTAAATGTCCGCCCCTTCTTCGTATGCAGTGGCTACTATATCCCGAGCGGCAGTGTATAGTCGGTCGGCCAAGTTCGGACTGTCATTCTCATTATTCGTCTTTATTGCTACGTCAATGAGTACATGAAAGAGACGGTTCCGTTGAGCGATAACTCGTTCTAACGGGTCTGAAGGAAGCCGTCGTTTGGCGAAATATTCTGCGAGACGTATATTGTCAGAACTCAAAGTGCAGTTGCGGCAAATAATATCGTCATCTTCGCCGATGTTTTTTCCGCATTGATCGCAGCTTCTAACAACGCGAGTAGTCATGGTAGTGGACCTTTCTTCTCTTTTATTTTCTGGCTGATGCCCGATGCCCGATGACCGATGCCCGACGCCTAATCTCGTCGTCGTTCTCATCGACTTCGCAGGCTTTGAGGAACGTGTTGGCAGCTTCGATGATACGTTCCGTGGTGACCTTACGTTTTTCGTGCATTCGGATCAAGCTCGACGTCAATGTGCGACTGGATGACTTTACGCATCATCTTGGCCAGGAGATGACACTCCTTTTTGCAGTACTCGCAAATCTTCTCGATACTAACGTGGGCGAACTCGCCGCGCTGCTCTTTCATGGCAGCTACGGTCTCTCGTTCTTCAGGAGTGCCGCAATCCCAAGCCTTGAGGGCTGAGATGAAAGGCATGGCAAAGAAACGGAAGCAGTCCCAAATCTTGACCGTGCGGTCCCACTTACGAGTACGCTTGTCGAACCCGTCTGAGAACGTGTAGCAGGCCTGCGCGAACTGGTACTGACGTCCCTCATGGTAGAGGGCCATCGAGTGCTCGAGAAGTTTTGTGCAGCCACACTTGGGACACGTTGTCACGTTCACGGTCCAGCTATGACGACAGTCAGTGCACGTGCGTCGCTTGCGCTCGTCAGGTCGCATCAGTGCATACTTCAACTCGTCGGGCAGCTCCTCCAGAATTTTCGTCATGTCATAGGAAATCATGTACCCGAAGATGAGATGCTGTCTTGGCAAGGCGAGTAGCACTTCCATGCAATCGTCGTGACTCAACCCGTTGCGGTCGTATCGTTCGCCCCAAACCTTTCCCTCCTCATCGACTGCCGCAATGTAGATGTAGAGATGTCTCCCATCAGGAGTCGTAATCCCCTCACCATCGATTCCGATAATCGGATTCTCCGACCAGTTTTTATTGAAAGAACGAGCAAAGCTTGCCGCAACTTTCTCTACGGTAGTACGGGCGGGTTCGGACGGTATTGTGCCGTAGTGCACGCGGGGCAGTTCGGCGATGCATCGGGTCAGTGCGTAGGGAACCTTCGAGCCGTCGGCGATGGCTTGAATGACGTCTGTTCGCAGGTCGTCAATGAGGCCCTGAACTCCCTCTGGGTCAATCCAACTGGACTTGCCGCAAGTGACAGAGCGGCGAGCGAGGATTTCCTTCACACGCTCTTGCACTTCTTTGACTGTTAGTTTCTTCGATACTGCTTTCATGGTAGTGGACCTTTCAGGCGTCGGGCTTCGGGCATACCCCTTCGGGTACTTCCAAGGGTCGTCAGGCATCAGCCAGAACTTCTGACCGATAACTGATATCTGATAACTTCTTTACTCACTTGGGGCTGAACCAACTACTACGTATCTCAGCGTTAGACACTCCCAGCTCTTCGCACATTTTAATTTCAGCGTCTGTGAGAGTGTATTGAAGACCTCTTACTGCGACGTTGGTAGCTTGAGTAAACTCTAATACTTGACCTGCAAATGTCGGTTGTACAGGTCCAATCAATTTACGTTCGATCAGGGCTTCAAGACGTTCGATGTAGAAGTGTGCGGGGGAGTCGCCCAACGGATCAGACTCGAACATCGATAGTAGTGCGGACACGCACTGCTGGTAACGCTCAACGAGCGCAACCTCGTCGTCATGAGATTGAGTTGGAAGGGTGGCGTTACTTTTATTGAAAGAACGAGCAAAGCTTGCCGCAACTTTCTCTACGGTAGTACGGGCGGGTTCGGACGGTATTGTGCCGTAGTGCACGCGGGGCAGTTCGGCGATGCATCGGGTCAGTGCGTAGGGAACCTTCGAGCCGTCGGCGATGGCTTGAATGACGTCTGTTCGCAGGTCGTCAATGAGGCCCTGAACTCCCTCTGGGTCAATCCAACTGGACTTGCCGCAAGTGACAGAGCGGCGAGCGAGGATTTCCTTCACACGCTCTTGCACTTCTTTGACTGTTAGTTTGATACTGCTTTCTTCCATGGTAGTGAACCTTTCAGGCGTCGGGCTTCGGGCATACCCCTTCGGGTACTTCCAAGGGTCGTCAGGCATCAGCCAGAACTTCTGACCGATAACTGATAACTGATAACTTCTTTACTCACTTGGGGCTGAACCAACTACTACGTATCTCAGCGTCAGACATTCCCAGCTCTTCGCACATTTCTAAGAATTTTATCCATGCTTCGTCTTCGTTGTCTATCATTTCGTAAAGAGTTTTACGTTGGTTCTTATTCTTACCGTGTAGACGGAAGACTCGGAGCATGCCGTTGACGCCAGAAGTGCGTACTTGGTCGGCTAAACGCAGAACTTTCCGGTGTTCGATTATCTCGTAAATGCGTTTGATTTCACGCTTTGCGAGAATAACCTGCCGTTTCTGTTCCGCTTTCTCACGGTCAGTGAGAGGAACGAACGTGCCCTCAACCCATGTTGGCGGGAGTCTTTCGGCTTTCGGCTTTCGGCCAGAGATAGCCGGGCGGAGGACTTTGGCTTTCGGTTTTCGGACAGAGATGGGTTTCTTACTGATTGCCGACTGCCGAGAGCTGACTGCTGATGGCCGACTGCCTACTGCCGATTTCGGCTTCCCTCCTATAGCCTTTGGAGGTACTCTTGCCGACTTTTTTGGGATAGGGCGTTTTCGGTTTTCGGTTTTCGGTTTTCGGTCAGAACTCTTCGGTTTCTTCTGACCGACAACTGATGACTGACGACTCTTCGGCCCCTTCTGACTGATAACTGACGACCGAGAACCCTTCTTGCTGATGCCCGAAGCCCGATGCCTGAAGTCTGTCTTCTTGCTGATGCCCGATGCCTGACGCCCGATGCCTGACCTCTTGAGGGCTTTGAGGCAATCTGCCTCAGCGCTTTTGGGAATGCCCTCTCGCATCCACTTGCGCACTGTCGCGGGCGAGCGTCCGACGCGCTTTGCAATTAAGCTTGCATTTGCCCCGTCGAGCTTTAGAATGTGTCTTGCGAAGTGAATCTGTTTCATGTGGTAGTGGACAGATGATCGCTCAAGGCTCTGCATGTTGCAGGGCCTTGAGTTTTTAAGTTGATGTCATTAGTGGTCTCATTCTGATTCTGGCTGACGCCTGACGACCCTTGGAAGTACCCGAAGGGGTATGCCCGATGCCCGATGTCATTTACGTATGAGTGCTGCTGGCACTTGACTCGTACCTGGGTGATTGGTGACATGCTCGTGTCTCAGCATCTCAAAGCGATTGGTCAGTGCCTCGTAACTTAGCAGGGCCTGGGTGGCCGCGTCAGCGCTTTTGTCAGCAGCGCTGGCAGCGGCCTGCCCAAGAGCAATTACTTCAGCAATCGAAGTTTCTATCGCTTCTAATCGCTTGAGAATTGCATCTAGTTTGAGCGAATCACTTTGCAGCAGCACGAGGTTTCGCGCTCTTGATGATCGTGACAGATCCGTCTGTAACGTTCGCAATCGATGCTGCAAAGAGCTCCGCTTGCGCGCTATCGGTAAAGCAATTCATCTCAGCTCCATTGGCAAGAATTGCAGTATCGGTAATGACGACGCAATACTGGAATTGAATAGTCTGACCGTTAGAGAGCGTTGCAGTGGCCGTTGCGATATTGGCGTTGATAGCGCCGCAGGCCGTACTTGAGAGTAATGCGAATAGGCAGACGGCGACCGCCACAAGTTTTGAGAGTTTCTCTCTAACCTCACTACGACTAAGCAGACTGCCGTTCTGTTGAAAGAAGTTCCAGCCGCTTTGCAGCACGACTCGTAGGAGCTGTATGATCCAGTTCGTTGAGGGGGTATTGCGTACGACTGCTGAGAGCACGCCTCCGACAATGAGAGTGATGAGGGAAGTGAAAAGGGTAGCGTTGTTATTCCAAATCTGCTGCATGGGTACTCCGTCTTCAGCTATCGGCAGTCGGCTGTCGGCCAGAAATATATCTGGCTGATAGCTGACGGCCGTTAGCCGATTGCTTGTTGAAGGTAGGGTTCGATTGAGTAGAAGGCCGTCACGTTGCCGATGGGTGTAGTGCTCGGAGTGATAAGTCCTCCGAAACCATTGCCATTCATGAGCGAGACCTGACCATCTTTGACGGCCGTCACTAGAGCATGATGCTGCAAATGGTTGAAGTACGCAACATCGCCAGGTTTTGGGTTGTTGGTTTTCGGTAGTTGAGACGCAAAACCACTGCCTACACGCCATTTCGTGTTCAGCGCAAGACCTGCACTATGTAGCGCCCAAAGCACGAACGCTCCGCACCAATCTTTGGGCGGAGTTAGTTGGTCGGCAGGCGCGAGTACATCATTCCAATATAGCGCTACACGACTCGCGATCTCCGACTTCCGACTAGCCATATCAGAAGCTTCTTTCAAAGCTATTTTGACGATTTTACTACGGATACGTTCACTCGTCGGTTTGGTAAAGATAGCGGTGCAGGCGGCTGCGAAAACCGCAACGAGAGAAATGCCCACCAACGCGTTCGGCGCTTGAAAACGACCCATCTAGAAACCTACCATTGCGAAATTGCGTTCCACTTAGCGACAGTCGTAGGACGTACTTCTTTCGGTCTCGATGCACTAACCGGACCTTTGAGAGTATCGATAAATCGAGTCCGTTTGCGTACCATCTCTTCTCACTTTTTCTTCTTTGACTGACGACTGATAAGTGATAACTGACTACTTCTCGATGCCCAGAATGTGTTCAAGATCATGCCACCATCGAACCCACCAATGCTCTTTCGCAATAGAGACTTGTTTGGCGGCTTGAAGAGTTCCAATCGTCGCGTGAACGTTCGTGGTACCGGTTTTGACGATACGCTTTTTCATCTCGACTGATGCGTTACGAGCTCCAAGAGTCGCTCTGAAAGCGAATTGAGCTTGAGGATTCGTGAATTGAGTACTCCCTTCGTGCACGCCTCCAACGTGCCCGGCAAGGGCAAAGTCAAAGCCATGACGCTGCCCATCATTGACAAGCTTTCCCTGAACTGCCGCTACATGCATGGGGCTCAAATCGTAAAGCATGAGACCATTGCCAATTTCAAAACCTCGTCGTTCGTCGGGTGACTTGAGCATCGATATGCCTGCTTTGAGCGTCGGGTGATTAGCGATGTTCGCAGCGCCTTGCTGCTGCAATGTATCGAGCGTTGCTGCACTGACATTCTCGAGCATATCTTGCTGAGTCTTTTGCGCTTCTCCCATCGCTAGTGCAATACTGAGTGCTGATCGGTTCTGAGGGGAAATCCCTTTTTCGGCAGCGGCCGCTTCTTGAGGGGTGACGTGTTGCCCCTGACTTTGTTTCATTGCCAGGTTCACGGTCGCTTTGATGCTAGCCCTCTCGAGCGGATTGATGGGCAGAGCGTCAATAGCCATGTCCGTCAACTTCTTGTGCTCGATGGCATCTTTGCCTACCTTGAAGAGCGAATGAGCGACGGTTCCACCTGGGATAGCACCCTCGACTCCTGCCATCAGCACGCCACTGATTGGCTGGCCTTCAGCAAGAGCCAGGCCCGCTCCAATCGCACCGGCGGCAACTGTGCCAACGCCTGGCACGCACGATAAGACAAGACGTGCATACGGGGCTACGTCATGCACGTCCTTGACTTGACCTTTGATGTTGGCAATAACCGCGCGGTCAAGCCTGTCACCCGAGGCAATGTGTTCTGCCAAACTCAGTGGGGCGTTAGCAAAATGAAAGACACTCCCAATCGGTTTACCAACGACTGGGATCTTCTTCGCGCCCTTAACTACCAATTCGCCTGGGAGTGCCGCAACGTGAAATACGCCTGCGACACCTTTGCCGGCGGTCTTAACGACGTCGCCTAAAAATGACATAGTAGGACCTCGGGCATCGGGCATCGGGCATCGGCCAGAAAAAAGCTGATACCTGAAGCCTGAAGCCTGTTTACTGTTGCTCGACGAACATGCCTTCAGGTAACACGAAGTAGTCGCCTGAGACTAGTCTTGCTCTACGTTCGGCAGCTCGAAGTGACCGACGTGTAAGCCAGTGATGAGAACCGTCGAATCTGGTTCTAACGACCGCTTTCTTCTTGTCGTAGTTAGAACGAAGTGTAACCTTTCGGTATTCATCCTTTCTTTTCAAGAGATTCGTCGCTTTCATTCTTCACCTTTCCGCTTCTCAACCAATTTGGTGAGATACTCGAGACGCTTCTTGAGTACCTTCAATGGCACTCGATTACGAGTCTTCTTCTTGGTTTTTCTTGCCATTAGCGACCTCTCGTTTTACTCGCTTTACGGCGCGTACTGCCAGTGTCCCATTCATCGTCAGATGACCAATCTCTAGGCTTGCTGAGATTTTCACCTTGACGTTTCAATTCTTTCTTTAACTCGGACGGACTGACGATTTGAATCATCCGTCCTTCACGATACACATGAGTTGTTTGAGCCATAATGGCCTCCAGAGGTTTTTGGTTATCGCTTCTCGGTCTGACTGATAACTGATAACTGATAACTGATGACTACAGACTGACGGAGGGGTTGGCGAAGATATGGGCGATTTCAGCCGGGAGCTTTTGCATGCCCTTCTTCGAGCGCGAGCGAGCTTTGGGAGCCTTCTTCTGTTTCTGGAAGACGGGGCCGATGGGCAGTCGTAGGCCGCTCTGAGTGAATAGGCCAGGAGCGTCTTTCATCTCGATGGCAACTTCGCAGCGGTCGCGACATGACTGTAGAACCTTCTTCGGTTCGCGAACGAGCGTTGCGAGCAGCGGTAGCTTGAACTTTCCGTCTCGTTTACTGGCGGTTTTCGAGACGCGACGTACGCTCTTCGAGGATTTCTTCTTGGGAGCAGACTTTCGTTTGACGCTCGTCTTCTTCTGCTTGACGCTACTCTTCTTGGCAGTCCTCTTGACGGTCTTCTTTGCAGTTTTCTTCGCAGCCTTCTTCGCACGCTTCTTCCGTACAGCCATGTTCATTTTCCTTGTGAGGTTCGCTGCCTAGCAGCAGTTGGTGGATTCGTCGGCAAGTCGATCACTTGACCTTGGATTGGAATGGTATCACGACGGGGCTCCTCGTCATCAGTCATTAGTTCTGAGTCGTCCGTCGCGGGTAGTTCAGCATCGGGCGCATGCGAGAGCGGTCGCTGGTTCCCGCCGATCTGAATGCCGACCGAATCCTTCTTAATGAGGATTTGTAGACCGAGGTCTTTGAGGAAATCGACGATTGCGTTCGGCATCAGCATTACCAGAAATTTGGACGACCTGTAAATTCACCGTCCGACTTTCGATCAGCAGGACTGCGAGCGTCAAGGCGCGCGTATAATTGACGGTAGAACGAGTTAGAAAATGCCGCCCCTTCTTTACTCGTTCTAACCTGATCAGCGAGACGACGAATCGTTTCAATAGGAGTGATACCAAAGTGGCGAGCGTTCTCTTTGACAGTTCGAAGTGAATACCCGATGTAGTTACTCAGTTGTTCTAGGGTCCACTTCTTCTCGACAGGTCCTATCAATAGAGCGGTACGACTTCGTCTTTTACTTGCCATTGGGGGTCTTTTCTGGCCGACAGCTGATGCCTGACGCCCGACTACGCTGAAAGCTTCTCGCCATGCGAGTCATGCACATGGTACCCGATAACGGGCCCGACGGCCACAATTCGAATGATACCCTGGATGATTTCCCGGGAATGCCCCTGGCGAAACTTACGTTCGGCATGCAGGGCGTCGTCAGCGTGTAGGTAGCGGAGCTCGGGGAGCCGAATCCGGTCCTTGCCTAGGGTCTCGCAGGCCACGCAAAAGAGCGGTTCCTTCGAGGGTTTCTGCAAGGATACCCGGCGGTCAACGATTTCGAATGAAGTGCAGGATACTGAGTGGTCGTCAAGCATTAGGCTTACCTTTCGCAGGACTTTTTTTCTTATTCATCCGAAGCTTGAACTTCCGTAGGAGCATCGGATTCGATTGTATTGCGGCGAGCGTTTCTTCTTCAGAGAGGGAGAGGAATTGGTCAATCAATTCAGCCGTCGGCCGTCGGCTATCGGCTGTCGGCTGTCGGCTGTCAGCTGTCGGCTCTTCTTCGTTCTGGCCGACTGCCGATTGCTGATTGCCGAATTCTTGGTCGGGGGAAGTGGCTCCACTAACCCTCTCCTCCGCTTTCGCCGGCAGCTGCTTGGTGTTGGTAAGGGCGTGGAAGCGTGACATGAGAAGCGCGAATAGCTTCGGGTTGTCCTGCGAGACGGTTTCAATAACGCTCTGCAGTTTGTCCTCAGGCAGTTCAACCAGCATCTCGAGGAGTTTGGTATCGCTTGCTGAGTACTGGAATACTTCTTTACCCGTCAAGGCATTGACCGCTGGCATGACCATCCCAAGCAGCTCTTTGCGCTCAGTACTGCTGCGAGCGTACTTCATGCGCTCCATTTCAAAGCCATGGCTATTGCGCTCTTGGTCGAGTAGTAAGGTCTTACACGCTTCGTAGGCCTTGTTATTTTCGTCCATCAGCTTCGAGTTGCTGCTGGACAAGACCATCATCGTCTCGTTCATGCGTGTGAGCATTGCGTCCATGTGGCGTAGATAGAGGTCCTGAGTCTGCTGTGCGTAGTGCATGCCAGACTGCAGTAGGCCCTTCTCATTGACGCTGTCTGCGGCTAAGAGCGATGGGTTGATTTGACCGCCGACTACGAACGGGTGAATTGCTCCCCATGCTGGATTGTTGTTCCAGAACATGAGCAGACGGAAGTAGTGGTTGCCGGACAAGTCCTGACAGAACGTCTCGGCAATGTCGTAGAACAACTTGCCGAGTTCCATCGGGTCGGCATTCGCCTGCCCGAGCGTGACGCTGTGGTGTACTTCGTAGGTGCTCGGCGCAATCTGATGCTCGAGAACAATCGAAGTGACGAACCCGTCCATGTCATCGCGAATCAGCTGCGAACGAATCCAATCGTGCAGCGTCTTCTTCCCGCGAACAGTGCGGAAAATGACGGGTGCCGGCTCACCCGGCGGGTCGAAAGAACCTTCAATCTGTTTTGGTTTTCTGTTGTCAGCCATCGGTAGTGGTCCTCAGTTATCAGTCGTCAGTTGTCAGTTATCAGTCAGAAAGATGTCAGGCATCAGGCATCAGGCATCAGGCATCGGCCAGAGAAAAGTAGAACGTAGAGAATTCTTCTTTTTCTGACTGATAACTGATAACTGACTACTCATCGTTTTTGCCAGTGATGAGTGCGTGCAGAATCGCTCCCGCAAATACGCCACCAACGCCCGCTCCAATCAAGCGCCTTCGTTCGGTTGCGAACACTTTTTCGTTGAGCGGCGAGTGCTGCACCCTAAACTTCACTTTTTCCCATAAAGACGGAACTCGCGAATGTAGAGTGATGGCTCTTGGAACGGACTGCATAGGCAGGGTCTTCATGGGCACCGTCGGGCGGCGACTACTACTTACAGGACTGTAATCGTCTCCAACTCTTTGACGTTGTCGAATGGTACTTTGAGCGGTTTTCATATTCTCAGTTCTCGGTGAGAGGTCAGATAGCAGAGGTCAGAGGTCAGAGGTCGGCAGTCAGTAGTTGGTTATCCGCGTTCGATTTGATCGATTTCGTCAGGGTGTGAAGTGCCGTACTTGAACATCTTGACGTCATGGTTCGAGAAGCGGTCGGCGAGTGCAAGGGGATTATTCGTAATCGCGTTTAGGGCATCTTCAACGTGTCGCTTGGCAGTCGCTCTATCAGCAGCTCTGAAGACTAGCGATTCACCCGTCTCAGGGTTGTACGCTTCGTAGAGCGGGGCTCCAATGCCGTAGTACTTCCCGCTCGACGTGTACCCTCCCCGATCGAGACGGACCCGTTGAAGGGTGTATTTCATCTTCTTGAATGTGGAACGAAGGGTTCCTAGCGCTCCGCTTCTTCGGAGGTCTCCAACGCTGCGTTTTGCTCTTGCCATATCAGTTCTCAGTTATCAGTTATCAGTTATCAGTCAGAGAAGAGTCAGAGGTCGGAGGTCGGAGGTCGGAGGTCGGCTTTTTCTTTCTGACCGATTACCGATAACCGACAACCGATTACTGTTTGGCTTTGAGGCTGTACGTACTCATCTTCGGTTTCCCAAAGATACCGTAGAGCAATCCAGCGGCTAGGGCACTTCCAGCACCCACCCAAGCCCACTTGGGGACCTTCGAAGTGAATGACGGGATGGCACTAGCTTCAGCAAGGACCTTGGAGTTCTGGGCAACGCGCTTAATTTCGGCAAGGTATTTATGCGCTTGCGCGCCAGTGACCGAGCCTGAAGCAACTGCGGCGACTTGAGGTCTGGCTAGTGCAGGCGCTCGGGCTACGGCAAATGGAATAGTGTGACCGCCCGAGAGCGCAGTCGCTTTCTCTTCAAACGAGGGTAGCGCAGAGCCATTGGGGTTTGCGTACTGCAAAGCCATCGACCAGGTCTTTGCACCGACAATGCCGTCCCCTTTGAGACCGTGGGCAACTTGCCAATCGATAGTGGCTTTGCGGGTTGCAGGGTCGAAATTGTTAGTAGCCGTCACACCAATGACTTGCTGCCAAATTCCGACGTCAGAATTGCGCGAACCCTGCTGAACAGTCTTATGACTTCCGGCAAGTTGTGAGTCAAGGTTCTGATAGATGTGAAGACTTGCCGGAGGGGTCGTATTGTTCTTGACGTTCCAGACTGCTGACTTCGCGTCGCTTGGACTCATCCCTGTCGTATTGACGATAGGCATGTCCTTGAAGAATCGAGTCTCTTCGTCAGTCAATTGCGGACTGCTTGCTACAGCTGTAAATGCCTTGGGAGACTCGGCGAGATTGTACTGGTCGCGAAGACGTTTCGCCTCTTTCAAGTCGTCGTCTGAGACGTACATGAAAGTACTGACAGTCGGTACCCAGTGATTCCACTGAGCGATGATATTCTTGCCGGTAATCGTCTTTGGGATTTGAACTCCCATGAACGAGCGGATTGCTTGGAGATCGTCTGAATTACTCATGTTCGTTATCCCTGTTTGCTCGGCAATAGTTTCGTTGAAATGTTCTTCGCGCCCAACGTAACACTGGACGCGGCAGTTTTGACACCAGCAATAATTACACGCCCAGCCCCACGCTTGACGGCTCGTACTCCCAACAGCAGCAGAATGACTCCACCAACCCCTGCGGCAATTTTGGCAACGGTCTTCATCTGAGGGAGAAAGTTCGAAGTATCTTCTGGTGGGGTATTGAACTCGCCAGGTTTCGCAATGCTCGTGGGTGTAGGGCTCTGACCTTGAGCAGCCTTAATAGCAAAGAGCTTGGCTTTGGCAGTACTCATGGTCGTGTCTGGATAGAAGTCCGTTTCAGGGCTTCCGAGTGAGAACGTCTGCCGCCACTTCTCGTAATCCTCGACCGCCGTAAGACTTCTTGGATGCTGCGCAATCCCAGGGCGCGCCTGCGTCCGAACGTAGTCGTCAATTACTTTGAGGTCGTCAACGAATCGACCGTCAGGTCCCCAAGGCGTTCCCTTGTAGTAGTTGCCACTCACACTGCGATTGATGATGAACCCGCCCGCGCCCTTCAGAGCATTCGAGATGCCTGAAAGAATTCCTCCGTCAGACTCATCCCAAACGCTACCGAACTGATCGGAATTCTGACCGAGAGCTTCAGTCACTTGTCGATAGCAATTCGTGATCGCCTCAAACGTCTCATTCGGCACGATGTAGTACTCGTACCAGCCTAGCGAGTCTCTGAACCGATCGAACTCGGACGCCTTCTCTGCCAAGAATGGATTCTCTGGATTGTCCTGAACCAACTTGCGTACCCCTGCTTCAAGCACCGCAACGTCGTCTTGAAAACGCGCGTCAGGGCCCATCAAGTCACCCATCAGGTAGCGCTCGCCAGGGTTACTTCGATTCAGGACATTTCCAAAGGTAGTCATCGGTTCTCGGTTATCGGTTTTCAGTCAGAAGAGAAATAGGTTTCAGTTCCATGACTGTGCCGACGGGCAAGTCTTTACCTTCAGCCATAGTGGCCGCTATTGTCACCGTCTGGTTATTCGGGCCTTGTAAAACAAGTTCGTAGTAGATTCCTTCTCTCACGTTTCTTTTTCTTCTCTGGCTGACAGCTGATTGACGTCAGCCGATGTCCGCCGGTGGTACACAACCACCGCGCCAGCTCCTAACAACATCCCAAGAGCCGTAGCTACCCAAGCGAAACGACTCCTGCCGTATCGCTTGGCAATAGCCGCATATTTCGGAAGTTCGTCACTGAGGGTCTTGAGATATTTGTTCGGATCAGCAGTGAAGTAGTGTTGTCCAGTGACGGCCACCAACCCACTAACGAAGGTGTGCGGATCACCCGACTGCAAACCCGCCCACCATTGGGGCCTACGTTGCAAAAGCTTGATGTAAGCAAGTGCCCCGTCATCGATTGTCTTATACGCCGCGAAGTGCATAACACTCTTCTGCTCTTGCCCATCGACAATCTCTCCCGCTTCGAATTCCTGGTAGTACTCGTCGCCCCCTGAGCTCTTCTGGTTGCCGAAGTTGAAGTTGTGCACCGACTTGCCGTTGCCCGTCTCAAGTCCCCATTGCGCAAGCAGCAGGTTCAGCACCGCAGGTTTTGGTTTACTCCCAGTGAGCGACGCATACGCTTTTGACAAAGACTCGCCCGCATCGTTTGGGGCGATGGGCGTAAACGTATTGGCAAGTTGAGAGGGCATCGGCGAGGACTTCAGGCATCAGGCATCAGGCATCGGCCAGAAAAGAGAACTAGATGTGGCGAGCGTGCTTGCCAATCTTCTTCTGAGTAGGCACGAACGTCATCAGGCCGCGAATCACAGCCGTGTACTTCTTTTGAGCCTTTTCGTATTCCTTGTTGGCAGCAGCAAATTGCTTGGCAACCTTTGGGGGAAGCTTGCGACCGGTAAGTAAATTGGGTTTGAGTGTACGTTTACGTTTCATGAGTCTCTATTCTTTCTTCTCTGACTGATGCCTGATGCCCGATGCCGTTAGCTAACTCTGTAACCTCTGGCAGCTCCTACCGTACCAACTACGGTATAACCATCTCTCGCTGCAAGCTGTACGGCTTTGGCGATAGCAGCTATTTTTTCACCAGAGAGAGCTTGCACTCGATACCCAATTTGATGTTTGAGTAGCGGGCGGTCTGAACTAGTAACTTGCAGAGAGATTTCCCACACGTACAAATGCTGAGTTTTAGGCTTCAGCATGTCTAACGAACTGGAATGTCTACGAGCCATATTTCTTTCTTCTCTTGCTGATGCTCGATGCCCGATGCCTGATGCCGTTCTTCTCTGGCCGATGCCCGATGCCCGATGCCCGATGCCCGACGCCCGATGCCCGAGGCCTATTTGCGGTGCTTCCGAGCCCGCTTCCCGCCGCCAAATTCAGCTGCAGTCTCGACGTCAGTATCGCCAGCAGCGTCGAGGTTTTCAGTCAAATCCATGTCTGCACTGACGTCAATCGAGCCTGAGAGATTCAGGTCGGAAAGGGCGTTGATAGCGGTCTTTGCAGTCGATACGATGGCAGGCGCGGCTTTGACAACGGAGGCGATTTGCGAGAGTGCGGGCGAGCCTGCCGACGCACTGACAGTAGCTTGAGCTTGCAGGGGTCCAGGTGACTCTCCAGATTGCAGAGGACCAGGAGAATTACCAGACTGCAACGGTCCAGGAGCAGGGGGAGGCGGTCGATGTTCTGGAGACCATCCTGTAGGAGCTGCCGGACGTCGCTGAAACATCGGAATGTTTTGCACAAGCAGAGAGATGGCAGGGTGCCAGTGCTTGCGCCCATTGCGGTTCCGATGACTATTGAAGTGCCAGTCAGTGAGCGCTGCAACGTGTTGTCCGTCGATCAGGCTTGATTGCAACTTGCCAATCGGCAACTTGTTACTTTCGGCAACTCGAGCGAAGTTGAGCATCGCAGGAGTCACTTCTTCCCGCTGGATGCGACGGTAACCGTCGGGAATGGGTACTAGTTCAGGGATAGGCGGGATGTTGGCCATACCGCAAGCCTACCATAGCAGTCGGGCATCGGGCATCAGGCATCGGCCAGAGAAGAAAAAAAGTCAGAGCTCGGGCGTCGGGCGTCGGACTTCGGGCATCGGGCAGAGAAGAAGAGAGTTGTGAAAAGCAAGCTCTTTCTTCTTTTGCTGATGCCTGATGCCCGATGCCCTTCTCCTCTGGCCGATGCCCGACGCCCTCCTAGCTGATGCCCTTCAGTGCTTGAGGGATTTTAGCAAATCCATGAACCACATACATCCCGTGATAACGCCGGCTACTACAACGCCAATGACAACGACGATACTTCTTATTTTCGAGAAAGATGGGAATACAGTATTCTTCTGAGCAGGCGGTTCAACGTTGACAACGATACTTTGCGATGGTCGAACGCTTTCAAAGTCTTCTCGACATGAATCGAGCCAATGGTCGAGTAGGTTTTTACTTGTCTTCTGTAAATGAGTACGTTCACCAGCGACGATAGAGTCTAATTCACCAACTCCTTCAACTCGATTGATGAGATAGACCTGGGCTTTTTCAACAACCGCCATGCGAATCTCAAGACTTGCCAGGTAATGGTACAGCCGCTCGTACTGCGGCATACTCGAGTTTTTGGAGAATGGAGTCTCAGCTGGGGTTTCCTCGATAGCCGGTCGGTTGTAGCGGTACTCGTCATCGTCAATCATGACGCAGGTTATTTACCTGAAAATACAGCAGTCTGCCATCGGTACTCGGCAGTCGGCAATCAGCAGTCGGCAATCGGCCAGAAAAGGCCTAGGGTTTTCTACTGACTTCAACGTTCTCTTCTGGCCGATGGCTGATGACTGATGCCCGAGTGCTGACTTCAAACTCCTTGACGTCTTCACGCAACTCGTCTTCACCAAAATCTCCGCTGAGTTGCCACTCGACTGCACGCCAGACCTTGCGCAACCCATGGTGCGGTGAGATGCCGGCAATCGTGTCAATCTGCTCGAACAGGCTGATAATGATGCGAGTGCGCAGGCACGCTTCGCTGGTACCGAGCCCAAGACTCAAGAGACGTTCTACAATACGTTCTAGCTCACCCTTACGTTCAGTGAGCTCTTGGGAAAAAACGTAATTGCAGCTACCACCACTCATCGAGAGGTTCTCAGTTATCGGTTGTCGGTCAGAAGAGAGTAGAGAGCAGAGAGCAGAGGTGAGAGAAGAGGAGAGCAGAGATCAGAAGTCAGAAGCCAGAGGTGTTACAACGATTGATTCTGATATTACTTCAACTTCCGTGCGTTCTCCGGTTGACTAGGAAATGCCGGTGGTACTCCATTTTCTCCATTGTACGGGATTACCGTGTATCTCACGTTTTGTGGAACGCCTTCTTTCTTCCAATTGTTGATTAGAGTTTTCATTTCTTGTTGCGTACCTTTATAGTCATCTCCACCATTTTCACCAGCCCAGTTTACTACGACTATCCTAATTCCGTATTGCATGGTTATAGTCTCTTTTCTGGCCGACGGCTGATGCCCGAAGCCCGATGCCCGATGCCCGATGCCCGACCCCTACTTAGCGAAGTCAGGGATGAGATTCGGCGAATTGCCCGCAACCCAACCCTTGCGCTTACGCGCCTTATCCCAAGCCGCACCCATTCGCTCGGCAGCACCGAGAGTCTTGTCGATTGACGAGACACACTTGAGTAAATCTTTCTTGACTCGCCGCAGGCTTTGCTTTTCAGCCGCCCCGAGCAGTTGCACTCCCCGCTTACTCTTCTTCTGAGTCTTTTTCTTGGTTGTCATTCTGGCTCTTTTCTGGCTGATGCCTGATGCCCGACGACTGATTGCTCGAAGTCGTTGAGGGTCATGGGTGCTGATAGGGTAGCACCATCCTTGAACCCTTGGTCGATCATGATTGCGATTTGGGTTGGCGAGAAATCGAGAGTTTGGGCAAGGATTCCGGTCGGCATGATGAGTCGAACGGTCACGTGCCGGTAGGCAGAGATGGTCGCTGAGAGGTCGTTGCGCTCGAGGCAGGCGCGAATGTCCGCGTACTCGACCGTATTGAAGAGCAGTTCGAGGGCGCGGAGCGCGACGCCGTAGATGAGAGAAGTCGGGTCGAACAGGCCGAGCTTCTTTGGGTCGTGCGCCATGATGACGGTAATGTCGCTTGCGCCCGATTCGATGGCAGCCCCGAGCGGAGTGTTGCTACGAAGACCGCCGTCGCACCATCGCTGTCCGTCATGATGCACGTTACGAAACGCAATTGGGAAAGCACTGCTGGCCTGCACTCGGATGTCAATGTTTGGGTCGGCTTCGGACGCCACGTGCTTCTCGCCGGTTGATAGACTCGTCGAGACAACCCGAAGCGCTTTGCCACTGCCCGATACCCGCGACGGTACAATCAGTGACGAAATCCACGCCCAAAGGGGGCTGCTGTCGTAAATGCTTTCATGGCCGACGGCTGAGAAGTCTCCGAAGAGACGATTCCACGGCTTTCGAATCTTACTGTCGTCCACCGCTCGCCACTGAGCTTCGAGCGCTGCTACACCCTCTGAGAGTGTCGTGTACTGCGCTAGAAACGCCGCGTTGATCGCGCCGACGCTCGTGCCTGCAAAGCAGTCGAACTCAAGACCCTGACTCGCTAGGTACTTGACTACGCCACATTCCCAGGCGCCTTTGGAGCCGCCGCCGGACAAGCAGAGAGCCGTAGTAGGGGAGAAGTTATCAGTCATCGGTTATCAGTCAGAGGAGAGGAGAAGAATATAGAACTCAGATAGGAACAGACGGTTGATGCCCGATGCCCGACATCTAGCTAAATCTTGGCGAGAATCTTTCCGGTCTTGTCAGTAATAAACGAGACTGGAATCTTTCGATCAATAGATTTCAATTTCGCGTTATAGAATTCTACTTTAGCTACAGCACCGCTAAGCGGTCCTTCAACAATTTCAATAGGACCTAGATGCTCAGTCCCCTCGTGATAAATCAAATGGTATTCAGACGATTTACGTTTAGACATAAAAGACTCGTCGGTTGTCCGGTATTCGGTTGTCAGTTGTCGGTCAGAGGTCAGAGGTCGGGGGGTATGTCCGAGGCCTGATGCCTTAGGCTGCGCTGGTGTCAGCAATGTTGATAATCGTACCGTCACTAACGAAGAGAGTACGTCCTGGGTAGAGACTACCTTCACGTTTCACGTCACCCACCGATTTCGTGCGATACGTTACGGTTACGAGGTCGTCTCCGTTGTAACCTGCCAATTCAACAAGCTCTCTGTATGAAATCGTACACTGGCTCAAGTCGAACGCTTTTCCATTGATGATAACGCGCGTCATGGTTCTTCTACTCTTCTCTGGCTGACGGCCGATGCCCGACGCCCGATGCCCGACGCCCGTCACCTGTTACGTTACACCGCCCGGCCGCGTTACGCTAATCGTTTCTAAGTACGACACTGACATACATTTCAGAGCGCAGTAACCCAGTGCTTCGTACCATCGAGTGAAGTCCACCATTCCCCTGATTCATCGCCACTAGCCGGGCGCAGTCCAGCGCGTTTCATCTCAGCGAGTAGTGCATGTAGAAAGTCGATATTGAGGGACTGCATCGAGATTCGAGAGGTCGGAGAAGTGGTAGTGGTCATGCTCGCTACTATTGCACAGCCCGTACCATCTCGTCCAGGGTCCAGACGTGGTCAGCTAGGCCAGCGGCCATCGCAGGGGTCTTGCCTTTGAGACTCATGTGCTTGCGGGCGAAGTTGTAGTGCATGAAGTGCAACGCGATTGCTGAGCAATGGTTCTCGACCTTCTTTGAATGCCCATTGGTTAGGCGGGTAAAGCGACGGTTAGACATACGGATCGTGAGGTTCATCCGCTCCATGTGGCTGGTACAGATGTGGTCCTCATCGGGATCTCCCATGACCTTTTCGAGCTTGATTCCCGTGCAAACTGGCGGGCTGTAACGACCATTGGGACGCCCGTCTTCTACGCCGCCGAACTGCTTAATCATGCGACCGTAGTCAACCATTCCATCCTTGAATGCCAGAGCCACGGCCCATTTGTAGGCATTCAGGCCGTCACTTGTGAGCTGGACGCGGCCACTGATGCGGCTCGCCAGGTCGAGCATGAAGCTATTGGCTGACTTGGCTTCGCGGTCGCCGATGAACCAGGAAATCATCAACTTGCTGTCGGGGTCGATTGCGGTCCACGTCCATACGCTACCAGCGCCCTCAGGAGCTTCGAACGCGGTGTGCAGCGATTTGTCCTTGCAGTAGCAGAAGGACCAAATCTCATCGCACTGGACGCGAGCAATCGACAGGTTCCGAATCACCCGGTCCTGATACTCGTCGCAGGCTTCGCCGAGGTCAGACAGGAGCTTCAGGACGGTGCCCTTGGCAGCGCCCGTCATGCGGCAAGTTGCCCGAACGCTGTTTCCCTCGACCAGGGCGGCGACGATTTGCTTGCGGGTTTTGATGTCCAGGCGATTCATATTGGTCAGTATGCTTGAGCGGTCATGCATAGTCAAGGGTAAAAGATTACGGATAACAAACGTGGACAACCCGGAGACCTTCACGGGTCATCCGGGTTGTATTCAGTCCTCAGCGGCTCCACTGGCGCAAAGAACTAGGTGAATGTTGTAACCTGCGTCATTACGAGCTACCTCCGCGTTGACCACGCGGACGGCCCGTGCTATGAATCAACTCTCTCGAAGCTGGTTCAGCCGGGTTCCAACCTTGCGGCCTTCAACAAAGACCTTGGTATCAATCACCAACAAGCCACCGCCAGTGTCAGCCCCGCAGAGGAATCACGGCGCCACTTACAGAGATGCGGTTCTAGATGCGTCCGGGACATCAGCTCTTCATGTCTGGTCACTGGGTGACGTGACGGTTGAAGTGCGGTCAAGCAAACCTCTGAGCCCGAAGCACTTCAAGCTTTTGGCCAAATATGTTGCTTTAGCCGGGGAGGCGGCCGAACTTCCCGGATCGGACGACCCTACCTAATCAGGCTTAGCCCATCGTGCCTTAGCAGCCTTCTTGGCGATGGCGCTACGCTTCTTACCGGACAGGGCAGCTGCGCGAGCCGGTCCCCCCTTGGCGCCTCCCAGTTTCCCCAGCGCTACCGCGGCAGGGTTCTTCTGTGGTTCCTCAGTCTTTGGCGCTTCACCCGTGGCTTGCTGCATCACCCGGAAGGCAATCGAGTTCACGTCCGGCGGCCCCTGTCCCTTGGTCTTCTTGCTTGAGCGGTCAGGCATGGGATAGGGTGACATTTGAAGCCGAGCGATGCAACTTACCGCGATCATTCCGTTGACTTCATTGCTAGCACTTTCTTTACATGAGATAGAGCAAGTGCCTGCAGGGCCTTTGGATCTCGGCTCTGCTCAATAACTCGACCAACATAGACCGCTGCGACTATTAGGGCGACGCCAAAGGCTACCAAGTTTCTACCTGAGAGCATGCCGGACGCTTCGTCATAGGTCTTCCATGCAAAAAAAGCTGAAGAAAAACACCCAACTGCAGCGCCTAGCCAGTCGACTCGCTTTGGTGGATTCTCAAGTGCCGCGAGTACGTCTTTCAACTCCGCCTCGGTGTTGGAATAGGATGGAGTTGCCAGGGTCCCGATTCGATCGGCCGTTGGCATCTTCGGCGATTTATTGGAATCGCTAACGATGATGTCGAAATTGCGACCAATCTGAACCGATCCGCTAATGACGTCAGAAAGTCCAATGGTTGTCGGATTGACAGGATCAACCATTGTAGGTTCCCCAAATTGCCGGTTCGGCTACTGCGCCAGCATATAGCTCTACATATCCGCAAACAGAACAGAGATATGCTCGAACTGGCATGAGGGATCTGGGGTTGAGCTGCGCAACGACTTTGCCACCGGGTGTCGGGACCGGGACAACGGTAGTCACCGCATGCCAAGCGGGTCCCGCGCTCATGGTGGATATAGCGCCTATTAACTCGTGGTCCCGCATTCCGTGATTTACGCAGCGGAGAACCTTCCGATTGTCGATTAACTCTATGGGCACGGGAGCGAACGTTAGCTACTCGCTCAAGCGTCGGCCAACTTCCAAGCCGGATACTCACGGCATCCTCACTATTCTATCGGCTTTCGGGTCGCCTGAAAATGACCCAGTACCGACCTCTGACCGATAACCGACAACCGACTACCGACGACTGATTACGATACGTTCTGAGTTAATTCGACTGGTGTATGAATATGCGACGCGTTCGTAGGACCTTGGAAATATAGAGTAGCTGTAGTGGCAATCGGACTACCACTGAAGACTGCAAAAGGCTTGACGACAAGTCTGTCCGTTGAATTGACTAGATAAGTATCCTGGGGAGCTTGTGCACTTGATCTTGCCGCAGTCGTACTCGTTACTGACGGAGAACTAATATCGAAAAGATGCGTCTCGACACCCCCGGTAGTTCGCGAGTAGTAACTTACTTTGATATTCGTTCCGCTAGCAGCCTGACTAACTGCCGTGTATAAATCGTCAACCCATTCTCCTTGTTGAACGTAAGGTACTCCGAAAGGGAGTTGATCAATCCAAGCAACAGGATTACCTCCAACGGAAAACTGTACGGTAGCCGAAGGGGTGCCAGTTGCTGTAGCAGTAGCTTGACTGCCTACTATGAACGTACTGGTCGGCGTTAACTGCAAGTAATGAGCTATTGACGGATCGCTAGATGAGTTCAAATAGTAGACGAAGGGGCTTGGAGTAGGCACGTTATTATTTTGTAGTCCAGTGCCGAACTCAATCCATTGGGCGACAATGACTGCTGCAATGCTCGCGTAAAAAGACGAGGGCATGTCAAGCGCATAGCGGTCATTGAACGTGCTCTTGACAATCGAGCCCATCAACAGCAACTCAGAAAGGGTCGGCCCCGTCCCTATCGTTGGAATGAGAGCATCGACTTCCGTTGCGATATTCGTTGCCGCGTCCTTCATCTTCGCATAATCAGAAGGTATCGCGTCATTGGACCAGATCGCATTGCTGTTGGCAATCGCGCAGTAGGCAGCGTCGTAAAGAGCAGGGTTATTGATGGGCATCAGCTATCGGCTTTCAGGCATCGGCCAGAGGAGAAAAAGACAGAGGAGAAAAGGACAGAAGAGGGAGGTCTAGTGCAGGCCAGGTCGTGTGCTACTTCGTTCGGGATTATGCATGAACTCAGTGCATTCAGGACAAACGAGCCCGCTCATGTGCACGTGCAAGTCGATGTCTGACTGAGTGCTCCAGCCATGTGCGCCTAGAGTCTCGAGCTCCGCTTCTTGTTCAGGAGGGAGCTCAACTTCGCACTCATGGATTTCACCACAGAGAGAACACATGATTTTGACTTGAGCAATCATTAGAGTTGACGGTTGTCAGTTTTTGGTTATCAGTCAGAAAAGAAATCTGAGGTCTGAAGTCTGTGGTCTGAAGTCGGGCTGTTAGCGTGAGCGGCGGAGGTATTCACGCAATTCTTCATCGTGTTGCATTCGCACGATTTCACCCTCTGACATACCTCGTGGAGCGTCTTCAGGACGAACCTTCACCTGTTTGATACTGACCTTGAATCCGTCAGCTCTCAAAGCGAGCCTGCGAGCCTCGATGGCAGCTTGCGATTCTGTAAACTCGTCTCTGAAGATTCGCTTACTACCCTCCGTCGCTTCACTGACCATGACAGGACCATTACGTCCAGGAGTGATAGTGAGCTTGCTCGTACCAGCAGCCATGTACTTACCAGCTGGGATTTTCTTCTCCCAAATTTCTTGTGTCACTACGGGTAGTCGCTTAGCCATTTTTCTTCTTTCTTTCTTCTATTCTTCTCTGGCTGATGCCCGATGCCCGATGCCCGATGCCCGATTCCTGATGTCTGTTAGAGGGAGAGTTCGAGAGCGAATAGGGCGCCGCCCTCTTGCGGAGTTGCTGAAAGGTTCAGCCCATCATAACTAATGCTGAACGTTGGGGATTCGTGTTCGAGTAGCTTGTACATGCCATCGACTTTGACTAGCAAGGGGGAGGGAAGACCAAGGGTCGGACCCAAATCGACGTGCGGGGAATTGACTTGACTGGCAAGGTCAATCAATTCCGCAAGCGTCGATTTGGGTACTTCCGCCATAACAGTTCTCAGTCATCAGTTATCTAGCGGCTGCTAAAGCTGCTGCCAATGTCTTGAAACGCTCGCCTTCACAGTAATAGACTGTAGAACGTCGCATGGGGACGTATTTTTGCAGCCGCTTACCGTTGACAGTAGCTACTGAAAAACCGATAGGACCGTCGCTGTCACCCATCGGTGCCATACCCTTGTAAGTCCATTCGACTTTCTTACCGCGTTTCAGACTGTCGAGTGCCCTACGTCTACGTACCATGCCGAACCTGTCTTTCTATTTCTTCTCTGGCCGATGCCCGATGCCCGATGCCTGTTAGCCGAACTTCCGCGAAGCGGAACCAGCTTGGTACCCAAACCCGTCAAAGCCGAACGAGCCCGGCAGAGTTTCGCCTTCGAATGAATCGTCATCCTGATCTTGATCGGCGTCTTGATAACCATCGTCTTGATAACCGCTATCTTGATAACTGTTATCACTAACGCCACCAGAATCTCCACCACCACCAGAGTCTCCACCGCCGCCAGAGTCTCCACCACCACCAGAGTCTCCACCGCCGCCAGAGGTACCACCCCCACCACTACTGCCGCCACCACCAGAGTCTTGCTGTTGAGACTGCTGGTCTTGAGACTTGTGATGATGTTTGTGATGATGACCGCTATGACTGCCAGAAGTACTACGACTACCAGAAGTACTACGACTACCAGAAGTACTACGACTGCGACTACGACTGCTAGTCTTGCGAGTGCCAGAGCGACGTTTGCCAGCGCCGAAGTCTGCAGCGATTTGAACATCGTCTTCAGAGTCAGCGGGATTGCTCAAATCCTCATCGTTGATTTCTGAATCGAGTGACAAGTCCGTTTGATCATCGTCTTGTTTCGGCAGAAATAAACTCATAGGAGTGTTATCAGGCATGGCATCTTGCACTTCGTCCGGCATTCTCACGCGTTGAGTAGTTGACTGCCGTGGAGCCATCGAAGGGGTATAGCTAGGAGCGTAACTATCTTCGGGCGTCAACGAATCCATGGTCGCGCGTTGCTGTGCGTCTTGCTGCATTTGTCGATACGATTGGTCCTGACTCTGGCTACCCTGACGTGACTGCCAATCATTGGGATGGCCGAAGTGATGATGCAACGGGCTATCGAATGCACTTCTCCGATCGGGACCGAGTGACAACGCTTGATCGTAACGACCCGTTGGGGGAGCAATGTAACGACCTGACGAATACGATGTAGTGCGTCCGGTTGGTGGAGCAATGTAACGTCCTGATGATGAAGTTGTAGTACGTCCGGTAGGAGGAGCGATGTACCGAGTAGTAGACGACGTTGAACGAAGACTTGAAGGCGCAGGGGGAGCCACACGCGAAGTTGAACTCGAACTTGCTGGAGGTAGATATTTTTTAGTTGCATTTCCTACTGTATGAGTTGGAGTTGCAGAACCTACTGTACGAGTTGTAGTTACACTGCGGGTGGCACGTGGAGCTGCAGGAGCCGTAGCTCCGAAATAGTCGTGGAGATAGTCGAACTTGCTCATGGGATGGCACCTTTCAAAATGTTCGCCTGCGGCGATGTCATCGGGAATGTAAAGAGTCACTCCCATGTGGTAAAAATCTGGACCTTCCATGGGTCCGTAACCGAGAGCTGGACGGGGCGGATGGTTATCTAGATGCCACTCAATTTGTGCAAGTACTGGAGTACCTTCAACGATACCCGGCAAGCGCTTGCCAATCACTTCTGACTGCGGCAACTTCTCAGGGTTAGCAGCCTTCAGGACTTGATTCGCGAACGCAAGCACGGGTTTGGTGACTTCATGCACGCGTGCACGATGAAACCCCTCGGGTTTGGGGACTTGAGTGCCAGGGGTCTTGTACTTTCCAGGAGTGTAGTCATCAGGCATCGGTTATCGGGCCTCGGGCATCAGCTAGAAGAGAGGATACCATTTTTGGGCTGGTAGGTCAGCCGTCAACACCCCAAGTAATCGTAACAATCATATCGAAGGCCGAAAAGTTGAAGAAGGTCATTAGAGTGGCCTGCGAGGGAAGAGGTACGAAAAGTCTGTCGAGCGGGAAGTAAGTCATCAGAAAATGAGTGGCCGTATAATCGGTAAGCTGAACTAGAAAATTACTTGCCGTAATCGGTTCGTTGGCGACTGCATTAAGTGGACCTGCATTGACCATCAAAGATGTAATTCCTATATCTTGAGGTATAGCTAGACCAATCTGTCCGCCTGCAGGAATATTCACGCATCCATAACGGAATATACCGTCGAACGAAGGAAAGTATTTTTGATAAGTCGGAGGTAGCGATGTCGCTGGTCTTGTTCCCTCTCCACCGACTATAGTAACCGAGTATTGCTGCTGGTAGGTAGGGTCTGTACTCAGAGAAAAATGTAGCTGGTCGGTCCCAACAACATCGTTCGTACCGTTAATGTCAATGTCTGCCCACCATTGTCCAGAGAAAGATCCTTGAACAATTACTGTGTAAGCTCCTCCCGCATGAACCCCAACGCCAAGATTTGGAAGGCGCGTCCACGCGCCAGCATGAACGATATAAATTCCATTATCGACGAATGACGTCTGAAAAGTCAACAGGACTGTCATTCCGTCAGTATTGAGTGCAACTCCATTGATGGTCTGAGCAAGACCTGTCGTCACTACGTTGACCAACGCTACCGTATTTACTCCAATTACGAACTTACCTCCGAGAGATAAATTGATGCCCACCTGGAATGTTACAGGTAAGATAGTCTCATCAGCTACGCTCGCGACAATGTGTTCGCAAACTCCTGAAATGGAAGCGCCGCTAAAAACGGAAATCTTACGATAGATAGTGTTTCCCCCAAGAGACCATTGAAGCGTAGCTGTCGGAGTAATATTACCATTACCCAACCCTGGTTGAATCAGATTCCCTGCTGGCACATTGATGTTCTGCTGGTTCGAGATGCGGAATTCAACCGTGTAAATCGTGGGCTCCTCAAAATCTCCTTGGATCGAAGGTCCACCTGTTGCCGGTAATAGCGATGCAGGAGCTCCTGAGATGATCGATTTCTGACAACTACGTGAAGTAGAAAGAGAGTTACTCATGGTACGAAATCCTTCAGTTCCATCAATTCCATAGCATGGAGCGCAAGTCGATTGGCAAAGGGTCGATTCTCAGAACGATGAAGTGCGAGAGCTAGTTTACGTAGGTCGTCACTACCTTCAGTTAGAGCTCTCACACATAATTCAGTCACGCAAAGAGAAGGTATTGGACGCGGTTCGAAACAGTCGTCGCCTGTTTCATGGTCGCAACGACCATAGTGCTTGCAATGAGATGAGCAGATCATACGCACGTCCAATCGAAAGTACTCTGTGGATACTGCTTGGAGTTTTCGATTTGACATGCCGTCGGATTGCACGACGTGAGAACTGACTGCATGCCTGAAATGACACATGTGCAAGCTATAATGCTCTGACCTAGTGGGCAGGTACCAGGAGCTTGGATAGACTGTGAGGCGACTTGATTCTGATATGTTACGCTGTACGTAGTAGGTACTGCTGCAACTGCCGCCGAACCACCTGTTGCTGCAACTGCCGCCGAACCACCTGTTGCTGCAACTGCCGCCGAACCACCTGTTGCTGCAACTGCCGCCGAACCACCTGTTGCTGCAACTGCCGCCGAACCGTCTGTTGCCACAACTTCAGATGCTTTAAGTGATAACAGGTTGCACTGCCAAAAATACGAATACATCGGGCATGAAAGATTCGTACAGACAGTCTTCGCGATACAATTCTTCAGAGTGTTATCAGAACAGGTGTCATCAAAAGTGGTAAACGAATTGGTACCACCTGGCGCGCACATGCAATCACTACGAACGTAATTTGAGGGACATTCTCCTACAGACACTCCTTGCGGGAGAATACTACCCCCCAAATACGCACCTTGGTTATACCCAGCTGCGTACAAAATAGATGAAGGACTACCACCGCTAGCCGACTGCTGACTGCTGACAGCTGTCTGACCGCCCGTACTCTGACTGACGACCGATGACTGAGGAGTACTCTGACCTCCGGTAGCCGACTGCCGACTGCTGACTGCCGATGAACCGCCAGTCGTAACATCCGTAACACCGCCGTCACTCTCGTTGGTTGAGTAGGAGGCTCCTGCACAACTAACTAGACTAGAGACCGCCAAAGTCAGCAGTAGTACCGTACCCTTTAGATAGAAACCAATCTTTGAGAACATGGTAGTGGACCTTTCTACGGGAGGTAAACTCCCTTCAATAAGTACACTATAGCAAATCACGGGCCACGTACACCCTTCTGTCTAAGTTCAGCTATAGTGTACCATCCGCTACCGCCACCCGACCAAAGAACGTGTATTCTTCCACTACGATAAAGAGCGTCTACAATCCCGGTAGACCCACATAGAACTACACGCTGTTCTCGGTTGCGGGTCGCCACACGCGCCTCAACCCCGTCCCCAATCGCTAGGGTGTGGGCGCGCGAGACTGGGTTGCGCGGACCGACTTGCACCGGTGGTACCGCATTATTCCCTCGGAGTACGACTTGGGTTGAAACCTTCGTGCGCGAGCGAAGCATTTGTTCCGACGAACCCTTCAACTTGAAATCCCCGCGCACCGGACTTTTCGGTTCGGGTTTGACAATACGGGGGTTCATCGGTGGGAGCATAGGGCATCAGCAAGGAGGCTATCGGCAGTCGGCCAGAGAAGAGAAGAGAAGTTCAGAAGCGGCGGTCGATGATCGGAGGTCGCTTGTCGGTGGGTGGTTTGAGGGGGCGAGCCGCTTGCAGCGCTTCAAGACGTTGAATGTCTTGCGAGCGAGTCTTCGGCATGACTAGCGTCTCAGACGCGCTTGGCAGAATGCACTTCATGTGCGGCGCGTGTGAGAGTTGAACGTTGAAATTCCCTTTGTACATAGTCTAATTTCTCTTCTTCTCTCGTTCTTTTCTTCTCTGGCCGAAGCCCGATGCCCGATGCCTGAAGGCCTTCACTCGCCAAACTCCCACCCAAGCCTCGGGTCCCAATCTGTCATCCGCGCTCCCGGTTTACGGAGTGTTTGCAGCTTTTGGGCAAGTCCGAACGAGTCTCCAACGGCCATTGCATGTTGCAGGGGCTTTGGGAATTGAGAGCGTTCGAGAGCATTGGCATTGCCCGCGCCGCGGCGCGCGAGACAGAACGCATTTTTTTCGTCGGGAGTCTTGAAGGTTTGGGCGATTGAGCGAGCGCGACCGGTCATGAACAGGGGCGGGCCATTGGCAAGCAGGATGATGCCGAGCGCTCCGAGAGATGGCGCGTACGACACGATGGTCTGCCCGTACTCAGTGTCGGGCTCTCCGGCGAAGACTGCAGATGCGAATGAATACTCGATGCGTGAGCTCCGAAGCTTTGGGATTGGGAGCGTTCCTGCAACGAGAACAGGCACTCTTTCGAGTGCCCGTTTGATCATCTTATGAGCAACCAGAGCGCGCTGCATGCCGCGCTCTGCGTTGTCCCGAGTCATCTCGATAATAGCAATCGCATTTTGGTCACCTACGCGTGCGCGCACGACCAAATCTTCGGCGGTTTGAATCATCCGCCGCTTTTCATCTCCAACGATTACCATAAAAAGGCCTCAGGCCTCGGGCTTCGGGCTTCATGCTGATAGCCGATGTCCGACGCCCGATGCCTTTACTTGATGGCGCCCGTATGTCGGCCTGCCTTGTACTGATTGAAGGTCAGAACCGTAGTGGCGTTCTTGCTCTTCCACAACCGAAAGCGAATCCACTCGAACGCTTCGTATAGGCCGTACAGAACCGCTCCGCCGACAGCTACGCCGCCAGTGACATGAGCAACTTTGGTGATTTCACGCTTGACTTTGATAGCCATCTTCTATTCCTTTTCTAACGATGATGAGAATGCTCAGGAGCATGACTCGGTTCATGATGTTGTGACGGAGGGGACTCGCGATGCGAAAGACTCCCTCCGGCGTTCAAATGTGCCATTCTATCACGCAAATTGCGAACGGCATTCTGGTGGGCGATCGACTTGGTCTGACCGTGCTCGAATTTCTCGAGGTCAAGAATCGTACGTTGGATGACGTCAGCATCATTGCTGGCAAGCGCTCCTGCGTACTTTCGCAGGTGGTTGGCAGCTGAGAACGCTGCCGTATCAGAGAACGCGTCAGCGTACCGAAGCGCATGGTGCGGATCAGTTTGGCTCATCGCATACTGAAATTCCTTCTTGCGAAGCGCTTGAATTTCAGGGGGGAGCTCGCGGAGCGCAGCACGCTTGCGAAGAGTCGTTGCATGCTCAGGTAGCCCAACCTGCTCGAATGAGTCGGCAAGCTTGCGTAACTCTGGCGGATGCTTCAGCGAAGTGAGCGCTCCCTCATAGACCGCCTTACGCTCAGGCGTCAACGCAGACTTCTTCGCTTTTTCACGCTTAGTGACGAAATGGTAACTGAGCCCTGCGAGCGCTACAACGCCCACGGGGATAAGTACTTTCGGGCTCACAAGCTTTTTCGCGACAGGTTTGAACTCCATAACAGACCTCAGAAATCGGCAGTCGGCAATCGGCAGACGGCCAGAATATTTTATCTCTTCTGGCCGATTGCTGATAGCCTCTCAGCTGATAGCCGTATTGATTTCTGTGATGAGCGCTACCACCATATTGACCGCATTGGTCAAAGCGGTCGTCGGGACTACTGTCACGATGTTTGAAATCGATTCAATATCGAGGTTACCAAGTGCGATAGCCGTAGCGGCATTAATCGCTTTGACGAGTTGAGAGCCTGCCGTCGAGTTGCCGTAACCAGAGAAGGTCGAGTTCGCATTGCATGCAGCGATATACGCTCTCGTAGTACCAAGAATAACAGTGTCGTTAGCGATACTATGTGGAACGAATGCCGTATAAAGACCTCGGTTCGAGGCCATTACAGCAAATGCCGCAGCTCCTGCTGCACTACTGCAGAAGTCAGTATTAACGCCTAGAACTGAAATCGCTTGCTGATACGTCGTGTAAATGACAGCTGCTAATGCAGTGTAATCCGACGTAGCAAGCCCGTCCGTACCAGTATTCGCCAGAAGCGCGTAAACTGCAGCTCCAATAGCCTCGACGTTTTGAGCTCCTTCCGACGACGACTCGAGTGCGAGAATATTCGTGTTGGCATGGCAAGCTGCCATAATGGCCGCTACCTGATCGTCCAGATCTGTTTCGACACCCGATTTGAGTACTGATGAGACGCCCTTGTTGATAGCGAGCGCTTGATAAGCCGCTGCACCAATCGAATTACGAATGAAGTTTCCTAATCCGCCAGAGACTGTAGCGATATTCGTTTCCCACGCCGTAAACAGAGTTGCGATATTAACTGCCAGTTCGACAAGTAGACTTGAAGTTGGAAGTGCAGTCGGTGGTACTTGAACGTTCGCAAGAGCCGCAGTCGTCGCAGCTCCAAGCACTGCAACGTTAATGCTACCTGCGGCATCAGGCCTAAGAGCATTGATAGTCGAGTTGGCGAGACATGCAGTCAACACGTTAGAGACTGCAGTATCCAAATCTGCTTTTTGAGACGAGATGTCCCAAGCTTGTTTATTTGAACCAGATACCGTCGTTGGAATGAATGACAGTATGCCGCAGTTCCGAGCCATAGCTCCGTAAGCGGCTGCGCCAATAGCGGGTTTGATATAATCAGCGACCATAATATTTTCCTCAGCTTAGCTCGGAGTTCCCAATTGCTTGTGTAGAATAGAAGGGTTTGTACTCTTGTGCAAGCATTCCAAGCTCTTTACTTGGATCTTCGTAGCCACTTGGAGTTTGCACCAAAATGTGAAAGAGGGTGTACTCAAACTTGGTACCCTCGTAAAATGGTGGGAGAAACCGGAATGTCGGCTCGGCGGCAATCCCGCGCAGGCGGTATTCGGCAACCAGAGCGCAAGCAAGCGATTTGCAATCCCCAAATCCGTTTTCATAAAGCGAAGGTATCGGGCGCCAGATAGGGTCTCGCTTGTAATAGACTCCTGTCTGGTACAGGCCGGGCGTGCCTGGATGATAGTGTAAGTAAACTTGGTTGAGACTGATGAGGTTGTCTAGAAACGACCGAAGTGCCAATGCTTTTTCAACCCGAGAGGCATTGGGGCGAAAGAATTCGGAGCCATCGATCGTAATCATTTTAGCTTGTGGGAGAGCTTGACAACCTCATCAACTCAGACATCAGCTATCAGGCTTCAGGCTTCAGCTTCTGGCTGATGCCCGATGCCCGATGTCCTCTTAGCCACCGGCCATCGTGGAGGGGCCGTAGAAGGTCGCAGTGAACGTAGTCGTGGTGCCACCGAGGAACCCGGGAGGGGTAAGACCACTGTAGTAGCCTTGCACGCTGACGGTGTTCTGGGGGAGCAACTTCGGCAGATGCACGTGCGAGCGAGTCGCCAGGGCGCTGAAGTTGTACGCGTCAGTCGCGAACGTAGACACGTGCGCCGAAACGTTGGCAGCCTTGATGTCCGTAATGAACGCGAACATGGGGGTTGGGGCGTTCATGACGAGAGATGTCGGCTTGAACTCCGTTTGTGGATTGGTCGAGAGGGCCGTGAAGATGTGTTGCGTCCCAATGATGATATCTTCGGCCAGCGGCAACTCATAGTGCTCAACCTTGATGGTCGAGTCACGGTTGGGGTCTAGCAGCACGCTACGCTCAGCAGAGCGCTCGTACATGCGGTTCATGTGCTGCCATGCACGCTGCATGTCAGGATGATGGCCGCCATGCTGCCCCGCGTGGGGTGCGTGAGCAAGCCCGCCAGGAGCCGCAGCAACCATCGCTGCGTGCACGCGTTGACCCGCTTCTTCGCCAAATTCAGCAGCAACTTCAGCCGCCACATCGCCGAAGCGATCTGAAGGATTGTAGTAGTCGTTGCCGAAATCAGCGCCGAGTGCGATTGCGCCCATCAAAGCAGCCGTGGTCGAATCTCGACGAGCGAGAATTTCTTTGTTAGGATTGCGATACATAATGCCTCTCACTTTCGTTGTGACGTTCGTCTTCGAACGCCCTTAGGGGACTTTCTTTTTCCCCGTAAGACCGGTTTGGCGAGTGAATCTGCGAGGGCATGAACATAATCTTCAAGTGCAAGGTCGTAGTTGAGTGAATCTATTCCGCTTCGTTTCCCAATTCGATGAAGTCTCTTCTTCAGTTTAAGTAAACCTAGCAGCGGGCTCTTTTTTCTTGCCGATGCCCGAAGCCTGATGCCTGACGACCTAGTAGCCACTGTCGTTGTAGCCCGTGGGGGGCGGTGGACGATTCGATGCTGACCACTGGGGGGCAAGTGGGGGGGCAGGGGGAGCGAATGCAGACTGTTGTGGCATGTACGCACTTTGGTATGCCGACTGCGGCCCTTGGGAATACCCGGAGGGGTATTGATACCCTTGTTGCTGATTGTGACGATGGTAGTGCCGATGACCATGTCGCTGGGTTGGTGACTGCCCATAATCTTGGGCGTAAATCACATCAATGTCGCCCGCGACACAATCTTGAGGTGAGTTCAAGTCCGGATTCGAATTAGTATCGTAAGTACCGCCTTCAACAACATCAGTCTTATTGCCGAAAGTAGCAGTATCGTCCGGATCGTCTGAACGTTGAATAGCTAGAGCGGCAGACCATGTTTTTGGTCCTACAATACCGTCTACTGTCAAACGATGAACTTGCTGCCATTGATTTGTGGCACCTAGCGTTTGACTACCGAACGTTCCTCTTTCAGCATTGACATCGTAACCCGGAACGTTACTCAAAATCTCTTGCCACGCCTCGACATAATGACCAGACGAACCACTTCGAATGGTTGGAGGAATGAAGTTCGGATTATCAAACTCGGTAGTAGCTCCACCTGAAGAGACCCCTTGAGAACTCGAATAAGTATCAGGCTCGTAAGAATCGTCAGAGGTCGCATACTGCTGTTGCGGATAATACGATTGCTCAGGAGTCAGAGAATTGACGAGAGCGCGACGTTCAGCCGCGCGCTGCATCGCCCGGTACGAGTCTCCTTGATTGTATTGCCGATAGCCGATGCCCGATGTCCGAGGCCCTTCTTCACGGCGGAACCAGTTGAACGGATTCAAATTCCTCCAAATCGAAGGAGTTGCAGCATATCCTCGCTCAGGAGTTAGCGAATCCGCTAGAGACCTACGTTCGGCTAGTCGCTGCATATTCCGATACGAATCTCCCTGGTTAGAAGCTGGCGGTAAGTATCTTCCAGTAGGAGCTGCAATGAATGATGACGTTCTTCCCGTCGGTGCGAGAGGACGCGAGATAGAAGTAGAAGTATTACGCGGAGCTAAAAATCGACTCGCAATCGAACGTGACGGAGTGATAGTCGGAGCTTTGATCGACGAAGGTACTGCAGCTGTAAATGGCGACTTAATAGCGGTTGGAGCTTGCAACGCAGGATGGACAGGCGTCAACTTAGAAACTGCTGGTGTAACAGAAGCTTTCGGAGCCGTAACTACGGTTTTGGTAACCGTAGTTGTGGTCGTAGCTTTTGGAGCTGTAGGAGTCGTAGACTTCGAAGTCGTTGTAGTCGTAGTGCTCTTCGGAGTAGTAGTCGCAGCAGCTCCCGTATGACCTGTAGGTGCTGTTGGAGCTGCTGGACCAGTCGCACCAAAGTACGCGCTCAAATTCGCGCCAAATGATGCTCCTGCAAAATCAGAACCGAAGTCTGCCCCGTTGCCACCGGCGACTCCTGCAAATGCTTCGCGTGCCATATCTCGTTTCATAACGTTCTCCGTCTTCAGCTATCAGCTATCGGCTATCAGCCAGACTTTCTTGCCGACTGCCGATTGCCGACAGCCGATGTCCTTCTACTCGCCTTGGTTTCGAATCTCACGCCCTACTCTCAATACTGGGTCGGCTTCCGCCGCACCGTCTTCTTCACCATGCACTGCAACATGCGGAGCGGACATGCGCTTCTTCGCCTTGATGTCCTTCCACTTGCGGAATCCGAAAATGGTCAACGACGAGCTCATCATGTTGCGAGCTTCTTGCCCAAGCGGGTTTGAACCAAGTGCAACAGAGACTCCACCGAACAAGACTGCGTTGAGCAAGTCGATGGGAACGGGCCCGATGTCAAGCCCCCCAAGCTTATCTTCAATCTCGCCCAGCAACGCGCCGAAGACTAAACTCTCACTGCCATCGCGACCCGCTTCTACGAGCGCATGAACATGATCACCTTGAATCGTCAAGTTGTTGGTCTCGAGATAATTCCGAATCTTACCGCCCGTCAAACGGTCGATGAGGCGTTGAGTTGCAGTCTTGTCCTCTTTGGACAAGTCAGACTTCGCGATACTTTGGAATAGCTCGGTAGGTTTTTTTGGGTCCATAACCACATTCTCGGACGGGCTGTGAAACCGCCCGGATGGTAGTGGACTCCCCTATAGTAACAGAAATCGGTCGGAGGTCATCAGTTTTCGGTTCTCAGTCAGAATCTGACTGAAAACTAAAAACTGACAACTGATGACGGAAGATAGTAGAGGCCTGCAGTGCAGTACACACGCTGCTCTCTCACTACCTTCTTCAGGAGACGCTCTAACTCGAACAAGTCGAGCAATTTGAGATGTTCAGATCGCCTGATTCGGTTGAAAGTGATGGGTTTCGCCCTGAATTCAGGCATGAGCCGCGAGCGTAACCGATCGTTGACCTGAAATTGACCGATAAGACGAACGATGTAATCCTCGGCGGTCAACTCGCGCTTTGGGTAGATACATCCTTTTTTCTTATCTCTCGGCATTATAGAATCTTTTCTATCTCTGCGTTACATCTCGCGCACTCAGAGGATAAAGGGATATTATGCACGCAATTGGGAAACCGTCTTTCGGTTTCTGTCGCTGTAGGATTTATACCAGCCCACATCTTCTCGAATAACTGAGTTATCGACAATCGTTTATACTTCGGAAAGCGATTGACAATCGTTGAGTAAAGTACAGTGAGACGCGCGTGGTCCTCAGCACACTGCCCACAGAGCGTGAACTCTTCTTTCGCGTCCGTCCCATCATCTTGCAGATGACGGGAGCAGAGCTTGCAACAGTAGGAACGCATTCGGGACATCAGCTGTCAGCAGTCGGCTATCGGCCAGAGGGAAAAGAGGGAGAAGAAGGGAAGGCTTCAGAATCAGATTTGTGACCGGAATCGTCACACTCGAAGTATGTATTCTCAATCGTGGGCGTGGTCCACTCGAGTAGAACAAAGTTAAGTAAGTCTACTAAGAACTCTCGGTTGCGCGTACTCTCATACTTCTCAACCATCTGCTTGATTCGACGGAAATAGTCGGGAGCCGCACCAAGTCTCATCTCATAACGCACGAAGCCCATCTCGAGTCGCTCTTTCGCGAGTGCATAAATAGTCGGTTCAACTCGATGCTGCGCGTGCTCCTGAATCTCCTCAATCGTTATCGAAGGTAGTACTCCGTAGCTACGCTCGATGTGGTTGCGAATCCAATCGCTGACTCGTCTCATCTGAATCGTCATGTTAGTCTACTTGATAAGATCACTACCATTTTTGACGGGTAAACAGACTGAACCTGCATGCAGAATCGCGTTCTCCACGCAGAATTTCGTTCGAAAGAACATTTTCGCGTCACTAGCAATAGGTTCTGCCGGTTCGCGAGCGATACAAGTAGTCACTCGACTGAACTGACAGTTCAGCGAGCAATGAGTAGCGTCAAATGGCTTGATACGTTGCATGATACATTTTTCCTTTCCTACAATCAGACGCCAGACATCGGGCATCGGGCATCGGGCATCGGCGAGAATCAGAGCGGCAGGTTGAGCTTCTGAACCGCAGTAGCTATCTTGATGACACCATCGACCATGTGGTCAATGATATCCAATACGTCTTGTTTGGTGTACGTGACAGTAGTAATGGCGTGCACCATTGGGACTGAATTTTCTGTTACTGGTTGTATACTTTCATTTTCTGGTTTGGACATGTCTTCTCTCTTTCTCACCGACAGCTAATGTCTATCTGCCGATGTCTGGTTACTCGGGCGAGGTTCGAACTCACGACTCTAGGGTTAAAGGCCCTCTACTCTACCAACTGAGTTACCGAGTAAAATGGGCTTCAGACTTCGGGCATCAGCAAAAATATTTCTGGCTGATGCCCGATACCAGACTCTGGCTGATGCCCGACGCCCGATGCCTGACGTCCTACTCGATTTCCTGAATCTCTCCACCGACCGCACGCAAAAAGAAGAGACTGCGGACAACAACTCCGGCAGCATCCTTCTTCTCACGCTCGACGATGGTCTTGAGGCCGTCGTGCATACGAAACGGACCCTTGCCGTAGTTGTCGCGAATGCATTTCAGTGTAGAGCTCGCTTCGATTTCAGCGCGTTCGACGTTACTTTGCGCGACGGTATACTTCTCGAAGAGAGCTTTCTTTGTCGGCTTGCTGTCAACTACAGGGGGCGTATCCAACTTCGTTTGAATCGGAGTTGTTTCAATCGGTTTCGTGTTCGCAACAGCCGGGGCTACTGCCGGAACTAGTGGCTTGGCACCATTCTTAGGTGCTGGTACTGCATTACTCATGATTCGAATTCCTAAAAGTTATCAGTCGTCAGTAGTCAGTTATCAGTCAGACCGTCTGACTGACAACCGACAACTGAAAACTGGTTTTGGGTTAGAAGGGGGCTTTTTCTATCTTCGCATCGAGCCACGTGGGCTCGCCTGCCGCATCTTCGCGCTTGTCTTCCACGATTGGGATGAGAGTGCCCTTGGTCTTCGTGCCAATCTTGAAGAGGTCCATGGGCTTCGGGCGACCCACGTCTTTATGACCGTTGGGAGCCATGAACGTTGCAACTCCCGCGCAGTTGCGTAGATCTTTCATGCCGTACTTGCCCCAAATGCCGATGATGTCGCCCTTCTTACCTTCCACAACTTCGCCCGCATCGCGAACGTCCTTGTCAGAACTCTTGAGCTTGCAGGGCTCAAGGAGCTCCGCGAAGATGAGAATCGCAGTCTTGCGACTCTCGATATTGCCGTCGAGCAGGATAGCCTGCTGCGGAATCATCTCAACCGTACCCGTGATAGTCGGATCGTAATATCCGACGATGTCCATTGACTGCAGCTGATAGCCCTTAGGCAATTCAGCCTTGGTCTCAGCAGGTTTAGCAGCGGCTTTGGCAGCCGACTTTGCAGCGGGGGGAGTTGCTTTAGTTTCGTTGGTTGGTTGTGTCATTGATTGAGTACCTTACGTAATGCTGATTTTGAAGTGAACAGACGACTTGGTTGGATTATTAAGGATGAAGGTAAGAAGACCCGCGGCTACCCGCGGGCGAAAGAGGTTGAGGGGTCCCGAGATTTTCGACAGCTCGATGGGGCGTGCCCAGAGGTCCTTGTCGCTACTCGAAACTTTGAGGACTACTAGACCTTGCCCACCATCGACGGCAACTCGACTAATCTTGAATTGCTTGTCTACATCGATTTGAAGATGAACGGTTGCACAAGGTTCGATGGTTTTCTCAATAACGTACATGGGTCCTCGGTAATCGGGCTTCGGGCATCAGCAAGAAAAGAACGGAAAAGAAATGAAGGCTACTCGACGGTTCGCGGGTCGTTCAATAGAACTTCTACGACAGGCTCAAGTACCATCTCATTCTGGCTGATGCCCGATGCCTGATGCCCGATAGCTGATTGGACGGGGATTGTATCGCGATTATTATCTTCGCGCGCCAACAAAGCTTTCTCAACTGCAGCGGCAACAGCTTCTTGAAAGATGCGGTCACTCTCCGCTTTCAAATCGACTTTCGAAGTAGAAGCTAAATTGAATCCAATTGGCACTTCAATAGGCAAGCTCTCCACCTTCTGCTGCTCTTCGTTCGCGTTCTGGCCGATTGCCGAGTGCTGACCGCCAATGTCCTGCTTGACGAAGCCTAACTCCACGCACGCCTTGTACAGCTGCTCACCCTCGAGCTTCGAGCCCGGAAAGCGCTGCATCAATTGTTGCACCTGATCACGAGATAGTAACGTACCGAGCGGTAAGGTCTTGCCTTGAGTAGGCTGTGATACTTGAGCCGGAGCAAGAGCAGTTCCAACAGCTGCAATAGCGGTCGGAGGTAGCGGCGGGGGAGTCTCGCCCAACATGACGGGGCCTTGAATGTGGAACGCTAGTTGTGAGCGAAATTCAGTAGTGCGTTCTTCAAACCACTTGAGAACGTCTGCGGCCCGAGCGCGTTCAAATCGTAGTTCTGCAATGTTGTTGGTGTGCAGCACGAGCGCCGCGCCGTAGGGGGGAATGAATGAGTAAACGGTATGTCGAGTTGGTTCCATGGGTTCTCGGTTGTCGGTAGTCGGTTGTCGGTCAGAGAAGAATTTAGTTAGCGGCCAAGACGTTTCGGAGCGGCAGGCTTCGCCACTGCAGTTTCCACAACCTGAACGTCAATGACGTCAAGGAACGGGACGCCCCGAAGCGCGCAGTCCCATCGTGCAATGTGCTTGAAGACGTCTCCCTCAATGAGATGAGAAAGCCCGGTCTTGGTACGAACGAACGTCTTGCCGTTGAAAACGCCAAAGCACTCAATCATTTCCGCGTCGAGGGCCAATGGGCTCCGGACGTTGGTCATGAAAACGAGGATTGGCGACGGCTTGTTCATTGATTGGTAGTGGACTTCAATTGAACGAGATGCAACATTATATCAATGAGAGCGGCTCCGCAAGTCAAAAAGTGTCATAGATGTGGATTTTCATTACCGTCTAATGTCAAAAAGTGTACCCATTGTAATGTATACGTTCTCGGCTCTGACAAACCTGCCCAGAAATCCGACGGAGCCGATCCGGACGGTACGATTCTTCTCTCCAACGTGAAATCCGCTAGCGTTGACAGACTCGAAACCCATCTTTGCGGAGCTATCTTCGGCACGTCAATCCTTGACGACGGTCGGAAGTACAGCGGCGTCATTCGAACGTCAGCAAACCTCATCGGAGGAGACCGCGGCGCGGGAAAATCGACGCTAGCTACCCAAATCGTCTCTGAGATTAGTGCCCGTGAAGATAGAGAGACTCTGTACGTCGCTTGCGAAGAAGCGAACGCTGAAGTGAAGCTTCGCGGCGACCGCTTAGAAATTCCAAACCTCCACCAAATCCGAATCATCAATGCACTCTCTGGAGTCTCGAATGTCGCTGACGTCGTTGCTAAGCGCCGACCTGCCGCAGTTGTGATCGATTCACTGCGAGGTCTTGTCGGCGATGATTCCGCCGCGTCGGGCGAAGCGTGCAAACTCAGCAAGCGCCTCGCTGTCGAATTCAAGTGCCCCTTCTTTCTGATTCAGCACGTCACCAAAGACGAAGAAATCGTCGGCAGCAATGACGACCAACACGAAGTCGATTGCGTCATGAAATTTTTCGTCGAATCCGGCGATGTCCGTATCCTCACTGTCGAAAAGAACCGCTTTGGTCGCGCGTACATCGACCAGCGATTCATGATGACTCAGACCGGGCTTCAGATGTTGGGGGGAGTTGTGCTGCCGGATGACCCCAGCCAAGAGTAGGCGTCGGGCGTCGGGCATCGGCAAGAATAGGCATCGGGCATCGGGCATCGGCCAGAGAAGAACGGTATCGGGCATCAGGCATCGGCTAGAGAAGAACGGCATCGGGCATCGGGCATCGGCCAGAAGATAAAGCTACCCTCGAGCGCACGTCTCACACCAATAGCGAATCTCCAAGTGGCCGTTAGACGATTCGTCAATGTGCACGCTGTAACCGACAGGAACGTCTAGCAGAAGATTCCTATCATCAGAAAACTTTCGAATGTCTAACATCTTGTCGCACGAAGTGCATTTAGGATGTCGAATTTCAGTTGACATAAAGTCTACCTCCGAGCAACCGCGCCTAAATATTGGGAATGTCCGAATAGATATGAGTGACATCAACTTGAAGTAGTATCAGCGCTTTGCGTACTATATGCCCGCAGTCGAGACAGTACTCGTAACTCTTCTCAGTAGTACCGCTCGTGCCTGCAACGCGTACCGCATGTCGTATCCGCTGCCAACCTGACGGTAGTAACTCTGGCGTATGGTAGTCACTAATGACAACGTCTCGCGCTTTGCAGATGTCGCACTCATGTTCGATCGACTGAACGTACTTTCCTGTTAGTCCCATTACTACTCCTTCTCACTTTCTTCTGAGTTAGATGTCTTTCCAATATATTTATATCCTGGACGACAATCGCAGCAGACTGGAGGAGTTTCATCACTCTCGAGCATTACCCCACAACGGCAACAGCGAGTGATATTGGCAAGTCGATTACACCAATGACATAGCGCCAATATTTGACCAGTAGCGCGTAAAAATAAACAGGTCTTACGACTGCGAGTGCGGTCTCTACTTCCTTGACAATTTCCAAATTCTTCTGTCATCTGTCATCTGCTTTCTCTTCTGGCCGACTGCCGATGCCCGAAGCCCGAAGCCTGACAAGCTCTGAGCGCACCCTCTCCGTATTCCTCGCCCGACTCTCCGCTTGCGGATGCGAGCAGCGCTTGCCGGTAGCGTAACCCGCGAACGCTCCGCGGGTTCCGCCACACATACCACGATAGCCTTCGAGCATCTTTGCGGCTTCCCAAGCTGCATTACTCGTAGCCTCGAGAGAGTCGCCACGAATCGCTATCCAACGAAGTGATGACCAGCGTGGAGGCTTGTGAGGCTGCCAAAGACCGCGCGCCAAGTGAATTATCTTGAAGCCAGTTGCAGTACGTACTCGGACTGCATCGCATTGGTAGCGCGAGCACTCATCTCGATGCACGTTGCTACGAACTGCAGTCTCCGCTTCCGCCAACCAGAACAGCTCTGCCGCTACCAAATTGTCATCCGAACTGATTGACCGACAACCGATAACCGAAAACTGATTACTGCACGTTGCGAGCTCTGAAGCCCTACCAATCGCAAATGCAATCTTCTGTAATCTGACATCTCTATCTATTTCATCTGTATCGCACTTTGGAACTGCAGCTTTCTGCAGTAGGACTAGGACAGCTTCGGCTAGGGTCATGGGGGTCACTAACACAGAAACGGGCATCGGGCATCGGGCATCGGCTATCGGCCAGAAGAGAGCGGGGAAGCATGACCGTTGAGTGGTAACTGACAGAACTCGAGTTTCACTTTCAGAACCGCATTCTCTTTTTCTAGCCGAGTGTTATCCGCTCCCATGTACGCTATGGTAGAAATTACCAACATTCCTACCAAGAACGAGAATATAACCGCTCCGTTCTGGCCGATGCCCGATGCCCGATGCCCGATGCCCGATGTCCTATTCGACGGGGACGGGCGCCGGATAGTGCACAGTAGCGCGAACGATTGTACCAACTCGCACGCCTTGCTTGAGTATCACTTCAGACACACTGACATTATCGGTCATTGCCTGATTGACATTACTGACCATGCAGCCACCGATAACAAGACGCTCGTCATTGAGTCTGAGTATCGCTCCTGGCGGTACATCTGAGTAGACGCTCATCGTCAATTCACGGGACTCTCCTGGTACTAGGAATCCAAGCGATGAAGCGTAGAACGCATCTGTCGTATTGATCGTAACTTGTGCGACCACTGGCTGCATCGTCTTACTCAGTCGCACAAGTCTACTCTCCATACGGTCTAATCTCTCATCGAGATTGAAGAGAAATTTACCAACAATCTCTACAACGACTGACTGTACGAGTAAGTGAAATTTCTTATTTGTAAATATCATCATAACTTTTCTCTCTTCTCTTTCTTTTCTCTTCTGGCCGACGCCTGATGGCCGATGCCCGTCTACGCCTTTTTAACCCCCAACACTTCCATCGCTTCCTCTTCACTAACGGGCAGAGACTTCTCAAGAAGGTAGCGCTCGAGAGCAATCTCGAGCGCCGACCAGTCGTTGCAGTAGACGGCAATCCCCTCGTGCTTGCCGAGGTTAGCGCAGAAGGTTCGAAACGGTTCCGACATACCAACTTCTCTTTCTTCTCTAAACGATGTCAGTGAAGTCTACTCTTGCGGCACCCTTAACCCCTTCACTCGTCAACCACCCATTGTCAGCGAACGCATGAGTCCAGTCAGTAGTGCCAACACAACCAGTGACAGGTAAGTCATTCGCAGTCTGCCATTTCTTCGCCCCCTCTGAACTCTGCGGTCCAAATATCCCATCTACCTTCACTTTCACAATCTGCTGCCAGAGCGCTACCTCAGGTCCAGTTGAACCGATAGTGAGCGGCGGATGCTCCGAGATTGCAATGCCACCAGTGATAGCAATCAACTCACTTGCGTAATTCTGATCTACGGCATTGGGTGCTGCGGATTCTTGAATGGAGGCGAAGAGCGGCCCGACATAGTTCTGCACCATGACTGGCTGCGCATTGCCAAGTCCCTTGACGAAGTACGGCGCAATGACTGGATACCCATCTCGACTCCATTGAGGTACCCATTGCTTGCACTCAACCAACCATTGCGGCTTGCCCATGTCCGCGAACGTCGCCTGACCGCAATAGACGAGACAGCCGCCAAATCGTACCGTCAACAAGTTGTACAATACTTCCGCCGGCTCGTTCCAACTACTAGTCGGCATGCCATCCGTAACGTTGCGCTCCAAATCAATGCCTGGAACGAGGTCACCAACTTTTCCCCAACACGTCTGTTCGCTACACTTCACAATCCAATCGAATTGCTCTTGTGCAGAATGTGACGGGTGAAAGAAGTGGTAGATGCCCGCGGGTTTCTTTGCTTGCGACAGGTTGTAGAGATGAGCTCCCGCAAGACGGTCGAAAATAGTCACCCCTTCACTCAACTTGACGTACCCAGCAGCGATTCGCGAATCGCTCCACGGTACTCGGGTTAGGGGGGTGTATGCGGAAACGTCCATTACTCGTAGATTCAGTTCCATGAGGTCCTCGGTTATCGGTTGTCGGTTATCGGTCAGAAAGGGCATCAGCCGTTAGCCATCGGCCAGAGAAAAACGGTGCGTGCGGTAAGAGGCGGAGCTCATCTCAGATAGGGGAACGACCACTACTACCCAAGGGGTAAGGAGATTGTCTATCCGCGCGCACCGAAGTCAGTAGTCAATTAAAGGTAGTCTTACAAGCTGACGTTCCAAAAGTTCAACTTGGTCGCGCAGGGCTTGATTCTCGTCCTGCAATTTCTGCTCGCGCGCCAATGCAGTATCCTGAATCGAAATATCGATAGAGATAGGTAGATGGTTAGTATATTGAAGACAGTTTAGAGAATGGTCTAATTCAACTGCGGCTTCCCTTACTTTCGCGGCCATGATTACTAAAGCGCCGTCAATCTGACGTGTAACTCCACCTTCTGGAGTGAGTATCTCATTACCATTGTGGCGAACGGAGCGGTCAGAGAAGACTCTCCATTCACCGAATATTAGTACAGGAAAGGGATGAGTAGACACGTCTTTTTCCTCGCCGCTCTTGTCATAGACCGGTAATGGCAACTCAATACCGTCTCTCCCAACAGCACCTGGTCCGTCAAGAGAATCGCCGTCGTCTTCAGGAACGATGGTACCACTCTTCGGATAACATTCTTTACAAGTGCCTAACGCTAAATCATGTCTGCAACTCATAACATTCTCTCTTTCTCTTCTTCTCTGGCCGATAGCCGATGCCCGAAGACCGATGTCTTGTTATCCCCATTCCGCCACAATCGTCTCAACATCCCTCAGCGGAAATTCACTGAGGTCTGGCACTTCAATCAACTGAACTTCCTCGAAGTACTTTCTCATACTCGGTTCGTTGAGTTGAATCGCCTCAACGGCATCTCTCGATAGCGTGACAGCATTAAGCACGTAGTTATCCCAATGCTCGAACGCGATTGGAGCGAGCGCTCGAACCATTGCAGCCATGACTGTCGCGTAGGCACGAATCTCAAATTGCGCGGCGGGCTCGAGCCGTAGCTTGAGAAAGTGCAAAAGGTTGTGCAAGTCGATCTTCCAATACCACTGAGTATACGTAGAAAGAGGCAGATCGATGCGAGCAAGCTCGCGAGAGATGTCGGAAGCTAGAGCCCATTCGTAATTGGGGAGAGTACCCAACTGGCGTCCAGTCTCAAACTCATTGATGAATCTGTTCGCGAGAATAGGAGATACGGACATCGCCCGCCCCTGCTTGTTCTTCTGGTCCTGGTAGCAGATGTTATCGGGCTCGGGCGTGTAGAACATGCAGGGCATCTTCGAGTAGCGCCCCGAGTACTCATTGACGTTTGCAGTTCGATGACGAATCCACTGGCGAGCAACGAAGATAGGCATGGCACAATGGAACTTCAACTCGACCATCTCGAAGGGCGACGTGTGTCGGTCCTTCATAAGTCGCCCGAGTAGACGGGTCTGCTCACCTTCGTTACGCTCCTTGAGATTGCCACCGACACTCGTGCGCGCCGCCCTATCAATGGAACTGTCACCACCCATGTAGTCAACGAGTGCGACGAACCCATGGTCGTGCACTGCGTAGTACTGGTCGATGATTGCATCCGCTGCCGGAACCACTAGTCGCTTGGTCTCCATCACTTCTTCTCCTTCGAAATCATATCTAGACCCTGTCGAGCCACATCCCAAGTAGCCGAGAACCAGATGTACAACATGCAGAACGCGACTCCAGTAACCGAGCGTAGTCTGACCAGCGTAATGAAAATCGCTATCTCAAGGAGTATAGCTGCTGTTCTCAACATAGGGTCAATCCACATTTCCAGCGTCATCTCGTCATCCGGCGGTATCATTGGCAGCCGCACTTGTCCGCAAGACGCGTAGACTTACAACAGTCACATTCCTGCTTCGGAGATTGTTTCTCTGGACAATTCAGACAGCAGCAGCCTGAATGCTCACCTTCCGACGGTACGAACTCGTTCTTTCGCTGTATTCCAAGTAACGAGAATACTACCATGTCGATAGGAAGTAGAGGCGCGCCACTCACAACTCGTTGACGTAAGACATAGCCAATGCGTGCGGTACAATACCGAGAGAGATACTTCTTCTCTACCTTATCCCATTCGCGGAGAAGTACTTCGTCACCTTCTTGGTAGTCTCTATCGTTCACTCGGTATTCGAAAAGTTTGGTACCATCCCATACTCGTTCGAAGTACTCGCTCCAACATTTTAGCACGTGCGTTTTACCCATTCTCTACTCCGTCTTCTTCTGACCGACTACTGTCAACCGACAACCGATAACCAACCAAAATCTCTCTCACAATTTTCAACGTATCCATTTTTCCCCCAAAATGCGCTTTGAGAGCAATAGATACGTCGTCTGCCACCGATTCGAGATTGTCAGCATTGACTGTAATGCAGTGCACACGTTCGAGTTCACGTAAGAGAGTGCCAAACGTTCTCGAGCGATGAATCGTTCGCAAACCGGCGGTGGTTACTCCTAGCGCGGTCTTTTCGTTTTTGAGACTGTCGATATTGTTGAGCAGTAGTTTGAACTGCTTGAGATGATCCATTTTCGGATACTTCGCAACTATCTTGTCAATCTCAACGTAGTCCACGCTGATCTGACACTTGCGCCATGCTTCGAGCATGTCTTTCTCACCATTGCGCATAATGCGAAGTAGCACTGCGACCAGACCCGGGTTCATCGCAACGCGCGGTGCAATGTCGATCGGATTGAGCCAAAGGCTGTTATCGACCCCACGAGTACGCCAGGCGTTGTACAGTTGAAACGCCGTATCGACCATACGCTGCTGATTGCGCCCGACGTTTTCACGAATGTTCTGCTCGAGAGCATCTGCTTCATCCAGATTGTGAAAAATCACAACCATCGTCGGATTCTCGAGCTCAAGACGTTTAGCAATACGCTCAAGCACTGTGTAACGCGAGAATCCTGAAACTAACTGGTACTCCTGAGGGTCTTTTTCCGTCGGCACATGGCGTCGCACGACTCCCGGCAAGTCTTGCCTGATAGGACCACTATCCCCATCCGGCAACATCGACCGCTCAATCTCGTCGAGATCTGCCCTCCAATTGCCACGACGCGCATTCCAATCGTAATCTACAAAGATTCGCGAGAGCTCGCATGCGAACGTCATCCCATCGACGATACCCTTTTCGGATACCTCTGTGGAAGGGGAGAGGGTGGCGAGAATTTTGTCAAAAAGCGTAGTCATCGGTTATCGGTTGAGAGGTTATCGGTCAGAAAAGCAGAATTCAGAAGACAGAAGCCGAAATGTGAATAGAGATTATCGTTCACGATCGAATAACCGTATTACACAAGCTCCCACGACTGATAGTAGTACAATCGAGGTAAGAGAGAATTTTATACTTTCTAGAGGAAGTCTGCATGCTAGACAAATGAGAGCGTCTAATGGAATCGCAATTGACATGAATAACGGAATGTCTAGTAACAATTTCTTTATCATTGAGATTACCCGTCACAATCTTCGAGGAATAGTACGAGATGGTCTACGTAGTCTTTCGCGTGCTGCTCTTCTTCAGCAGTGCGCGGTTCGTTATTGAATGCACGACCTATCATCAGCGATTGGGCGCCTGAGACTACGTAGGCAGCTTCTTTCGCCAATCGTCGTTCGAGTTCTTGCGGACTCATTGCATGACCCTTCCATGCGCGTCGCACGAAACCCAGCTCGATTCAGGGATGTCCGTCAGACGGGCGCCGAACGCGTAACGCACTGTACTTGCATGGTACTGGTCACCACCCAACGGACCTCGAGTACAGCGGTAGACAATTCCGTTGTAGACAGTGTACTCGGCTCTACCAAGCGGCTTACCTGTCGTACTACGTTCGACGTCCCAAAGTAAACGGTTGAGAATCGGTACTTCATCGCGCGCATTGCGTGACTCGCCGAAAAACGGACCGCGTTGTACAGAGAGAGATACCGGATCTACAACATAACCTACGGCTGGAATGTCGTGAAACGCCAAACACTGACCGTGAGAAAATCTCTCACCATTCCGGATAACGCAAATACATTTCGACATTTTTCACCTTACTTGAAGTGAACGAACTTTCCACACCTTGAGCACTTCTGCCATTCTCGAAACCACGCGTCTTCTCCACTACTCATCGCCCAAATCCAAAACCTGCCGACGGATAAGTTCACTCGATGCCCGACAACGTGGCAGACACGCTCGTTCAACCATTGACGTACTTCAGCGGTAACCATGTTTGCGCGCGAGCTCGAAGAGATGTTTGCGATCCATGCGGGCTTCACGAGCGGCCGCAGTTACGTTACCGTTGTGTCGGTCTAAGAGCAATTTGACGTAATCATGTTCGAATAGTCTTACAACCACGTCTTTATTCTGACCGTATGACTTGGTCCAGTCGTACACTACAGGGTTATTCATTTGCACTCCGGATGGTTCGAGCAGTACTGCTCATCAGTGACAGGAAAACGTGTGTGCTCATCGAAGAGCGATGCGATACCGAGCGGCTGAGTACAGTAGCCAACGCCTGACGAGTCCCAAGCGCTGGAATGGGGGCAGGTCAAGCACTTGGGATGGTTGTCGGTAGTCGGTTGTCGGTTTTTGGTCAGAGAAGACTGTAACTCGACAAGAGCTTCTATCGCCCCAGTCTCACCAGCATTGGCATGAACGCGCAAAGAACGAATAACAGCGAGTGCGGTCGGTTTACCTTCTCGTGCGTCTGCTGTCAGCGCTTGCAGATTGTCCTCTCGCATCTGCCGTTTGACCTCAGAGAATTTAGGCCGGGTCTCACGAACAGCATGGTGCGGCTGGTTCTCGACGGGCTCGACGGGCAAGTCCCAATCGTTCCAATCGCTGACTCGACCACGGCAGAGCCACATGACTTGACGAGTTCCGCAAAGTACTCCAGTCACGTCAATGACCTCGTCAAGCCTAACGTCAGCTGAACGTGCAACATCAGGAAAGTCTTGGAGCGCGCGGTACTTACCCCATCGGTTGACAATCATGATTTTGGCACTCCTGTCAAAAGACGATTCGCACGACCGATTCGAAATCTTGTGTCAGTAATCGACGGTACGTTATAGATACTTTTTCTTCCAAATCGTCTCAAATTCTTTTTCCTGGAAAGTTCTTAGGTTTCATAGTTCCCTCTGCATTTCCTCGTAACACTCGTCGCAAAAACACTCTCCATGAAAGACATGAAGATAGCGTTCGGACTCTGCACGTTCGCGCGTACCGCATAGAATGCAAGGAGAGCCGCACGTCTGACAGCCTGGACCGTCAGCAGTCGGCTCGTCTGCATTCTGAGTTCTGGAATCTGACCCCGTCATACTTCTCTCCCCATTCTGTCAAGAATGTAAGACGAACTGTCCTTCAGACGTTTGAATTCACGAATGTTCTCACCTCTTCCAGCTTGAACGTCTATCAAACTGACCGTGAGTACATTCCCCCTCATCTCAACGAGAATCGGTGGATGATGATAGTTCGTAACGAAAGGCAGGTCTTGGCGAACGAGAAATTCGAAAATCGCTACCTGAACCTTCTCCATCAGTGTCAGGGGTCGGTAATCGGCAGTCAGCAGTCGGCCATCGGATGTCGTCATAACTCCCTCGTATGGAATGTGAATGCGGGCACTTCCCCCACGATGAATTCGCGCCACCACGACTTCTTGTCCGAGTCCCATTGAAAACCAGCATCTTTCGCCAACTGCCGATCATCATAGGACACGCACGCCTTGACCTTGACGCGCGGTAACATCGCCCGAGCAATCAATTGCTCCAAGTCTACGCCCATCTCATGCACCCTCGTCAGCAGACGCGATAGCGTGTCGCAATCAGCCATTGCCCGGTGCGCGCTAGCGACGCCTATTCCATGAGCTAGGGCGATGGCAACGAGGGCCTTGCTACCACACGGAACTGGCCACTCAATCTGACGCATGGAGCAGACGAAGGGGATTGCATCGCGCTTCAAAAACGATTGGTCGAATGGTGCGTTGTGAGCGAGGTAGGCAATCGAACGCGACTCCATGCGGTCAAGTCTGAAATCAAGATCATCTGACAGTTGAGTTAGTTCAGGCACTATCCCATTGACTGCTACCGCATCATTTTCGCTGCAGTGCAGTAGGTACGAAATCGACTCGACAGGGGCCGCATGCGTCAAGCTGTAGAGGATTGCCGCCACTTCAATGATCGAATCTTTCTCTGAATCGACGCCTGTCGTCTCCGTGTCAATGATAGTGATGAGGGACATATCATCCGCCCTTTGGAAACGCGTTGAAGTCTCGCAAGCGACCGTTGATTGCAGTGAAGCGACTCTTGAAGACGACCATGATGTCCGTCAACTCACCCCGGCACTTCTCCACGTGCAGAATCGTGTCACATTCATGCTTGACGATATCTACGGTCTCAATTGAGGGAAAGACCCGCTTGTCATCTTTGAAGTAAATCCAGTGTGCCGAGCAGTAGTACGCTTTGGTCGGGTAGGGCGAGCAGATGTCGTATCTCTTGACTTTACGATCTAAATCAATATTACGAGCATACCAACCAAGACCGAAGAATCCGAAAGCGAAGACTAATACGATAGGAATCAGCAAAAGATAGTGCATGAACTATCCCCAAATCTTTTCGGGAGTGCAATTGCAAAAAATGATGACGCGCAGGGGCGCGTCCGGCGAAGTGTCGATACTCACATGCCATCCGTCAGGCGGCAGAATTTCAAATACTGCTAACTCTGAAATAGTACGGATGAGTACATCGACCGTTGATTGACAGCGCGGGCAGTAAGCCTGCACTTTGAGTTCGACCGGCATGACTATCGGACGCGATTCTTGATTGGTAGTGGACATTGCTCAAAACCCTCATCGCCTAAGAGATGAACTCTCGCAAGTTCTAGCTGAAATATCAGCTCGTCGATACTCTCGACTGATAACACGCAGTACACGGTTCGCAGGCTCTCGTCTCTTACTGCGAGACCCGCCAAATCCTTCCCGAATCCAACAGTAATACTGCTGCGCGAAGCTTGAATCTCTCTAATGTAGGAATTACGCTCTTCAACGAGACGCGCTTGATAAGTAGAAGGTGTGGTAGTGGACATGAAAACGATTCCATAGTATCTGAAAATACAGTATTACTAAAAAGAACCCCTAACGGCCGGTCGAGAATGTTCGGTTCCACGATTAAGCCGAAAGGGGTGTCAGTCTTGGAATGGGGGCGTGAAACCGAACTATCTACCTTTGACAGGTTTTTCGAGAACGGTCAAGTATTTTTCTCGACCCTTCAGACCAACCTTGTGCCCGCCGCCTACTGGTTGCCATTCGTGCCTCACTCGTTGTCGTATGTAGTCCTCTTGGCCCTCGTAGAGCCACGAACTCTTAGCCCTGACGTACTCTTCAACATAGTGCGAGTAAACCCAAACGTTACCATCGACATCGCACTTCGCAATCGTAGGCCCACGCTTGCTCTTGACTGCAATCACTATCGGCAGTCCCTTCTTAACCTGACGCCTACGGACAATTTCAACAATCTTCGATTCGACTCGAGTTATGCGCGACATGACACTTTCAACGATCGACAAATGAGCAGCTCTGCCCAGACCTTAACTCGAGTCTCTAAATCGTCCGTCGTAGTGACTGAAAATAAACCTTCGAGTCGAATGCATTCTCGCTCTAATAGAGTGAGAAGATTTGGAACAGTAACAGCGAGACGTGCAGCATCATGTCGCATTCGAGTATCCTCCGTCTAAAAATTACTGAGCGGTAGTCGAGTCTAACTTGATGCAGTAATCACCGACTTGACAGATAATTGCAGCATCTTCACTATACCAATACGATGGTACTGATGGTACTCGCGATTCGAGTGCGGCCGCCGCTTGAATAGGCTGTACGACGTTCGTCAAAGCAGCTTGCAAATCAGTCTCAGTAGTACTGGCTATCACAACGTCGTGCGATTTGATCGTAGTTCTAATCGTACAAGCTGCTAGTAGTACGCTAACAGCTACGACACCGCTCTTACAACGATCAGTAAATATTCCGCAGAGGTTTCCGTTAGCAGTGACTTTGAACGTATTTGGATTGGATGATGGACGTAGGGTAGTGGACATTGTACTTCTCCTAGAATTATCTGGAACGTTGAGTAACTGGTGCTGGTCTTATCGTTGGCGAAACGTTACTTGCAGCTGCTATGCCAATCGAACTATCGACTACAGCCTTGACCATAGTTACAATTTGTAAGAACTCGGCCGTAGCTTCGAAACACTGATCGACATCTTCAGGAATCGTCATCGAATCGAGAGCTGACAAAATCTTATCGAGCCCGTATTTAACTAGCCTGCAATTCTGTCGAATTTCAGCGTGCGTGTGAACTGATTCATTGGTGATAGGCATTTGAGCCCTCCTAACGCCCAAAGCCCCTGCGCGTTAGCGTGAGGGGCGGGCTGGAGATGACATCCGAGTTCAGAATCGTATCAAGCTGCTTTGGCAGCCTTACTAGCTTTAACGCTGCCCGCTCCCGCCTCCACCGTAGTGGCGCAGGCACGGAGGGCGGAGATCAGGGTACCGCAAATCCAGCATGGACTACCGCGGTTTCAGCTGCCTGCGGCGATGCCCCCGCGGCTATTTCGGAAGAATAGATGCGATCTGCGACAGCTTGACGGTCGTCAACATCCTGTTGACTATCAGAAGACAGGACACGCACCGCACCGGGATAGTGTAGTGCTGCTGCGGTTTTCGACTCGATCTGAACGGCAATCTTGCTCTCAAGTTCTTCGAGGTCAGACGGGTCAATAGTCAGAACGTTCGGTCGAGATGTGGTAGTGGTCATAACGCTCTCCTAAAGAGTGTTTTAGCACGAAGCGTACCATTCGAAATAGCGGGACGTACTCCGTTCTTCGAACGTAACTTACCGTAACTTCCGTAACTGTGACCGTCGCTCGTTACGCCGTGCCAAAATCAACCACCTTTGCGCTGTAGCAACAGTAGGGAAGATCTGAACGTTCCAAATACGACTGTTGGTCGTGCGGTCAAACGCCACGAGAGTACCATCATCTTTACAGTAGCCGTTAGCAGCTACGAGTTTACCGTTGAGTACGTACCAGACTTCTAATCGAGCCAACGAGTTGAGCGCTGACCTCTCATCGTAATAAACGTCTCGCGCCAAAACTCGCTTCACTACGCTCGGACTGTGCGAACTGAAAAGATGATAGATTTCTTCTCGCTTATAGACGAATCGCACTCCCAAGTAACGCACTGCAATCTCATTTTCAAGAATCCAGACAGGGAGTGGAACCGGTAATACGACTGGCGGCTCGGCGGACGATAATACGGAAGGGATAGTGGACATAGGGATAGTCTACGCTAGGAACAGCGAAAGTCTTCCCCCCTGGCACTATCCTCCCCTAAAGGCGCGACGTGCGAATTGGGGAACGCCCACAAGCCACGACGAGAAGGCCGCCGGGGGCGGGAGTATGACACGTTGAGTCACTAGCCGGGACGTGGAGCTGGGGCCAAATCACGGGGTAGCACCATCTTTTCTCTTGCCAA
>Ga0265316_10000231_pt1 | contig 64797 bp, 58 predicted proteins | sample 4522metaG_FD_202092 | JGI IMG/M metagenome (GOLD analysis project Ga0265316, IMG submission 202092) | Rhizosphere microbial communities from Carex aquatilis grown in University of Washington, Seatle, WA, United States - 4-5-22 metaG | ecosystem: Host-associated > Plants > Roots > Rhizosphere >... | reverse complement strand
GGATCTGGGAATTGGGGCTGCCCCCGAGGCCACGGATGCGGATGCCGCCGGTGGCCATGTTGCCGATGCCGTGGATGCCCGCGCCCCGCGAAGAGACGTAAACGTCGCCGTCCTCCTGGGCCAGGTCCTCAAACGTGCTGGCCCGGGCATTGTCGCGCAGGCGTTGGCCATCCACGCGAGTCGTGTCCTGAGTCCGATCCCTCTTTGTCGGTCGGCGCCCGATCACAACGACGTCGTAGGGGGAAGGATCGGCTGGCGGACTGATGTCGGCGTCAACCAAGCCGCCAGCATCGATTCCGACCGAAGGCGAGTCGCTCACGGTGTCCGCACCGGCATCTGCGGTCGTCCCGGCGTCCGTCCCTCCGCCTCCGTCGACTGGCAGCTCCTGGGCACGCGCCGGTAGTGGGGCCATGGCGATAGCGACAGGCAGCCAAAGGGCGAATCGCACGAGGCACTTTCAACCGTGACCGTATGGACCGGGCACGGAAAAGTCCTGCTCCATGTCGTCGAGAATGATCGTGAAGATGCGAAACTCTCCGTAGTCGACGTGCTTGGTCGAGATGGTCTGGTAGTTGAACCAGGTCGGCACCGGGTTCACCAATCCAGAGTCGACACCGCCATTGGCAGCAGACTCGATCACGCCGCCGTCGCACGGACAGATTCCGGGAATGGTTCCATCCGCGGCCTGCTGCTGGCAGTACTCCTCTGCATCGAACTTCTGGAAATGGACGTGGTCATCGCCGGGAAGGCAGCGCCCAGGTGATGTGGCGGCCCCGTAGGCAAGCACGGTGCTCCAGATGCAGCCGTTAAAACTGGGATTCTTGACCAGCATCTGGTCCTTGGTCTGATTCTCCACCACGACCTCGGGGTACTCGAAGTCGCAGCCGGCCAGCGCCGTTGCGACGAGGCAGGCTCCTGCAACGGCCAGCCACAAGCTCAAGCAGTGAGGTCCGATGCAGATCCTCATGTCACGCTATGGAGCAGGCAAGCACTCGGTGTTCTGAGTCCGCGTGGCGTACGGCTGGAAGTTGAACTCAGGCCAGAGGGCCAGAATACGATCGTAAACTGCCTCGGGGATGGGGGCGACGCCCTCTGGCGGACAGGGGCCCTGATGGGTCGCCATGTTCATGGCGATGGTTTCGTGCTGCCCCGGAACGATCTCCTGTTCAGTCGAAGTCGCCAAGGGCAAGGAGGTTGCGGGGCTGCAGGTTGGATCGCTCCATGCCCCCACCAGCATGACGTAGTCCAGACCGGCCTTGACTTGCTTTTCAGGGCTGGTGTCGCCGATGGCGATGGTCCCGAAGTCCACACCCATGTACGAGGATCGGCAGATGGTCCAAGGCGGCTGGTACGCCATGGCCGGGTTGTTGAAGTCGTTCTTGATGCTGGCCCAGGCCGGACCGCTGTCGTCACTCCCACAGCCGGCAGCGAATGCCAGCCCAAGAATGGTGAGCGCAAGACGATGCTTTGTCATGGGTGATCCTTTCCGGATGAGTGGCACGAAATGGCGCTTCGTAGTACCTGGTGTTACGAATGACCAACTCGTAGCACTAGGCGACCGCTCGATCAAGAACAAACGGACGGTGAAAGCCTCGCCCCCGCGAGATGCGCCGCGACGGCATCGAGCGGAGCGGCTGTGATCTACTTCAGATGACGGCCGGTGGTGGCGGGAACAACCTTCCCGTACCTGACACCCTTGGTGCTCACCAGGCTCTCGCCCATGGCGATGATCTCGCTTGCCCGGCCGCGCAGGATGAGCACCTCGAGGCAGTTGTGCTCGTCGAGGTGCACGTGCAGCGACGACACCACAGACTTGTGATGCTCGTGCTGGATGTGGGTCAGTTTCTGCGCCAGGCTGGACGAGTCGTGGTCGTAGACCAAAGACACCACGGCGACCTTGTCGGCGCCGTCCTTTTCCTGGCGCGACCATTCGTCCTGGACAAGCTGCTCACGGATGAGATCCCGAACCGCCTCAGACCGGTTCGCGTACCCGCGCCGTCCGATGAGGCGATCGAACCTGGCCAGCAGATCCTTTTCCAACGAGATGGCGGTGCGCTCCAACATGGCTCAATGATTACCGCAAGCCGGGCAGCCCAAGCAAGTCCGAGCACGCTCGTCACGGCTCCTGTGAAAACCATCGGAGGATCGCGCCGATTCCACAGCGAACTCGCCCGCGTGGCGATCGGCGCTGATGTCGATAGCGAAACGATGACCCTTAGCGCAGCGCTAGAAAGTAATCGTGAACTTCGGCGTTCCCAGGGTTTGGCCCGCCTCGCTCACGGTGACGGTGGTCTGCCACGTGCCAGCCATAGAAAAGGCCACCTGACCGTTGTAGCGGCCCGAAGAAGAAAGGGTCGGGTTGACGCTGCCAGGGGCACCATGGCCCATTGACGGCATTTCCGGATCCAGGACCAGGGTCGCATCGTCCACCGGTGCGAAGAGCATCATGTCCTGCGTTTGGTGGAGCGTGACCACGACCGGATTGAGACCCACCTTGGCTGCGCTCGTGAGATTGAAGCTGGCCACATAGTCTGTCTCTGTGCCACCTGTGGGCGTGTACGCAAAGGCACTTGCGCGCCCACTGTCGACCACGGTCAGCGCGTCGAACTGGGCCTGGCCGACTGCGTTCCCTGCGCGAGCGATTCCCACCGACAGGGTCCAGATATCGGTTGCCGAGGAGGCCATCTGGAAGACGACATCCACGTGATACAGCCCGCTGCCATCGACCGACGGATCGCCAAGCACAGGGGCGCCATGTTGCATTCCCCCGGACATGGTCATCTGCGGAGTGACAGTGAGCGTGGCGTCAGTGATGGAATGCCCCCCGCTGTCGGTAAGCTTGAGATAGAGAGGCGAGAGGCCGGTCTGGAGTTGGCTGTCCGTGAAGAGTTCAACGGATAGCCCGCCGACAGTGGTTTGGCCAAGGCTGGTCTTCGCCACCGCGGCCGACTGCGCTGCGCTCGCTCCACAAGCTGAGACAAGAGCGAGCAAAACCAAAGACAAGACAGAACGATTCATTGAGGACTCCTTTTGCTGGGTTCATTGGGGGCTATACAGGAATGGACCTGTGTTGCGCCGAAGAGCCTACGCGCGATGGTGCAGCCGAAAACTGGGGTGCGCGTTGCGAAGCCGCTTCGACTTTCGAGAACACCCTGCAAGGCCAATTCGAGCCAAGGTTCACGATCCGGCTCGCCGGGCGTGCGTTCATTGTCGAGCCAGCCCACGAAGCGGGTCTGACCCCGCTCATCGAGCATCACGACGGTCGGGGTGCTGCGCGCGCCCAATGCCTGAGCCAGCAGGCCGTCCTCGTCGCGCACGATCGGCAAACGAATGTCTCGCGCACTGGCCACGCGCTTGACCTCGGCAAAGGTCTCGTCGGCGTTGCTGGACACACCAAGAACTGCCACGCCCTTGGCTTGGTACTGTTCAAGCAGGGTCTCCACGCGATCCTGATACCGACGCACGCAAGGACAGTTCGCGCTCCAGAAGATCAGTACGGTGGCCCGATGTTCGCGCCAGAGCTCGCGCAGAGGAACAGCATTTCCCTCGCCGGTGAGCAGCGTGAGCTCGTCGGCTTGTCCGCGTTTTGCGACCTTTTGCGAGGCACACCCGGCGACAACGCTGGCCAACAGGACCGTTGCGACGACGTACCGCCTAGAAATGCCCATAGCGAACCCCCAGGTCGAGACCAACCCGCGCATCTCGGTTCATGCCCACGCCGCTCGGCCAGACCGAATTGCTCCCTGTGGCCAGCAACGTCCAATGCGGATTCGCGCGCCACGAGAGCGAGACACCAGTAGACAAGGCCCGTGCCCGCGAATCAGGCACGGCTGTCCCGTCGAATTCAATTCGATCCTGCCATTCCCCGTGCAGGGCAAATGCAATGACAATCTGGTTGGTAAAGGCTTCGCGTCCTGCGGACAACGTGGTCTGTATCAGCGGACCATATTGTTCCCTCTGTCCGGTATCAGACCGGCGAAAGGACAAATATCCGGTCAGCCCAAATTCGAGCCGCACAAACCACGGCAAGAAGGCGTATTCCGATTCGAGTCCGATCGAGCCTGCGTAGGCCCCCAATCCTGTGGCGCCCGCAAACAACGGCGGCGAGGTCTGTTCGACCCGCTTTCCCGTGGGAAAAGCTCCGCCCAAGGTCACAGCCAGCGATGGCAGGTCCTTGAAGGCGCCGATGGGCACGAGTTCCACGCGAACCGCGCCCCCCACGTCGCCCATGTTTCCCGCAATCTGGTGCTGATCGTCGGACCAGCGATCGTTGACCAACACCGGTGCCCAGACTTGCGCCTGCACTCGCTCGTGAAGACGCACGATCATCCAAAGCTGCGCGCGCGTGATTCCCTCCGAATACCCTGGTGGGGTGAGGTGAAGGCTCCCTTGCGCGTCCCACTCGCCCAGCACGCGCGCGTGTCCCAAAGAAAGCCCTATCGCGAAATCCTCCCAAACCAGAAGACGTCCCACGCCGAACGATGTGGCGGAGAGACAGCAAGCAGCCGCAAGGGCCTGCCGAGACAGCAGAAGCAGAGCCAACAGCAGCGCGACGGCCACTGACTGTCTCAGTGCCGTGCCGAGGCTCACGCCCGCACCCCACTCAAATCGACCGTGTGGTCGGCCCGGCCCACCAGACCACGATCGTGGGTGACCAAAACCAAAGCTCGGCCCTGGCTGGGCAACTGGTAGAGCAACTCGCCTAGCTGGCCGGCGCGTTCGGCGTCGAGATCGTTGGTGGGCTCGTCGGCAAACACGACCACCGGCTCCAGCAGCAACGCGCGGGCCACTGCCACCCGGCGCTTCTGACCGATGCTCAGTTGATGCGGCAGATGTTGCAGCCGGTGCGAAAGGCCCAGGGTGGTCAGCAGACGCCGGGCCTCGTCCTCCAGCCCGCGCTTGCGTGCCAGGCGCGCCGGCACCAGCACGTTGTGCAACACCGAGAGCGAACCGATGAGCTGCGGGTTCTGAAAAATGAAGCCGAACGAGCGGTTGCGCAGGCGTGACCGCTGATCGTCGCTCAGCGCCCGAGTGGTCTTGCCCTCGAACAGGACTTCGCCGCAAGTCGGTTCCAGCAGCAGACCGAGCAGCGACAGCAGGGTGGACTTGCCGCTGCCTGAAGGGCCGGTGATGGCCAAGGATTCCCCCGGTGCCAGGTCGAGACAGACGTCGCGCAAGATCTCGTCGCGCCCGAAGCTACGCGACACATTCACCGCCTGCAGCAGCATCCAGCGGTCCTCAGTCGATATCGCCCATGGCCATGGCCGATGAGGGCGCGATACGCCCGCTCTGGCGTGCCGGCCACCAGGCAGCCACCAGGGCGACAAGGCCGAAGGCCGCGCCGGTCACAAGAATCGCCAGCCCAGTCTTGCTCCAGGACGCCTCAATGAAAGGGAAGGCACGCTGTTCTTGCAACCATGCGTGCGCCAGCAAGCCGAGAGCGCCACCAAGCAACAATCCAATGGCGACCCCGGCTCCAGTCAGAATCGCGGCCTCGCCCAAGATGAGCCGCTTGAGATCGCCCCGGGTCGCGCCCAGCGCGCGGTAAAGGCCCCACTCGCCCTTGCGATCCCAGGGCAGCGAAGAGAAGCGGGCGAAGATCTGCACAATAGCGGCCAGTGCCGCCAGCAAGCCACCGCCGAGCATGATGAAGAACAACGACTCCATCTGCTGTTTGATTCTCCCGAGCACATCGGATGCCTTGATTACGCGCACGTCTCCGACACGCTCGATGGCTGCGGCGACCGCTTCCTTGTCCGCGCGCTGGTCGGTTTCCACCAGCACCGCCGAGATGAAGTCGGCGGGATCGTTTCCCTTGCCGAGCAGAACGCGCAGATAGGGGATGGTTCGCGACAGGGCACGCACGGCATCGATGGGCATAAGCACCGAGTAGTCCAGACTGGTGCCAGTCGCCTGCAACACCGTGATCACTTGCAGGGCCTGACCGAGAATGTAGGCCTTGTTGCCCGCCACGCCCTCCACGCCGGCGCCCACGACGATCTGATTGGGGTGAAGCGCACGATCACCCTGCCCGGTTCCCCATGCCTGCACCGACCAATCCGTGGCGGGGTCGAAGCCGATGAGTCGAGTCGCCCCGCTCAGGCTGCAGCAGGTCTCGTTGAGCGTCTGAGCGAAGAACTGCGCGCTGGTCCGCCGAACCCCGGGCAGGCCGGCGATCTTCTGCTCCAGCTCGCGTCGCATATAGATGTTGGCCGGCGCGCCAGTGAACAGGAGCGTTTCCGGCTCAACCGGCGTATTGCCGGGAACTACCAATAAGTCGGCCCCCAGCCGCCGGGCGCCCACATCCAGTCCCAGCGACGCTCCCGCATAGAGTCGGTACAGAGCGAAGAGCATGCCGACGCTGACCGCCACAGAGATGACGGTTGCCAGGGACTGCACCCAGCGCCGGGTCAGGCTGTGCCAGACGATCTCAAGCATCGGGCTCAGACGAGGGCTGCTCCCGTCGCGCAGAAGCGTGCCAAGCCGCCTGCAGTCCCAGCACGGCGAGAAACACACCGACGGTCTCGAACCATGTCCCGCCCGTGTGACAGGTTCCTCCGCCGCAGGTCCCGATGATCCAGGGTTGCGGCACCAACGCTGCCAGGGTGCCCAGAATCAGCAGGAAGAAACCGCCCAAACGGCGTGCCTCGCGGCCGGTCAGCAAGAACAACGTCAGCACTACCAGCACGCAAGCTACCGCCAGCAGCAGCTCGACTCGGTAGGAAAAGTGGCAGCGCATGGGAACTGCGCCGCCCATCGCCGTGGGCACCAGGCCGTCGCAGGCCGGCCGCACACTGGGAATGACCAGCAAGCTCGTGCCCGCTGCCACCGCCAGGCCGGCCGAGATCTTCCAGTGCCTGTCGCCGGCCATGGCTGCCACCTATCGCTTCTTCTGATTGTAGGGATTGAAGCTATTGGTGTACACGTCCGACGCCTGAATCTGGTCCTTCTTCAACTTGCCTTCACGGACGAGCAAATCGATCCACCACTGCACCTGCGCGTCGCCCGGAATCAGGCCGTGCTGGTAATACTGCCAGCTTCCTGCGTACTGTGGGTCCAGTCCGCGACGCTTGGCAAAAATCTGCCCGGCTTCGTCGTGGTGCTCGTTGGTCCAGTCCGCGGCGCGCGCCAGGACCTTGACGAACTTCTTCACGACCTCGGGGTGCTCGGCGATGAAGTCTTCATTGGTGAAAAACGGCAACATGCCGCTGATGCCATTGTCGACCACAAAATCGTTGAAGATCTCGCGCGCAGCCCCGGTCTTCACTACCTTTTCATAATACGGCGAGTGCAGCACACCCACATCGATTAGCCCCTGCTTGAGCGATTGCTCCTGGTTGGCGTCGGGAATGACGACGAAGTTAATGTCCTTGTCCAGGCCATTTCGGCGCAGGTATTCCTTGAGCACGTATTCCGAGCAAGCGCTGAAGCTGTTGATGCCGACCTTCTTACCCTTCAGATCCTTCACTGTCTTGATGGGACTCGCCGGATTGACCAGGTACTTCATGTGCGGACGCTCTGCTGTGGTCGTGGCACCCGCGGCGACGATCTTGATTTTGGCTCCGCCGGCCCGCGCGGTCAGCACCAGCGGCGTGTGGCGGTTGGCGAAATCGATACTGCGCGAGGCGACCGCTGGCACGAGCTGCGCAGAAGGGATCTCGCCCACCCACTCGATCTTCAATCCCTCCTCGGCAAACCAGCCCTTTTCGTCTGCGACGTACACGGGATCGAACCACTGGATATTCGGATATTTGATGACGAACGCTTCTTTGGGCTCCTGCTTGGCGCCTGCGGCCTGGCCCTGGCCGGTTGCCAGCAGCGCAACGATGAGGGTTCCTGTCGTGATGGTTCTCCGCATTTCTCTCCTTCTTTCTTTCGAACGCACCGCTACGTCCCGCCTGCCTCGCGCCACACGGTCGCCCTGCGTTCCAGGTGATACAGCAACTTGTTCACGCCCAACCCAAAGGCCGCGAGCGCGACAATGGCCGCGTACATCTCAGGGATCTTGAAGATCTCCTGCGAATTGAGAACCAGAAAGCCCAGTCCCGCATTGGCTCCGATCATTTCGGCCGCCACCAGCACCATGAAGGCATAGGCCGCCCCCAGCCGGATGCCTGTGAAAATTGACGGCGCGGCTGCCGGCAAGATCACCTTGCGGAACAGGGTCGCGCCCCGGGCGCTCATCGACCGCGCCGAACGGATGAGCACGGGATCAACTGTCTTCACTCCGATGGTGGTGTTGAGCAGGATGGGCCAGACCGAGGCCCAGAAGATGATCACCACCTTGGACAGTTCGCCGATTCCGAAGAACAGGATGAACACGGGGAACAGCGCGATGGCCGACACCTGCCGCCCGGCCTGCAACGGCCCATCCAGCGTGCGCTCGAACGTCTTCCACGAACCCATGAAGATTCCCAATGGAACCCCCACCAAGATGGACACAGCTAGACCGAGCAAGATCCGCTCCAGACTGACCCATGCGTGGCGCAACAATTCGCCACTCACGAGCAGTCTCCACAGCGTCCGGGCTACGTCAGATGCCGGTGGCAGGAAGTTAGGGTTCACCAGCCCGACGCGCGGCAACCCTTCCCACAGCGCAAGCAGGCCGAGCGCAACAGACGCGCGAAGTAATGCTCCTCGCATCTCAGACAACCTCCTGTGCCACGGCGTCCGTTGCCACCTGGCCACGACCCGGAACCGGATCTTTTGGTGCTGCAAGATGCTGCGCCTTCTCCACTTCCCCGGCGAGCAGCTCCCAGATGCGGTGGCGAAGCAAAGCAAACGGCCGTGAGGAGCGCATATCGCTGTCAACCCGTGGCCAGGGCAAATCGATATCAACGATCTGCTTGATCCGGCCGGGCCGCGCCGTCATCACCACCACCCGCTGGGCCAGGTAAATGGCCTCGTCGATGCTGTGGGTGACGAACAGGATGGTCTTGCCCGTCTGCTCCCATATGCGCAGCAGTTCGGTCTGCAAGATCTCGCGGGTCTGGGCGTCCAGTGCCGCAAACGGCTCGTCCATGAGCAGCACTTCGGGATCGAAGGCCAAGGCTCGCGCGATGGCCACCCGCTGCTTCATGCCGCCGGAGAGTTGCGCAGGGTAGCGATCTTCGAAACCCTCCAGCCCCACTAGGGTTACGTACTTGTACGCCCACGCCGCCCGCATGTGACGTGGAACCTTCTTCATCTCCAGACCGAAGGCCACATTGTCGAGCACCGTGCGCCAGGGAAACAGAGCGTAGTCCTGGAAAACCACGCCTCGGTCGAGACCCGGGCCAGTAACCTTCTTCCCCTGCACCAGGAGCTCGCCGCGCGCCGGCGTCAACCCGGCCACCACGTGCAGCAGAGTCGACTTGCCACAGCCGCTCGGCCCCAGGATGGCCAGAAATTCCCCCTGGCCAACCTGCAGGCTCACGTTGTCCAAAGCGAGCAGCCCACCCGGCGCCGTGCCTCCGCCGTAGCTCTTGCTCACATTGCGGATATCGATGGAAGGTTGCATCCAGCTCCTCACACGACTCGTGCCCCACGCGAACCGTGGCGGCGCAGGTGAACCAAGCCCCGGTAGCGCGAATCCGCCGGATTGGCCTCGAGCGCGGGCCTTTCATCCAGGTAGCGCTTGGTACTGCGGCTATCAAAGAGGCGACGGTCCTCGCCCACCGGGCACACCTTGGCGCAGACGCCACAGGGCCAACGCGTCTCCTTCTTCAATTCTATGTGGTGCCGCGTGCAGGCGTCTTTGTCGAGATCGCCGATGATCCTGTCCGTGCGCGCACGGATAGCCTGGGTCGGGCACAGCCGTTCACAGATGCCACAGCGGTTGCACAACTCATCAGACAGCTCTCTGTCGCCAGCAAACTCACGGGCTGTGAACACAGAGCCGAAGCGCACGCGCGGACCCCATTGCGGCGTCAGCAGGTTGCGCGAAACGCCGACCGTGCCCAGTCCAGCGTACTTGGCCGCATAGGTGTGGCTGAAGGAACCAAACGGGTTCTCCAGCAGCACGTCGAGGCTGCCGTAGCCGTCACGCGGCAGGAAGACCGTCGCGTGGCCACGCTCGCACAGCCAGGTGGCAAGACGATAACCGATGTCATCGAGCAGCCGGTTCGAGGTGTCGTACATCTCCTGGTAGTTGATCGACGGCGTGGATTCGAGCACCGGCAACAGCATGGGTACGCCGAACACGACGACCGTGCGTGCCGTGGGCCAGATGGCCTCGGGCCGGTAGGATTCAGGCACCTCGCCGTGCGCGGCCCAGCGCTCGACTGGCGCAAATCCCACCACGCTGGCACCCAGCGCACGCACGTGCTGAGCCACCGCGTTCTTGAGATTGTCGGATCGGACCAGGCGCGCCGGTACGGATGATCGTGGTCTTGCAGACTTGGGCATGTGCGGCTGAGTTCCCGCTGGAACCTATGACAGCAGAACCTCGACGTCAACGATAAAAGACAGCGTGGCCTGCTGCAACAGACGCGAAGGCGCGGCCCATTTGGCTGACTTGACCGCGTAATCTGCCAGTCGCGCGCATTGTCTTTCACGAAGGAGCACAAGACGACTCTTGCTGCCCGTACCCAAGTTCGCTATAGTGGACATCGAAGCGGGCCGGCGACGCCGCATGGAATCGCTCTTCCCCCCGAAAGTCTGCCGGCTCGCTTCGACTATTCATTCACCTGGGTGGCGTGGAAAGCCTGGTGCAGTTTCCCGCAACCCTGGCGCGCATCACCGAGCAGGAACGACTTGCTAGCGGCATCCAACCCGGCCTGGTGCGGCTCTCCGTCGGTTGCGAGAACGAGGCGGACCTGCTGGAGGATGTGGAACAGGCTTTGGCGGGCTAATCAGATTCCCATATCAGTCAGATCGCGTATTCGGCTGTGTCCCTTTGCGCGAGGGAGAGCGCCTGGTAGATCTTCCCTCGGGCTTCGAGAAAGAGTGGATGCGTCCGATCGCAAGGGCGTGGCAAATCGATGGTGATGTCATGGGTTATGCGGCCCGGATCGGGCGCCATGACCAGGACGCGCTCGGCTAGGTAGACGGCTTCGTCGATGTCGTGGGTCACGAAGATCACCGTCGGGCGTCGTTCAACCCACAGCCGCAGAAGCTCATCCTGCAGGCGGAAACGCGTGAATGTGTCGAGCGCCGCGAACGGTTCATCCATGAGAAGCGTATCAGGCCGCACCGCCAGGGCACGGGCCAGGGCCACGCGCTGTCGCATGCCGCCGGATAGCTGTTGCGGATGTTGGTGGGCTGCTTGCCCAAGTCCGACCAGATCCAGGTAGTGCATCGCCGTGGCCCGGGCCTCCTTGCCATGTTCACCCTTGGCCGCGAGGGCGAACAGTACGTTACCGAGCGCCGTTCGCCAGGGGAACAGGCCATAGTCCTGAAAGATGGCGCTGCGCCTGGGGTCGGGGCCCTGCACGGGTACACCATTGATCGCCACACTGCCTGCGCATGGTTTGTCGAAGCCGGCCACAAGATTCATGAGCGTGGTCTTGCCGCAACCGCTCGGGCCGAGCAGACAAGTGAAGGATCTTTCTGGCAAGGCGAGGTTCACATCCTTCAGGACGACGCGCTCTCCGCCATGCGCATCTCGAAAGCGCTTGCTGACGTCGCGTAGTTCAATGCTCATTGCCCGAGGCCCCAGGCAAATCGCACGCGCCGCTCGCCCCAGGCCACCAGTCGATCAATGACCAAGCCGAGAATGCCGACGGTCAGCATGCCGGCCACAATCAGATCGGTGCGCAGAAAATTGCGTGAGTCGACAATCAAAAACCCGAGTCCCGATTGCGCTCCCAGCATTTCGCCCGCAAGTAAGTGGATCCACGCCGCGCCGGTGGCTATGCGCAGGCCAACCACGATGGTGGGGAAGGCGGCTGGCAACAAGACGGGGCGCAGAAGCAGAAGGCGTTTCGCGCCGAAATTGGCGGCCACGCGCAGATAGGCGGGCGGAATGGCTCGCACCGCGCTGACGGTCGAAAGCAGGATGGGAAAGAACGCCGATAACGTGATGATGAAGATGGCGGGTGCATTGCCGACGCCGAACCACAGAACCGCCAATGGAAACCATGCAATGGGCGAGATAGGACGGAGAATCTGGATGACCGGATCGAACAGGTCCAATCCGCGCGTCCACCAGCCTAGCGAGAACCCCAGGGGCAGCGCCGTCACCAGCGCCAGCAAGTAGGCGGCGAAAAAGCGCAGCAGGCTGATCTTCACATGGGTTGCAAGCGAACCGTCGGCAAGAATTTCCAGCCAGGCAGTCACGACCTCGGCCGGCCCAGGAAACTGGTCGGGGGTGTAAAGACGCGAGGCGCGCCACCAGAGGAACACGATGAGTGCCGGCCCCAGAATGCCGAGCCCGACTCGCCAGGCGATGGTTCGGTTCACCGCAATTTTTCCGGCGGTGGCCTTCCTGGCGAAGTGATCGTCGAGGTACGCCTTGAGATCGATGCGCTCCTTGAGCACGCCGAGGTTGATCAACGCATCTTGGGTTGCGACGAAGTCGGCGAGCTCGGGCACGAGCTTTTCATAGGTGACCCGATCCTTGGGCGTGGTCAGAACATGTTCGATGACCTCGGGCTTCTGCCCCAGCAGCGCCTTCGAACTCTTGGCAGCCGCGCCCGGATCCTGCGTGATCTCGTGGCCGGTGGCGATCAGGGCCGAGATCAACTCCTGCACCGCCTCGGGCCTTTCATCGATCACCTTCTGCTGCAAATTGAGGACGCAGCAGATGTGATCGGGCCAGATGTCCTTGGAAAGGATCAGCACGCGTCCCACCTTCTGCAGTTCCGCCTGGGCGCCGAAGGGCTCGGCGACGATGAAGGCGTCGATCCGCTTGGTGGCCAGCGCATTCACCATTTCGGGCGGCGCGAGTTCGATGATCTTCAGATCCTTGTCCGGGTCCAGCTTGAATTTGGCCAGCAACCGATGGAGCAAGATGTTGTGCGTGGAAAAGCGGCTGGGGATGGCGATGGTGTGTCCCTTGAGATCAGCCGGCGTGTGGATCTCCCCGTCGGCGCGCACGGTGATGACCGATCCGTTGCGGTGGCCGAGTAGGACCGCCCGCAGCGGCGCACCTTTCTGGCGCAGGTTGATGGCGATGGGACTGAGAACAAAGGCGCCATCCACGGCGCCGGCCTTCAGGGCCTCGGCGAGCTCGGGCCAAGAGCCAAACTTCACGGGCTTGAGCTCGGACTGGGTGAAGGTCTTTCTTTCCTTGGCGATAATCGTCAGGTGGTCGGTGATGGGAAGGTAGCCGATGGTCAGTGTCGGCTTGCCAGTGGCGCTCTCCGCCTGCAAGGCGGGGGCGATGCCCAGGCAGGCCAGGGTCAGTGCGATGCACGCGGCAAAATGGGTACGGCGGTGGCTGTTCACGAAATTCCTCCATGGTTTGACGGGCAGTTGTTTTCGGTCCATCCCAAGGCGCTTCGGCGTGAAACGTCGGGCACATGACGCGCGATGTGGCGACGGAGCCCATGGCTCTTCACGGCCTCGCGGACTATCCTTCGGCCGAGATCTTTCGCTTCGGCAAGATTGCCGTGGTCATGGTCGAAGGCGATGTGCTCGGCGCCTGGCAGGTGGCAGGAATCGCTGGTGGTGATGACCGGGGTTTGCACGCAGGTCGCCACGTCCATGATGGCTGGATAGACGTCCTGCATGTCGGCCACCCACAGATCGAGCGCCCCGGTGCCGAGCGCAAGCTCAGCCCCCATGGCGTTGGCGAGAGGCTGCACGTTGCCTCGCCGGTACATGGTGGAAAGGCCCGAACAGCAGATACCGTAGAGGCGCAATCCCTTGGCGCCAATCTGCGTCGCCAGGGTTTCCATTTCGCTTTCCCGGCTGGCGCTGACGATGGCGTCCACCAGCACCGGCGAATGACCGTGCAGGGCGATGTTCACATAGCCATCGCGAAGCGACCCAAGATTGGCCTCCACACGCGAACGCTTGGGCGGTCCATACAGCGCGTCCATTGCAATGGACGACCCGACCACGCTGCTCCAGGCGAAGGCTAGGCCACAGCGAAGCATCTGATCCATGATGGTACGCCAATCCCCGTCGGTGCCCGTGCTGGTGCGGTGAAGCGCTTCGGCCACTTCTTGGTAGGCGCCGATGGGCAAAATGCCGAGTTTGCGCCAGGTTTCGATGCGTTCGGCCGGCGCCAGGGCATGCAGGGTACGATGGCCACCCGGAACGACCCTCCCCAGATCTTCCAGAAGCACATCTGCCAGGGCGCCCGCGAGCTTGCGCAGATCGGGCTCGTCGGCCAGTCCAAGAGCGGCTGCGGTCTTGCGTACCTTCGTCTCGCCCAGGATAGGGAGATCCAATCTTCCTTCCGCGGCGGCTTTGAGTGCCAGCATGACTTCGCGCCCGCGGGCCGCATGAGCTGCCACACCCGCGGCCACCCAGCGCAGAAGGTTGCGAGCGACGATCACGTCGGCATCGGCGCCACACACGCCAACTGGACTCTTCGCGGTGATGCGGCAGGGGCCCATATTGCACATGCGGCAGCAACTGCCAGCCAGGCCAAAAACGCAGTGGGGTTTCTGCGCGTCGAACCGATCGAAGCAGGTGTCGCATCCCAGGGCAGCCAGGTGCTCGAGCATGGCACTGGTGGCTGGATCGCTGGTCTCGGCGATGACGTCTGCCTTGGATGGGAAGGTTGCGCGGTAGATGCTGAGAACACCGGCATCATGGCCATGCTGGTGCTGGTGCTGGTGCTGGTGCTGGTGAGGCGTACGTCCCATGGTTTCGGAAATCGGGGCTGATCCAGAACATTCAGCGACGCCAATCTCCGTCAGCCGCCGAGTTCGCGCTCTCCCCGCCGGCTGACCTTGAGCATTTCGATGAACGCTTCGATCTGTGTCCGGTGTTGGCCGGCTACTTTGAAGCGCCCTTCTGCGTCCTTTTCCGGCATGTCGCTGGTAAGGAAGATTGATGGAATTCCCAGCCGCCGCTTGATGGCGTCCGCAACGGAAAGCGTCATCGGCGGATCCCAATTGCAGCCGAAGATATTGAGGAACAGCAGGCCCTCAATCCGACCCTTTTCGCAGATGCCGGCCAACCAGTCGACGCGCTTTTCGAACGGCGCCGCGATTGAATAGGGCCATTTGCGCAGATACCACTCGGCCAAGGCTTGGTACGGATCGCCGGTTTCGTCCACATCCTCGGCAAAGAAGGACCAAAACAGCTCGAACCCCAGGGCCGCGCCGCCAGCGTCGTCGATCACGCTATAGATTGGGGCCAGACACGCCCGGCCGGGCACAAACAGCCGCACCGGGTTCTCGGCCACACCGCCCCCGCGAACGCCCGTCTCGATGCGGCCGCGAATCTCCTTGTTCAGCGACCGGATCAGATTGGCGTTGGCCACCGGATCGCCCAGCCACTCGAACGCGGGCACGACCGCCACGATCTGCTCGAAGCTGGCCAACGGCGGATTGAGCAGTGCCGCCGGCGAGAGGATCAGATTGGTGAATTCGCGATACGCCCGGCGGGCCTCGTTGCCGTGCCGGATCGCCTGCCACACATCTTCATCGCGGACGATCTTTCCGGAGAGCTGCCCAACCGCAGCCGCGGCCTGCCGGAACTGGCCGGCTACGTATTGGACCGCCCAATCCTTGGCCTCCAGGCCGTGCGGAATATCGACGAACAGGCTTTGCACGCCCCGTCCGCCGCGGTGGATTGTGTGCGCACAAGGCGCGTCGCTCATCACGGTGCCGCTCGCCGCAATTACCAGATCGACCGGGATGTTGCGTGCTTCGAGAATGGCGGCCACAGCGCATTCGCCCGGGCAAGATTCAAAGGAGGTCAGTTGCCTCCCCTTCTCCACGAAGCGATAGTCGCCGGAGACCCAGCTTTCGGTGAACCAGATGGCGATGTCCACCGGCATGCCGCCCCCGGCGTGAACCAATTCGCCGGGCAACCCGCGCAAGCTCACAATCGGCACTCCCTTGGCGCTGGCCTCGAACAGACGATCACGCAGCGAAAGGAAGAAGTACTTGGCCTTCAGACCTTCCACCAGCCCGAAGTCGTGGCGAAAATCGGTAAACGCGTGCGGGTACGGCCCCGCACAGCCGATGAGCCGTTTCAGCACCTCTGCCGAAGAGATCGTGGTGTCATCCTGGAATGTCAGTGGCTCCATGGCGCCGGTGATGGCGTCCCAACCGCCGGTCACCGCCTGCTGAATCGCACCGAGAATTGGCTTCTGATAATCGACGATCCGATTGGGCTGGCTCCCGTCGCTGGTGACTTCGCGCCCGGGCCTCACGGCAACGCCGGCGTTGTGGCTGGTACTCATCTTCGCGACCTCCTAGCGAATGATTTCGACAAATGCTTCAACCCGGGTGCGCACCTGCCCCAAATCCGATTCCCCGTATTCGGAGTGGACGGCCAGCACGGGCACGCCGCCCCGTTTCTCCAGGAATGTCTTCGTCTCACTCGCTTTGAAGGCATAGGAATCGCAAAAGCGGAGGCAGTAGTACACGACGCCATCGGCTCGGGTTGTCTGGGTGAGATCCTGCAAGTGCCGCAGCCGCCGGTCGTTCTCCAGATCCGGGTTCTGCGCCGATCCACAGGGCGGAGACCCGAGATACGCGTCGGCGATCCCCTGCAGCGTGGGCGACTTGATGGGAAGGCTGAACGTGCGACTGCCATGGCAACTATCGTCGCCGACGATGCGCGCCCCCGCCTCCTCCAGCAGGCTGATCAGCGTGGTGTCTCGCGGAGCCACAATGCTGCCCGAAAGAACCACCCGCGGCGCCGTTGCCGGTGCGCTGTTGACCGACGCAGGGCTGGGGCCCGTCGATGCCGGGGCCTCAAGTTCCCCAATCACGCCATCCAACAGGGTCCGATAGAGCGCGGGATCCAGAAAAGGCCCGGCATGGATCACTCGGTTGAACTCGTTCCAGGAAATTGGCTGGGAGTGCTCGCTTTGCAGGGCGTACAGACGCGCGATCCGCTCGCGGATGCCATTGTACAGATCCACCGACTCCTTGAGCGCTTCCGGGGTCCACGTTCGCCCGAGGAAGCCGCTGAGCTCGGCGGCGAAGTCCTCCAGTTCGTGGAGAAAGGCACCCCGCACCTCATCATTGGATGGATTGAGCGGCAGCCAGAGGAACCGCAGCGGCTTCTTCGTCTGGTAACTTAGCACGCGCAGGGCATTGTAGGCCTGCTGGCACATCACCGCGCCGGAGAGAAAATCCACGTGCTGATTGGTGAAGCTGCCCTCCTGGGTCACCTCACCGACCAGGGCCCGCGTAAACGGACACATCGAGTCGCCCACGTACTTCTTGCCGCGTTCCATGGCATCGGCCGAACAGAACGCCAGGCGGATGGGGATGGCCCCCAAGGCATGCACGAGTTCCACGGGAAAGTAGTTGCACACATACCCGACCACTTTGCGGCCTTCTCGGCGCAGGGAGGCGATCTCGTCGTATCGGAAGGCGTAGGCGTCGTCCACAGCTCGAATGCTGGCCCGGGCTGAACGTCTGGTCCCAGCGGCCGGAGAAACCTGCCTCCGCGACGCCGCTCCACTACTGGTTGCCATGATCCGCCTCCTTGGCCAGCAGGGCCGCCCCAAGCGCCCCATTCAGTTGTGGGTCACCCGGTAGTTCAAAGAACTCGATGCCGAGAAACTCCTGCAGTTCCCGCCGCACACCCACGTTTTTCGAGACGCCTCCCACAAACACCACGTCTCCATCCAATCCCATCCGCACCGCCATGTTGCCCACACGCCGGGCCACAGACCGGCACACGCCCGCCAGAATGTCCTCACGGCTGGCGCCTTCGGCCAAGAGCGACACGACCTCAGACTCGGCGAACACGGAACAGGTACTACTCAACGCACAGGGTGCTCTTGATGCCGCGGCCACCGGGCCCAGTTCGACCAGATCCACGGTCAATGTCTTGGCCATGATCTCCAAGAATTTCCCGGTCCCTGCCGCGCACTTGTCGTTCATGCAGAAATCAATCACGTCCCCGCCTTCGTTGAGCTTGATCACCTTGCTGTCTTGTCCCCCAATGTCCACCACCGTCCGGACACCTGAATTGTGGTGGTGGGCGCCGCGCGCGTGACACGCGATCTCGGTAAAGCGCTTGGACGCAAAGTCGATCGATACGCGTCCGTAGCCCGTCGCCACCACACCTCTCAAGCCATCTCTGATCCCAGCTCTTGCCAGAAGATCGTCATAAACCGCACGTCCTGTCCGCCCCGGACTGCACCCCGTTGCCGTCACATGCGTCTGTACAATCTCTCGCTCAGCATCGATGACCACGCACTTTGTGCTGAGCGAGCCGATGTCGAGGCCCAGATAATATTCTCCGCCCGTGCTTACCATTGTCTTCACCTCTGACAGCCCGGTGGCAGCCGATGCCTCTGTCAATGCGCCATCCCCATCGCGTGAGCATTCTCGGGCGAGTCGTGGATCGGAAAACCGCATAGCGCTTAGCGAACGCATGTCTAGCATTACAGACGGGACAGCGCAAGATCCAACTTCGGCTGCTCTGATCGAAAACGACCGCAGCTGCGTCTAGTCAGAGCCGCAGGCAGGCACGCGCGCCCAGTGAGAGAAGCCGTGCGCGGCAGGAGGCATGTTGCCAGTCGCGCGGATCCCAGGTCTTGTCAGCGCACACAATGTCGCCAGCGTAGAGAATCTGGCCCAAAACGACCTGGCGATGGCGGGCGACCGCGAATAGCGCCGACGCCTCCATCTCGACGGTGAGGCAACCTTCCTGTTTGCGCAGGGCCACCCTCGCAGGCGTTTCGCGGAAGAACGCATCTGTCGTCCAGGTCTTCCCCAAAAGGTAGTCCAGCCCGACTTCGCGCAGGGTCGACTCGATGGCGGCTACGGCCTTCGGGCTCGGGCCCACCTCGCGGGACGGCGCCATGTAGTGGAAGCTGGTTCCCTCGTCGCGCACGGCCGCGTTTGGAACGATGATCCTGCCGACCTCGGCCCGACCATCAAGCACGCCCGCCCCACCCACCGCGATGAATTTCCGGCAACCCAGGGCCAAAGCCTTCTCCAGGGTCAGTGCGGCCATGGGCGCGCCCACCCCGGGATGGATCACCGTCACGCGACGGTCCCCATTCAGAATCTCATAGACCGGCTGCGGGCCGGCGGTGCTTTCCAGCGCGTGGATCTGCTTGGCGACTCCCGCCACGACCAATTCCTGGATCACTTCGTGAAAGAAGCACAGCACGCAGTGGGGCGAAATGTCGATGGACTTGACCACGTGGCTGGGCTGCACGATCCCGTGCGGAGACGAATCGTACTCCAGGATGGCAAACTTTCGTCGCAGGCCCCTTTGGCCGGTCATGGCCGATTCCACTCAGATCTGGAAATCTTCGGTGGTCTTCCGCACCGCGAAGAACTCGCGATGAACCAGCGCCCGCAGGCGGCTGAAGCCGTCGGTGGTGCGATCTCGCGGGCGCGGCAAGTCGACGGCCACGATCTTCCTTAACGTACCGGGCCGATTCGACATGATGGCAACGCGATCGCTGAGAAATACCGCCTCTTCGATGTCGTGCGTGACCAGCACCACGGTGGTTCCTTCGGCGCGCCAGATGCGCAGAACCTCTTCCTGCAGTTGAATACGCGTGAAGGCGTCGAGCGCTCCGAAGGGCTCATCGAGCAGCAACACGCGCGGCCGGTTGATGAGCGCCCGTGCGATGGCCGCTCGCTGCGCCATACCGCCCGAGAGTTGATGCGGGTACGACCGCTCGAATCCCTGCAAGCCCACCAAGGCTATGTAGCGTGATACTTCTTCATCCGGCCCGCGGCCTACGCGTTCCTTGCGGCCGAATGACACGTTCTGGGCCACCGTGAGCCAGGGCATGAGTCGGTGTTCCTGGAACACCAGCCCGCGGTCGATCCCGGGCCGGGTGATAGGCGCACCGTCGAGAAAGACCCGTCCAGAATCGACCGTCTCAAGCCCCGCGATCGCGCGCAGAAGCGTGCTCTTGCCGCAGCCACTGCCACCCACAATGGAAAGAAACTCCCCGGCTCGCACATCAAGCGTGATTTCCCACAGGACCGGCAAAACGCCGTTCGTCCCCGCAAACGCCTTGTGCACGTCTTGAATCACGAGCCGACCCGGCCGGGCTGCTGTGGCTGCGTTCATGGCCCTCACTATTCCACGTCGGCGTCTTGTCCGCCAGACATATGCGACGCCTGGCCGGGACGCCAATGGCAAGCACTTCCTCGGCAAATCCCCCACATGGACGCCGACGTCCCGTCTACGCGTCTTGTGTCTTGACGAGCGGACTCGCCTCGACTATACCGTCGGCATGGCACTTCCCGCAACGGCCTTCGCAGGCGACAGGCAACTCGGCCTATCGGAGGTGGTGGAGAAGTATCCGGACGTTCCGCGCCTGGTGGCTCTGAAGATCGATGTGCAGCGCCGGGGAGTCCACTACACCGAAGAGACTCTTCGGCATGTGGATGAAACCAAGCACCAGTTGCGCGGCACCTACATCTTCGGCTCCCGCGATGCCGCCCTTACGCCGCTGCCGGAATCCTTGATTCTGCGGGACGGCACGACGGTTATCACGGATCCGACACCCCTATCCCAAAGTCCCTATCTGGTCGACTGGGCTGACGATCGCTTCGTCTTGCGCGATGGGGACATCGTCATCGAGGAGGTCGATCTGTGGCCGCAGCCTGCGTACTACGACAAGAGCACCAGTCGCGGCACGCCCATGAAGTACGTGATCACGGCTCGACCGCAGCGCCTCAATGTTTTCACGTCGAACTTCTGCCACTTCTGGGCCAACAACAAGGGTTGCCGATTCTGCGACATCGTCACGCACCTGAAGGAACAGAAGAAGGAGTGGAAAATCCCCACCCGCCTTGACCCCGCCGACGTCGAAGAAACCCTGCGCGAGGCGCTGCGCGAGCCGGGCCGCTTCACCAGCATCTGTCTCACCTCGGGCAGCGACACCCGTGGACCCGAGCTCTTCGACCGCGAGGTCGACTACTACGTCGAGACTTTGCAGGCCGTGGGCCGGGTGTTCAAGACCAAGCGCTTCCCCAGCCAGCTCATCGCATCGGCGTTCAACGAAAAGCAGCTGGCTCGCCTGTATGCGGAAACCGGCTTGTCCAGTTACACCGCCGACATTGAGGTGTTGAACGAGCGCATCTTCGACTGGATCTGCCCGGGCAAGGCGGAACGGGTCGGATACCGCGAATGGCAACGGCGCCTCGTCGCTGCGGTGGACATTTTCGGGCGCGGCAACGTGGGCACGGGCCTGGTGGGTGGCGTCGAGTTGGCCAGGCCGAACGGCTTCACGAGTGAAGACGACGCTCTCAAGTCGACCCTGGACGAGGCCGAGGATCTGGCCAGCCACGGTGTGACCACTGTGTACATAGTCTGGGTCCCGCGGCCAGGTTCAGTCTTCCGCGACCAGAAGAATCCCTCGCTCGAGTATTACGTCCGTCTGGCGAGGGGCCTTCACGACCTGCGCGTGCGCTACGGGTTGCGTGCAGATTTCGATGATTACCGCCGTTGCGGCAATCACCCCGATTCCGACCTGTCTCGCCTTCTCTAGATGAAAGGAAACCGACTGATGAAGCTTGCTGGCATCCTTATCTCAACCATTCTGCTGACCACCGCGTCGACCTATGGCTTGCCCGCCCAGGCCACCGAGCTGCGCATCGCGACCCAGCCGGCTCCACACTACGCGCCCATCTTCGTCGCCAAGCAAAAGCACTGGCTAGAAGACGACCTCGCGAAAGATGGCGTGACAGTCAAGTGGTCATCGTTCGTGGCTGGTCCGCCGGAGAATGAATCCTTCGCCGCCGGCCAGCAGGACGTGGGCTTCATGGGCGACACCCCAGCGATCATCGCCCGCTCGGCCGGACAGAATACGCGCATCATCGGCATCGCCGCGATTGGCCCGAAAGCTCTGGCCGTGGTGGTGCCCAAGGACTCGCCCATCAAATCACCGGCGGATTTGCGCGGCAAACGTGTGGCCGTAACCAAGGGTTCCTATGCGCACCACTTGCTCTATGTCGTGCTCAAGAACGCCGGACTGCAGCTCAGCGACATCAAGTTGATTCACCTGCCGCCCGCTGATCTGGTGACCGCCCTGCTCCATGGCGACGTGGACGCGGCCAGCACGTGGGAGCCCTACCTGAGCAGAATCGAGGAGGCCGGCGGACATGTCCTGGTCGACGGCACGGGCATCAAGAAGGGCGAGTTGGTCATCATCGCCACCGACGAATACGCCAAGAAGAACCCCCACGTGGTCGAGAAGTTCTTGCGGGCCTACCAGCGTGGCTACGACTTCATCAAAGCCAATCCCAAGCAGGCCGGCGAATTGATCGCATCTGACGTGAAACTCACGCCGGAACAGTTTTCCAAGGTGCTGCCGAAGTTCGACTACGTCATTGTCGTCCGTCCCGAGCACGTCGAGGAGTTGAAGAAGACGGAGGAGTTCCTGCGCAGTCACGAGCTGAGCAAGAATCCCGTCGACATCGACGCATTCGTGGACACGCGTTACCTGAAGGCTGTCGGTCTAAAGTAGAGGCGTATGCATATGAGCGCGCGATTGGGGCCAGACGTGATCGAGTTGCTGCGCGATCCGCAAACTCTGAAGGTCCTGGCCACGGTAGACGAGCGCGGTGTTCCCCATGCCGTGGTCAAGGGCTCGCTGTCCGTCAACGTGGACGGGGATGTGCAGGTACTGGAATTGCTGGAGACCTCACGAACCAACCGCAACCTGGTGCGCAGCATCTGGTACGACCGTCGGGTGGCGATCCTGCTCGAGGGCCAGGACGGGCGCTCATTCCAGATCAAGGGCCTGCCCGTCAGGGCGCACGTGAGCGGGCCGGTGTTTCAGAAGCACTACTCGGAGGTGCGCGCCCGCCTAGGCGACGTGGACCTGGCAGCGGTCTGGGTCATCCGGCCCGACGAGGTTCTCGACGAAACCCCAGACGTGCGGCGGAAAGAGGAACAAGCCGCCCATCCGAGCTTCACGCACCTGGACCGCCTGGTGCGAGCCTGATGGTGTCATGACGGTCGATTTCTCTGCCGGGGCTGTTCCGCGATCCATGGCGCGCATGCCCGCGCGGACTCCAGCGCAAAGCGCCGCAGCCCAGTTTCTGCTGCGCATTTTACCGGGTCGCAGGGCCCGCACGCGAGCCAGCCGATTACTCCAATACCTCCTACTGCCGCTCGCAATCGTGACCGTATGGGAAACGCTCTGCCGCGCCAACCTGATTCGCGTCATCGCGCTTCCCGCGCCGAGCACTGTGGCCGTGACCCTCTGGGGGCTATGCATCACCGGCCAGCTTCCCGTCCATGTGGGCGCGAGTTTGTTGCGCGTGCTCGAGGGTTTTGCCGCTGCCGCAGCCCTGGGTCTCGCGCTCGGGGTGGCCGTCGGGGTCTCGACCACGGTGGCACGGTTCACCGATCTCGTCATCCAGATCCTGCGCCCGATTCCGCCCATCGCCTGGATTCCGCTTGCCATCCTCTGGTTCGGCATCGGCGAAGCGTCGAAGGTGTACATCATCTTTCTGGGCGCGTTCTTTCCCATCATCATCGGCGTCATCGAGGGCATTCGGAACACCGACCATCGCTACGTGGAGGTGGCAAGAATACTTGAGACCTCGCGCTGGAAGCTCATCCGCAGGGTGGTGCTGCCTGGCGCCCTGCCCACCATCATCACGGGCCTGCGCATCGGCCTGGGCAACGCATGGGTGTGCGTGGTGGCCGCCGAGTTGATCGCCGCCGAGCGCGGCGTGGGCTACATCATCGTGGACGGCCGCGAGATGTCCCGTCCCGATCTCGTGATCGCCGGCATGATCTCCATCGGCGTGATCGGCAAGCTGATGGACGTCGGCCTGAGAAAAATGGAGCGCGCCCTGGTCCCCTGGCGCGCGCAATACCAGGGAGGCTGAGAGCAGACTACGGTCTCCGTTCCCCCGCCAGTCGCCGCAGCCGCGCCCAGCGACTATCGCGCTCTTTCTCGATTGCAGCCACGTCGGCTTTCCCGAGATGGGCGAAGCGCTTCTGCGTGGCTAGGTGATCCGCCACGGGCTTGAACCGGCGAGGCGTCTTGTTGATGCGATAGTGGCCGGCTTCGTACTCGGCCAGAATCCATACGCCACAGTCGACCGCTCCGCGCGCCACCTCCAGCGTTTCCGATGTCTCGATGCCCCAGCCGGTCGGGCAGGGCGCAAGCACGTGCAAGAAAGACGTGCCGACCGTCGTGCGCGCCCGCTCGACCTTGCGAATGTAGTCGTGCGCGTGGGCCACGCTGGCCGTGGCCGCATAGTCGATGCCATGCGCGGCCACGATTTCAAAGATGTCCTTCTTGCGGCTGCGCGCACCCGCCGCATGCGGACCGACCGGGCTGGTGGTGGTGCGGGCGCCAAACGGGGTCAGCCCGCTCTTTTGCACGCCCGTGTTCATGTAGGCTTCGTTGTCGTAGCAGATGTAGATGAAGTTCTCGCGCCGATCGATGGCGCCCGACAGGGCCTGCAGGCCAATGTCGGCTGTGCCGCCGTCGCCGGCGAATCCCACCACGTGATAGTCGCGCAGCTTGAGTGCCCGGGCCGCCGCCGCGATCCCGGACATCATCGATGCCGTGCCTGCGAACGTCGAGATGATGGCGTTGCAGCCAAAGGCCAGCTGCGGGTAGAGGAAGCCCACCGCTGACATGCAGCCGGCGGGCAGCACCACGAATGTGCGTTCGCCCAGCACCTTGAGCGCCAGCCGCACGGCCAAGCTACCGCCGCAGCCGGCACAAGCCTTGTGACCGAGGAACGGCTCGTCGTCGGAGAGCGCAAGCTTCAGCCGGGCCGCTTCAGCCATTGCCATTCTCCTGGACATTGGCGAAACGAACCCGTTCACCTGGTGGCCGAACCGTGGCGACCTGGAGTTGGTCGAACATCTGTTCGACATCATTGCGAGAAATGTCCCGCCCCCCGAGGCCCGCCACGAAATTGAGCAGCGCCGGCCGAGCCGCCGATCCCGCCAGCGCGGACGAAACTTCAGAGAACACGGCGCCCTGATGTCCGAACGACACATCCTTTTCCAGCACGCCGACAGAACGCGCGGTGGAAAGTGCCTGCACGATTTCGCGTTCAGGGAAGGGTCGCATGAGGCGCAGTTTGAGCATGCCGGCAGCCACGCCCCGGGCGCGCAGCCTGTCCACGGTCTCGCGCACAATTCCGGCCACACTGCCCAGGGTGACCAGCACCACGTCTGCGCCCTCGCAGCGATAGGGCACCACTGCGCCGCCGTAGCTGCGGCCAAAACGACGCCCAAACTCCTGGTCCACCTCGCTCGCAACCCGCTCGGCGCGCAGAATGGCCCGGTGTTGTTGCACCTTGAACTCGGTATAGTGGGCAGGCCCAGCGGTGAAGCCCATGCTCGTGGGTGCCTCAAGACTCATTTTGCTGGGCGTGCGAAACGGCGGCAGGAAGGCATCCACGTCTGCCTGTGCGGGAACATCCACCGGCTCGTAGGTGTGGGTCAGCACAAAGCCGTCGAGATTCAGCATCACTGGTGTCAGCACCTCGGCGTGCTCGGCAATGGCAAAGCCCTGGATGGTCATGTCCAGTGCCTCCTGGGCATCCTCGATGTAGATCTGGATCCAGCCGCTCGACAGCACCGCCAGCGAATCCTGCTGATCGCCGTAGATGTTCCAGGGCAGGGCCAGCGCCCGGTTGGCGTTCATCATCACGATGGGAAAGCGCCCGCCGCTCGCGTACTGCAGACACTCCGCCATGTACAGCAATCCCTGGGACGAAGTTGCGGTGAAGGTGCGCGCTCCAAGGGCGCTGGCACCCATACAGGCAGAAAGCGCCGAGTGTTCCGATTCCACGTGCAAGAACTCAGTATCCAGCGTTCCTTCGGCCACCCATTGGGCCAGCCGCTCAATGACCACGGTCTGCGGCGTGATGGGATAGGCGGCAATGACATGGGGTCGGGCTAGCCGCGCGCCCCAGGCCACGGCTTCGTTGCCCGACATGAAGAGAGGCTGGGGTTGCCGTGCGGTTGCTTCAACGGACATCTTTGATCTCCTCGGGAATCATCAAAATGGCCTGCGCCTTGCACTCGCGCGCGCAGATTCCACAGCCTTTGCAGAAGTCGTAGTCCAGCCGAACGACTGCCCCTGCGCGCAGCACGGCGCCGTCCGGGCAGGCCAGGTAGCAACGCAGGCACCCGGTGCAGCGCTCGACGCTGAGCACCGGCCGCTCGCTGCGCCAGGAGGCGTTGGTCTCCACCAGATGGCCCGCCGTGAAACACGGGCCAATGGGATAGTCGTCTGGCGAGCGGGGCGGCACATAGGGCCTGACAAATGGGCTAGCCACCCAGTTGTTCCTTCATCAGGTCGTGACACCGCCGCAAGACCTCCCCATTCTTTTCGGCCAGCGCCGGCCGCATCTCGGACTGGACAGCGCGCAGACCAGCCTCCAGAGACACAATGCCCGAGGCTGCCAGCAATGCCCCAATCATGCCGGTGTTGACAATGACCCGGCCCAGGATCGCGCGCGCGACCGCACCCGCATCCACTGTCAGAACGCGCACACCGAGGCTTGCCCACTCCACTGGGGGACGAGCGGAGTTGACCAGCAACGCGCCTCCCTGACGGATGCCGTCCGCCGCATGAGGCCCCATCAAAGTCTCGTCGAGCACCACTGCAAAGTCGCAGGATCGCAGGGCACTGCGATCCACGATTCGTCGGCCATCAATGCGTGTGAAGGCCAGGATCGGCGCACCCCTTCTCTCGGGACCAAAGGACGGGAATGCCAGTGCGAACTTTCTGTCGCACAAGGCAGCGGCGCCCAGCAGACGGGCAGCCGTGAATGCTCCTTGCCCACCACGGCCGTGCCAGCGCACTTCGATCACCTAGACACGCTCCTTGGCGCGCGCGGCCCGTTCGCGCAGGCTGACCAGCCGCTGGCCTGCCGCCTCCAGGGTTTCGGGCCGCTTGGCGAAATGGAAGCGAATCCAGCTCCTCACCAGATCGCGAAAGAAACTGGACCCAGGGACCGCGGCCACGCCCACGTCCTTCACCAACCAGTCGCAAAAAGCGCGGTCGTCAGTCCATCCTGACTCGGCGATGTCTACCATCACGTAGTACGCGCCCTCGGGCTCGCAGAAGCGCAATCCAGTCTGCCGCAGAAAACCGAGGAAGAGATCGCGCTTGGCGGTGTAGCTGGCCAGCAACTCGTCGTAGTAACGGTCAGGCAGGTTCAGGCCGGCCACTGCGGCTTCTTGCAGGGGCGCCGCCGCGCCCACGGTCAAGAAATCGTGTACCTTGCGCGCACCCGCTATTACCTCCGGCGCAGCAATGACGTAGCCCAGACGCCAGCCCGTGATCGAATAGGTCTTGGACAGTGATCCGCAGCTGATGGTCCGCCGGCCCATCCCTGGCAGCGCCGCGAAGTAGGTGTGGCGGTGCGGGGCATACACGATGTGCTCGTAAACCTCGTCGGTGATGACAAACGCGTCGACCTCCTCGGCCAGAGCCGCAATGGTCTCCAGCTCCGCTCGCGTGAACACCCGGCCCGACGGATTCGACGGGTTGCACAGGATCACCGCCTTCGGCTTCTGAGCAAACGCGCGCTTCAGGTCCGCCTCGTCAAAGCGAAACTCCGGCGGATTCAGCGAGACATAGATGGGTTCCGCGCCCGAGAGAATCGTGTCGGCAACGTAGTTCTCGTAAAAGGGCGAGAACACGACGACGCGATCGCCGGGATTGCAGGCCGTCATCATGGCCGCCATCATGGCCTCGGTACTGCCGCAAGTGACGACCAAGTTGGCGTCGGGATCGATGTCGATTCCCATCCAGCGCGACTGCTTGCGCGCCAAGGCCGCGCGAAAGTTCGGCGCGCCCCAGGTCACCGCGTATTGATGTGGCCCGTGCCGCCCGGCCTGCTCGGCGGCCCGTTTCAGTTCCTCGGGCGGATCGAAGTCAGGGAATCCCTGCGACAGATTGATGGCTCCGTGGGCATTCGCCAGCCGGGTCATGTGCCGGATGACCGACTCGCTGAAGCGGCCCACGCGCTGACTGGTGCTTGGCATGGATGCCTAGATGTTCTCTCCGCGAGACGACGTTCCCTCGTTGCCGCGCAGATCCAGCAGGCGCTTGGCCTTGTGGGTAGCGCGGGGCAGGGCGCCCGCGGCCAGCACCTTCACCTGGCGTGGCCGCACGCCCAGTCGGGTCGCAACCTGCTTCTTCACCTCTTCGGCCACGTCCTCGTCCGCGCCCTGGAAATCCCCGCTGCGCTCCACCTCGACGTCGAATCGGGTCAGGTGGTTCTCGGTGTAGACCACCACTCGGTACTCGCCGGTCAACCCTGGCACGTTACGGGCCACGTATTCGATGTCGCTGGGGAATACGTTCACGCCCGAAACGATGAACATGTCGTCGCGCCGGCCCAGCACCTTGAAACGCACATGGGTGCGGCCGCATGAGCAGCCGTCAGGATAGCGCTGGACGATGTCGCCAGTGCGAAAGCGGACCATGGGTCGCGCGCGCTTGCGCAGGGTCGTCAGGACCATCTCGCCTGGCGTCTCGCCCTGAACCGGCTCGCCACTCGCGGGGTCAATCACTTCGATCAGAATGTGGTCCTCGGCCAGGTGCAAGCCGTCGCGCACCGAACACATGCCCGCGCATGCCCCGAAGATATCGGAGATGCCGTAGAAATCGTAAAGCTGGGCGTTCCACAGGGTCTCGATGGCAGCGCGGGTGGCGGGAATGGAGCCGCCTGGCTCGCCCGCCACGATGATGCGCCGGATCCCCAGATCGCGCGCAGGATCGATGCCCTGTTGCTTGGCGGTCTCACCCAGGTACCAGGCATACGACGGCGTGGTCCAGGTGGTTGTGGGCTGAAAATTCTTCATGATGAAGAGCAGCCGCTCCGACGGGATAGACCCTGCCCAGATGCACAGCGCGCCCAGTTTCTGCGCGCCGATGACGTCGGGACCACCGACAAAGAGCGTGAAATTCAGCGCGTGCACGTAGCGATCGTGCGGCCGCATGCCGGTGCCCCAGAACAGACGCGCTTGTACGTCCTGGAACTCCTCGAAATCCTCCTTGGTGAACGGACTGAGCGTGGGAACGCCCGTGGACCCGCTGGACGCGGCCACGAAAACCACCTCCTCTTCGGCCACGGCGGTCAGATCGCCCAAAAACGGTCGCGCCACCTGACGGTCGCGCTCGATAGTTTTGTCGATGAAGGGAAAGCGCTGCAGATCCTCCAAGCGTCGCAAATTTGACGGCTTGACTCCGGCCGCGCTGAACGCCTGCCGGTAGAACGGCGACTCGGCCCAAGCCATTTCCAAATGTTTGCGCAGGTGCTCGGTCTGATACTCGATGAGTCGCGGACGCGGCAAAGTCTCGATCGTCTCGTCCCAGTAGCGTTTCTCGGACATTTACAACTCCTTGTTGTCGAAGAGGCGCTTGTAATAGAAATTACTGGTGTAAAGCGCAGCCGCCGGGTTGTGCCCCAGCACGCGATCCTTGGTAATGAGCGTCGTGACCGGCGCCTGCGAGTGCCGAGTGAACAAGGCATCGTGACCCACGCACAGTCCGACAATGACGTTCAATTGGGTCTTCTGTGCGTTAAGCAGCCGGGCTTGCAAGATGGGATTGCAGATGGCCTCGTGACGGCCGCGCAGAATCTTCAATTCGTCGGGAATACCGATGGCGGTCTTGTCCACTGACCCGACCTTGCACAGAACGCTGTGCCACGCGAAGCCCTTGGCTTCCAGCACGCGGGTGAACACGCGCGCCTCCTCGACCAGGCCGATGCAGGTCGCGATGCCGATGCGCCGGGCATTGATCCGGCGTGCAAAGGCCACGATTTCTTCGACCCGAGTCAGCTTGCCGTAGTAGCGGCCCTCGATTTCCGCCGCCGCGCGCGCGATCTGGCCGTCGCTCTCGTCCCCTGCGTATAGCGCCGTTGTGCTTTCGATCTCGGATGCCTCGGTTGCGTCGGTCAAGCAGAAGTTCGGCGCCTTCTTGTCGCGGCGGTAACAGTTGAGCGCAAAGCAGTCAGTGCAGGTGTGCGCCCGCTTCGCTGCGACAGTATTTCGTGCGGGCTTCTTCTTTTCGGCTTCGGTCATGTTCAGGCGTCTCCAAATGCCATTTGCTCCACGAACCGCCGAGCAAAGGCCGCATCGTTGGCCAGTTCGATGCTGCGCACACGCGCGGCCACAGACTCCAGCTCGCGGCGAGTGCCGGCGTTGCTGAGCAGAGTGACCGCGCCAGCCTTGCAGGTGTTGCCCACGGCCTCCACCTTGGCAGCCAGCTTAGCCGGCAAGAGGCCGCTTCCCGCCAGACTGTCCGGTCGCAAGTGATAGCCGAACGAGCCCGCAACCAGCACGCGCTCAACATCCTGTCTGCGCACTTTCGCCCCTGCCAGAAGCGCGTCCAGTCCAGCCCGAATTGCGGCCTTGGCCAGCTGCACCTGACGAACATCCTTCTGGGTCAGCACCACCCCGTCCGATAGCCGCAGCAAACAGCGGCCCTCGCGCTCGTCCCAATTTCCTACCGGGGGCACTGCTTTCGCTTCGAAACGGCCGTTCTTGCCGATGGCGCCACTGCGCACCAGGCAGCTCACCAGATCGACGAGTCCGCTGCCACAGATGCCGATGGCTGGCGCGTCGCTGATGGTGTGCACGTCGGTTGCGCTCACAGTATCGACGGCCCCAGGCGCCGCGCGCATGCCGCACTCGATGTTCACACCCTCGAAAGCCGGGCCCGCAGCCGTGGACGTAGCCCATAACTCGCCGGCATGGGCGAGCACCATCTCGCCATTGGTGCCGATGTCGAGCAATAGGGCTGTCTGTCGTGATCGATGCAGATCGGTGGCCAATATCCCGGCGGTGATGTCCGCGCCGACGAAGCCCGACACGACGGGCGGCAGATACGCCAGCCCATGGGCAGCGATACCGAGCCCCAGTTCCGCCGCACGCAGATGGCTGCCACCGGTCAGCGACGGCCGATAGGGCGCGCGCCCCAGCGGCGCTGGATTCACCGCAGCAGCGATGTGCAACATGCAGGTATTGCCGCCCAGCACAGCCTCGTGGATGTGGCCGGTGTCGACGCCAGCCCGCTGGCAAACCTGCCTAATGAGGACATTGAGGCCGTCGACCAGTGCCCGCTGCATCGTCGCTAGGCCGTCTGGCTCGGCCGCAAAGTGAATCCGCGACAAGACATCGTGCCCATAGGCAGTTTGTGGATTCAGTGCCGAAGCAACGGCCAGTTCGTCGCCCGATCCCAGATCGACCAGCGCAACCACTAGCGTGGTGGTTCCAATGTCCACGGCGATCCCAAGATTGGCGACCCTGTTCGGCAGCGAAGCGATCAGTTCCTGACCTGCCCACACCGTGCACCCGTCGGACGCATGCATCACAGCGATGTGCGGCGCCAGCGTCCGCGCCGTGGCCAATCCGTGGTCCACAATGGCCAGGTTCTTGTCGCCGCGATCGGGAATGGTCGCCGCAATATCGGCACGCACGCGCGCATCACAGGCCAGAACCAGCGCGCCCTGGCCATTGCCACCACCGACCTCCACGCCGGCTTCCAGCGCGGTCAACGCCTCAGGGTCAAGCCGCACCAGACATTTGCCGCAGATACCAGCGCCGTCGCAGGGCGCTTCCAGTGGAGCGCGGGCCTTGCGGGCCGCCGCCAGAAGCGTGCTGCCCGGCTCCACTTCCGCGATGAACGGCCCGGGGAGGAAGCGAACTTCGACGCTGGCACTCACGACGGCCTGTCTTTCACGGCACGGGTCATGGCCGTGATGCTGGCCAAGGTCGTCGATGTGGACAGCCCGCAGGCAGGCGCGATGATGTCCACCCCGTCGCGCACGAGCTCCACTGCGCGCTCAGCGATCTTGTCGGGCGCTCCCCACTGCAAGAGGTACGTGCTCAGATTGCCCATGGTGACCAGGGCGGGCGAGTCGGCCTTCAATCCTTTGAGGCTGACCATGGCATCCACGCTGATGGCGTCGCTGGCCAATCCCGGCAAAAGGCGGGTGCCGTTGCCCAGTTTTCCGCAAATGTGCACGATCACCGGCGTGGCCAGGGCATGAATCGCGCCGATCAGATCATTCAGGTAATGAACCGCATATTCCTGGAAAAGCTGCGGGCCCAGAATCTCGACGGTGGCCGTCGGATCGCCCACGGCAATGACGGTGGCGCCGGCCGCGACCAGCGCGCCCGCGTATTCGGCCAGCACCGCTGTGACCTGGCCCAACACGCGGTGGGCGTCCTCGCGCCGGGTGCGTAGTTCCTTGAGAAATGTGACCGGATCCACGATCGACGCCGCCACACTCACCGGGCCAGTCAGGGTTGCCACCACGGGAAAGTCGGGACGCTTTCGGCTCAACCGGTCCACCGCTTCGGCCACCACCATTGCGCGTCCTCCACGTACTGCGTTTGCAGTAATCTCCACCTTGGTCAGCGACGTGAATGCCTCGGACTGAATTTTTGGTTCGCAGGCCAGCGTGCCGTGATCGATGCGGCTGCCGAATAGCTCGGCTTCCACGGTCATGCAAAAGGGGACGCCAATGTTCTCGAAGCCGGTGTGCTCGCTCACCGCCTCGGCCAGAGCGGCCATCTTGGCACCAGAAAAGTGCGCCTCGGGCAGGGTGAGCCCGGTCTTCTGCATCACCTCGACAATGGCCGCATTCATCATTCCGCCCGTGCAGATCACCGGCGGCCGATCCACCAGCTTCTTGCTCAGAACGTCCAGCAGACGCTCGCGCGGCGCCAATGGACTCATGCGCTGGCCCCGGTCAAATGTGGCGGCCAGCCGATTTCGTCCACGGCGCGTGCCATGGCGTCGATATTGGCGAACGGAGTTTCCGTGGGCAGGCTGCAACCTGTTGCAACCACGAAGCCGCGTGGACTGTCGCCCCCCTCGCGCACGCAGGTGCGCACCGCCTCGCGCACGCCAGCGGGATCGCTTTCAAACAGCACGGACACGGGTGGCACGTTGCCCATCAGTCGGACCCGTTTCCCAACTGCGGCCTTGGCCTCGGTCAAGCTGGCCTCGTTGTCGATGGACAGACAGTCCGCGCCGGTGTCAGCCATCAGGGCCCAAACCGGCCGCGTCTTGCCACAGATGTGGAGAGTGACCGACTTCCCCCGACCGCGAATGTGCATCACCAACCGTTCCAGGTAGGGCAGCCCGAATTCGCGGAACTGGCGCGGACTCACCACCGTGGACGACAGCATGGGATCGGTGATGCTCGGCGAGGCGCCCGCATCCAAGATGGAGTCCGCCCAGCGCAACGCTGTCTCCAGGGAAATCTCGCACAGGTGTCGCACCACTGCGGGCTCGCGCAAGGCCAGCCGCGCGAGCGTCTCGGCGCCCACCAGAAACGAGGCATTGGTGAAAGGGCCCGTCACCGCAGCCGTGACCGCCACCTCGTCCCCCAGGTCGTCCACCACGCGCGCCACTGCCTCGCGATGCGCGGGCAGACAGCCATCCTTGCCTGGATCCGCCGGTAGCAGACGATCCACGTCGTGTGCGCTGGCGATAGCGGGCTCCTGCAAGTACGCGGTTTCGTCTTCCGGCACGCGCACCTTGGCGCCCATGGCCTCGGCTTGCACGTACAGATCCGTGAATACGCGAACCACGTCGTAGCCGAAACGGCGATACGCCGCCGTGTGGGCTCGCGCCAGCAATTCACCCGATCGACGAATCTCCGCTGTGCGCACGCCGATCACCCTCGCGGCCGTGTTGCCCACAATGGGCACACAGGGCAGCCGATCCAGGGGACGGCCCGCAGCCAGGGCCGCGAAACGCTCGACTGGCGTCACGGCACTCTCGACTCCGCTGGCGCCTGGCGCAGGCGCGTGGCCACTGCCACGGCACCCGAGGCATTGGCCGCGTAGCCGTCCGCGCCGATGCGATTGGCAAACTGCTGCGAGACCGGGCCACCACCCACCATCACCTTGATGCGCGAACGCGCCTGCTTTTCGTCCAGCAGCCGAATCACCTTGGACATGGCGCCCATGGTGGTGGTCATCAGAGTGGACAGGCCGATGATGTGCGCGCCCACGGACTCGGCCCGTTCCACGAAGGTTGCAGGGGGCACGTCGCGGCCCAGGTCCACCACCTCGAAACCGGCCGTTTCCAGCATGATCTTCACCAGATTCTTGCCGATGTCGTGCGTGTCGCCCTCCACCACGCCGATGACCACGATTCCCTTCTTGCGCTCCCCGGCCCCGCTTGGCAGGTGCGGCTGCAACACGCGCAGGCCCGCATACATGGCGTCCGAGCAGATGAGCAACTCGGGAATGAAATACTCCTCGCGCTCGAACAGGTCGCCCGCCCGGCGCATGCCGTCCACCAGGCCCGCCTCGATGCCACGCCCGGGATCGATCCTCTGCACCAGCAGTTTCTGCGAGAGTCGGACCGTTTCAGCCTCGTCCATGGCCAGCACGGCCTCGGACAGGCGATTTAGCAGCGAAGCTTCTTCCTGTGACATGCAATCTACCTTTGCCAGAACAGAGCACGGCGCTTGACCCGGTCGAGCGCACGCATGCAAACAAAGGTCACTGCGCCAGTGAACAGGATGCCTGCCACCATGCGCGGATAGTCGGCGAAGTCGGCGTAGAACTGCACGAAGCGGCCCAAACCAGCGTTGGCGCCGAACAGCTCGGCCACAGTGAGCATGATGAAGGACATGGCCAGGCCGACTGACATGCCGGAAAAGATGTGAGTCAGCGACGATGGAAACACCACCCGACGCAAGTATTCGGCTTTGCCCAAGCCCAGCACGCGCGCGTTGTCGCGCAGCCGCTGCGGCACCGACGCGGCCCCGGCCGTGGCATTGACGAAGATGGGCCAGAACGCGCCAATGAACACCACTGCAATCGCGGCGCTGCGAAACCCGGGCAAGAGCGCAATGGCGTAGGGCACGTACACAGTCGGCGGGACCGGGGCCACCACGCGCGTGAACGGCACCGTCAACCGCTCCAGCCAGCGCGTTGTCCCCGCCAGAATGCCCAGCACCACGCCGGCCACGACGGCTGCGGCGTAGCCCGGGATCAAGATGATGAACGACGAAAACGTCCCTTTGCCCAGCTCGGGCAAAGAAGCCCACAGGGCCTGGGCCGTCAGCAACGGCGACGGAAATAGGAATCTGTTGCGCGCCGGCACCACCCAGGCCACGAGCTGCCAGAGAAACACCAGCCCAATCAGCAAGCACCAGCCTTCCTTGCCCGACAGGCGCGCCGTCAGCCGACGCGGCGTCAGCGTCGGTCGCGCGGCGGACGCCGGCAGATCCGCGAAAGCCATCGAGGCCACGCCACTTGCCCTGACCTCGCTCATATCCCCCATAGGCGTTGAGCGGGTCCACCGCGTGTGCAGAGGGCCATTCGCGATTCGAGGGCACAAGTCTTCGAGTCGGGTCACCCCTCTCCCTCCGGGAGAGGGGTTTGGGGGTGAGGGTGAGGGTGAGGCTTCCACTGAGCCGGACGCTGAAGTCACCAAAGTGCTGTAACCGCGCCCTCGGCACGATTCGACGTGCAATGCAGTACCCTCACCCCGGCCCTCTCCCAGAGGGAGAGGGTGGTCTACCTGCGGCCGCTTAACGCCTATGCTCATATCCCCTCGGCCTCCGCCACCGTGTCCGCGGCCGACAGCCGCTGCAGCATGTCGCCCTGCAAGTAGTCGGTGACGGCCTTGCGCAAGCCCTGAAACTCGGGCCGCAGGTAGGTTTGCCGGCGAGGACGCGGCCTGGGAATGGGGACATCCAGGTCCGCGATGATTCGCCCTGGACATGCTCCGAGCACCACCACTCGATCGGCGAGAAGGATGGCCTCGTCCACGTCGTGGGTGACGAACACGATGGTGCGCGCAGGCCTGCTGGAATTCCACACCTCCAGCAGGAGATCCTGCAGGCGGGTTCGGTTGACCGGATCCAACGCGCCAAAGGGCTCGTCCATCAACAGCACGGGCGCGCCCATGGCCAGCGCCCGGGCAATCGCCCCACGCTGGCACATTCCACCTGACAGCTCCTGCGGGTACTTGCCGTGCGCGTCGGCCAGCCCGACCAATTCCAGATACTCCTCAGCCAACTCGCGCCGCTCTTTGCGTTCGAGCTGTGGGTGCGCCTTGCCAATGGCCAGGACCACATTTTCGGTCAGGGTCATCCAGGGAAAGAGCGAGTAGTCCTGAAACACCACGCCCCGATCGATCCCCGGGCCGGTCACCGGTTTTCCACGGTGTCGGATGTGTCCGCGTTGCGGAATCTCCAGCCCGGCCAGCAGGCGCAGCACCGTGCTCTTGCCTGACCCGCTCGGCCCCAGCAGGGAAACGAATTCTCCCTCACGAAGCCCGAGCGACAGATCTGCGAGCACGGCGCCTTTGCCATAGCCGAACGACACCGAGTCAAGTTCCAGTGCCGGCTGGGGCGCCGAGTTCATCAGTTCCTCGACGTGTAGACGGAGTGCAGCGTCTTCCAGTACGCTTCCTGTGGCGCCTCCTTCTCCAGACTCTCCAGTGCTGCCAGGTAGGCTTTGCCGTCGACAAACGGTGTGATGTCCGCGTTCGATTCGACGAAGTTGCTGGCCTTCATGACCTTCCAGAACTCCTGGATGGCGGTCAGGTTGGGGTCGGACGACTGGTCCAGATACGGCGAATAGAACGCCTTTCTGGCCAGCGCCGGATCGACCTTCACGTACTTGACGATGTCGCGAATGGTTGCGTCCTGGTTGGTCTTGCTGAACAGCTCCGCTCTCAGAATGGCTCGGATGAAGCGCTGCCAGACATCGCCGTGCGAATCGAGATCCTTGTGATTGATGGTGAGGCGGCAGCAGGGATGGCCGGGTTGCAGATCCTTGCTGCGCACCACCACTGCCAGTCCCTGCTCTTCGGCCCGCAGATCGTGCGGGCCCCAAACCACACCCGCGTCCACCTGGCCGCTCTTCACTGACTCAATGACCGCAGGCGGGTTCTTGACCTCGAAGATTTGCAGATCCTTCCTCCAGTCCAGACCCGCCCGGGCGAGCGCGCCCCGCAGCACCGCGTCCCCGGTCGCCAGTCGCACGGTGGCGACCTTCTTTCCCTTCAAATCCGCGACCGACTTGATCTCCGTCGCTTTCTCCTTGGTCGTTATGATGGACACATCTTCACCCATGACACCGCCGATGATGCGCAGGTCGGCGCCCTTGGCGATGTGCACGAGAGGCGCCGTGGTGCCGAAGGCGCCCAAGTCAAGCTGGCCCGCGCGCAACGCCGCCAGCCCGTCGGCCGAGTTGGTGAACTCGGACAGTTGCACGTTCAGTCCCTCCTGCTGGAAGAACTTCTCTTCCGCCGCCACGAAGAACTTGGCGTGGCCCGTGACCGGCAGGTGTCCGACCTTCAGGTTCACCAGCGGCGGTGGCGCCGCGACCTTCTTGCGGCAAGCCGGGGCCAAAATGGCGGCCCCGATGGCCAGCGCAGCCGCGATCCTCATTCTTCTCGCTTGCGACGTCATCGCCATCCTTCCCGCTAGTAGTTGAGCTGCGCTCGGCCGAAGAACACGTTTTCCGCCGGTCTGTTTCCGCTGGCGGCGCCGCCCAAGTACGAAGTGCGATTGTAGCTGAAGAGAAATCGCACACAGCGGTTGAAGTACCAGTTGAGTCCGCCGGCAAGTTCGGTGGCATGCTTCACCGATGCGGTCTCGTCAACCGGCTTCGTGGTATCGGTCTTGGCCCCGAAGGCGGACTGGTCGAATCTCAACTGCGAGGCCCGCGCGACCAACTCGAAGGCGCCGAAGGTGCCAGCTTGCAAGTCAAAGGGCGTCGCGATCTTGGCTTGCGAGTAAGACGCGTTGCCGCCGTACAGGAATAGCGACGCTTCGGCGGTCCACCCTTGGTTGCCCACGCGAGTGTTGTCATAGTTGAAGCCCACCCGCTGCTGCGAGTAGATGTACTCCGCGAGCAAGCCGAAAGGACCCACAGAATAGTAGCCGTGGGCGTTGATCCTTCGCTGCTGTCCCGACGCGATGGCCGTGTCCGCCAGGCCAAGCGTGCTGCCGGTCTTGTACGAAAAGATCGCAGCGCCCCCTGGGGATTTGTAGGTCGGCAAATTCTGGGACTGGCCGGCAGCCTGCGGCACTCCGCTCTTGCGACCGACGGTTCCGGCGATTCCGATGATGGCGTACTGAAAGGAATCCGGGTTGGGGGCACCGAGGGGTTGCGCGAAGACGCGACCTTCAAAATCCTTGTAGCGACTGGGGTCGAGATCCGTGTAGGCGTTGTCGACGGCGCCATTGAACACGCCCAAGGCATACCCGGCATAGCCCTTTGCGATCTCGCCCTGTACCTGAGCGCCCAAGTCCCGCAAAGGCGTGAGTTCGGTGGCCAGCGCGAATTCGTTGAAGAACAACTGGCCGGTCGGCTGCAGCCGTTCGAGCCCGATGGGAGCGCGGAATTTTCCGAAGCGGAACTGCAGCTCGTCCAGAATCTTGATCTGGAAATAGGCGTCGGGGAGAATGATGGCGGCGTTCGCCTGGGCCGCGGTGTTGGTGCTGTTGATCTGGCTGAAATCCGGGGCGAGGAGAAAGCTGACGCCGTAGGGCAGGGTTCCATCAATCCAGGGGATCGCCCGGCGCAGAAAGAAGGTTTCGTTGACCTTGGCCGGCGTGGTCCCATGCCAGAATTTGGCGTCGGCCTGCACCTGCAGGTGGAAGCGTAGTTGCGATTCCTTGCTGGCTGAACGCACACCAAAGCCCCCTGGTCCCGCATCCACAAAGCCGCTTTGCGCAAGGAGCTGTGCCTGTTCCTTGGGAATCCCCGTCAGGACGACCGCAGGTTGCGGCGCGGGCGTCGCGACGGGCGCGGCGGCAGGCGGAGGCAAGAAAGTGGGCGCTGGAGAGGCGACCGGTTGGACTTCCGGCGGCGCCTGGGCCGCTGGCGCTTGCCCGACGATCGGCGCTCCCGACTCGGCTGGACTTCCCGTCTGTGCCTGTGCCGTGAGGGGGTAGAGAAAGAGACCAATCAGTGATGACTTCAGACTTTTCGAAACAGACACTCGGATTCTCCTTGCTGGTGGTTGCGATGCACGAGTTCCCTTCCCCCCGAAGGGGCGCTCGCGGTGTCACGGCTCGCCGGAATGGCGAAACTCGTGTCGACCTTGTTTTCTGAGAGGCAATTTCTGCGTCCTCCTTCCCGGTCTGACAGCCCCGCTCAGCGCTGCGTGCCCGGGAATGAGGGGAGCCCGCCGTGCGCATCGGGGGCTCCATGTGCCTTGGCGTCGTCAGCGCAAGCGCCGCTGGCTGGGAGCCCGCGTTCTGCGACAACAGCAACCAAGATGAATCATGCGGGTGTTTTTACCGACCCGCAGCCCGGACGTCAAGCAGAAAAGACAGCGTGTCTTGTAAACCGATCTTCGGAGTGGGAATATGCGCCGAAAGACCTGGCACACACGCATCGGCTTCCGCCTATTGCACGCGCCTTCGTTTTGTGAGACACCAGGCCTATGCCGGACGTGTACGCTGATATTGCCGCCGCCGATCGAAACACACTGGAGAATCTGGCTGGTATCCTGGAACTGAGGGCTGCCGATCCCCAACAGGTCGCCATGCGCATGAGCTACCAGTCTGAAATTGAACTTGGCCCGGGAACGGTGCTGCTGGAGGTGGGCTGCGGAACTGGCCCCGTGTCGCGTGCTCTGGCTCAGCTCCGCACCGACTGCCAGGTCTTTGGCGTGGATCCCTCGCCGTTCTTTCTCACGACAGCCCGCCGTCTGGCCGAAGGAATCGCCAACCTGCAATTCCGGCAGGGTGACGCGCGCCAGTTGCCCTTCGATCCAGGTACGTTCGACGTCCTGGTCTTTCACACCACCCTTTGCCACGTACCTGCCCTTGACCAGGCCCTGGCCGAGGCCCATCGCGTTTTGCGACCCGGCGGACAGCTGGTGATCTTCGATGCCGACTACTCAACCACCAGCGTGGCCATAAGCACAGCCGATCCGCTGCAGGCGTGCGCGGCGGCCACCGTGGAGGCCATCGTCCATGACCCCCATCTCGTCCGGAAACTTGCCGCTAGCATTCAACGCGCTGGCTTCACCGTGCGCAATGTTCGCAGCTACGGCTACCTCGGCGTCACAGATGCGAGCTACATGCTGACCATCGTGGACCGTGGCGCCGACGTGCTCGCCGGTACAGGGCGCATCGGCGGCGATCTGGCCGCTGCCCTGAAGAACGAGGCCCGCCGACGCGTGGAGACCGGCACATTCTTCGGCCACCTGGCATACGCCAGCGTGATCGCAGTTCGGTAGTACTCCTTCTCACCACCCAGGCCGGGAGCGGAATACGCGTTGGAGGGTCCCACGTCTCCCGCCCCCGGCTTTACACCCGCCGCCTCCACAGTCGCAGTCTGCTGGAATTGGCCACCTCCTTTCCGCTTTCCTGTTGGCTGGTTTCACCTCACCCTCAACCCACCACCCTGACCGCTAGCCTGCCTCGCCACCATCCCCCGCCCCGTCTTCAACCTCCGAGGCGTCGACTGCCGCCGAACCGTCCACATGCGCTGCTGCATCGACAGCGTCGACCACCGCCCGACCATCCACCAGCCCTCCTCCATCCGCAACGCCGACCACCACCGGACTGTCCACCAGTCCTACTCCATCGGTTGCCACCTGCGTGTCCACTGTTCCGCCCCCACCGACGTCAGGCGCCAGATCGGGCACGCTGGCCGCGTCCAACGTATTGCCAGTACCCGCATCGAGATTCCCTACACTGCCGCCCTCTGCCCCGCCGCCCCCACCATCTCCGGCCGTTCCACCGCCTCCGTCGCCCGCCTTGGTGCCGCCATCACCAATCCCGGCTTCGGGTCTGGGCACGGGCGCATCATCGCCGCAGCCGCCGATGCCAGAGACCGCCAAGCCCAACACTAGAACCGAGGCTAACTTCTTCATCGATTGAAATCCTTTCTCTCGCCGTGGTTTGCGCCGGATCGAACCAGCATGAGAGTCGTTTAGCGCAACCACCGATGCCTGTCAAGCATAAGAGACACGCTTCCCGCATAGAGGACGCGGCGCCCGAATTCTGGATGAACTACAAGCTGGTCGGTTCCTTCAGCGATTTCGCGGAGGGTGCACTCGCGTGCGCCAAAATCCGAAATGTCTTGGCTCACAGCTGGCTTGGAAACTCTTTCGAAGGGTGCATGACTTCCGGCGCCTCGTCGACTGCAACCGGTGACGTTGTCCAGGCCAACATCGTCGCCGCAGGCTACGGGCGCTGACGCGTGGGTGTGCGAGCGCGTTCACTGCTGCCAGCTATTACCCGTGATCAGGCGTGGAGCTGCGCGAGATTTCGGCCGACGGCTGCGTGGCCAAGTACAGCTTCACTCGCAACTGGATGGCGCTTCTGAGCATCCGGGAGCCTGAAGACGCAGCCAGCCACAGCGGCTGGTAGGAGAATTCCCCAGCCAATGCGGCTGCGGCAGGAGTACTCGCGCAAGCGCTCCTTCGCTTTCTAGGACGCGCGAGGCGTCATCGAGAATCGGCAGCGAGCGAAACGCGAGTACTGGAGATTGGTGGCTGAATCAAGAACTGCATTTTTATGACCGCGCATTAACCCAAATTGCCGCGCAGCTACCCCTTCATCTAATAGGGAGTGTTCATATGCGAAGCACAGGTTCTATCGTCCGCATTCTACCGGCAGCGATGCTGTTCGCATTCGCCTGCTCGAGCAGCAACAACAACTCCGGTGGCGTGGGTGGGAGCTCCGGCGGCGGTGCAACGACCCTCGGCGGTACCTCGGGCGGTGGAGGCACGCCATTGAGCACCGGTGGAATCGCTTCCGGCGGTTCGACGGTAGCAGCGACCGGTGGAGCTCTCGGCGGCACGTCGGGTGGTGGAGGCACGTCATTGGGCACCGCTGGAGTCGCGTCTGGCGGTTCGACGGCAACAGTGACCGGTGGAACTCTCGGCGGCATACCGGGCAGCGGCGGCAAGTCATCGGGCACCGGTGGAGTCGCATCCGGCGGTACGACGGGATCTGCGACAGGTGGAACTCTCGCTGGCTCGGGCGGAGTCGGCGCAGGCGGAAAGACTTCCAGCAGTTCCGGCACGGGCCCGACCCTGCAACAGGCCTGCACCGCGATATGCGCGTCGACGTCTGCTATGTGCACACCTGTGACTGACTGCCAAACCAGCTGCGTGGCGGAAGCGGACGCGACGGTGAGTGCTATCACGAAGTGCAACGTGCAATACACCGCCATGGCCCAATGTGAAGCCAAGCTGGGCGGCGACCAGTGGACTTGTTCTTCGGACGAGAACGTACCGATCCCTGTCGACGGCCAATGCACAGACACGGTCTGTGCGTGGGCCTGCTGCGCGACCGATCTGGTCGTACCGTCCGATATCTGGGGGCGGTGCTTGGATACTTGCAACCCGGTGGGGACCGGCGGAACGTCAGGCACGGGAGGAACCTCTGCGGTGGGTGGCAGCGTCGCGACCGGTGGGGCGGGCGGAACTGGTGGCACGGGTGGCACGACCGGGACCGCACGTAGCGGCGGCACTACGAGCAGCGGCGGCATCACGAGCAGCGGCGGCACGACAACTGGGGGTGCAGGCAGTGCCCCTCCACCAAGCACAGGGATCCCGGCGGGATATCCCGCGCCCACCGCGGACAATGCCGCCAAGTGCACAACGGCAGCCATGACCGGCGGCTTCTGTCCGGGCGGCGGCTCGGGTCCCACCTGTTTGCAGTGCCTGTTCGGCAGCACCACCTACAACACATCCGAAACGCCGCCCGCGCCAGCGGATGCAACTTCATTGGCTGGGGACTACGTAGTGACGGTTCAGCTTGGCAGCGTGGGCCCGGTCTTCGTCAGTGCGGAGTCGAGTCGCGGTCTCTTGTCTCAAGGAGCGGCCTCGCAAGAGTACGCGTTTGTCGTGGATGTGCGGCCCATGGAGGGGCAACCCAATCACGCGGGAGGTCCGGTGGGATACGCAGGCCTCGATATGTTCTTCTCCGGCCCAGCCGGACTCAAGGTCACAGGGATCGGATATGCCCTGGCTGCGGCTGCCACGAAGCCTGTCATGGTCTACATCGCAGGCGACTCGACTGTGTGCGATCAGACCGGAAATGCCTTTGGGGGTTGGGGTCAAATGATTCCTCAGTATTTCGGACCTCCCGTTGGGTTTGCCAATTACGCAAACAGTGGAGCCGCATCCGGGTCATTCGGCAGCTATTGGAGCATGATCAAGGCGAAATGGAGCGCGGGCGATTGGGTGATGATCCAATTTGGTCACAATGACAAGACCGACTCGGATGCCACCGTCCAGGCGAATCTCGAGAAGATGGTGTCCGACGCACAAGCCGCGAGTGTAAACCCAATCCTGGTATCTCCACCCGCGCGCCTGAGCAGCATACCAGTCGGCGACCAATCCAGCCTTCACGCAGCGGCAGCCAAGGCCGCTGCCACGGCAAAGAATTGCCCCTACATTGACCTCACAGCCCTTTCGACGGCCTGGTACAATTCTCTGACCATCAGCGTGTCGGCTGCGCAGACGATGTACCACCAGGGCGGCGCCACGCACACCAACCTCCTGGGCGCTGACAAGCTGGCGGGCCTGCTGGCCAAGGCCATCAAAGATCAGAACATCGGCCTGGCGAAGTACTTGAGATAGACTTTCAGGCATGGCCGTCAGCCAAGCCAAAGCCGACACCTATCTCAACGCCTGGCTGTCCACCACCATGGACGACACGCCCTATTTCCAGGGCTCGCTGCGCGGGCTGTGCCTCGTCCTTGCGAATCACAGTTTTCCCCAGGGCCCGTGATCGGCGTCTGACCGCCGGTTGGGAGTTGACAAGGCCAGCCGTTGTGGTTCAGCCTTCGCTGCGAAAATCCGACTCGGAAGCGCGCGTTCCCTGCCTGAACAGCCGCACACAGGGACGCGAGCTCCTCGAAACATCGATAAGAAAAGGGACGGATCACATGCGCAACAGTCTTCAGTCTAGCCATCACAGGTCATCTTCATGCTGGGTCGCTGGGATCTCACTAGCCCTGCTGGGTTGTTCTACTGGCGCAGCGACCGACGATAGCGAAACCTCTTTCCAGGCCCTCACGGTCGATTCCGGTGCAACCTACACAATCGTGGGCGTGGCCAGCGGGAAGTGCGTGGCGATCGCAGGGGCGAGCCTGGCGAATTCTGCGCGTGCAGTGCTGGCCACCTGTGCAAGCTCGACCAGTCAACGGTTTAAGTTCCCGGTGGCCACGGGCAGCTACAGCAACATTGTGAACGTTGCGAGTGGTAAGTGTCTCGATGTGCAGTCAAAGTCGACAGCCAACGGAGCAGCCGTAATCCAATACACCTGCAACGGTGGCACGAACCAACAGTGGTCGGTCACGACCAGCACCAACGGCTCTGTGAAACTGACGGCACACCACAGTGGAAAGGTCATGCAGCCCAACCAAGGGGCAAGCGCTGACGGGACCTACATGGTTCAGTCGTCTTCGTCGAGTGCCACCTACCAACAGTTCAACATGGCGGTCGTGGGAACTGGCGGCAGTGGAGGCAGCGGCGGAACGGGCGGAACTGGCGGCGCTACCGCTGGCTCTGGTGGCTCGACCACCAGCTCAGGCGGCACGCCCAGCTCGGGCGGCACGACGAGCTCAGGCGGCACGACCAGCTCAGGCGGCGCGACGAGCTCAGGCGGCACGACCAGCTCAGGCGGCGCGACCAGCTCAGGCGGCGCGACCAGCTCGGGTGGAACCACGGTCACGCTGCCTGCCCCGGCGGACCTTCTGGCCGCCATGACCAAGGTGACGGTGTACGAAATTCAGCTCGGGCCAGAGGATCCAAGCTGGGTCAACAAGTGGACTGAGGGCACCTTCTACATCGGCGTGATGGCCGCCTACTTGGCCACCGGCGATACGACCTATCTGACCGATGCCACCAACTGGGCCACCAAGAACAAGTGGACCCTGCTGGGTTCGCCCACACGCAGCGCAGACAACCAGTGCGCCGGACAGGTCTATGAAGACATTTACCTGACCAATCCGGTTGCCTCCAATGCGAATATGTACGCGAGCACCAAGGCCAGCATTGACCTGGTCAAGGCAAGCCCGAAACCGGGAATCGTGATGAATGTGGACGATTGGTGGTGGTGCGATGCTTTGTTCATGGCGCCCGGAGGGATTGCTCGCCTGGGCCAGATTACTGGGGATTCATCGTATTTCAGTTTCCTGGATAGTGAGTGGGCGCCCACCCAGACTGGCCTGTTTGACACGAAGACAGGGCTCTTCTGGCGGGATTCGTCGTTCGTCAACGGCACTGTCTATTGGTCGCGCGGAAACGGCTGGGTCCTGGCCGGCATTGTGAGAGTGCTACAATACCTTCCCACGACTGACGCCAGCTACGGCACCTATGTCACCTTGCTGCAGACAATGGCCGCTGCGCTCAAGCCTTGGCAGCAATCAGACGGCACCTGGCACTCGGACCTCACGCACCCACAGACATACGCAAATCCCGAGGTCAGCGGCACGGGCCTGATAACCTACGCCATCACCTATGGCATCAACCACGGCCTGCTCGATCGCGCCACCTATCTGCCTGTTGTCGCTGCGGCTTGGAAGGGCCTTGCCAGCTGTGTCGATACTCAGGGCCGGGTTGGTTACATCCAGGCCACTGGAAGCAAGCCCGCGACTGCCGCGGCCACCGAGACCCACGACTACGGTGTGGGCGCCTTGCTCCTCGCGGCCAGCGAACTGTACAGCATGGTGAAGTAGAAGGTCAGGGCGCTGTCTCGATGGCTTTCTGGAACTCCGAGAAGGGCTGGCCGCCCACGATCCACGACCCAGCGATGAAGAAGGTCGGCGTGGCATCCACGCCCAAAGAAACGCCCAGGGCTTTGTCCTGCGCCACCTCGTCGGCGATTTCCTGACTGGATCGGTCGGCATCGAACTGCACCAGGTCCAGACCGATGACCTGCGCATACCCGTCGAGGTCGGCGTCGGTCAAAGCCGACTGATTGGCAAACATCTGGTCGTGCATCTCCCACGCCTTGCCCTGGCGGTCTGCCGCCATGAAGGCCTCGGCCGCGTGCAGCGCGTAGGCGTGCTTGGTGAGCGGAAAATTCACGAAGGCCAGGGCCACGTCATTGGGATAGGTGGCCAGCACCTGTTTCACCGTGGGCTCAGCCGCGCCGCAGGCCGGGCACTGAAAGTCCCCGAACTCCACCATGGTCACCCGCGCTGCCGCCGGGCCCAGGAGCGGCGTATGGGACGGGATTTCGAATACACCACCGTCCGGAGCACCGGGCACGTCTGCCACATCTGTCACGCGCATACACGCACACATGAGGAAGAGGGCAGCCAGGCCCAGGACGCGAATCGGGACGAACCATGTGGACATCGAGTAAATGTTTAGCAGCCCCGGAGAACGGCGACCACTCGATGTTGGCGCGGCGGTATCAGCAAGTGCGCGGGCGCAGTCGGGATCGTGGCGCCCTTTCTTTGGGTATTCACATGCGGTACGCTTAATGGTTCCATGAGCGCCGTGGTGGCCTTGCGGGTTCTCGCCGTTCTGGCATCCGCGGCTTCCGCGGATGGCGTGGCACCCGTGGCGCTCGACGGCGACAGCGAGCTTGGCTCCGCGGTGGCGCAGGCTCTCGCGGAGCGCGGAATCCGGGTGGTGTCGTCAGCCGGGACAGAGTCCGTGCAAGTCCATGTGCAGCCCGATCCCGCGGGCATTCGGCTGTTCATCTACGACCGGAATGGGCAGGTGGTCGAACGTATCGTGGCCAATGTTGAGGTCGCCGCAGCCGTGGTCGAATCATGGGTGCGGGACGATCTCGCGCGATCCTTGCTGGATCCGCACGAAGTCTCGACGACGGGAGGCGCGCCGGCCAAGGAGCCCTTGCCACTCACTGCCGGCCCTGCCTCCGGGCCGGCTGTTGCAAGCGCCGTCTCCGCTCCAGCTCATTCCGGTGCCCGCTCCCGTCCCACTGTGACTGTGGTTGCCGACACTTCCTTGGCCACTGATGGCACTTTGTGGATGGGCGCAGCCCTGGGAGCTTGCGTGCGCGTCGGGCGGTTTTGTGTTGGCGTCGACGTTCTGTTCAGCGGTGACACGGCCGCGAGCGGGAATGTCGGTGCTCTCTACACGGTGGTTGACAGCTCGAACGCAGCCTGCACGGAGCCGCGGCGCAAGTTGACCCGCATGGGCGGCAATGCGCTCGTGACCGCTGATTTGCCCCTGCGCGTGGGAGCCGGAAGCTTTGATCCGGGGATCGGCCTGGGAGCCGGCTGGTTGTCTACCTATGTCGTGCTGGACCAGCATAGCGGGAACGCCACGACGGTTGGCCTAGTCGCGGAACCGCGGATTCAATTCTCCTGGCCCTTGGGCTGGGGCCTGGCGGCGGACGTGGGGCTTCGCGCCGACATCTTGCCGTTCGCGCATCGGAGGCACCTCACTTCTAGTGACTTCAACCTGCCGGGCGAACCCCTGGGCTTCTTGCACGCCGGACTCGGTCTCCGCTACGGACCCCTCGCACCATGACCTTGGCGCTTGATTCGTGCAACGCGGTCCGGCGCGGGCCCTGCGATTTTCGGCGCCTGGGCGCTTTTCGTGCGAAGAAGTTTCGGGGCACAGGGCACTAACCATCTGTAGTCTAATGAGTATGCCAGTGCTCAACACTGCTTTGCGGCGAGCGCGAATCTCACGCGCCCGGTGAGAACATGATCCGCAGGCACGAAGGCAAGCTGCTCCCGTTCCAGCGCAACTCGGTGTGGTTGGCAGATACCACCGACGAGGTGCTGGTGGCAGCCTGTGCCTTGCACGACCCCGGCGCCATGGCCGAGCTGTTCGATCGTCATGGCGATGCGGTCCACCGCTTTCTGTCGCGCCTCCTGGGTGCGGGTTGCTGGGATGTGGACGACATGGTTCACATTACGTTTATCGAGGCTCTCCGCTCGGCCGCGCGCTTTCGCGGCGGCTCGTCGGTGAGAACTTGGCTGTTTGGCATTGCTTCGAATATCGGGCGCCACCACATCCGCGATCAGGTGCGCAGGCGGTCCTTCCTCAAGGCCTTGGGCGATATCAAGCCAGCGTCCGGCCAGATGCCCGACCAGGCGGCCGAGCGCCAGCAGATGGTTGAACGCGTGGCCGCGGCGCTTGCGCAACTGCCCTTCCATCTGCGGGCGGCCTTTGTTCTGTGCGATCTGGAGGAAATGTCAGGCGCGGATGCGGCTGCGGCCCTCAATGTTCGGCAAGGGACTTTGGGCCGGCGCCTGTTCGAGGCGCGGCGGGCTCTTCGCGCAGCCGTGGCGGAGGTGCGACTATGAGCGAGCGCGCCACTTGCCCTCGTTTCGTCGAGATCGGCCGCTTGGCGTCTCCAGAGGATGTGCCGGAGCTGCGCCTGCATCTGGAGCAATGCCTTTACTGTCAATCGCAGTGGTCTGCCACCAAGAGTCTCATCGAATCGATGCGGCAGGTTCCCGTCAAGGCGCCCGAGGTTGCCCGGCGACAACAGACGCGCAATGCACTCGTGCTCGCGGCCGCCGAGTCTCAGCGTCGGCGTTTCTCGCCTTGGTGGGTGAAGGCCGCGGTGTACGCAGTCGTGGTCCTGTGCGCGGCTGGTGTGTTCGCGGCAGTGGGCACCATCGCGCTGCCCTGGCTGCAGAAGCAGAGAGTGCGCACCCCAGCCGCCGCTCTTCGCGATCGGGACGGGCCACGCGCGACGACGTCCATCGAGCCCACGGCAAAGATCGAGACCGTCGCCCAGGCCGGGGCTGCTTCGCCCGCATCGAGCAAGCCCAGCGCGACGGCGTCGGCCGAATCCTGGGCTTCCCGGATCCCCATCATGGAGGAGTCTCCTCGACATCAGACCACAGCGCGCAGAGCGCGGGGGGCGCTGGCCTTGGCCTCGCGCCCAACGTCGTCACTGAATTCCAACCACCTGCCCAGCCCGGCAGAGTTGGCTTTCTCGGAGGGTTGGCAGGCGTTTCGTTCTGGCGACTATCCTGGCGCAATCGCGGGCATGAGGCGCGCCTTGCGTGCGGCGCCGACCTCAGCCCTGGCGGAGGATGCCCGATACTGGGAAGCCGTGGCCCTGGCGCGCCAGGGCTCGGTGGCCCAATCCCGTGCGGTGATGGAAGATTTCCTGCGGCACTTCCCCGGTTCTCCTCGCGCCGGCGAGGTTTCCGCCATGCTCGGCTGGTTCTTGGTCGAAGCGCACGATTGGGCCGCAGCCGAGCGGCGCTTCCGCGCAGCCGAGAGCGACCGAGCGCCGGCTGTGCGTGAGAGCGCCGAGAAGGGCCTGGAGATCACGGGGCAATTCTACGGCCGCAACCAAAGGCAGTGAGGTGATTCACCTCGTCGAGTGAACCCACCTCACGCCCTCGTTTCGCGAGATCCTGGTCAAAACTGACGAGCGGGTGGAGGCGGCGGAGGCGGCGGAGGCGGTGGAGGGGGCGGAGGCGGGGCCCCGCCAGCTTCGGGCGGCGTAGGCGGTGCGGAGCTTCCCCCGACTGGCGGCGGCGTGGGAATGCCAGGGTCAGGCATCAGACACGACACCAGGTCGAACATCATGAACTCCAGGGCCTTTTCCGGCCCGGACAGGTCGCGGGCTATGACACAGTTGCTGGGGAAGGTGCCCTTGGCGTCGGGGTTGGAGATCACCGCGGTGGCCACATGCAGGCCAGTGAACACAAAGCGTCCGCATTGCGCGGTGGCTGGCTTGCCCACAGGGGCATTGAAGGTGAAGTAGTGGACATAGGATGAGGGCGTGGTCTGGTAGATCCACTGTTGCGAGATCCCCGGCAGGGTGGTCAGGGCGGTGGATTTCACGTCGCTGCCGAGCATGATCGACCCTGGCGTGGTCGTTGCACCGACCGAGACAAGCCACTGGCCAAAGGCCTGGCCCTTGGGAAAGGATGTGTCGACCAGCGCGGTGATGCTGCTGCCCAACGAGCTGCTTCCGCCCGTGTCCCAAGTCGCCACCTCACCAAAGGGAGCGTGTCCGTCGGGCGCGATCGAGGCTGGGTTGGAGGCGCTGCCGGGCGGATACTTCGTGATGTCCTTGCGTGGTGGGTACGAACGCAGCCAACCCCAGTGGTAGTGCTCGGCGAAGGTGCGGCCCCCGCTGTTCACGTACTGGACCATGTTCAGTTTCATGGCGTCAGTCAGAATGTTGCCCGACCCATCGGGCGGGAAGTAGCCATTGGCGTCGGGCAGCAGCGCGGTCTTGTCTCCTTCATAGCGCTCGTTGCTCCCGCCGCACGCCATGAGGATGACGTCGTACTTCATCATGGTATTGATAGCGCTCCACAGGACGTTGGCGGACGGCCAACTCGCGCCGCCATTGAAGCCGCTGTCATAGGCCGCGGGCGCGCTCACGGAGTAGTTGTCCTCGTAGATATTGATGGAGCCCGTCCCGTCGGGATTGGTGAACTCCGCGGTATCGATGCCCATTCGCGTGAACAGGCATTGCAGCCGGTCCGCATCACCGGCGGTGATGGCCATCTTCGGGATGTTGCCTTCGCTCTGGTTGCGCGGCAGGCGCAAACGCCGAGCCTGGCCGCTCAAGGGGTCCGCAATAGCCTTGCTGGCGCATTGACTGACTTCCGATGCTTTGATGGTGACCTGGCGTCGCCACTTGCCCACCTGCATGACCAGCGGGAAATCAACACTCACTGGAACATTGTCCAATTTGAAGTTGCCACTTGAGTCGGTCAGTGCGGTGGTGATGGGCTTGCCCGACACCGAGGCCGAGCAGGTGTCGCAGGAGGCACCGGTGGAGATGTTGGCCAGCGGCGCATCGGGAACGTAAACAATGACGTTGTACAGGGGAACCTTGCCAGCGGGATCGTAGACGGTTCCGGTGATGCTGGTGGCTCCAGTGGCGCACTTCACCTGGGCGGCGCACATGGCGCCGCAACTCTGGACGGGACAGACGTTGGCGGTGCAGGTCCCGCTGCCCGGGCAGTCGCCGCAGTGGAGCGTGCCTCCACACCCGTCGCCGATGTCGCCACAGTACTGGCCGCCTCCCGAGGTCGTGCACGCGCCGCGCACGCAGGTGGGTCCGCCGGTGCACAATCCTTTGCTCTGGTCGCAAACCCAGCCGGCCTGGAAGGTCGAGCAGGTATCTCCACAGTCGACCGTTCCCCCGCAGCCATCACCGACCTTGCCACAGTACCTGAAGTTGTCAGCGCCATCACAGACGAGCTTCTTGCAGCCAGGTCCTCCCACACAAGAATTTATGGCGGTATTGCACATCCAACCCGCATTGAGACTGGCACAATTGTCACCACAGTCGATTCCGCGCCCGCAGCCGTCACCCACCTGTCCGCAATAGCGCGCCCCGGCCACTGGATCGCACGTGGCCGGCGTGCAGACATCGGCGCCGCCCACGCATAGGCTGTTTTCACATGTCCAACCTGGATTCGCGCTGGCGCAATTGTCACCGCAGGCGAGCGCGTGACCGCAGCCGTCGGTGATCTTGCCACAGTACGAGCCGCTGGTGGACCCGACGGCGTAGGTGCACTGATAGGTCGGGTTGCAGTCCGCCCCGCCCACGCACGTGTGCTGGGTCGGATCGCACGACCATCCGGTGGGGCAGTTGTTGCCACAATCGATCTCGCCATTGCAGCCGTCGCCGATCACGCCGCAATACGGCCCCCCTGAAGGCGCACAGGTGGCGGATGCACTGAGCGGAACGCAAGCATCGACTGGCCCTGCGTCGGGGACCACCGAGACCAGGCTCCTGCCGGTGTCGGCCGCGCCGCCTGTGCCGCCGGCATTGCCTCCGCCGTCGTTGCCACCGCAACCGGCGTTGCTAACTCCCGAGACATTTGCCGACGTGCAGGCTCCGCCCAACATCATCAAGGGCGCGAGGACAAGCACCCAGGCAACCAGGACGGACGTTGACGGCAGTGGTTTCATGCTTTCCCCCAAAGGCGAGACAGAACATTCCGTGGTCTTTGTGTACCGGAGTCGCCTTGTGGGTGCCCGATGCAGTCGCATTTTTTCGCAATCGGTGCGGTCACTTGCCCAATGCTACCCGAGATTGGCCCGCGGGCGCGTCTTTCGCCGTCGCCAACGGCGCGCCGCGCTCGGAGGGCGTCTGAAAAGCTGTCTTGGGCGTTCACCCGGCGCGAAACCGGCCGCATCCAGCCCCCGACGATTATGTAGATATCCTCACCCCCAGCCCCTCTCCTGGAAAGGAGAGGGGAGCCGGAAGCATCAATCGCCGCCCCCCCATCTTCCGACGCCCCGCTCCGCCCCGGAGAGGGGCGGGGGGTGAGGTTGCAATTCTCCGGTCGTCGCTGTTGTCCCTGCCTTCCCTTTCCAGTCCTTGTCCGTCGCCTTTGCCCCCCACGATCATTTGCTTCACACATCACGCGGCCAATCCAAACATGCTCTGAGCCCTTTCAGACGCCGCGCTCACGCGCGAACACCAAGTCGGCCGGCGGAATAATCCGCGTCCAGTTTCAGCCGAAGAAAGCCAAGGTGGCGGGCACTAAACACGGCAAGGCACATGCGCAGGCAAGTTCTGGTTCTCGCGCTGCTTGGATTTTCACCTCGGAGATCTCGACACATGAAGGATCGATCGACGCCAGAAGCAAGGAAGCTGCGGTCTCTCGTCGCAGTTGTGTTCGCTCTCGGCGCAACCGTCGGTCTTGCGCGCGCCGAGCAGCCTTCGGGCAGCGATCCGGCTGGCGACACCTCGGCTGCGGAGGCCGGCACGCTCCCTGCGGCTCCCTCCGAGGCAGCGCCTTCGTCTTCTCCTGAGGCGAAGGTCGCCGGCGCGGTGGTGGCCGCACCGCCGCCAGCCAGCCCCGTGCTTGAGCCGTCACCTCCAGCGCCGAGTCCCTCCTGGTTCACCCGGCCTTCGCTGACGGTGGGCGTGGGTGAGGCCGCCAACAGATGGGCCGTGACTCTCTACGGCTTCGTGGAGGCTGACCTCATCTACGACACCACGCGGAGCTACAACGACTCGATCGGCAGCGCGCTGGTGGCACGCAGAGAAACCTATGAAGGACGGAATGGTCGTACGCAGTTCTCGATTCGCAACACGCGACTGGGCTTTGCCTTGGAGTCGCCGCAGGTCGGGCCGGTGAAGCCGTCGGCCGTGTTGGAAGCCGACTTCTTCGGCCACCAGGACACCCCACCGGCCACATCGGAGGTCACCTACTTCAGCAGTCCCGTGCTTCGACTGAGGCATGCCTTCGTGAAGCTGGAAAATCCCTACGTGAACGTGCTCATGGGGCAGACCTACGACGTGTTCGGCTGGCAGAACTACTTCTCGCCCTGTTCGCTGGAGTTTCTCGGGCTGCCCAACCAGCTCTTTTCGCGCAACATGCAGCTTCGCGCTTCTCACACATTCTATGCCACTGGCGCGGTCAGCCTCGATGTCGCGGCGTCGGCGGTGCGGCCGGCCCAGCGCGACGCCGAGGTTCCCGACGCCAACGCGGGCCTGCGCCTCAGTGTCAATGGCTGGAAAGGAATCACCACGCCCGGCAACGTGGGCACCGTGGCGCTGCCTCTCTCGCTCGGCGTGTCGGGCACTGTGCGGCAGTTCAAGGTGGATGGATTCACCCCGCCCCCCGTGCAGCACTCCAACAGCGCGACAGGCTGGGGCGTGTCAGTGGACGCACTTGTTCCGGTGATCCCTGCTGCCAGCGCAGACGACCGCGGAAACCGGCTGACTGTGGTTGGCTCTTTCGTCAAGGGGACCGGAATCGCTGACCTCATCACCTCGGGTGGTGGGGCGCAGTTCCAGACCTTGCCCAATCCCGGCCAGGCCAGTCCGCCTTTCGTCTACACGCCGGACATCGACAACGGCCTGGTTACTTTTGATAGGAATGGCGTTCTGCACACCATTGCGTGGCAGGCATTCCGGGTCGGCCTTCAGTACTACTTGCCTCCCACGGGTCGGCTGCTCTTTTCTGGGAACTACACCCAGTCCCACTCGGGCAATCTTGCCAAGCTGTTCCTCCCGGGAAACTCAGAGATCGAGTTGCTCGGCACAATTGCGCACACGTCACGCTACGCCGACGCGAACCTCTTCTGGGATGTGACGCCCGCGGCACGGATTGGTGTGTCCGGGCAGTACACCCAGGTCGACTACCTCGACGGGACCAAGCCGCACAACATCCGCGGCATGGCCCAAACCGTTTACCAATTTTGAGCGTGCTCCGCTGGGCTCGCAACCGAGGGAGTAGGTCCATGGTCACGAAACGGTATCTCGTCGCGCCTGTCACTACATTGTGTCTGGTCGTCTTTGCCTGCAGTTCGTCCTCGAACAATGGCTCGGCTCCAAACGCGGGCGGAAAAGCTGGGTTAGGAGGTGCGGCGAGCGGCGGTGGTTCGGTCGCGGCTGGGAAAAGCGCCGTGACCGGAGGGAGCTCGACGAGCAGTGGCACAGTCGCGAGCGGCGGCACCGCGCCCAACGGCGGAACCACGGCTGGCAGCGGCGGCACGACGCCGACGGGCGGAACCGCCACGACTGGTGGCACGATGCCAACCGGCGGAAGCACCTCAGGCAGCGGCGGTTCATCCGCCGGCGGAACCACTGCCACCGGCGGGGTAACTGGAACTGGCGGTGGCACTCCTCCTGCGGTGACCTGCACCGCGGAGTACACCGGCTCGCAAACCCGGCCGCAGCTCACGGATGCCTCGGCCGCGTGCTTCACCGTGCAGAATTACCTAGCGGAGGCGGGCACCATCGGCGCGCTGGTGCGTGACAGCTGGGACCCTTCGGCTGGACTTCCCCCTGCCAGCAGCTACACGCCAACCTACACAGTCGCAGCGGATGGAAGTGGCACGCACACCACGGTGCAAGACGCGATCACCGCAGCCAACGGCTCGGGCAGCAGCGCCCGCGTCTACATCTTGGTGAAGCCTGGCAGCTACCGCGAGCTGGTCTGCGCAAAAGGCTCTGTGCCCATCACCCTCTATGGTGCAGACGCGGACGCGACCAAGGTGACCATCGCCTTTGACAACTACAACGGCAAGACCGTGGACAGCAGCAAGACCAACGCCTGCTCTCTCCCCACGGGGACCACCTACGGAACCAGCGGAAGCAGCACATTCTTCGTTTCTGCGGCGGGTTTCCAGGCCCAGAACCTGACCATTGCCAATGATTTCGCCGAGGGTGCTCTGACTTCGAATATCCAGGCGGTGGCGCTCACCGTGCAAGGCGACCAGGCCGTGTTCCAGAACGTTCGCCTCATCGGCAACCAAGACACCTTGCAGGTCAAGTCGTCCAAGCTGACCATCGTGGCCCGCTCGTACTTCAAGAACAGCACTATCGAGGGCGACACGGACTTCATCTTTGGCCGGGGCACGGCGGTGTTTGATGGCTGCACCATCACCTATGTGAGCGGCCGCAAGACCGACAGCACGAATATCGCGCCCAGCACCGAGACGGCGAATCCCTTCGGCTTTCTCATCGTCAATAGCAAGATGGTGGGGGACTCGGGAATGCCGACCGGAACCGCCTATCTCGGTCGGGCGTGGGACGACAGCACGGCCGGTGCGGCGCCGAATGGCCAAGCCGTGATTCGCGACACGGAGATCGGCGGCCACATCAGGATTGTCGCTCCCTGGGCCATCGCTGCGACCAGCGGGCGGGCGTTCAGCGCCAGCGGGAACCGTCTGTACGAGTACGAAAACACAGGGCCAGGAGCGGCCATCGGCTCTGACGGGGGCGTGGCCACCGACACGGACGCGGCTGGCGATGTTCCCGCGACACAGGACGCTTCGGCAGATGTGAGCGCCGACTAGGGTGAAGTTCGCGAAAAACTGTGACTGCTTCGGGCACCAACAAGTGGAAACGCAAGACTAACCCCAAGGGGAAAAGCGAGGGCTTCGATGACAATACGGTCTGCAACGTACATTGGAACAGTGGCGCTCTTGTCACAACTGCTCCTTGCCCACGGCTGCGGTAGCAACAACCCGAGCACCATCGCCGCCGCTGGGACGACCGGCACGGCGGACGCCACGGCTGGCACGCCGAGCGCAGGCACGACGGGAGTGGCGGGCGCCACGGCTGGCACGCCGAGCGCAGGCACGACGGGTGCAGCGGGCGCGCTGGCCACCACGCCGGCCGGTGGCTCAGGCGGCGCAGCGGGCGCGCCAAACACCACGCCGACCGGGGGCACGGGCGGCGCAGCCAGTGCGCCGGCCACTACGTCGGCGGGTGGCACTGCCGCCATTACGACGGCCACCAGCGGCGGTGGCAGCACAGGCTCTACCGGGGCTTTCGATCCTCTATGCTCGACCCTGCTCACGGCTGCGGGTTCCATTCCAGCCAAGGCTGTCGTCTGCACCGACGGCGATCCGCAGCTTTGCTACGGTACCTGCGGCCCCAAGAGCGTCGGCTTCAAGTCGGAAACCTGCTCGGGCGGAACCTACCAGGAGCAGTCAGGTTGCTCCTTCCCCACGGGAATCGACTACTCTTGCTACAAGATACCGTCAGTTGTCGATCCGTCTTGTCCTACTACCGTGCCGCAAGCCAGCCAACCCTGCTCGGTGGCCGATTGCGTGCCCTGCAACGTCAATGGTGGCTACAGCGACTCGAAAGGGGCCGCCAAGACCGGCTACTGCGTCTGCCCGACGACAAGTGCGGGGACGCCGGGCAAGTGGACCTGCGCTAGCACAACCGCTTGGCCGTGCCCGGCGGGCCAGGGTTGCTGAGGGAGAGCAATTTTAACCAGCACCCCGCCGCTAGGAGTTCGATCCGGCACCATCCGATGGCGAAGCAGCACCATGGCCTAACGTCTCGCAGGCGAGCCACAAGCTTGTGGCCTGGTGCCCTAGGTGCAGTCTCGCTGCTCTCTCTGGCTGCCTGCGGGGCCAATGATGACCTTCCCGCGATTGAAACAGTTTGCGGCACGGCGGACCCGGCCGACTTGGCCGGGGGGCCGGCCTGTGGCGCTGGCGATCCGAACCTGCCAGCGGAACCGCAGCTTCCGACTGACGCCTGTCAAACCTTGACGGCAAGCAAGTCAGCGCCCACTGAACGAGACGACGGGACCGACCTGGACACCACCCGAATTCAGACCGCTCTGCTCGCGTGCAAGGGCCAAGCGGTCAAGCTTGTCAGCGACGGCGAGAACAACGCCTTTGTCACAGGACACTTACAAATCGACAGCGTCACGTTGTGGATCGACCAGGGGACGACACTCTACGCTTCCCGCAATCCCGCCCTTTACCAAAAGACCGGCAACTGCGGCTCGATCGGCATTAGCGACTCGGGCGCGTGCACCGACTTCATCACCCTGTCGGGAACGAGTCCGGGCATTGTCGGCGACGGAATCATCGACGGTCAGGGCGGCGAGCCGCTCACTGGCAAAGACTACTCGTGGTGGCAGGCGTCTTACGCCCTTCGTGCCATCGACGGCAGCATCGGAAATCCCACCCTAATCAACTCGAGCACAGGAACGACCGGCCTGCTGCTCTACCGAATCACGCTGCACAATTCACCAAAGTTCCACGTCAAGATTACCTCGTATCCTGCTGACGGCGACTGCTCGACTCCCGGCAAGGGTTTCATCGTCTGGGGCGTCACCATTCTCACGCCTTCGCGATGGACCAACAGTCGGGGAGAGGTTCTCACCCCGAGCTTCGCCCGCAACACCGATGGCATAGATCCAGGCGAGGGAAATGTGGCCCAGTGCGGGGTCATTGCGTGCAGCACAATAAGCACCGGAGACGACCAGATCGCGATCAAAGGCGGCCACCTGGCGTCCGAACTGGTCGTCGCGCACAACCATTTCGGCACCGGCCACGGCATGTCGATCGGCAGCGAAACTTACGGGCACGACACGACCCACGATGGCGTGGTGACCCGCGGAGTTGAGAACGTCAGTATCTACGACCTCACCATCGACGCCGATTCTCGACCGGTTGGGAGCGATGCGACGGCCGCGGATTTCAACGGCATTCGCGTGAAATCCGACGAGAGCCGGGGAGGCCTGGTCAACAACATCACGTACAGCCAGATCTGCATGCGCGACATGACCAACGCCATCTTGGTGAGCACCGCCTACAATCCCCAATTCGCCGGAACGTCATTCCCTGACTTTAGATCGCTGACCTTCCAGAATATCCATCACGTGACGTGCATGGGTCTTCAGAGGCCGGTGGTCACGCTCGAAGGGTTCAACGCTACCCTGCCTCTCGGTCCCGTCACACTGAACAACGTCATCATCGACAACATGGGCTCGCTGGATGTGGCGGCGGAGTTTGCCAACATCACCCTCGGTCCTGGAGACGTCAACTTCATGCCTGCTGGCCAAGGGGTCGTGGTGACGGACATCCGGGGCGAAAGCACGCCTCAGCCGTGCGTTTTTTCACCCTTGCCGGCGCCGGAAGCGCCCGCCGGATGGCTTCGGTGAACCGATGGTAGCCCTTCGCAATCGATGGCTGGGTTTCAAACGAACGCTCTTGCTATGCGGTCTTGCTCCCGCCGCGTGCACCAGCAATTCGTCGGCTCCCAATGGCGCGTGCACGGCCGATCCCGTGGCAGTCAACTGTGACATCGGCGGCGTTGCGGCTGAGACGCTGGGGCTGGTCACCCATTTTTGCGCGGGCGCAAGCCGGCCGGACCAAGACCCGACCTATATTGATGGGTTTCCCCAGGGCCTGGTGTGCGCCGACCAGGGGCCAGTTGGCGCCGACGGGACGCAAGCCTATTGCTGCTCAGCCCAGGTGACACCTTGTGCGTACGATCCAGTCGCAACCTGCGACCCAGGCACTGTTGGCTATCAGTGTCGCGGCGCAGATCGTCCTGAGGCGCTCAATGCCGCGATTCACTGCAATCAAGGTGTCAGACAGGGTGACTTGATAGACTACTGCTGTTCCGGCGCGGCACGAACCCCAGCCTGTATTCAGTCCGCCAGCCTGGGATGTTCCGCGGCTTTGATGGGATGGATCTGCCCAGTTGGCGCCCTACCGACCGCGCAGGATCTCTTGGCCAACCAAAGTCGCGCCGACGTCTACTATCAACTTTGCCCTGTCCCTAAGCAGGCCGACAACCCGAACCAGAATATTTTCTGTTGCTATACTCCAGGGCTGGTTCCGCCCGGTGGCAGCTGTGTTCAGGATACTGAGGTTCCCGGATGTCAGCCGGGCCGGTTCGGCATCGCTTGCTACGGGCCCGACACGCCCGACGAGAACTACCCGCCGCTCACCTGTCCCGACCTAGGCGTTCCTGGGGTCAGCGCAGAAGGCTACTCGGCCACTCTCTACTGCTGCGACTTCCGCTCCTGCGTCCCCACCCTGGCAGTCCCCGGATGTCAGGAGGGTCGCTTCGGCTTCTCCTGCTCGGGGTCTGATACGCCGGAAGGGTACTACACGGGCATGCACTGCCCTGACCTGGGTTTCTCGGGCGTCAGCGCGACAGGCAAGCCGGTGACGCAATACTGCTGCGACCTTCAGCCGCAGTGAGGGGTTGAAACCAGCTTCAGAATGTACTGCCGCAAGAAACCCCGAGCGGGCTCACCATACAGTTGAGTGCGCTGGGGGCCGGGCTGGGAGCGGGCCCGGAATCCCACGAGAGGATTCCGATGAGAGCCATGGTCAGGGCAGCGACCCCAGCCCCAATCGTCATGCCGAGGGCAACGTTCCGCCAAGTCTTCATGCTGGACTCGTTGGTGCATTGCAGGTCAGGCGCGGGATTGTGGCAGTTGTCGAGCTGAGTTTGCCGGGTGTACAGGTAGATGCCGGCACCGCCAGTCAGCAGCGCCGCACCACCGCCGGCAATAAGCCACGCGATCGCAGCGCCGTTCGACACGGTCGGGGGCAACGGCTCGGTGGCAGTCCCGACGGGGGCCGCTTCGGGGGTGGACGCGACCGGCACGGGTTCGAGCGACACCGAGAGTTCCTTTCGTTGACCACCACGAACATCGAGTGGAAGCGTGCGCGGTACCATGCCAGGCGCCCTGGCTTCAATCGTGTGCGAGCCGAAGCCAAACATCAAGGTTCCATCAGACTCGTATTCCGGCGCATTGCCGTCGACGAGTACCTGCGCATTCTTTGGCGAAACCGTCAGGATATACACATCCACGAACATGCGGCTGCGAGCGAGCAGCTCCAGCGTGTGCTGGCGTTTTCCGGAGGAGAGCGGCTTGCGCTCATCTTGCACGGCTGCCGACAAGTTGTGCACAGCCGACACATAGTCGCGAAGCTCGAAAGAAGTCATGCCGATGCCACGGAAGGTTCGCGCGTTGGGACTGATTTCGTGGGCGCGCCGGAAAAGAATCCGTGCTTCCTCGAAATGGCGGGCGTCGTATTCGGCTAGCCCCTCGTCGATGGCCTTCTTGTAGGCAGGATCGTCCGCAGGTTCAGCCGCAGGCGGCGGCTCGGTCCCTCGGCCGGCCGCGTGGGCGGTCGGGAGGAACATGGCAAAACTGAAAGCCGCAAGCGCGATGGCGATTCCTCGCACGGCCGGAAATGACGGGAGTGGATTGTGCATGGGAAGACTCATAGTGCGATGGATCCTGCTAGAAGTCATCTGCGGAGAGGCTGCCCGCACGCGGTGGTGGGGACTTCTCCGAGGGGCTGGCCGTTGGTGCCGGCGTCGCGGTCCGCGTTGATGAGCCAGCCGTCGCTGCCAGCGACGGGTTGAGCGCCGATGCATGCCCGTTCCGAGCACTGTGCGCAGCGTGCCGCCCCAGCGGGGCGGTGTTCTTGGCTGCCACATAGGAGCGACGGGAAGTGGCCGAAACGGGCGTGTCGCGCACAGGACGCGTGGCCTTGCGATGTTCGGTCGTGGCGGGCGCGCTTGGTTTGGCTGGGGATGGCGAGGCTACCAAGGGTGCAGGAACCTCGACAGCAGGGGTGGCTGCTGCTGGCGCAGGAACCTCGACAGCAGGGCTGGCTGCTGCTGGCGCAGGGACTGCGACAGCGGGGTTGGCCACTTCTGGCGCAGGAAGCGTGGGCGGAGCGGGGGGCTTGCTCGCTGCCGGCGCGGGATTGGCGATTGGTGCTCGGGCCGCTTTTCGGTCATCACCCGTGCTTCGCACGCTCATCCACACCGCGAACCCCAGCACGATCGCGCACCCCGCGCCCACCACCACACGCCGATCTTGAAAGATGGCGAGTGATCGGAGGCCCGAAAGGGGGACTGTGATCTGCGAAGTCTTTTGAAACGAGGAGCTTGCCTCTGGTTCCATCGGCAACGGAAGCGCTACCGCTTGCAGGCCATCATCGAATCCATCATCAGCCCGGCCATCATTGAATCCGCCAGCAGCCTGGCCACCATCGACTCCATCAGCGGAGTGGCCATCACTGGATCCAGCCTGCCCATCCGTGGCAACCACCGGGATGTCCTTTTCAGTAGGCCGCGCGATGAAGAGCTGCGTCTCCTGAAACTGCCCGGATGGTTGCTGCTCGAGAACGGCTTGCACCACAGAATTGGGAATCTCCGGCACTGGAGCGGGTGGAGCAGAGTCGGGCTCACCCGCGCCCAACCGCGGGTTGTCGTTTTCCGCGGGCGGAGAGATGAAGAGCTGCGTCTCGGCGAACGGCCCCGTTGGCTCCGGCTCGACAGCGGCTCGCACCACAGAACTTCCCGACGAATGCTCGCGCAAGACAGACTCGGGCACCCCCGCGATGGGTGTAAGCACGCGCGGGGCAGGAGTGGCCGGCGCCAGCTCGTCTTCAATACTGCCCAGCAGCAGGTTCAGGTTCGAATAGCGATCCTCTGGCCTCTTGGCCATGGCCTTCTCGACGATGCCAACCAAGCCAGCCGGCAAGTCAGGACGTAGCGCCGCCAATGGCGGTGGTGGTTGGTTCAAGATGCGATCGAAGAGTTCAGGTCCTGGTTCACCCGGAAACGGTATCTGTCCGGTCAACGCCTCGTACAGCAGGACGCCGAACCCGTACACATCGGAACGCTCATCGATGCGTGCCGAACCGCTGAGGTGCTCGGGAGACATATAGGCGGGGGTACCCATGGCCAAGGCCGGGTCCGGCCCTGCCGAGTGGTCCATCACCCGCTCCATCATGACCGAAATGCCGAAATCCAACACCTTGGTGGTCACCACACGCCCATCGGGCCCGATGCAGATGAAGATGTTCTGCGGCTTCAGATCGCGGTGGATCACACCCTGTGCATGGGCGGCGGCCACGCCCCGCATGGCGGGCAGCAGCACCATCGTGGCTTCGCTGACGGTGAGAAATCCCCGGAAGGCGATGAAGTTCCCCAGTGGCTCTCCGTCGAGCAGCTCCATCACGATGCAAGGCATTCCCTCATGTTCGATGACGTCAAAGACCGTCACGACGTTGGGATGGTTCACCCGGCTGGCAGCCAGGACCTCGCTGTGAAAAAGCTCCTGCGCTTCTTTTGTCGTGGCCAGCGAGCGCAGAATCACCTTCAGGGCGACTCGCTTGCCCGTGCGTTCGTTTGTCCCGGCCCACACCGCCGCCATTCCGCCCTGGCCAATCAGGCGCTCAACCCGGTACTTCCCATCCACGAGCTGGCCTGCCCGCAGGATGGCATTGACTGTGTTGTCAGGCTGGGCTTTGGCTTTCCTCACTCCGCACCCCTAATAGTAACCGGGGGAAACAGAACGCGCTGCTCGCCCACCCCCGGGGTAGGCTTATGTATGTCCTCGCTAGTATATGCCTTACCACGGCAAGGCGATACCCACAAGCTCAACGCAATCGTGAAATGAGCAGTCGCCCGCGTTCCCCCTCGTGGAGAATCCGCGCGTTCAGCAGGCGCCCCGAATCTGCCGAAGCTACAAGCAGAAACTGGCCTCGCGGCCAGGTGCGGGTATTTTCAAGAGATACCTCGAATGAGACGGGAACGAACCACCTTGGTGGGCACGCCCACCATCGTCGCGCCAGGAGCTATCTTCCTGGTGGGCGAGTTTGCCTTGCCCGAGGAAGAGGTGGCCGTGCTGGCCGCGCTCTCCAGCTACGCGACCGCGCAATACTTCCCGGACGTGTCGCCTCACTCGCCTCTGGTGGCCGCCGTGGTCGAGCGCGCCAAGACCCACCTGGGCGAAGCCGCTGCGGCCTTGCCTGCGGGCTCGGTCCTGCTCAGCCCAGCCAAAGCTCCCGCGGACGGGCAGGGCCTCACCTTTGACACCGCACCCGCCATTGCCGTGGCCACTGCCGCCGCCATCTTCGAGACGGCGGGACAGTCCATCAGCGAGAGAAGAGATGAGATTCTGGTGGTGGCCGAAGCTGGCCTTCGCGCCGTTCACGAAGGGATCGCCGTGGACGGTGAACTGGCCGCCGCCCTAAACGGCGGCCTGATCAAGGTCGTCACCCTGGCCGCCGCCGCCCCTCGGTTGGAAGCCTTGGCACCGCTGGCGGGGCTGCATCTGGTCGTCTTTCGGACGGGACATGCCCTGTTTGCCGATGGCTGGCTGTCGAGCGTGCGCCAATTCGCAGAACGCAACCGCGTGGCCTACGCGCAGATCGCCAATGAACTGCTCGATCAGGCCAGCCGTTTCTCGGCCGGACTCTCTGCGGGCAACGCCACCGCCGCCATCGCCTCGGCCGGGCGCTACGGACATTGCATCACGCAACTTGCGGCGGCCGCTTCGGCTCCCCTGCAATCAGGGTCCTTCATGCGGGCCGTTGATCTGGCCAAGGAGATTGGTGGCGTCGCCAAGACCACCAGCGCGTGGCGCACCGGCATGGGCGTCGCCATGTTCGCCACGCCCGAGGCTGCGAACCTTTTTGCCCACGCTTGCCAGCCCGCTCTGGTCTCGCTCGCCGTCGAGCTGGACCGTTCCGGCGTGCGCTGCCTGGCCCCCGCGGCAGTCCACACGCCAGCACCCGAGACAGGACCTTCTTCCATATCGGCCGAGGCGATCGTGCGTGATTCTGTCGAGGAACGCACCACGGAGAAGACGCTGTCCGCGGCAGAGCCCGATCTCCCGCCGAGACCGTCGCCGGCGGGGACCCAGGCCCAAGTCCCAGCATCCGAGGCAGAGGCCGAGGAAGTCGATCCTCAAGAGGCAGCCCAGCCGTCCCGCAAGCGCAGCCGGCTCGGCCCGGCCATCGGGGGCGTGCTGATCATCGTGGCGGTTCTAGCGGTTTGGCTGACCAAGTCCCTTGGCCACCACGGCGCACGGCCGGCCAAGACCCAAGACTATGCGGCGGCGCTGAAAGTTCCTTCTCTCCCGCCACCTGAGATCCCAGCGCCCATCGCGCCGGCCGAAGTCGCAGTCGTCCCCAGTCCGAACGAGCCAGCCCTGCCCGTGGTCGCTCCGTCAAGCAAGCCGCAGCCGCAGTTCGCGAAGGCGCATGCGTCTGCCCGCCCTTCGCACGCGCCCAAGTCCGGCAAGGCCCAGAAGCCGGCCATCGCCCCGCCGATTCAGGCCATAGCCAGCCCGAAACCAGCAGCCCCACGTGAGCGGCCCAAGCCATCCGCCCCGCGCGCAGGGAAACTGTCGAACGACGATTTCTGACGGCCCGAGCGCTGCCATCGCGGCAAGGTCAAGGCGTCCGCGGACGGCAGCGGCTACTGAAGTTCGCTACGATTGGCAACCGTTAACGGGATCGCACTCAGCGCCACCGCAGTCCAGCGGATTGCTCCCCGTGCACACGCCCGCCTGACAGGTATCCATCTGCGTGCAGACGTTGCTGTCGTTGCACCCAGTACCGTCGGCCTTCGCAGGGCACGTGCCCGTCGTTGGGTCGCACGTACCTGCAGGGTGGCACTGGTCGGCCGTGCACGTCACCGGGTTGCTTCCCGTGCATACCCCCGCCTGGCAGGTATCCGTCTGCGTGCAAGGATTGTTGTCGTTGCACCCAGTACCGTCGGCCTTCGCAGGGCACGTGCCCGTCGTTGGGTCGCACGTACCTGCAGGGTGGCACTGGTCGGCCGTGCACGTCACCGGGTTGCTTCCCGTGCATACCCCCGCCTG
>Ga0265316_10000230_pt1 | contig 64801 bp, 66 predicted proteins | sample 4522metaG_FD_202092 | JGI IMG/M metagenome (GOLD analysis project Ga0265316, IMG submission 202092) | Rhizosphere microbial communities from Carex aquatilis grown in University of Washington, Seatle, WA, United States - 4-5-22 metaG | ecosystem: Host-associated > Plants > Roots > Rhizosphere >... | reverse complement strand
TCTTGCCGCTGACTACAGCCACATATTTACGTTCGATGGAATGTTGAGCGAATTGCTTGGCAAGATTTAAATGCGCGGAATTATTTTTGGCAATAACCAAAAGCCCGGAAGTTTCTTTATCCAGCCTATGCACGATACCGGGACGTGCCGGATTTATATCTGATAGCTTTTTAAAACGGTGCATAAGCGCGTTGACCAGCGTATGCTCGTAATTTCCGGGAGCAGGATGAACAACCAATCCATGGGGCTTATTAATTATGGCAAGATCTTCATCTTCATAAACAACGTCAAGGTCAATATCTTCGGCTTTTATCTCACTTACTGCTTTATCTTCAACTACGACCTTAACCTCATCATTTTCTTTTACCTTGTAATGAGAAGTTACTTCCTCTGATCCGGTAACGGATACCTTGCCATCAAGGATCATTTTCTGGATCGCGGTGCGGGATAAACCTGATTCCGAATTTTTAAAGCTCTCCATCAGGAATAGGTCCAGCCTTTTACCGGAGAATTCAGAGGTGACTTTTAATAGATATTCATTCATATTGATCTTATTTTTGCTCTTTCTTAAATAGTATGCTCCAGCCTAAAATAACTGCCCCTACGGTAATGGCACTGTCAGCAATGTTAAAAACAGGCCAGACGCGAAAATCCAGAAAATCAATAACGTATCCGTAGAAAAGCCGGTCAATTAAATTTCCCAGCGCTCCGGAAAGTATCAAACTCAAAGCTATTGTATAAATTTTGGCGTATTTATTGGATTTTAGCGCGCGCCAGATCAAAATTATCGCGATAAGCGAAGTTACGATAAAAAGCGGCAGCTGATTCTTTAAAAACCCGAATGCCGCCCCGCGATTATGAACAAGGGTAATATGGAAAACTCCTTTGATCAAAGGGACGGAGCTATTGAGGTTTAATTCTTTAGTGACGAGAAATTTAGTTAGGCGGTCTAAAACAAGTATCGCGGAAACGATGACGGGGATCATCGCATAAGAGATAGGACTATCTCTTCTCCCTTTTTTCCTGGCACTTTACGCAGTTGCGCGCGTGAGGCACTGCCTTAAGCCTGCCCCTTGCGATCAAAGACTTGCAGTCTTGGCAGACACCGAAGGTGCCGTCTTCTATCCTCTTTAAAGCATCATCGAGTTCATAGATGAAATTTCTCTCGCTTGAAGCAAGGCCAAGAGAAAATTCGCGGTCATAACTATCGGTTGCCACATCAGCCATATGATAGGTATAACCCGAAATATCCCCCGAAGCGTCTTTTTGGGATTTTTTCAGGGTATCATCCGAAATATGCTGGATATCCTCAAGCATCTCTTCTTTCTTTTTTAAAACTAATTTCTTGAATTCCTGTAATTCTTTTTTAGTAAATTTATTTTTCACTATTTATCCCCCATGATGGCTTTGCTAATCGGATAGCAAACCATTGTTCTCTAACTTATCGCTTTTAAGCAATTACCGCATAGTTCGCTATGGGTTTTGTCTTTGCCTACGTCAGAAGTATAATTCCAGCAGCGCACGCACTTTTTTCCGTCTGCGTTCAGTGCCTCTACTTTAAATTCTTTCGCGCTAGGCTCTTTTTTTACCTCAACCTGCGAAACCTTAAAAATCTCACAAAGATCGCTCTTTAAGCTTTCTAAAAATGTATACCGAGCAGGGTCATTTGTCAATAGATTTATTTTGGCATCGAATGAACTTCCTACCGCGCCCTTACCCCGCAACTCTTCTATTTTCTTTGCTACCTCTGTCCTCAGTTCGATCGCGGGTTTTAATTCTTTATCAATGCTCTCCTTATCAAAAACAGGATTACTTACCGGGAATGACGCTAAATGCACACTTACGGTTTGAGCATCTTTACTTTCCCTCGGCATCACCTGCCATATTTCATCGGAGGTAAAAACAAGGATCGGAGCCATCATCCTAATTAAACAATTCAAGACCTCATAAACAGCTGTTTGAGCAGAACGCCTTTCCAATGAAGAGGCCTTATAAGTATAGAGCCTGCCCTTTACCGTATCCAGATAAAACATAGAAAGATCCTCATTGCAAAAATCATAAATGGCTTTGTAGGCTTTATGGAACTCGAAAGCAGGATCAACTTCCCTGCCATACGCGTTAGTTACAATATTTAAAACGTGTTCCATTTTGAATAAAATCCATTTATCTATTTTCTTAAGATCATCATAATTTACTTTATCGGTATCAGGATTAAAATCGTAAAGATTACTTAAAATAAATCTGGCGGTATTGCGGATCTTGCGGTATGCTTCGGAAAGCCGGGTCAGTATTTCTTTTGAAATACGGATATCTTCGTTATAATCGCTTGAAGCTACCCACATCCTTAAAATATCCACTCCATAATCTTTGGTAATATTAAAAGGAGAAATAACATTGCCTAAAGATTTGGACATCTTTCTACCATCTCCATCCACCACAAACCCATGAGTAAGCACGGTTTTAAAGGGAGGTTTTCCGTCGATACAAACACCGGGTATCAATGAAGATTGAAACCAACCGCGATGCTGGTCCGAACCTTCCAGATACAAGTCGGCAGGTACTCCGCCCAGTTCCTTTCTTTTTTTTAATACCGCCTGACTGCTCACTCCGGAATCAAACCAGACATCAAGGATATCCGAACCTTTAGAGAATGTTTTTCCTTTTCCGCATAATGGGCAGGTTAATCCTTCGGGCAGAAAATCTTTTATATCTCTTATGAACCAGCAATCTGTTCCTTCTTTTGCCACAAACTGTGAGAATTTATCGATAACACCCTGATCAAAAAATTCTTCCTTGCATTCACCGCAAACCAGCGCAGGTACAGGTACGCCCCAATATCTTTGACGGGAAAGGCACCAGTCCGGACGCAGTTTAACCATCGCGGAGATCCTTTCCTTTCCTGCTGCCGGAACCCAGGTAACGTCATCTTCTATTGCATTGATAAGCCTGCCCCTTAAGCCGTCTTTATCAATAGAAAGAAACCACTGTTTGGTTGCCCGGAAAATTATCGGCATTTTGCAGCGCCAACAATGCGGATAGGAGTGCGATATCTTTGACTCAAAAAGAAGCGCATCTATTCCCTGCAATTTATCAATTATAACTTTATTCGCGTCATAAACGTTCATCCCGGCGAATTCACCAGTCGTAGAATCAAATTTACCTTTTGAATCAACCGGCATGATTATATCTAATTTGTACCGTAATCCGGTCTGATAGTCTTCAGCTCCGTGGCCCGGGGCAGTATGCACTAGCCCCGTCCCATCTTCTTTGGAAACATAATCCGCAAGTACTACCTTACCTTTTCTGATCCCGAAAGGATGCGTATAAACCAGGCTTTCTAATTTATTCCCCTGAAATTCTTTTATCACTTCAATTTTATCAAGCGCCATTTCGGAAGTGGATCTTTCGAGAAGGTCCTTAGCTATAATAAGATTTCCTTTGGCAGTTTTAATATAAGAGTAGATTAGATCAGGGTGCACTGCTACAGCAACATTAGCAAGCAATGTCCAAGGAGTCGTGGTCCAGATAACTAAGAAACTATCTTTAGCAAAATCATTTTGCTCATCCAATTTAAACTTAACGTAAACAGAAGGTGAGCTATGATCTTCATACTCCACTTCTGCTTCTGCCAACGCTGTTTCGCACCTAAAACACCAGTTGACCGGCTTAAGCCCTCTGTAAATATATCCCTTCTTGAACAATTCGTTGAATGACCTAACTATCGCTTCTTCATATTCACGGCTCAAAGTAAGATATGGATTATCCCAATCACCGAATACACCTAAGCGTTTAAACTGGGCCTTCTGATTCTCCACATATTTCATGGCATATTCATAAGCTTTTTTCCTGAAATCTATCTGAGGGATATCATGTTTGGTCATTTTAAGTTCTTTAAAAAGCGCATGCTCAATGGGCAAACCATGGCAATCCCACCCCGGAACATAAGGAGCATAATAACCCTGCATAGTTTTATATTTAATAATAATATCTTTTAAAGTTTTATTTAAAGCATGGCCGATATGGATATCGCCGTTGGCATAAGGAGGCCCGTCGTGGAGAATATATTTAGGCTTATCCTTACTTTTAGAAAGAATGGCCTGATAAAGTCCGCCCTCCTCCCAGGATTTTAACATCTCCGGCTCTCTCCGGGGAAGGTCCGCCTTCATAGGGAATTTTGTCTGAGGTAAATTAAGCGTGTCTTTATATTCCATATTTATTGGATATATTTCCCGATTATTATTTTCAGGTCTCTTTTTGTTTTCTTGGGTATATATTGCTTGTCCGTCACTATCGCGTTCTTAAGCGCGTGCGCGCAAGAACAGCTTCTTGTTTCCGGAATGCTTTTGATCGCAAGCGCTAGGATCTTTTTGGAATTCTCGATGTTCTTTCTCAAATTATCAATTACCATATCTATGGTCACACTAGCGTGCGAAGGATGCCAGCAATCATAATCGGTGATCGCGGCCAGAGTAGCATAACATATTTCTGCTTCCCGTGCCAATTTCGCCTCGGCAAAATTGGTCATGCCGATGATATCCATCCCCCAGCTGCGGTAAAGATGCGACTCTGCCAAAGTTGAGAATGCCGGGCCTTCCATATTGAGGTATGTGCCCCCGTTATGGATATTTAAATTCAAACTTTTTCCTGCCCCGTATAAATGTTTCTGCATATCGGCGCATACCGGATGGGCCAGGCCGACGTGCACAACCATCCCTTCTTCAAAAAAACTCATATTACGGCCGGAGTTTGTACGGTCGACAAACTGGTCAGCCACGACAAAGTCAAGCGGGGGTAACTCTTCTTTCAAGCTTCCGCAGGCAGTTACCGAAATGATCCTGTCCACGCCGAGTTTTTTCATACTGAATATATTCGCGCGGTAATTAATATGGCTTGGAGGAATACGGTGGCCGACATCATGACGGGGAAGAAAAACAACCTCCCTGCCCTCAAGTTCGCCAATTATAAATTTTCCCGAAGGCCTGCCAAAAGGAGTAGTAACCGAAACTTCTTTTTTAGCTTTGATCCCTTCAATCTTATAAAGCCCGCTTCCTCCGATAACTCCGATCTTACCCATCTTAAACACTCCCTTTCCTACTTAAAATATTTTTACTTATTTAGTAATCAATACTTAGCTTGTCGCGGGACAGTCCCCTTCGGGGACAGTCCCTGGCTGGCTATAGTTATTTCGATAATTCATCGGCTCTTTTCAAAGCCGCCCTGACTGCCTCTTCAATTGAGCCTTCATTGCGCAATACTTCAAGCCCTGCTTCGGTTGTGCCTCCTTTTGAAGCAACCTGTGATTTTAACTCTTCAGCCGATAGGCCCGAACTTTCAAGAACAGCCATACTTCCCTCGGTAGTAGCTTGTGCCAGAAGATGGGCTTCATCAGAATTAAATCCGATTTTCACGGCTGCTTCTTTCAAAGCGGGCATAAAAAAATTATGCGCATATTTTTTTGCCTCAATTAAGCTCTTGCCCTCTATCAAATAATAGAGATAGCCGGGCCCACTGCCGCTTATGGCAGTAGCAGCGTTCATCATCTCTTCCTTGATAGCCAAAACTTCTCCCATATAGCTGAATAATTCTTCGGCCAGATCAAAATCTTCTTCCGTAGCAAAATTACCTTGAGAAAGACAACTCATGCCACTTCCTATCTTAGCCGGCATATTCGGCATGACCCGGACAACCCGGACAACGCCAAAATAATCTTCAATATACCTGATCGTTATACCGGCTGCGATACTAATGATAAGCTTATCAAGTTCATGCCCGCACTTTTTGATCTCGGTAAGGACTTCGGAGAATTGCTGCGGCTTAATAGCCAGAATAATAATATCAGACCCCTTGATCAGATTATCTAAATCCAAGGTAGGAAAAATCCCTTGAATAAAGGATAATTTATTTTTCTCTTTATCGAAAGCGGTAATTTTGTAATTGGATTTTAGCTGCTCAGCTATCGCATGTCCCATATTTCCGAAGCCGATTATACCTATTGTCATCATTTTATTCATCGAATATCACCCTTCCCAAACGGACCATATTTGAACCTTCTTCTATTGCTACTTCATAATCATCAGTCATGCCCATGGATAAAAAACACATATCGCATGATTCAAGATGGAAGCTGTTAATCTTATCCCTGAACTCCCTTAATTCCTTGAAATAAACCCGAGCCTTCTCTGCATCATCTACGGCAGGAGCTATAGTCATCAACCCCTTTATCCTGATATTATTAAGCTTTACTATCTCATTGATAACGCTCACCGCCGCGCGCGCGGTCATTCCTGTTTTACTTTCTTCGGGCGATGTCTTGATCTCAACCAGTAGATCTTGAATCTTATTTATTTTTCCGGCCTGCTTATTGATCTCCCGTGCTAAGTGAAGAGTGTCTACGGAATGAATTAGATCAAAGATAGCAACCGCATCTTTTACTTTATTGGTTTGAAGATGGCCTACCATATGCCATCTGACCGCGCCGATGTTCATTTCTTTAACGGCGTAATATTTTAAAAGAGCCTCTTGTACCCTATTCTCCCCTATATCGCGAATTCCTGCTTCAACTGATTCCTTTATCGCTTCCACCGGCCTGCCTTTGCTTATAGCGACAATAGTAATATCTTCAGGGTTCCTTCCGGCCTTAGCACAAAGAGAAACAATACGTTCCTTTACCTTACCTATATTATCCTTGATCATAAGCTTGTTTAAACAAATTTAAGTTAATATATTATACACAAGAAAACGCAACGGTCAAAGCAAATACGAGGCGCGTCTGGCGAGTCTTGCCTCACGCAGCACCTCTCGGTTTTTAGTATTTGCGCAGGTTTTGTGAGCGTGCGTTAAAAATTTTTGGCACATTACTTAAAAGATGGTCTGCAATGTTTTACGGTGAGCGCAGGCCAGTAACTTTAGCGTAAGAAAACTGCAGCCGCAGCGAGCCGTAAACCGCAGCAGACGGCGAAAATTTTGAGCACGCGAACAAATCCCGGAGCAAAATTGGAGTAGAGGAAATATAACAGGACGAGAACAAACCAAGGCAGACGCCCTTAAAAATACTCCTGATAAACTTCTACGAGCTTATTTTTGGTTTTGGCAAGAAAGTTTTTGGCGGGTTGATGTATAGACTGCATCGCAGCAGGTTTTCTTTGAAGAACTTCGCAGATCATGCCCAGCGAAGTAAGATAATTCAGGTATTTCTGCCCGGCTAAAGCAGCATCTTCTTTTGCCAAAGCAAGGATCTCTTCATTCCTGATCCGGCCTAATTTTATGGGCATGGAAAGAGTGTTCTCCAAGGTTTCAATGAACCCTTCCAACAGCAGCGTGCGCCCGGTAATGATAAAATTATTTACTTCGTACGGCGCGACTCTTTTCTCGACTGCATCCTTGATCTTCGAACAAATGCCTTTTGCGCTCGCAGTGATGATCTGGGAGACGAGTTTTTGTTTTATCGGCTTATAAAGATCGCTCTTTTTAACCAGTATCTCCTTGTCTTCCTCTATCTGCTCTATATCTCCGATAATGCCGTAAGATTTCTTAATATCTTCAGCCAGGTCAAAAGGGATCTTAAGCTCATCGGAAAGCTGCTTTGTCAGATCATCCCCCCCAAATGACATAACTTCCATATCCTTCAATAAACCATCCTTAAATACCAATAATTCAACTATATCGCTTCCGATATCACAAAACAGGTTCAAACCTTCATTCAAATCTTTATTGAACACCGCCTTGCTTGTGGCAAGCCCCGAGAAAAACAGGTCTTTTATTTCATATCCGGACTGGTGTATCACCCTCGCAAGGCTCTGTATGGAAGAAAGCCTTCCGCATATAAGATATAGGTCCACTTCCAGCCTATGGCTATAGAGGCCGAGCGGGTTTATTATATTGCTCTTGGAATCAATGGTATAACTTGACGGGATGAGCTGGATTATCTCTTCTTCGAGGCTGGAACCGAGTATGCGTGCCTGCTCATTGACGGTTTCGATATCAGAATGAGTGATGACCTTATTCCCCCTCTCAGCTAAAGGGATTATCGCGTGGCTGCTTTTGGTAACAATATCCTGCCCCGAAATGTTGGCGTAAATATTTTTAATATTTACCCCCGACCGGGCCTTGAGGGACTTCATCATTTTAGTTATAACGCCGACCAACTCGATAGAATCGACTATAACCCCGCCCTTGACTCCTTTGGAGGGGGCAATTTCAAAATCCAGGCTGCTTAGGCGCTTTTTCTTGATTTGCGCAAGGGTGGCGGAAACTTTGCTTGAGCCAATATCAAGAGCGCAGATATAACTATTTTGATTGAGCATCGTTTAATTTTATTACAGGTTCATTGAACCTTAAGTCGATATATTTTATGCCCGATATGTCATTCTTCCCGTTAATGATCAAACCGGCAAGTATGGCCATTTTATTCGCGATATCATTTGAACCGAGCTTTACTTCAAGGTCACCTATAACATTTCGGGCTATAGGAATGAATATGGAGCTACTGGCCGCGTTGCTTACATCTAACTTGCGTATTTTATAGTATCTTAGGATACGCGTCCTTTTTGCTTCCCGCAGTATCTCCAAAGCAAGGTTCAGCTCTTTGATATTATACTTGACCCCGGGCTTAGGCCCGAAAAGCCGGGTCTCTAATCCTGTTATAACCGGCAAATCCATCTCCGGAGACTCTGTGCTCTGTATATAAAATATTATCCCGGATTCATCAATGGCAAAATAACGGTATAATCTTATAAGAGCTACAGGCCTGCGTTCAATGAATTCTACGAATATGCGGCTGGGAAAGATCCTGGACAAACTGATACCGCTGTAATTAGGATAATACCTTGCGATATCCTGTGATTCTTTCTTTAGATCAATACTAAAAATATTCCTTCCCTTTAAATAAGAAAGATCAGCAGAGAGGTAACCTTTTACCTGTATTTCTTTAACCGTAAAAATATTGGAATCTTTAACAACATTCCAAATATATCCCATAAAAATAAAGATAGCAAGAAAAATTACGGCAAAGAAAATGAACAAGCCTCCCACGACAGGTGCTTTAAGATTACGCTTAGACGAAGAATTATTATTTTTTTGCTTTTTCATAAGCCAATTTTATTAACTTCATACACAGATCTTCGAATTTAATATTTATTTGCCCTGCTGCCTTAGGCAGCAGGCTGGTCGAGGTCATTCCAGGTATTGTATTTACTTCCAACACAAATACAAGCCCTTTCTCATCAAGGATCAGGTCCACCCTTGAACAACCGAAACAACCCAATAACTTATGCGCAGACATTGCCGATGCCTGTATTTTCTTTGCTGCCTTCTTGTCGATCTTAGCCGGAACAACATATTCGGTTAGCCCTGCTTTATACTTGGCTTCAAAATCAAAAAAAGCGTGCTTTGGGATTATTTCGATCACCGGTAAGGCCGAATCATTCAAAATGCCTACGGTCATCTCCCTTCCTTTTATGTATTCCTCAATAATAACTCTGTCATCGAATTTAAAAGCAAGCTCCAAAGCCGCATCCAAACTTTCATTTTTATCAATAATGGATAAACCGATACTCGAACCTTGAGTTGCTGGTTTTACTACCAGACGCTCGCCTAAATCAACACTCAAGCCTGCCCCGGATTTATGAGAAGTTTTGTTTACTATTTTGCTGCGGGGAACAAGTAGGTTACCTTTTTTAAATATCTCCCGGGAGGAAATTTTATCCATCGCCAGCTTACTGGCTAACACACCCGAGCCTGTATATGGTATTTTCATGTTCTCGAGGATCACCTGTATCGTACCGTCCTCACCGAAACGGCCGTGCAAAGCCAGGAACGCGCAATCTATTCCCTGAGAACCTAATAACCTGACATTCTCTTGCGGATCATCGGTCTTAATATCAATAGCAACCACATCCTGCCCCAAACCGGAAAGAGCGTCATAAACCGCTTTTCCCGATTTTAAAGAGATCTCCCGCTCTGAGGAAGGCCCTCCCATCAGAACTCCGACCTTACCGATCTTTTTTTTCTTATCCTTCATCCCCATATTTCTATTTCCGGTTCAAGGTTTATATTAAAATTGTGTTTTACTTTTATTTTTGCCAGCTTCATTAATTTTAAAACATCGCTTGCCTTGGCATTATTTCTATTCAGGATAAAGTTAGCGTGTTTTTCTGAAATAATAGCGCCACCTGCGCTACTCCCTTTTAAACCGCAAAGATCGATCAATCTGCCTGCCGTATTATCCGGGGGATTCTTAAAAATAGACCCTGCGTTGGGAAAAACAAAACCTTGGGTTTTGCGGCGCTCTTTTAAATATCCGTCTATTCTATTTTTGATCTTATCCAGAGCGGACTTACTCAATCTGAATTTCGCGCCTAAGATTATGTAACCTTCAAGGCCCGAGGAACGATATACGAATTTTATTTTATCTCTCTTGAGCTTTATTACCTTACCATTATAGTCCATAACCGATACTTCTTCCAGACAATCCGCAATCTCTTTTCCCCAGGCACCCGCATTCATCATCACCGCGCCACCCACTGTTCCGGGTATCCCGGTTAAAAATTCCAACCCCGTTAAACCATGGGATGAAGCCAGCCTAATTAACTTTACAAGTGTAACGCCGCTTCCTGCTTCACAATAATTATTTTCAAATTTAAGTTTCGTGAAATTACCTGAACTTAAATGCACGACTATTTTCTTGATCCTGCCGTCCTTGGGCAGGATATTGCTTCCCGAGCCTATAAACAACAGCCTAAGTTTCTCCTTTTCTGCAAGCTTAAACAAAAGCTTTAAATCTTCGTTATCTTCAGGCTCTATAAAAAAATCCGCCTTACCTCCTATCCTGAAAGAAGTATGCTTGCTTAGTGCTTCCGCGCGTTTAACCCTTCCTTTTAAATTCTTCCACCAATTCATCATTCACCTTAATGATATCGCCTGCACCTAACGTCAAAAAAATATCTCCCGGTATAAGCTGGCTTAAAACATAGCTTTTGATCCCGCTTCTTGGGAGAAAAATAACTTCTTTATTTTTATACTGGCCTTTGATCTTATCGTAAAGCAGCTCACCGGTTATCCCTTCTATCGGCTGTTCGTTTGCCGGATAGATATCGGTAATGATAACCTGGTCGGCATCATCGAAACTGGATGCAAACTCATTTAAAAGCAGCTTTGTACGCGTATAGCGGTGCGGCTGGAATAAGCACACAAGCCTTTTGTGTTTTAAATTCTTGGCTGCTGAAAGTGTAGCCCTTATCTCAGTGGGATGATGCGCGTAATCATCGATGATCATGATATCTTTAGCGCTGAATTTTACTTCCAGCCTGCGGCCAGCGCCTTTATATTGCTCCAATGTTTTTCTTATGAAAGTTAAATCCACCCCTAATTCAAGTCCGAGCGCTATAACCGAGAGCGCGTTCGAAATATTATGCATCCCTCCCAAGGCAAGCTTAAACCTGCCAATAGGTCTACCTTTATAAATACAATCAAATTCAGAGGAAAGCCCATCCAGCTTAATATTGATCGAGTGTATATCGGCTGAAGGATCCAAGCCAAAAGTTACTTTACGCCCCTTGTAATCATTGATTATTTTATTCAAGTTTTTGTCGTCACTGCAGGCAAAGACGCAGCCTTCTTTAGCTGTTTTATTTACGAATTTACCAAACGCGGATAATTCGGCGTCAAAATTAATATAATAATCCAGATGCTCGTGATCGATATTGGTAATTATAGAATAAACAGGGCCATAACAGAGGAATGAACCGTCGGATTCATCGGCTTCAGCCACAAAATATTTGCCGTTCCCCAAACGAGCATTATTATCTATATTTTTCAATATCCCGCCTATGGCTACCGTAGGCGATAACCCGGCTTCTATAAGCAAATATGAAACAAGCGAAGTCGTGGTCGTTTTGCCGTGGCTTCCGGCAACCGTAATTACTGTTTTATCCTGCATTAGCCTGGCCAGCGCTTCAGCCCGCTTCATCAAAGCAATGCCGCGTTTTCTGGCCTCAACCATCTCAGAGTTATCCTCTTTCACCGCTGAAGAATAAACCACAAGATCCGCCCCTTCGATATTTTCCGCACGGTGGCCGATATGTATCCGGGCACCAAGCGCCTCTAATTCCCGGGTAGCCCTACTTTCTTTTAAGTCTGATCCGCTTACCCGTTCTCCGCGGCCAAGCATCAGTTGAGCGATCCCGCTCATTCCTATTCCGCCTATTCCTATAAAATAATAGTGCCTGTTCATTTTTTAATATACGCCTGCCAAGCTGAATCCAGTTCTTTTAAATTGGAAAAATTATAAGCCGATGCGATAGCGCGTTCAAGGTCCGCTTTATCGCGTAAATTCTGGCAGAAGATCACAAATCTATCCCTTCCAAATTCAGTGATCAAATAAGTAACTATACTTAAAGATTCAATATAATATAGTTGCACTTTCTTCTGGTCTGAGCATGAAGCAATATTGCAAACCGAAAGCTGATAGATGTTCATAAAATTGCCCTGCCCCATAGCTTGGCGCAGATAACTATAGCTATATATACCCTTGTTCTTTTCCTGATACATAGCCACACCCTCGTCAAGCCACAACGGGACGGCTAAATTAGTAAATCCGACAAATTCCCGAAAAATTATATGGCCCATTTCATGCGGGAGCACCCTTTCAAAAAATCCCTGCGCTCCGGGGTAAGTAGCGATAGTTTTTCGGGCCATCTGCGTACCTCCTGCCGACCATTGGGGCGTGCCCGTTGAAAGATGATAATCTTTAGCATTATCATAGACGTAAATTTTTGCCCGGTTCTCCCAGAGCCAGAAATTAAAACGCGTGAACCCTAAGTTACTGGCGATCTCACTATAAGAACCCTCGACATTACTGACCACCTTGCTGATATCATCCTGAGAGGCGTTCTTGTAATAAACGATAAAATGATCGCTCTTTGAAATGTTCCACTTCGCATCCTGCGCGTAAGAAGAAGATAAAATAAAGAGTGAAATAAAAAATATGAATAATCTTTTCATTTTAATTGTAATGCCAAATCTACCAATAAAGAAGCAGCATTAAGGCGTTCCCCTTTATAACCCGAACGCATATTATTCAGCCTCTTGGCGTCAGCAAATAAACCTTTAAGCGCATCTTTTAGCCCACCGTAATCAAGCTCAGAATCCTTAACAATATATGCCGCCCCCGCTTTCTCCAGCACTTGGGCATTGTTTAATTGATGGGCATAAGCAAATGGATACGGAATAAGTATCGCCGGTTTCTCAAAAAACATCAATTCATAGATTGTCGAGGCCCCGGAACGGGAAATTACAAGGTCACATGCCGAATACGCGTAATTGATCTGGGGAAGAAAAGTAAAAACTCTGGCTTCAATATTTAAGTTTTCGTATCCTTTCTTAACCAACTCTGAATCATTTATTCCCGCTAAATGTACCACCTGAAAATCAAGGCCGCTGCCTAAACCGGAAAAAACATTCAAAAGGGCAAGGTTTATCCTGTGGCTGCCTTGACTCCCCCCCATTACCAACAAAGTTAATTTATCGCCTAATCCAAAAAAATTAAGCGCTTCTTTTTTATCCAGCTTCACCAGGCCCTTACGTATGGGATTCCCGGTTACGGTTATCCGTTCGGGATTAATATTCAGATATTCCGCTGTTTCCGCAAATGATAGCGCGACTTTATCTACCAGTTTCGCCAATATTTTATTTGCTTTACCCGGAACAACATTCTGTTCGTGGATCAATGTCTTGATCCTGAATAACCATGCCAGGAATAACAAAGGCAGAGAATCAGAACTGCCAAATCCTACAACAACGTCAGGCTTAAACTTAAGCAATATTTCCAGGCTTTGCGCCGAGCCTAATAAATATTTAAAAAGTGCCCCTGGCCTTACACTCATTTTGGGAGTAAGGATATATTTTACCGGAAAATCGTCCTTTGATATAAACTGTTTACCGATACTTCTCTTGGGCAATACCAGAAGCAACTCTGCGCCTTTATGTTTTTCTCTAAGCTCTTCTAAAAAACTTAAAGCAGGGAATATATGCCCGCCGCTTGAGCCCGCAACAACCAAAACTTTCATATTTTTTAAGGATATTCTCCGGTTCGCGCGATATTAATGAGAATGCCCACACTGACCATGTCAAAAATAAAAGACGACCCGCCGTAACTTATAAATGGAAGCGGCAGGCCCTTTGTCGGGAAGAAACCGCAGGAAACCCCGATGTTGATCACCGCCCTTAAGGTTATCATCAAGACGAGCCCTAAAGAAAGAAAATAACCGAATTTATCCGGGGCATTCTTTACCACCTTTAATCCCTGTTGTATGAACAAAACAAATAACGTTATAACGCCTAATGTTCCAAGCAATCCCAGCTCTTCACCGATGATCGAAAAAATGAAATCCGTATGCGCTGCCGGAAGATAAAACAGTTTTTGTTTGGAATGCCCCAGCCCCACGCCGAAAAAACCTCCTGAACCTATGGCAATCTGGGATTGGATGATCTGAAAGCCCGTTCCCTTAGGATCAAGCCAGGGATTTATAAAAGCAAGAATACGCGCCCTGCGGTACGGCACACTAAATACCAAGACATAAAGAGCGGGCAGGCTTGCCAGAAGTATCGAAACCAGATATACCGCCCGGGTGCCGGCGATATAAAGCATCAAAAAAACTACAATACTTACAGAAAGGGTCGTACCTAGATCGGGCTGGACAAGAATAAGAAGGCAGCATGCGCCTAACACACATACGGGAGGAAGAAAACCCCGGAAGAAAAGTTTGACGTTTTCTCCTTTACGGGCCAGGTAATCGGCAACATAAATAATTATCGCAAGAACTGCCAGCTCCGAAGGCTGGAAACTTATGAACTTGAACCTGAACCATCTACGCGCACCTGAGACTTCGCGGCCGATCCCGGGTATTAAAACCAAAACCAGCAGGATAAAAGAAATTACTACCAAAGGCTTGGCATATTTCCTGAGACGACGGTAATCAAAGACCATGGCGAAGAATGCCAATACCGATCCGATGCTTAAAAAAATAATATGCCTCTTTAAAAAGAACATGCTATCCTTATATCTTTCCCAGGCATAGATGCTGGAAGAGCTGTAAATCATCACTACACCTATGCATATAAGCGTAAAAGCAACAGTAAATAAATTTATCCTGACATTGCGGATCATATCTATACTTTTTCCTTATTTAATTCCACGACCAAGCTTTTAAACGCCCTGCCTCTTTCTTCATAGTTTTTAAACATATCAAAGCTGGAGCACATCGGGGAAAGCAGGACCGAGTCCCCTTTTTCAGCAAAACTGTACGCTTTGTTGACCGCATCAGGCAAACTTGACGCGTGTTCAACGGTAAATTCAGGAGCCAAAGCTTTTTCAATGATCTGAGCAGCTTCTCCAATTACGATAACCCGGCGTATCTTTCCGGAAGCGGTACTCTTGATAATACCATAATCAACTCCTTTATGCCTTCCTCCGCAGATTAAAACTACCCGGTTATTGATATTTTTCAAAGCCCATACAGTAGATTCCACCAAGGTAGCCTTTGAATCATTAATAAATTTTACACCGTTTATTTCCAAAACATACTCCATTCTATGCTCAATGCCTTTAAATGCCTTAAAAACTTTTAAGATCAGATCTTTTTTAATGCCCAGTATAGAGCCTACTTCCATGACGGCCGCTTCATTGGGATTAAATTCCGCGCTATCTGAAAAAAACACGGCCTTTGATCTTGCCTCAGTGGCCAACCCTTTAACAAGCTGGTCTTTGGAATTTAAAACCAGAAAATTATCCTTATCCTGGTTCATGAATATCCGCTTCTTCGCATCCAGATACTCCTGCATGTCTTTGTGCCTATCCAGATGATTCTTGGCAAAGTTCAGGATCAAAGCTATTTTTGGCTTAAAATTTTTAATTCTTTCCAGCTGGAATGAACTAACCTCGAGAGAAACAAAATCGCTCTCCTTCATCCCTGCCACATCCGCAGAAAATGGGTTTCCGATATTTCCGCAGACAAAAACCTTTTTTCCGGCTGCTTCGATGATCTTGCCGATCAAAGTAGTTACCGTACTCTTACCGCTTGACCCGGTCACCGCAATGATCTGAGCCGGACAAAGCGTATAGGCGAATTCGATCTCGCTGATCACGGGTATCCCAAATTTTTCCGCTGTTAAAACCGGCTGGGCGTTATTTTCTACTCCGGGAGAAATAACCATAAGTTCATTGCCCTTGATAAACTCCTCACTATGACTACCCAACTCCAGTTTTATATCCTTGGACTTAAGCAAATCTACATTCACGCGCAAAGCTGCGGCATCTTTATTATCGGTAATACTTACCATCGCTCCGAGGTCATAAAGAAGATTGGCGCAGGCAATGCCGCTACGCGCCAAACCCACAATGATCACTTTTTTAGATTTAAAATATTCTGTGTTTTTCATGAAAGATTATCTAATCTTCAAGGTCATAATCGTAAGCAACGCCAGGAAACCGGCAACGATCCAGAATCTCACGATGACTTTGTTTTCCGGCCAATTCAGGAACTGGAAATGGTGGTGCAACGGAGCGATCTTAAATATCCTTTTCTTGGTCAGCTTAAATGAACCGACTTGCAAAATTACCGAAAGCGCCTCCACTACGAATATGCCTCCGACAATAACAAGAAGCATCTCTTTTTTAACCAACAATGCCACCGTACCAAGGGCACCACCAAGTGCCAGTGAACCGACATCTCCCATGAATATGGAAGCAGGGTAACAGTTAAACCATAGAAACCCAAGCCCTGCCCCGAGAATGCTGGCGCAAAAAACAGTCAGCTCCCCGCTTCCCTTGATAAACGGTATAAAAAGATATTCGCTGAACTTAATATTTCCCGTAACGTAGCATAAGACGCTGAAAGCAATAGCAACCATTACCACGATACCTATAGCTAATCCATCGAGCCCATCGGTAAGGTTTACCGCATTAGAACTCCCGGCGATCACTAAGATCACGAATATTATGTACAAGCCGTCCAGATCAAATGAAGTATTCTTCAAAAAGGGAATATCCAGCTTGACTGAACCTTGGAAAAAGAAAAGCAGCACGGCCCCGATTATAAGCCCCAGGACTATCTGGCTGGTTAATTTTACTACCGGAGATAAACCCTTTGCCCTTTTCTTTATCTGTTTAAGATAATCGTCCAGAAATCCGGTAACACCTAGCCAGATCATGGAAAAGGTTACTACAGCAATAAAACGGTTGGTGATATCCGCCCAAAGGAGGGTTGAAATAAATATCGCCCCGATTATCAAAATACCTCCCATGGTAGGAGTATCTTTTTTATGGTTATGAAGTTCGTCCAGGCGAAGGCTGTCCTGTTTGGTTATTTTCTCCCCTACTTTAAGTTCTTTTAATTTACTGATCACGAACGGGCCGAAAACTATACTTAAAATAAATGCGGTTAACGCCGCCATCGCGGAGCGGAAGGTAATATAGCGGAATATATTGAATGCCGAAAAAGCTTCCCGCAGGGGATAAAGCCAGAGATATAGCATCTTATACTTTGAAAACCTCTTCCATGCGCATCATGCGCGACCCTTTAACCAATACAATATCATTTTCTTTCGGAAAAATGTTCCCGAATAATATTTTTTTTGCCTCTTGAGGCGTTGAACATGTAAATATTTTCCCGGTATCTACCCCAGAATCCTTTAGATCGCATACTGCCGCTTCAGTAAGGTTACCAACAGTGATCAAAACATTGCAAACTTCCAATGCCGCAGTCAGTGCTTGCGTATGAAATAAGTGCCTGCCGCTGCCTAACTCCATCATATCTCCCATGACACATATCTTCCTTCCTTCTCCGCCAAAGGAATCCAACACTTCCAATGCCCGCATAAACGAATACGGGTTGGAATTATACGTATCATCAATGAACCTGATCCTGTTTATTTCCAATAAATTCAGGCGGCCTTTGGGAAATACGAATTCTGAAAGGCGTTTGGCTATCTCATTATACCCCAAACCAAAGATGCGCCCGCAGGCAATAGCGCAAAGCGCATTATATATATTATACTGCCCGGGGGTATTCAACGCAAATTTATATTTTTTATTAACCGTGAATTCGGTAATCAAACCTCTGGTCTGAATTTCGGATACCTGGAATTCCGCTTCCTTTTTTATGCCGAAACCAAACTTGAGAAGAGATGAAGTTCTGGCGCTTAGTTTTTTTGATAAAATCTGATCGTCTGAATTCAGTATTGCCAGGCCCTTTCTGCCCATATTTTCAATAAGAGAGTACTTCTCGGTTAAAACACCTTTTAAATCCTTAAAATATTCAAGATGAGAAGCAGCAACGTTAGTGATAACGGCAACATCGGGTTTGCATATTTTGGCCAAATAATCAATTTCGCCGAAATGATTTGTCCCCAGCTCAAACACTGCAAAATCATACGTATTATCCAACTCAAGCAGGGCCTGAGGAAGGCCGATATGGTTATTTTTAGTTCCGGGATTCTTAAGCACCTTCCCGCCTGCCTGCAAAACAGAGGCGATCATTTCTTTAGTGGTGGTCTTTCCATTGGAACCTGTGACTGCGATCACCGGAATACCGAACCTATTCCTGTGAAATCTTGCAATGTCCCCCAATGCCTTAATCGTATCTTTTACCTTAATACAGCAGACCCCTTTATTCTTTATTTTGATACTCTTATGGATGATGATGACTTTAACGCCCTTACTGACCACTTCATCGATAAAATCATGGCCGTCAAAATTATCCCCTTTGATGGCAAGGAAAGCTTGAGTAGGAAGGATATTTCTTGAATCTATAGAGATAGAATCAACTATTGCGTTATTGGGCGCAGCCGCTTTACCTTTTGTCGCCTTCAACAAATCGCTTACTTTAAACATGCTTTGATCGCTTCCCTATCGTCAAAATGCACTGTCCTGTCTTTGAGGACCTGATAATTTTCATGGCCCTTGCCGGCTACTAATACAATATCACCTCTTTCAGCCAATAAAAGAGATTTCTTTATTGCCTCCGCGCGCCCGATGACCACGGAATAATTGGTTTTACGTATGCCTCTTTCAATATCGCGGATTATCTTTTTAGGATCTTCCGAGCGCGGATTGTCGCTGGTAATAACGGCGTAATCCGCCAGCTCCGTTACAACCCTGCCCATCTTAGGCCTTTTTGTTTTATCGCGGTCTCCACCGCAGCCAAAAACAACGATGATTCTTTTCTCCGAAACCTGTCTTAAAGATTGAATTATATTTTTTAAGGCATCTTCAGTATGGGCATAATCAACGAAGATCGAAAAACCTTTTCCGGATATAACCTTCTCCAACCTGCCCGGCACAAGGTTAAATCCTTCAATTGCGTGTTTTATATCAATTAAATTTGCGCCTTCCTTTAATGCCCAGGCAATAACCGCAAGGATATTATAAACATTGTGCCTGCCGATAAGTTTGGTTTTAATTAAAATGCTTCGCCTGCCGGCTTTCAGGATAAACTCCGTGGAAGAACAACCGAATTTTATATTACGCGCCATCACTTCGGAATTTCTGCTTATACCATAAGTAATAACTTTAGCCGGGCACAATTTCTTAAGGCGCAGCGCGTATCTATCGTCATTATTTATAACCGCGAATGCGCTCTTTTCCAGGCCCTTAAATAGTTTTGCTTTTGACTTAAAATAATTAAGCAAAGTTTTATGGTAATCAAGATGGTCCTGGGTCAAGTTAGTGAATATAGCACTGCTGAATTTTACTCCTTCGGCCCTATCCTGATCAAGAGCATGAGATGAAACCTCCATAACACAATGAGTTACCCTTGAACGCAACATATCAGCTAGCATGCGCTGTAACTCAAGAGGGCCGGGAGTAGTATTGCTCGAAGGGATTATTTTATTATTAAACCGGTAATTTATGGTGCCGATGACTGCCGGTTTCTTCCCTGTAACCTTTAATACTTTTTCTAAAAGATAGGTTATTGTGGTTTTACCGTTCGTCCCGGTGATCCCTACAACTTTTATTTTCTTTGAAGGACTCCCGTAAAACTCCGCCGCAATTTTAGATGCCGCCTTACGCGTATCTTTTATTCTGATAAAATTTGTTCCTTTGCCTGCCGAAGGAGATATTACGGCTCCTGCCCCCAGCCTTCGCGCTTCATCAATGAATTTTGTTCCGTTAAATTTATTCCCTTTTATCGCTATAAAGAGATAACCTTTTTTTACTGCCTTGGAATTACAGGTAATCCCCCGCACAATAAAATCTTCAAGCTTATGAGCAGGAACGGATAAATGAGAATTCTTAATCAGTTCGGTCAGTTTCATTTAAGGTATAAGTTAACCGCTGGGTCGTCGGGCCGATTGTTTTAAGATACCTGATCACATCACCGGCTACATTTTTAAATACGGGGGCTGCGACAACACCTCCGTAATAATTCGGGTGCGGCTCATCCACGGTCACAACTATCGCTATCATCGGGTCCTCTGCCGGAGCAAAACCAATAAATGTGGCTACGAATTTATTATGCGAGTATGTACCGTTAGGTTCGAGTTTTTGAGCGGTGCCTGTTTTCCCGGCGGCACTAAACCCCATAAGTTTGGCCAATTTTCCCGTCCCTTCTTCCACGACACCGGTCAACATTTTCTTCATCCGGGCCGCGGTATCAACGGAGATTACTTTACGCGCCAAAGTAGGGGATATGTGTTTTATGAGCTGGCCGTCCTTATCGCGGATATCTTCTACAATATACGGTTTCATCAATTGCCCACCGTTTGCGATAACCGAGATAGCCGAAACGAGCTGTATCGCCGTTACACCTACCTCTTGGCCTATGGGTACAGAACTGATAGACATTTTCGACCATTGACGCACATCTCTAAGCAGTCCTCCGGTCTCACCCGGAAGGTCAATACCCGATCTTGCTCCAAAACCGAATGCTCTCGCGTACCGGTGTACCACTTCGGGCCCCAATATCATCGCCACTTTTACCGTCCCTATATTACTTGATTCTTCGATCACTTCCCTGAAAGTAAGCCAACCGTGCGGGGTATGGTCATGCAGAAGATGGGCGCCAAAACGGTAAACGCCGTTTTCGCAAAAAAACCTGTCTGACTCGCTCACCCTGTTTTCTTCAAGGGCGGCAGATGCGGTAACGATCTTAAAGACCGAGCCCGGCTCAAACATATCGCATATCGCGCGGTCGCGGGTCATCTCCTTATTAACATTGGAATGATTATTTAAATCGTATGTGGGGCGGTTGGCAAGCGCGAGTATTGCCCCCGTATGCGGGTTCATTACAATTATACTGGCACCTTTGGCATGATGCGTTTTAAATGCCTTATCCAGCTCCCGCTCCGCTATATATTGTATCACTTCATCGATGGTCAATGTTAAATTCAGGCCATCCCTCGGCAGGACCATCTTGCGCCATAGGTCAAGCCGTTTCTGCCGGGCATCCCTTAAGAATATTGCCCATCCGGGTAAACCCTTTAGATACTTATCGCGGTAGAGCTCAGTACCTTCCAAACCGATATTATCGATCCCGGCAAACCCCAAAACATGGCTGGCGAGATAACTATTAGGATAAGTGCGCTTACTTTCCTTAATAAATCCTAACCCTCTGATATTCAAACTTTTTATTTGCTGCGCCTGTTCGGGGGCAAGCTTGCGGGCAAGCCATACAAAAGATTTCTTTTTACTGAACTTATCCCTTAAGTAAGCAGGATCGACATCCAGTAAAGTGATGAGCTTACTTATAATTGCATCTTTGTCTTTTTCTTTTATTTCATTGGGTGATACATACAAAGATTCAGCGGGCAGATTGATCGCCTGAGGCTTATGCCTTGAATCGTAGATCGTGCCTCTTACAGGCTCAAGTTCAACAAATAAATTATGCTGTTTATCGGCGATCGCGGAAAGGTAATTCGAACGGAAAAACTGAATGAATAAAAGGCGCAGGACAAAAACGAACAACAAAAGAAGAAAAAATAAAAATACCGCCTCGCTTCTACGGCGATAATTGCTTATATACACAGTTAGCAGCTCGTAATTGCTATGAAAATATTGTTAGTGGAGCCTCTCAGCCTAAAAGGCGAGGCTCCCTCCCCGTAAGGGGATCAAATTACATAATTTAATGATTGATTGTTTCTGCCTCAGCCTGGCTTCTTATCCCGAATAACCTGGCTATCATGGTCTGTTTTGCGGGATTTTCCGAATTGATCCTAAGCCCCTCTTTTGTCGCGGATAACTTTACCAGGCGGTAACTATCAGGCATTTGAAAATCTTTTGATCCCGAGATCTTGTTGCCGATAGAGATCAAAGACGCGTTTCTTTCTATATTGTATCTTAGGATAGTATTCTTATCAAGTAAATCCTGAAAAGATGATTGTTTTTTCTGGCCCACATAAGCCAACCGGAAGATCTCGGATTGCTGATAAACATAGAGCAGGGAAAAACAGGTAATAAAGCTGACTACGGCAACGAATCTGGATATCCTCATAAGTTTATAATCTTTCTGCAACCCTCAGCTTCGAACTGCGGCTGGAAGGGTTTGCCTGTAGTTCGTTCATCCCGGGAGTCAGGGGTTTATTGGTAATTATCTTTATTAAACCGTCTGTGGCCGCCTTACGAAATGTATGTTTTACCTGCCTGTCCTCCAACGAATGGAACGAAATGACACATATTCTAGCTTTTTCTTTCAAAAATTCAATGGCTTTATTTAACGCGCTTTCTAAAATCTCGAGTTCCCTGTTAACGGCGATGCGCACTGCCTGGAAAGTCCTTGTAGCCGGATGGATGCGGTAATATTTATGCCTGTACTTGTAAGGAATGGAACGGGTAACAATATGTGCCAATTGTACCGTCGTGGAAATGGGCTCCCTCTCTCTTTCCTGGACTAAAAGGCGGGCGATCCTGTTGTGCCATCGCTCTTCTCCGAACGTCCAAAGCAACTCCGAGATCTCTTCTTCATTCAGGTTATTTACCAGATCATATGCTGAAATATAACTTTCCCTGTCAAGGCGCATATCTAACGGGCCCTCGTTCTGGAAACTAAAACCTCTTTGCGCATCCGATAACTGAAAAGAAGAAATACCCAAATCAAAAACTATGCCGTCGATTTTTTCAATACCTAAATTCTTTAACACCGAATCCAAATCTATGAAATTCGCATGGACAAATTCGCACGCGCTTTGATATTTTTCCAGCCTTTGACGGCATATTGCAAGCGAATCCTTATCCCTGTCAAGGCCTATCAATCTGCCTCCGGGCATGATACGCTGAATGATCTCGCTGGAGTGCCCGCCCGTGCCCATGGTCGCGTCCACCACAGTCATACCGGGCTTAAGCTGCAAATAACCTATTACTTCTTCCAGCATTACTGGAATGTGATATTTAACTTCCATAAAAAATCTATATTTCCATCAGCTTCTCGGAAATCTCTTCGTATGATTCCCGGGAGCTTGAATAGAATTCATCCCACTTAAGTTTCGCCCAGATCTCGATCCGGTTGGAAACTCCGACAACAACAACATCTTTCTTGATCTCGGCGTAATCTTTTAAATTTTGCGGCAGTAAGATCCGGCCTTGTGAATCCGGAACCACCTCTATCGCCCCGGAAAAATACAGGCGGTTGAATGTTCGGGATTGCTGCTTGGTAAAAGGCATGCTCTTAAGTTTATTTTCCTGAGAGCGCCACTCTTCTTCGGATAACATAAACAAGCATTTATCGAGCCCGCGGGTCACAAAAAATCTCTCGATGAAATGCGCCTTAGCGCCTTCACGGAACTTGGCAGGCAAAATAAGCCTGCCTTTACGGTCAATAGAATGTTGATACTCGCCGTAAAACATAATCTTTTACCTCTTAAAATACTGCTTATTCGGGTTTCCCCACTTTACTCCACTTTAAACCACTTAGTAGGTCAATTTTAATAAAAATAGGCTTATTTGTCAAGGGAAAAAACACCTAAATTATTAAAATACAAGGGGTAGTGTAGTTAGAGGCTTACTCTGGATAGATATTGTATGGTCTTTTGGATATCTTTATTTATCTGGCAGGATAAAGCGTGTAATGAAGCGAATTTTCTATCATTTCTGATCTTTTTCAAAAACTGTATATTTATATCTTTGCCATAAATATTTTTCTTAAAACCAAAAATGTGCACTTCTACGTGCCTCTCATTCCCTAAGTTAAGCGTCGGTTTACGGCCGATATAACAGATACCGAAATATTTTTTATTTCCGAAGAAGACCCTTACCGCGTAAATACCTGAACCGGGAGTTACTTCATGATGAGGATCGATGTTTGCCGTCGGCACTCCCAAACGTTTAGCTAACGAGATCCCTCTAATTACCGTGCCCAAAACGGAGACCGGGCGGGTCAACAAACTTTCCGCTTTATCAAGTTCTCCTTTTCTTATCAGCGCCCGGATGGCCGTACTGCTGACGACAAGGTTATTTTTTCTAATGACTTTAAAAATCCGAACTTTAAAATCATCTTCCCTGCCGAACTTTTTTAGTAATTCAATATCTCCTTTTGCGTATTTGCCAAAACGGAAATTACTGCCCACAAAAATATATTCCGCGTTCAACTTTTTAATCAGTATATTTTTTATGAAGTTTTCCGCTTCGATCGAAGCGAATTCAGGGGTAAATTTTACCACCACGCAAAGATCTATCCCCTGGTGTGCGATAAGTTTCAGCCGGTGCGCTAACGAGTAGAGGCTGGGCTCTTTCTGAGGATGAGGCCAAAAGGTCACCACAACGCTTGCTCCTCTTATCTTACGCGCCTGCCGGACCGCGCTTTTTAAGATATTCATGTGGCCAAGATGCACTCCGTCAAAAACCCCTATAGCCACCACCGACTTTTTAATACCTTTAATATTCTTTATACCGTGTATAACTTTCATATTTATTATTCCGTATTTCTGATATAACTCCTGGCCTTATTCGTATGCTAAAAATTTTAGCGCTTGTTTGTAAATCCTTTTACAGCATCGCTCGGTTTTTATGTTTGCGCCTGCTTTGTCATGTTCTTCGCAGGGACGCTCGTTGGCCCCGGCGTGGCCAACTTCGCTCGGCTTTCGGCCTCGCTCGGCCTGCAAACGCCCTGCTCAAAACATGCCAAATCACGCGCAAAGTAATATTTCTATACCTTATTTCTAAGGATTAAGCGCTTATTCGAACAGTTAGATAGTTAAGCGGCTGACTTGGTTTGATTCTCGAAGCACGTTAGAAAATTTGAGCGGGCACGGTGCCCCTTCACCCACCTGTTTGGGCGAGCGAAAATTTTCTTCGAGCGAGGATTTCCACGCTGGGGAAATCCGAGCGGTGCGGAGAGAACAAACCAAATCAGACGCTTAAGGAGTCTATAGGAATTTTTTGATCTTCGCCAACACTTTACGACGCACAATATCTATCTTGCCATGCACTGTCGCCCCTGCAGCCGCTTTATGCCCACCGCCGCCAAAAAAAGAAGCGATTTTATTTACGTCAACTTTTCCTTGCGAGCGCAGGTTGACCCGGATCTCTTTTTTGGTGCCTAAATTTTCCTTAAAAAGCACTACTACTTCCACCCCTCTTATCGCGCGCCCGAATGTTAAAAGTTGTTCCGCCAGATCAAAAGATAATTTCTTATTTTTTAATAGATTATGCGGAATTTCAAACCAGATCACTTTGCCTTTCGCGTCTTTCTTGATCGCAGTCAAACTCTTGAACAATATTTTCATATCATCAAAGGGGATATTCTCATACGCGTATTTATAAACTTCAGGTACGTTAACTCCGAGTTCGAGCAATTCCGCAACTGCCCTATGAGTAAAAGCGCTGGTATTGGAATAACGGAAAGAGCCTGTATCAGTAAGTATACCGGTGTATAAAACTAAGGCCGTATCCTTGTCAATTCTGACCTTCATCTTCCTGTAAAGCCGGTAGATCAACTCAGAACAAGAAGAAGCTTTAGGGTCAACCCAATTTGCATCTCCAAACTTACTATTACTTATATGATGGTCGATATTAAGAATGGGGTTATTAGAGTAATTTAAACGGTAAACTTCCCCGGTGCGTTTCAGATCAGAGGAATCAAGGGTAACAAAACAATCAAAATTTAATTTCTGGCGCTCATTCTTGTATCTCCTGATATTATTTATCCCCGGCATAAATTCACATTCCGGAGGAACGCTGTCTTCATTTACAATCACCGCTTCTTTACCCAGCTTCTTTACAAGCCAATAAAATGCCAACTCTGAACCTAAGGCATCGCCTTCGGGGTTAGTATGCGCGGAAATTAGAAAACTTTTACTTTTTCTTATTAGTTCTACTGCTTTTTTTAGGCTCAACTTTCTTTTCCTTTCTTTCCTCTTCAGGGGCTTCCTCACTCTGTTCGCTTTCCTTAGCCGGCTCCAGTTGCTTTACCTCTTCCAAAACCTCCTGTATCCTAACACTGTATTCAATGGATTGGTCCTGCTTGAAGATTATCTCCGGAGCGAATTTTAAGTTTATTCTCTCGGATATCATTTTACGTATAAAACCTAACGCCGAATCAAGCGCTTCCTGCGTCTTGGCATAATCCTCCTCATTACCGAGAACGCTGTAAAATATTGTGGCATTCCTCAAGTCATCCGCGACATCCACCCCGGTTATAGTAACAAACCCCACTCGCGGGTCTTTCAGTTTATCATGCAGGATCAAACTTGCTTCTTCTCTTATTGCCTCCGCAACTTTATCTCGTCTTGCCATAGGATGCATTCCTTTCTTTGGTTGAATTTTATTACTTAATTAATTTCCTCACTAACTTTAGCTCTTGCGCCTTGGTGGAAACTTTTCCGTTAAGCTTAGCTTCCAAAACCTCAGTGAATAATTTCTGGTAACCCGGACCCGGAGCAATCCCTAACCTGCGCAGGTCATGCCCGGAAGTAAGTATACGCATGCCATTTAAAAGATCAAAGAATGCCTTGATGTTTTTTAAAAGATTCCTGGCCTTATATTTTGACAGAAGCAGGATTATAACTTCATAGCTTAAAGGTTCAAGCATATAAAATATCTCCGAAGAAAGCAGGCCTTTCTTGTTCAACTCCGAAGAAAGCTTTCTTTCCATATCCTTAAAACTTAAGATCCTTATCTCCTCGCCCTTGTTTAAAGCAAATTTTTTACAGAGGCCTTGTGCCTGTGCAGCCGAAAGTTTATCGATCAATACCATGAAATAAATCAGCCATATATCCAGGTGCCGGTGGCGGGGGTACGTTCCTTTAAACCAGTTGATCTCTTTTGTTACAAAATCCAATAAGTTATACGTCCGCGTAGAGACGGATATCTTGCTGCTGATAAAATCAAACCCGACAAGCTTATTCAAACGCTTTATCTCTTTTACCGGGTCTTTCTCTTTAAACATAAGGATAAGCTCATCGCGGGTCCTTTGCGGATTGACCTTTTCAAGCATTTTTTGCTTAACCGCTTCTTTTAAAAGCTTTAGCGTGCGCGGTTCGGTCTTAAAATCGTATCTTTGTTCAAAGCGGATACCGCGCAGAATCCGGGTAGGGTCATCGATAAAACTTAAATCATGCAACACTCTGATCTTACCCAAAGCAAGATCGGCTTTACCCGAAAAATAATCTACCAAGTTACCGAAATCAGAATGATTGATACTTATAGCCATGGCGTTGACCGTAAAATCCCTCCTGAATAGGTCGTCCTTTAAAGTCCCCGGCTTTACCATCGGCAGAGATGCAGGATACGGATAGATTTCGCTTCTTGCGCTGGCTATATCAAGTTTTAAATGCGGTTTGGCCATTATTGTGGCCGTGCCAAACCTTTTATGCCGGGTCAACTTACTGCCCAAATTGGCGCTTAATTCTTCGGCAAACTTTATTCCGTCGCCCTCGACAACAATATCAAGGTCAAGATTATCAACTCCCAAGATCAGGTCCCTGACAAATCCGCCGACAAGATAAACGCGCAGATTATTTTTAGCAGCGATATCTCCGGATAAAGAGATTAAATCCTTAATTTCCTTAGATAATTTCTTTAAGTATTTTTTCATCAATCTTTACCTCTACCTTTACCTTAATTATATTTTTTACTTTAAGGCCTTGGGTGGAATTGTTTATGTATTGTTTTAAGCCTATTCCTGTCTATATGCGTATAAATCTGCGTAGTTGAAATATTCGAATGCCCGAGCATCTCCTGCACAGAACGCAGATCCGCCCCTCTCTCCAGCAAATGAGTAGCGAATGAATGCCGTAATATGTGCGGCCTTATAGGTTTCTTGATATCCGCTTCTTTGGCGTATCTTTTTAAGATCTTCCAAAATGACTGCCGGGATATTTTCTTGCCGAACCGGTTCAAAAAAAGGATCTCGGAACTCTGTCCCTTTAAAAAATGCGGACGGCTGGCTTCAAGATAACGCTTAATACTGCTGATGGCTTTTGATCCTATAGGTATTACTCTTTCTTTATTGCCTTTGCCTATACAACGCAAGAAACCAATATCGAGGTTCACGTCATCGAATCTTAAATTTACCGCTTCGGAAACCCGCATTCCGGTAGCATAAAGCGTCTCAAGAATCGCCCTGTCCCTCAAGCCCTGATTTTCCCGGATATTCGGCTGGGCAATCAACGATTCAACTTCATTTAAAGAAAGCGAATCGGGGATTTTCTTCCACAATTTAGGAGAATCCACCATAGCAGTAGGATCAGCCTTAGAGATCCTTTCTCTGGTAAGGAACCTATGGAACATCCTTATCGCCGCTAAGTGCCGGGCAATGGAATTTGCGGCTATCCCCCTATCTTTTTGCGAAAGCATAAAGTTCGTAATATCATTTCTCTCTATCTTTGATAAAGCATTGATGCCCTTAGCTTCAAGAAAATCCATATAGGCATTAAGGTCCTCACGGTAAGAAATTATCGTGTTATTCGCCAGTCCCCGCTCAACCGAAAGATAGTTTAAGAATGCATCAATAAGATCACGCATTTAGATATGGATTTTCCTTTTCTTCTTTAATTGTCGAGGATGCTCCATGCCCGGGATAAACGGCCGTTTCAGGCGGCAAGGTCATCAGTTTTTCTTTTATCGCCTTAACCAGCAATTCTCCATCCCCGCCTTCCAGATCCGACCTGCCTATTCCTTGACAAAAAAGGGTATCTCCGGTAAAAACCATTTTTTCTTTTTTGTCCATTAAAACCAGGGCAATACCGCCGCGTGTGTGTCCGGGAATATGCAAAACTTTGAACTTAATATCATCTATCCCGATAACTTGGCCCTCCTCAAGCGTAGAAATCGAAGATTCCACTTTATAAGGGATCGAAAAAAAAGCGGAAAAATTCAGCTTTGGATCCGTTAGCATCACTTGGTCGTCTTTATGGATATAAACCGGCACTCCGAATTTATCATCGCATCCTATATGGTCATAATGGCCATGGGTATTAATAACAAGGCCGGCGCTTAAATTATGCTTATCCAGTGCTTTGCGTATTTTGCGCTCCTGGTCACCCGGGTCAATTATAACCGCTTTTGAACCTTCAGCCGAAGCAAGGATATAACAATTTACTCCCATAGAACCTACCTGAACAATCTCTAAGATCATAGGAGTGAACTCTTTATTTTGCTGAACGTAAAATCCCTTAGAATGTCCCTTCTGATACTTTCCGCCTTCATACGATAGAAATTATTATTTGCGCCGTAACTATCATCTCTGATACTATCTAAAAGGCCTTTCATTCTATTAATGTACCCGCCTAACTGTTTTTGCTTGGCATCATTAAGCAATACCTTCATGTTCTCCAAATGCTTTATTGATTCCTGCGCGCTGCTGGTCCTTTTTTTAGCCGGCTTATTTTCCAGGAGTGCCGCGATCAACTCTTCATGTTCAGCCTGCCAGAAAATAAAAGATCGCCGGTACTGCTCCTCTTTAGTGGCAGTATTCTTATACGGCTCGGGGGCTAAAACCATTTCTTCCTGAACTTCCTTGTTCTTTTTACGGGTGAACTTACGCGCGAATGATTCGCATCCGATCAAATTAAAAACCAAAAAACATGATAGAACGGTAAAAAACAAATTCTTTAATTTCATTTGATCATCTCCTTGAACCTATCCTCATCAATAATAGAAACCCCTAGCTTCTTTGCTTTTTCGAATTTTGACCCCGGATTCTCTCCTGCGACTAAAAAATCGGTATTTTTACTGACACTGGAACTAGCGCTTCCCCCGAGCGAGCGGATAAGTTCTTCCGCCTGTGCGCGCGAAAACCCTTTAAGTTCTCCGGTAAAGACGAATGTTTTTCCGGAAAACAGGGTATTTTCAACTGTTGAACTGTTATCTTTAAAATTCACTCCTGATTTCCTTAAGCTTGCTATTAATTTCTTCGTTTCAGGCAGAGAAAAGTAATCCAGTATTGATTGAGCCACAACCGGGCCCACTTCATAAATATCATTAAGGCCCTGCCATTTCGCTAAGATCAGATTATCCATATCCTTAAAACGGCGCGCCAGAATAAAAGCGGCTTTCTCACCGACATGCCGGATACCTAAAGCATAGATCAACCTTGAAAGCGGCCTTGACTTGCTTTCCTGTATGCCGGCAAGTAAATTTTTTATTTTCTTTTCTTTGAATAATTCCAGTTTCTTAAGGTCATCGCCGGTCAACCGGTAAATATCTGCAAAATTATGCACCAGTCCTAATTTTACTAATTGGGTTATAACTGCTTCTCCCATGCCTTCGATATCCATGGCTCCCCGCGAAGCAAAATGGAATAGCCCTCTTTCAAGCTGCGCCGGGCAGGAAGGATTAATACAGCGGTAGGCGACATCTTCTTCCTTTTCTTTAATCACTTTCCCCGAACACGCCGGACAGGTTTTGGGGATGGCAAATTCCTTACTACCTCTTGATTCGACAACTTTAACCACCTTAGGTATAACTTCCCCCGCGCGTTCGATCAGAACACGGTCTCCCGCTTTGATCCCTAAACGCTTGATCTCGTCAAAATTATGCAAAGTCGCGTGCCTTATGACCACACCCGCGCATTCAACGGGTTTTAATTCCGCTGTCGGGGTGATCACTCCTGTCCTGCCGACGTTAATATTGATCTTTAAGACATCCGTGGTTGCCTGGCGCGCGGGGAATTTATATGCCGCTGCCCAACGCGGGCTCTTTAAAGTGAACCCGAGCCTTTTTTGCTGAACAAGGGAGTCAACCTTAACCACTATCCCGTCAATATCATAGGATAATTTATCCCTTTTCTCCTGCCAGTTATTGCAATAAGCTATCACTTCATTCATGTCCTTACATAACTTAGAATGAGTGTTTGTGCGTACTCCCCAGCTCTTTAACTTATTCAAAAAATCCCACTGGCTGGATAGCCCGGCCCCTTTGTATTCCCCAAGCGAATGGGCAAAGAAACTTAAACCTCTGCGGGAAACTATCTCCGGGTCAAGAAGTTTAATCGAACCGCTTGTTGCATTACGGGGATTAGCAAACAAAACTTCCCCTTCTTTTTCTCTTTCTTTATTTAAAAGGTTGAAATCTTTTCTATCCATATAGATCTCACCGCGTATCTCTATAAGATCCGGAGCATCATCTCCCAGTAAAACCAAGGGAATGGCGCGGATTGTTTTTATATTTTGGGTCACATCTTCCCCTATCTCACCGTCACCACGCGTAGCTCCAACCTCAAGCTTGCCTGACCTGTATGTTATATTCGCGCTTACCCCATCGATCTTATGCTCCACAACATACCCAACCGGATCTCCATGCGCCAATCCCTTACGCACCCGGTTACTCCAATCAACCAGTTCATCGATGGAGTATGTGTTATCCAAAGATAGCATCTTTTGCAGATGCTTAACCGTATCAAAACCTTTTAATACTCCCCCGCCGACGCGCACCGTAGGAGAATCAGCGGTTTTATATTCGGGGTGGGCCTCTTCAAGTTTTTGCAGCTCTTTCATTAAATCATCGTATTCTTTATCGGAAATCTCGGGATGGGACAGTACGTAATAAAGGTAATCGTTACGGCGTATTTTATTGCGCAGTGTTTCGATCTTTTTCTTGATATCGGAGGGCATTTTTTATAGATCTAAAATTCTATTCCGAAATTTTTAAATTCTCCTGAAGCTTTGGACCACTCAAGATCCGTATCGCTGATATAGCGCAGGAACTCTTTATTTATCCGCTCCAGAAAAGCTTCAAGGGTGCCTTCTTCCGATTCCGCGGTTATTTCTGCACGGCCATCGCTTAAATTCTTCACCCACCCGCAAACACCTAAGTCACGGGCAATGCTTGCTGCGGTAAACCTGAAACCCACACCCTGGACATTACCGCTGTAAAAGACGTGAACTTGTTTCTTCATTTATTATGAATATCCTTGTTAGCTTACGCCCACAAGAAAAAAGTCGGGGCGGTGCGACTTGAACGCACGCCCTCTTGGTCCCGAACCAAGCGCTCTACCAAACTGAGCCACGCCCCGTTACAAATGCATATTTTTTGCTTTAGGCATTTGTAACGGGGCACGCCCCAAGCTACAAATGCCTTTTTTCTGGTGAAACTTGTAACGGAGGCACACCCCTCACTACAAGTTTCACTATATTTTAAGTTGTGGTAATTTCTAACGGGGCACGACCCGTTAGAAACCCTATAGTATTCAAACTACAATAGTTTCTAACGGTCCACGCCCCTTATTAGAAACTCTTAAACGTTAAATGCTTATACCTTTCACTAAATTTTTACCCAGTATAACAGAAATTGAAGAATTAAGCAATAATTTCAAGTTAACATAACTCAAATTGAGTTAACCTTTTTTGGCGAGAATATCGAACTCGATATTGACCTTATCTGATGGGCCCTTGAATCCAAGTGTGGTATTCTTTAAGGTATGAGGAATAATATAAACGCCGAAGAGATTAGATTTTTTTCCCGAGATGGTAAGACTTATCCCGTCAACGGCAATAGAGCCTTTTAAGATAACATACTCCATAAATTCCGCAGGAACCGCGATATCAAAACAAAGATTATTAGTGAGATAATATTTTTTGCGGATCAATCCAATACAATCAACGTGGCCCGTAACAAAATGCCCTCCCAGCCTCTCCCCTATTTTTAAGGCCCGCTCCGCGTTAACTTTGTCTCCCGGTTTAACCTGCCCAAGATTACTCATGCGGGATGTTTCAGGCATAACCTCGAAAGCCAGCGACTCCTTTGATCTCTCAATTATGGTAAGGCAGGCGCCGTTTATGGAGATACTGTCCCCGATCTTGCTATCTTCTATGATTTTTGAACAGCCAATAGTTAAACGGGCCAAATTCCCGCCGTGTTCAATATTTTTTACAGAACATAGCTCTTCAACAATACCGGTAAACATTATTTATCTCACATCTCCCTCGATCAGGATATCTTCTCCGAAATGCCTGATGGTTACGTTATTTATTTTAACGGCGTTGTCTATTCTCGCGACACCTTTACCCATTACCGAACTCAAAGATTCTTTACCGCCAACGATCTTTGGGCTGACAAAAAACATCACCTTATCAACCAGCCTTTCGTCAAACAGGGAACCGATCAAAGTCCCGCCGCCTTCAACGATGATATTGGTTATCTCCATTTTCGCCAGTTTTTTCAACATATCTTTTAAATTAACCTCCCCTGATTTCTCCTTAACCTCTAAGATCTTTGACTTCTGGGCAAGAATATTGCGGTTATCTGTTTCCTGTCCTGACACTTCCGGAATAGTCGCTATTATTACCGGGCTATTCCCGGAAAAAAGAGAGGCGTTTTCCGGGGTGCTTAAATGGCTGTCTGCGATGACCTTTATGGGATGTTTCTTTGAGAACCAAGATTCCAATTTAGGGTTATCCCTTAGAACCGTATTAACCCCGACCATGATCGCGTCATATTCGGCACGGATACGGTGGGCGTAAGCCCGGGATTTATCCGAGGTGATCCATTTGGAATCCCCTGTTTTAGTGGCAATTTTACCGTCAAGTGATTGAGCGACCTTTACAGTCACAAAAGGCATACCTTTAGTAATGTATTTAATAAAAACTTCATTCAATTTCTTCAACTTATCTTCCAAAAACCCTACTTCGACATCTATTCCGTATTCTTTCAATTTGGCAATGCCTCGGCCGTTAACCAGCGGATTGGGATCGATCATGCCGACGACAACCTTTTTTATCCCGCTTTTTATTATCGTATCCACGCAAGGACCGGTCCGGCCAAAATGCGCGCAAGGCTCTAAAGTTATATAAAGCACAGCTCCTTTCGCTTTACTACCTGCCTCTTCTATCGCGGCGATCTCAGCGTGGGAAGAACCAGCTTTCTTATGATACCCTTTGCCTATTATCTTGCCTGACTTGACTACCACTGCTCCCACGCTGGGATTGGGGGAAGTCTTGTTTTTTCCTTTCCGCGCAAGTTCATAAGCCAGATCCATAAAATATTCATTTGTCTTTTTCATAACCTGCCCTTTGCTTCCTTTAATTTATCCACCATTTCGTAAGGAATCTTCACCGAACCGATCCTTACTTCCGGTTTAGCCAAACCATGGCAGTCAGAACCTCCGGTAAAGAGTAAATTATTTTTACGGCAGAAATCGGAATAAAAGTTGATCATACCCTGCGAGTGCTCCGGGTAATAAACCTCAAGGCCCATGATCCCTTCTTTTACGAACTCTGCTATCAGATCATCGTTATGGATAATATACGGATGAGCTAAAACCGGGATGCCTCCGACATCTTTGATCAATTTTATTGCTTGCGAGGGAGAGAATTTAAAACCCAGCACATATCCGGGGCATTTGTCTCCGATATACCTTTGAAAAGCTTCGGATATGGAACCAACCAATCTATCTTTTACCATCGCCCTTGCAACGTGAAGCCTGCCTACGGCTCCCCCATTACCGATCTCAAAAACAGTGTCAGGATTTAAAACAACCCCTGTTTCTTCTTTTAATTTGGCGATTATCTTATAAATGCGTTCAATGCGGTTATTCTTTAATTTATCGAGTTGAACTTTAAGTTGAGGTGAAGCGTGGTCGATCAAATAACCGAGGATGTGTATTTCTTTACCCAGATACTCCGCGCTTAGTTCAATCCCGGGTAAAACCTCTAAGCCTTCAGAGGTAGCCGCATCCATCGTCGGGGTTATTCCGTCGACTGTATCGTGGTCAACCACTGCGATGGCAGTTAGGCCTGCCTTTTTACTTTCTTTAACAAGTTCCTGCGGAGTATAAGTGCCGTCGGAATAAACGGTATGAAGATGCAGATCGGCAAACTTCATCCCGCACCTTCTCTTAATTCATTTTCCAATAAAATATTATTTTTAAAATACGAATAAAATGAAGGTGCGGGGTTCATTTATCCCTTTTCCAGCTTTATCTTATCAAGAATGGCATTAACAAATTTACCGGCTTCAATACCGGAATATTTTTTGGCAAGCTCCACCGCCTCATTGATGGAAACTTTAGGCGGGATATCCTCACGCGTGGTCAACTCACAGGCGCCGAGCCTTAGTATATTTCTGTCCACCACTGCCATGCGTTTTAAATGCCAGTTAGCCGCATATTTGGATATCTTCTCATCTATTGATTCGAGGTTCCCTCTTACCCCTCTTACAAGTTCAGATGTAAATTGTTTCAGTTCATTCTCGATCTCTTCATCCTGATGCGATTGCCAGAAATTTTCCAAAGCCGCGTCCGCATTATCGGAAGTAATATCGATCTGATAAAGTACCTGGAGCGCGAATTCCCTTGCTCTTGTCCGTTTTCTCATCAACTCATCCTCTCGTTGTCGGGATAATTATTTTATTTGGGCAATAAGATTTACCATTTCAATGGCGCTGGCAGCGGCATCTTTACCTTTATTGCCGTCTTTGGTCCCGCAGCGCTCAATGGCCTGTTCGATCGTATCCGCCGTGATCACCCCAAAAATAACCGGGATACCCGCGTCTAAAGATACCTTGGCAACACCTTTAGAAACCTCAGCGGCAATATAATCGAAATGCGGGGTTGAACCGCGTATTACCGTACCCAGGCAGATAATAGCGTCAAAATCTTTGGATTTAGCTAATTTTTGCGCCAACAAGGGTATTTCAAACGCTCCCGGCACCAATGAAACCAGGATGTCCTTGCCGTCAACTCCGTGCCTTATCAAAGTATCAGTACAACCCGAGATCAATTCCTTGGTCATAAAATCATTGAAACGTGACGCCACTATTGCAAACTTCTTTCCCTTAGCTATCAGATTACCTTCGATTACTTTTACCATTATATTCCTTCCTTTCTTTGCTTTTTATTTATCTTTACCTCTACCTGTTATTCTATCTTTAAGTTATGGCCTAACTTTTCTTTCTTGGCCTTTAAATAATTATAATTTGAAGGATTAGGTTCTATCTCCAAAGGGACCCTCTCCACGACCTTTAAACCATACCCCTCAAGCCCGACGATCTTGCGCGGGTTATTCGTAAGCAGCCTGATCTTCTTGATCCCCAAATCAACCAGCATTTGCGCACCTATCCCGTAATCCCTAAGGTCCGCTTTATGCCCCAAAGCCTCATTTGCTTCAACCGTATCCATTCCTTTATCCTGTAAGCCGTAGGCACGAATTTTATCTACCAGCCCAATACCACGCCCCTCCTGATTCATATAAAGTACGACCCCGGTTTTCTCCTGGCCGATTAACTGCATTGCTTTACTCAGCTGCCTGCCGCAATCGCATCTTAATGAACCGAATACGTCTCCGGTAAGGCACTCCGAGTGCACCCGCACTAAAACAGGAGAATCTTTTAAATCCCCCATCACTAAAGCAGTATGGACTTTTTTATTGGTCAGATCGCGGTAAAGGACCAGTTTGAATTTTCCGAATTCGGTAGGTAAGGTGGTTTCGGCAACGCGCTCAACCAATTTCTCAAAACGCCTGCGGTATTCAATAAGGTCGGTAATGGAACAGATCCTTAAATTGTGCTGTTTTGAAAATTCCAATAATTGGGGAAGACGGGCCATGGTACCGTCATCATTCATAATTTCACAGATTACACCCGCAGGATAAAGCCCGGCGAGTTTCATAAAATCTATCGTGGCTTCCGTATGCCCGGCCCTGACCAATACGCCGCCGCGGCGCGCCCTTAAAGGAAAAATATGTCCAGGGCGGATCAGGTCTTCCGGCTTGGAATCCGGGCTGATCAGAACTTCTATCGTGCGTGATCGGTCATGAGCGGAAATTCCGGTTGTGATCCCTCGCGCAGCATCAACAGAAACCATCCAGCCCGTCTTAAAGGGGTCTTCTTTCAAAGGATTAATGCTATCTTTAACCATGGGCTCAAGATCAAGCTCTTTCAATTTGCCTTCTTCCATTGGCACGCAAATAAGCCCGCGGCCGAATTTTGCCATAAAATTTATATGCTCCGGCCTTGCGAATGAGGCGGAAACTATCAAATCCCCTTCATTCTCGCGGTCTTCATCATCAACAACAATGACCATCTTGCCATTCTTTAAATCTTCTAATATCTCTGGAATTGAATTAAACATGTCTTTCCTCTTATCAATAAAAAACCCGAAGAGAGTCTTCGGGTATTAAAAAAACGCTTAATCTTCTCTCATCTGGACTTTAACCATCGGCTCTGGAATTTACCAGATCTGTCCGCCACATTTTGTGGAGACTCGCGGGCTTGACCGCCGGTAAGGATTTACACCTTGCCCCGAAGATTAATTTAGTATACCATAAAAACTTATCTTGTCAACACCGCAAAGTAACCCTATAATATGCCTATTATGGCAAAGATAGCCTCTCAAATACACAGGATCCTGATAAAGCAAGACAAAACCGTATCGGTTGCCGAATCTTGCACCGGCGGCCTGCTCTCTAAGCTGCTTACCGACCTCTCCGGAAGTTCCCATTTCTTTATTTTAGGGATCGTAGCCTATAACAACAAGATAAAAGAATCGATTCTGAAAATACCTAAAGAGGCTATCCGTAAGAATGGCGCGGTTTCAGCCGAAGTCGCCACAAGAATGGCCAAATCAATAAGAAAAATCGCCAAAACCGATTTTGGGATAGGCGTAACCGGGATTGCCGGGCCTACCGGAGGTTCAACGGTAAAACCCGTAGGCACGGTCTTTATCGCGGTATCAAATAAAAATCACGTAATCTGTAAAAAGTTTAAATTTCTTGGTTCAAGAAACTCGATTCGCAATAAATCCTCTTTGAACGCACTAAAGTTACTGCTCGCATTAATAAGCTGATGTGTTTTGTCTTGAGCAGCACGTTAGAAAATGTGAGCGGCCACGGTGTCCCGCCGTAAGGCCGGACGAGCGAGCATTTTCTTCGAGAGAGAATTTCCTCGGTGGGGAAATTCGAGCGGTGCGGCGAAAGGCAAAACACGACAGCGCATAAAATATGAGAGCATTTATAGCAATTGAACTCCCTCAAGAAACAAAACTGGCATTAGCCAAACTGGTTGAGGAGCTTAAGAAAACTAACGCTGATATAAAATGGGTTGCTCCTGAAAGTTTGCATCTTACCTTAAAGTTCCTTGGGGATATTGACGACTCTCAAGCTGAAACCATTACCACTATCATCGAAAATGTCGCGAATAATCATACTTCTTATCCGGTCAAGATCTCTTCAATGGGAGCTTTTCCAAAGCTAAGTTTATTAAAAGTGGTGTGGGCAGGGATTGATACGGGTGCTGAAGAAACTAAACAAATATTTAAGGAATTAGAAGAAAAAATAGAAAAATTAGGCATTCCCAAAGATGAACGCCCCTTCTCAACTCATATAACGCTGGGACGTACCCGCTCCCCTTCAAACCGGCAATTACTAGCGAAAGAAATAAAAAAAATTACGGAAGACTTTAAACTTGATAACGCGGAATTTCAGGTGAAAAAGATCACTCTTTTTAAGAGCATCCTTTCGTCAAGCGGGCCTACCTACGAAGTTTTAAAAACTGCAAGCCTCAAAACTACTTGAAGCAAGATATTGGCGTAAAAAGCGGCAATGATATCGTCGATCATGATCCCCGCGCTCCCCTTTAAACTCTGCAGCCTTCCCGCGGGAAACGGCTTAAGGGTATCGAATATACGGAACAAGAAAAAAGCGGCAATGATATATTTTAAATCATGAGGAATAAATAACAGGGTCAAAAGCATTCCACTTACTTCATCTATTACTATACAACTTGGGTCTTTCCTGCCGAAATCTTTTTCCGCCTGTCCGGAGATCAAAAAACCCAGCACGGTTACACCTAAGGCCAATGATAAATGCGCCCCAAAGCTATTCCTGACAAAATAGAATAACAACAGCCCGGCTAAGCTGCCGAAAGTCCCGGGCATAAGCGGAAGGTAACCGACAAAAAACCAGGTGCTTAATGTTTTGAAAAATATACGCATGGTTAGATAAATTAGAGGCGCGTAATTATCTTACGATTATCCCAAAGATAGGATAGCCCGGAATAAAGAGTCAGGCCTACCGTAACCAGCATCAGTATATAAATACTGTGGCGAAAGATCTTTTCCCACGAAGGATTCCAGTAAGAATAGGCAAGTATCACTTCTTTAGAAACCACAAAGATCAGTATCAGCAATATCACGGCCATCTGCGAAAGCGTCTTTCCCTTGCCTGCGCGGGTCGCCGAAAGGACCTTTCCTTTATTTAAAGCAAAGAGCCTCAAAGAAGTGATCAATATTTCACGGGAGACAATGATCACGAACATCCAGGCATCTATCAACTGCATCTGCACGAACGCTGCGAAAGCCGCAAGCACCAGTATCTTGTCCGCTATAGGGTCCATCAGCCTTCCGAAATCCGTTATCATGTTCCTTTTTTTCGCGATAAAACCGTCGAGATAATCCGAAACAGCGGCAATTATAAAAACCAACAAACTCAAGCTTTTTGCCCACAAGCCATGGCAAAACAATAAGAACATAAAAATAAAAGTAAGAAATATGCGTATTATAGTTATACGGTTGGCTAAATTCATGATTTCACCTCTCCTACTAAATCATACTCCATAGTATCAGTAATCACGGCCCTGACAAAATCACCCGGCCTTAAAATTTTCTTGGAATTAATATAAACCTCTCCATCGACTTCGGGGGCATCATATTGGGTCCTGCCCAGATATGAAGCGCCTTCTTTTGATCCAATTAAAACTTCCAAAGTTTTTCCTAAGAGTTTCCTGTTAACTTCTCTGGAAATACCCTGCTGAAGCAGCATGATCTCATTGAAACGTTCTTGTTTGACTTTCTCCGGAACCTGCCCCTTCATACCGTAAGCTTTCGTTCCTTCTTCCCGCGAATAGGCAAAAGCACCCAAGCGTTCAAATTTAATTTCCTTGATAAAATCAAGAAGCTCCCGGAATTCCTTATCTGTTTCCGTAGGAAAACCGGCAATCACCGAGCTCCGTAACGCGACATCAGGGATGGTTTTTCTTATCTTATCTATAAGAGCGATTATTTCTTTCTTATCCGTGCTGCGGTTCATTAATTTCAATATCCTGCCATTGATATGCTGGATCGGCAGGTCGATATACTTACATACCCGGGGCTCATCTTTAATAACCTTAAGCAGATCTCCATCTACCCTGCTGGGATATAAATACAGGAGCCTGAACCATCCGATATGCCGGGCAGATTTAACTATCCTTCTTAGAAGAGAGCTTAACTTTGTCCTGCCGTAAAGATCAATGCCAAAACCTGTGATATCCTGCCCTATTATGTTTAATTCCGAAATACCTTCTTTGTCCAGCGCCTCAGCTTTGCTGATGATCGCCGCTTCATCAAGGCTGACAAATTTGCCCTTGATCTTAGGTATCGCGCAATAAGTACAGCTGTTTATACAGCCCTCGCAGATTTTCAAATAAGCGAAATGCTTTGGAGTAATAGCGAATCTTTCTGAACTGCTGTCGAGAAAGATCTTACCGACGAAGGCATCAACCTCAGGCAACTCCTTGATCAGTTCATCCTTATAGCGCTGGCTAAGGCACCCCTGAACTATGATCTTTTTAAGCCTGCCTTCTTTCTTTGCCCGGATCAGATCAAGTATCGCGTCCACCGACTCGCGTTTTGCGTCGTCAACAAAAGCGCAGGTATTTACAATGGCTACATCTGCCTTACTTATATCTACTATATCATAACCTTTTAGATGAAGGCGTCCGAGGATACTTTCCGAATCCACTAAGTTCCTTGGACAACCAAGGCTTAAAATACCGATCTTTAAACTCATCTGCCTATATGAAGGCCTTCTTTATTGATCAGTATATTATTTAACTTCTGCTTCCTTTTGCCTATATTTGTAAAATGCTGGCTGTTTACTATTAATTCAACCGCGCCGGCATTACTTAACGAAAGCTCCATTTTCTCTTTTGCTTTCCAGCTTTCCGACCTTCCCTTGATCAATACGCCCTGAAAGTAGATCCTTCCGTCCACCTTAAGGGTAACCATGCAGTTCTCTTTTGCGATGATCGCCAGTCTTACCCCGGATGTTTCTTTCTGGGCAAACGGGGATATGGACTTTCCCGATACTGAGTAAACTTTTGATTTTTGCCTTTTTGTTTCCACGGCGGCCAGCGACTGGCTGATATTGGTTTCTCTAACAACGGCTTTACGCCTTGATGAAATAAATTTGCCGAGATTAAATAAACCCGCGAAGATTAAAAGGCCAACGATAATATAGATGGATATTTTAATGAATAATCTGGGAGGCTTAATAGAATTAAATTTGATAGATGAAGCCTTCAACTCTGAAGCGCGCAGCGGGGTTTTCTCCGCAGGTTGAGATACAGCTTGCTGGAGCTCTTTATGGTCAGGAATGAATTCTTGCGGATTGAAACCAAGGAATTTGGAATATATCTTAATGAAAGCCCTTAAATACACCGGGCTTAAATTCGTAAGGCCGTCACCTTCGATCGCCTTTAAAATATTCAGATGGACCTTAGTTTCCTTCTGCACATCCTCAAGGCTTAAACCCTTTTCAAGGCGCGCCTTTTTTAGTTTTTCGCCGATCTCACGCATATTTATTTTCCTTCTCCCTGTTCCAGCGCCTGTCCCTGGGTCAATTTCTCAAGCCATGGGGTCCTGTCTACCAGTATCCTGCGCGGCTTACTTCCTTCAAATGGCCCAACCAATCCATCTAATTCCATCATATCAATGATACGCGCCGCTCGCGTATAACCGAGCCTCATCCTTCTTTGTAAAATCGAGACCGAAGCCTGATTACTTTCCATGATCACCCTCACTGCCTCATCATAAAGTTCATCTTTTTCTTCCGCCCCGCCGTTTGCGGTTTTATGCTGCTCTTTCAATATCTCTTCGTCATAAACCGGCTCAGCCTGCCCCTTGATAAAATCGGTAACCCTTTCGATCTCTTTATCTCCTACTAAGGTACACTGAATACGGATCAATTTGGACTCACCCGGTTTCAAAAATAACATATCACCCTTACCTAACAGTTTATCCGCCCCATTCATATCCAAAACCGTCCGGGAATCGACTTTTGAAGCAACTTTAAATGATATCCGCGCGGGCAAATTCGCTTTGATTACACCGGTAATAACATCTACCGAAGGCCTCTGCGTAGCAAGCATAAGATGAATTCCCACTGCGCGCGACAATTGCGCCAGGCGGGTGATCGCGTTCTCGATCTGGTCCCTTGCTACACTCATCAGGTCCGCGAATTCATCAATAATAACTACGATGTAAGGAAGCTTACTTTCAACTTTTTCATTATGGGCTTCGATGTTGCGCGCGCCCACCTTAGCCAAAAGCTGATACCGCTCTTCCATCTCATTAACCACCCAATTAAGCGCAACCGCTGCCTTTTTAGCGTCTGTTATAACCGGACACAACAAATGCGGCAGCCCGTTAAAAGGCATGAGTTCGACCATCTTAGGGTCAACCATCACGAATTTAAGTTCATTGGGAGATAATTTATAAAGCAAAGAAAGGATCAAAGAATTAACACAAACGGTTTTACCTGAACCGGTTGTCCCGGCGATCAAAACATGCGGCATATCATCAAGGTCCGCGACTATTGACTGCCCGGTTATATCTTTACCTAAAGCCAAAGGAATGCTCGATTTGGAATTCTGAAAAGCACTCGAAGAAAGAACTTCTTTTAAATAAACAAAACTACTCTGCATATTCGGTACCTCAACGCCCACCCGTGCTTTACCGGGAATGGGGGCGATGATCCTGACCGACTGTGCTTTCATTGCCAGCGATATATCATCGCCTAAATTTACGATACGGTTAAGTTTTACTCCCGGGGCCGGCTCCAATTCATAACGGGTGATCATCGGCCCGCGTTCGATATCAGTGACTTTTGCGGATATGCCGAAATCTTCCAAAGTTTCTTCCAGTATTCTCGCACTGGCTTCCAGGTCTTCCTTGATCTGCCGCGCTTCAAGCGGGGGTGGTGCATCAAGCAAGTCAAGAGACGGCAGATGGTAATCCCCGATCTTTAATTCCTGCCTTACTTTAGGCTCAACAACAGCCTCCGGTTTCTTGATTTGGATCTTTGGCTTGATTGCCGGAGAAGCCTGATTGGGAACGGCAGGGCGTAATTTCGGCTCGGATACAAGCGAATCTTCTTTATTGATATTTGCGCCGGGTACTTTAATATTTAAAGGCTGCTTAACTTTGACTTGAGTAGCCTTTTCTTTCTTCCCCCTTCTGAATAAAAGCGAAAAGATGCCTAAAATGGACTTGGTCTTATCAATTGTGTTGAGGAATAAAGACGAGATCAATATTTCCGTAACCAGCGCTAATGATAGGATTATAAAGGTAATAAAAATGATGAACCCGCCCAAGCGGCTGAAATAGGCAGTGACAAAATTAGAAATAAAAGCGCCGAAGAGGCCTGCGGTATAAAAACGCAGGTATTCATTGCTTAGATTGAACATACCGATCAGAGAAGAGATGGAAACAAGCAGTATGAACATCCCCAAAAACCTGGGAACGCTTAAATAGGGAACATCCTGACGGAAATACTTGACCCCCAGCAAAATTATTAAGATTGGCAACAGGAAACTTGTGGGAAGGCCGAGCAAAAATATTATTGCTCCGCCAAGATATGCTCCGAATATACCTAAAAGGTTTTGAGGGGGATAATTTGGGTGTGACGTATAAAACGGAAGATCCAAACGGCTAAAACGTACTATGCTCGCCAAAACCATGAGCCCGGCGGCAACCAGAATGACACCGCGAACTTCGTTTAATCTTTTTTCTTTCACCTTAACTTGCGGCTTCTGCCTGTTTCTTGCTTAAATTTATGCGGCCGAGTTCATCTATGCCGACTACCTTTACTTTTATTTCATCTCCAACCTTAAGCACTTCTTCTACGCTCTTCACGAACTTATCGGAGAGCTCAGAAACATGGACCAAGCCGTCCTTGCCGGGGGCGATCTCGCAAAATGCCCCGAAATTAGTGATGCGTTTTACTTTCGCGTTATAAATACGCCCCACCTCGACATCTTCGGTGATCGCTTTGATCATACGGATGGCATCCTGAGACTTCGCCGCGTCAGTTGAACCGACCAGAACCGTCCCGTCATCTTCTATATCTATACTGGCACCTGTTGCAGCAATGATCCCCTTAATGGTTTTTCCTCCGGGGCCGATCAGGCCGCCGATCTTTTCCGTATTGATCTTTAAAACCTCAATGCGCGGAGCATAACTGGATAACTCCTGGCGAGGTTGGGTCAAAGCAACAGCCATTTTGCCTAAAATGAACATCCTGCCTTCTTTCGACTGCTCGATACATTGTTTAAGAAGGTCTAAACTTATACCGTCGATCTTCAGATCAAGTTGCACGGCAGTTACACCGACTTTTGTACCGGCGACTTTAAAATCCATATCACCGAAATGATCCTCGAGGCCGGCAATATCGGTCAATATGCGTACCTTTTCACCTTCTTTAACCAGCCCTAGAGCCACTCCACCGACTGCATCCCTGATAGGAACACCTGCATCCATCAAAGACAGCGTAGCAGCACACACTGAAGCCATACTTGAAGAACCATTTGACTCTAAAATTTCAGAAACAACCCTTATTGTGTAAGGGAATTTGTCCTTTGCAGGCATTACCGCCAGTAACGCGCGTTCTGCCAAAGCGCCATGGCCTATTTCGCGCCTCCCCGGGCCGCGCACCGGCCCTGTTTCTCCGACACTAAAAGGCGGAAAGGTATAATGAAGCATAAACGATTTATATTTCTGCCCCTCGAGCGCTTCGATCATCTGCTCATCGTCGCCTGTGCCAAGGGTTGTAACAGCCAAACTCTGTGTCTGGCCGCGGGTAAACAAGCTTGAACCATGGGTACGCGGAAGCACGGAAACTTCGCAGGTTATCGGACGGATATCCTTGAAACCGCGGCCATCCATACGCACGCCTTCATTAAGGATCTTACTCCTTATCTGCTCTTGCTCAAGATCATGCAAAGCAAGTTTAATATCTTCCGCTGGAAACCCTTCCTGAGTCAGTTTCTCTTCGAGTTCTTTAGCTAAAATACCAACTTCTTCCTCGCGCTCCTCTTTTTTATGTAATTTATAAACATTCTTAAGGCGCTCAGCCGAAAACTCAGCGACCTTCTGCACTAAGGCCGGGTCTAACGTCTTGAATTTGATTTCTGCCTTAGGCTTGCCGAACTGACGGGCGAACTCTTCCTGCAAAGCGATTATCTCCTGTATATTTTCAAAAGCGAATTTTACCGCGCTTAAATAATCTTCTTCAGAAATTTCTTTGGCACGCGACTCAAGCATGACTACGCCTTTTTTATTGGCGGCTACGACAACGTCAAGATCAGCGGAATCAATCTCTGCATAAGTAGGATTCAAAATTAACTCTCCGTTTACCCTAGCTACGCGGCATGCTCCCAGCGGGCCGTAAAAAGGTATATCGGATATGGATAAAGCCGTTGATGCTCCATTCAAAGCCAGAATATCGGGGTCATTCTCGCCGTCACTGGATAAAACCATGGCCATAACCTGCACTTCATTCAAAAATCCTTTTGGAAATAACGGCCTTATGGGCCTGTCTATTAAACGGGCAGTTAATATCTCACTCTCAGACGGCCTTCCTTCTCTTTTGAAGAAACCGCCCGGGATCCTTCCGGCCGCGTAAGTCTTTTCCTGATATTCCACGGTTAAAGGAAAGAAATCCCTTCCTTCCTTAATATTGCGGGACATACAGGCTGTAACAAGCACTACAGTTCCGCCGTAAGAGATCATGACAGAACCATTTGCCTGTTTGGCTATTCTGCCGGTTTCTAAGATCAAATCATTCCTGCCAAATTTAGCTCTTAAGTTATTTCCTTGCATAAAATAGTTTCCTTATGTTATTGAACCCCCAAAAACGAATTTTACTTTCTCAAATTAAGTTTACCCAGGATCTCTTCGTATTTCTTGACATCCTTGGATTTGAGATAGTTGAGGAGTCTGCGTCGCTTGCCTACCATTGTAAGCAGCCCGCGGCGAGAATGGTGATCTTTTTTATGTAACTTAAAGTGGTCACCTAAAACATTGATTCTCTCGGTTAAAATAGCTATCTGGACCTCGGCTGAGCCGGTATCCCTAGCGTGGACCTTAAAATCATCGATGATTTTCAGTTTCTTTTCTTTTACCAAAACCAATTCCTTCACCTCCTAGACCAAAAGGGCACACCGGCGCAATACCTATCTGCTCCGGGTGTTGCCGGTTGTTAAATTTTAATAATTATACGATACTTTACCCTATAAGTCAACAATATATTACCTTAACTCATCTTCCAACTTGCTTACCAGCGCGTTCATTTCCTTGATCAAAGAAGCTGACAGCAATTTACCCATTTCAGCTTCCTGTTTAAGCGCCTTTAAAGTACCTAAAAACCTGCGAACTGTGCTAACCCTCTTCTTTTCATGCGCCTCTTCGGGCTCAAGTTCCTGCCGCTGCCGGATGAGCGAGGTAAGGTCCTTTTTAACTTCCCGCGCGTCCTTACCGTTCTCAAATACCTCTTTTTTAAGCCCGGCGTAGTCATCGGCATCAAGGGTTTTCTTATTTTTCGCCTGGCGAAGCAAATCCACTGATTCATAACTCGGAATAACCGAAGCTTCCGCTCCCTGAATATACTCCTGTTTCAGATATTGCGGCTCTTCTTTTTCCAGAAAATAATAAGATTTGAGCAGTTTCATCGCTGTCTGCTTGCGGATACCGATCTCTTTTCCGGTATAAGCATCAAGAGTAGTATAACCCCAATCTTTATAAAGCTTGTCTTTCCAAACTGTATATAATGCCCGGCCCAACTCTACCCATGAAACCTTAAAATTCTTGGCATTCTCCAAAATATGATAGCGCAATGAACCAGCATCCATATCTTTCATTTTCTGCTCGATATTATCCAGAGTTTTAGTCATGGCTTATTTTCCCCTTTCAAAATTCTGAACATATTTAGCGATCAAGCTGCCTATTGAACCAAAATCATTATTCTTAAGCAATTCTTTCTTAAATACACTTGCGCCAAAAGTAACGGCTGTTGCTCCACTCGATAGATATTGAAACATATTTTCAGGGGTAACTCCCGCGCAAGCCAACAGTTCGATATTATTAAAAGGCCCTTTGATCTCTTTAAAGTATTCCGGGCCAAAACACTTTGCCGGAAAAACTTTTACCATGGTAGCCCCGGAATCCCAAGCTTCGTATATTTCCGACGGCGTAAGTGCTCCGGGAAAAACAGGAATTTTATTTTTCAGGCAATATTCCATAACATCATCAACCAAAACAGGAGAAACAATAAAAGTAGCGCCCGCAGACAACGCTAGTTTTAGGTCTTTAACGTTAAGAACTGTTCCCGCCCCAATAGTAAGCTTACCCTTAGCAGCGCCAACTGCTTTCCTGATCAATTCAGGCGCGCCATCCGTATTCATGGTGATCTCAATGGTTTTTAAGCCATTTGAACAAATAGCCTCAATCAGCGGCTCAACGCAAGACAGTTCTATCCCGCGCAAAATGCCAAGAATAGGTAATTTTTTAAATTCAGCTACGTTCATTTACTCCTCATCGCCTCCGACCAAACTCTCATAAAACTCGCGGTAATTTTCTTTATCTTTGCTCTCACGCAAAGCAATTGCCGCACGCGGGTGCTCATCGAACATACCGGTAATAGCGTAAGGAATCAGATATCCCCATTCAAGTTTATTGCGCAGAGGAACAAACTCCTTTGAGATCAAATCTAAGATCGGGCGGATATCGAATTTAGGATTTTTAAGGAACCCTAAAACCAGCTCTAACGGGCAATTTCCCGCTGCCCTGCCCAAGCCATAGACAGTCGCGTCCACATAATTAGCATTATGGATTATTGCTTCAATGGTATTGGAAAACCCGAGCTGCTGATTATTGTGAGCATGTATTCCTACTTCCTTGCTCTTAAGAATGCTCTTCGCCTTTTTAACCAGAAATTCGGTTGTCTCTTGATAAAGGGAGCCGAAACTGTCAACAACATAAATTACCTGCGCCTTACACTCTTCTTCTAATTGATGCAGGCATTCTGTAAGTTCATTATCCAGCGCCCGGGAGATGGCCATGATATTTATGGTGGTTTCATAACCTTTATCCGAGAAATGATTTGCCAGGAATATCGCTTTGTCGATATCCTTGACATATGAGGCGACCCGGATCATGGATACCGGGCTTTCCTTTCGCGGTTTGATATCTTCAATGTCAACCCGGTCCACATCCACCATCACGGATATTTTGGTATTGGACTTTATCCCCTCCGTAACTTTCTTAATGTCTTCATCATCGCAGAATTTCCAGGTGCCGTACTCTTTCGGGGAAAACAACCTCTTGGAATTCTTATAACCGATCTCCATATAATCGATTCCCGCTTCGGAAAGTGCTGAGTAAACCGAACGGACAAATTTAAAATCAAAATCATGGTTATTGATCAGCCCGCCGTCACGTATGGTGCAATCCAAAACTTTTATTTTCTCTCTAAACATAGTGCCTCCTGAATTACTATTTACCGGTTAGCAATTACGGCTTAAGAATTGATATTTATTGAAAAACGAAAGGTTTACCCTGTAGAAGGGCTTACTTAGAACTCTTCTTGGAGCTTTTTTTGCCCTTTTTACGCTTTGAGAGATTATGCATTATGCATAGCTCATTCACAAAGGGGGCAAGTTCTCCTTTTTCATAAGGAAAATCCTTGCACATCTTGGGCTTTAAATTGTAATCAATTATATGAATGGAACAAAGCCCGTCTGGAGTCAGGAATGTGCACGGGTTACAATCAATGCAGGTACCCACCCTATAACCGGAAGGAAAATCATCATCTTTTTCCAAATGATAGAATTGCCCTTTAAGGCCAAGCTCCACGATCTTTTTGGCTTCTTCAAGGTCAGCCCAAGAACCCGTTTGACAACAATGGCTCATCTGGATACACTTATCGCAATCAATTTTTTTCATATGGGGATTTATTTATAGTAATCAACTCCGCGCAGAAGAAACTGCTCATCTATGCGTTTAGGCGAGAAAAACTTTTGTACGAATATCTTGGCTTTATTGGTATCGAACTCCTTACAGCAATAAACGTCTATCGAGATAAAATTAGTCACGGTTAGAGTATGTATAACGATCGAGCTTTCCACAAGCGGCGCCCACCCGGAAAGCCCTGCTTTATCCGGAAAACGCTTGGCATCGGTAAAGAATATGCTTGGAGGAGACTGTTTCTCCATCCCAAGGTAATCTACGAACTCATCAAGGAACCTGTAGCAAAGCGCCAGATCATCGCAAACACCCGGCTTGCAATCATAGAGATCAAGCAACAATTCATAGCCGAATATCTGCGCGCTCTTCTTTATGGATGAGGGTTTCTTCAATAGCTCAGGTTCAATTTGGAGTATCCTGTTGGTTGCCATATTATAACTATTATACACAAACTACGTATTTGTCAAAATAAATTTTCAATTTTTAGTAAGGCCTAAACCGGGTCAAAATACGCCTATTTAAATATTTTCTTAAGCTGTTTCCCGATCGCTTTAAACTGGCCCATATTCTGCTGGACTTTCTCTATCAACGTTTGCGGGTTGGCATTCATCAGATTATTCATTGCTGCCTTAAGCATTACTTTCTTTAACTGCTTCGGGCTTAATGACGGATTATCCAACTTTGTATTGACCTCGAAATTAAGGTTCAAGACCCCTTCACTATCCGTAAAAAGATCCAAAGCGTTCTTCGCCGGATTAAATTCAGGTAATTCCCCCTCCTTCTGTTCAACTTGCGCGTAAACCAGCTCCGAAAGCTTAAGGTTCGAGTTTATATTCAAGTCATTATTTTGAGCTTTTAATATTGAATTAAAATTAAGTTTAGCGGATAAAAGTTTCTTCTTTGATAGAAAATCACCGTAATAAGGCTCAAAATATGTGACATTGAGGTCTTTGATATTTATATTCGCGTCCATATCCTTACGCATAAAATCAATAAAGCCCGCAGTAGTAAAACTGCCTATCGATTTATAATCCCCGTTCATAATTTCTGCCGAAACCTTAAAATTAGCACTTAGTGAAGTCAAAGGGAAAGTCACCTTTGAAATGCTGACAAAAATATTGTCTAATATTACTTTAAGGCCTTCCGGGGCAGCTTTTTTATCGGTAAAAATAAACCTGCCTTCCTTAATGATTAAACCGGTTATAAAAACCGGGGGCTGTTTCCCTCCCTGCTTAAACTCGGGGATATTTAATTTTCCATCCGTGCTTTGCTCCAAATTGATCCAAGGTTTAATTAACACGACTTTCCCCAAAACAAGTTTGCCCGGAAATAAACTAAAAATGTTCGGAGAAATTGAGACTTTATCTGTTTTAAAAATATCTCCTACCTCTAAATTATTCAAATTAACGGTAAAGGGAAAACTTAAACTCATGCCCCCAAGATGCGCCTTCATCTTTAAATTCTGCTCAATCTGGCTTTCTACTATCTTCTTGCCGTAAAGGGCGATAATTACGGTGGCAATGATAAAAATTAAAGCAAATACGCCCAAAACCCATATTAATACTTTCATTAATTTCTTCATGATCATCACCTCTTAATAAATTACCTTATTCTCCAACATTCCCCAATCCGATAAAAGTTTCCGGCATTCCTTAATCATAAATCCTTTAACGATCCTGATCTTGCTTTTCCCCAAGTTTTTAAGTTCGAAATTGCTGACCTTAAGTTCATTAAAACCTATTTTATCGGCATCCGATATGTTACTTCCATAAATAATGGTAGAAATACGCGCCCAATGGATGGCACTGAAGCACATGGGACAAGGCTCGGTAGTGGAATATATTACGCACCCGCTTAGATCGAAATTCTTTATTTTTTTAGAGGCCTTGCGGATGGCGTTAATTTCAGCATGACAGGTAGCATCATTCTTTAAGACGGTGTTGCGGGCAACAGCCAGAACCCTCTTACCCTTTATAATACAGGCACCAAAAGGCCCTCCGGACATTTTTTTTAAATTGATCTGGGCCTCCTTTATGGCAAGACGCATATATTTTTTATCTATCATTATATTTTCCTAATCCGCTTCTTTCTTATTCGTCCTGCGCAAAGCCTTGACCATGCGTTCGTATGCCACTTCAGCAGTCTCCCCTTCGGTAATATGGTCAAAACACACCGCAGCATAACCGGAGCGGTTCTTGATCTTGAATATCGTCACACTCAAATGCCCTATCTTCTTCTCCATATTTTAGGCCCTCCCTGTCTTGCCAAAAGCATCCGGGCATATCTGGTTGTAAGCGCAATAATTACAATTATTATATCCGGGAGTAGCTTGGAAATTTTTGGCGCGTATGCCGGAAGCAACTTCATTAACTTCCTCAATCACCTCTCCCAACTCTTCTTCATCCACTTTTCTGCTTGCGGTGATCCCCGACTCAAGGAAAATAAGTTCTACTTTAGCGGGAAGCAAACCGAATATGTTTTTATAGGCCAGAGAATAAAGGGTAAGCTGCTTATTTTCTTTGACCCGCTTATCCGCGTCTTTCTGGGTCTTGATCTCTGAGGTCTTAAAATCAATGATCACCACCCCCTCTTTATCTTCATCCACACGGTCAAACCTTCCGGCTATCTTTATATCGCCGATGTGAAAAGAGAATTCTTTTTCAATGAATTTGGGTTTTGATTTGCGTATTTCTTCATCGTTAAAAAAACGGATCAGCGCTTCCTGGCCTACGCGCAGGCGCTCCTGCTGGTGTTTTAGATCAAGAAAACCCTGAGGATCGAAACTTTCTTTAAATAAATTTAAAAGGTCGGCAAGAGCGATTTTCCTGCCGGCCATCTTATATTGGAAAAATTTACTTACGGCGTCATGCATTGCCCGTCCATAAATTACCGTATGGTGCTCCATGATCGGAACGCGCAAGATATTCACGTATTTATATTTTAAAGGACAGGTCAAATAATCGTCGATCTGATAATAACTTAACGAGATTGGCTTATCCTCAGCTGCGCCAACTTCATTCGATCTTACGGATTCTTTTTTCGGGGCAAAGCGCTCTATGGCTTCCATGGCACTTGCCTTTTTCTTTTCTTTTTCCTTATTCTCCGTACCCAATGCCTCAAAAACAAACTGGCTCACCTTCTTAAGCCGCTTTCCCCCGTAATCTTCGGCACTGGTAAGATACAATTCGTCTTTTGCCCGGGTCATCCCCACGTAAAACAGCCGCCTTTCTTCCTGAATATGGAAATCACCCGTAGGCAATACCTCCTTGATCAGGGAAGCAGGCAATTCGATTGATTGCGGCCGGCGCGGCCAGGGAAAACGGCCCTGAACAAGGCTTACCAAAAATACAACTTTAAACTCCAGCCCTTTTGCTTTATGAATTGTAAGCACGTTAACCGCATCACTATCGAGGTCAGCTTCTACCGTAGAAGGGTCATCCCCGGCTTCGATCAAAAGATTAAGGTAACTTACAAAACATAACACCCTGTCTTCTTTAGCCACCAGTTCAAAATCGCGCACATGGCTAAAAAACTTTGCCAGATTCTGGATCTTGGTCTCGTTTTCCAGATTTTGTTCTTTGGTCAACTTTTTAAGATAACCGGAATCGGTTAAAAACGAATAAAGCAATCTCCCGGTAGTTTCTTCCCGGGAGATCTTAAGGTATTTATCGATATCCGCGACAAGCCCTTCTATTTTATTCTTTGACTCATCGCTGACTTCGGATAGATCGGGAATGCTTCCTAATTCTTTTAATACGGCATACAAAGTTTTATTGCGCCGGCGGGCGTAATGATTGCAAATAACCAGGTCCGAAAGCTTGATCGGGTAGACCTCGGAGGTTGCCAGATAGAAAAGGCTTAATGAATCCGAGGGATTGGCGGTAACCCGAAGGAAATTTATGCAAAGCTTCACCTCTTCCCTTGAATATAAACCCTGGTTCCCGCTAAACTGCCAGGGGATATCCTGCATGTTCAACGCCTGCAGAAAACTATCCGCGTCGGAGTTGGAACGCACCAATATCGCGAAATCGCGGAATTTGTATTTCCCGCTTTCCACCTTATCTTTAATTAAACGGGCGACATTATCCGCTTCCGTAGAACGGGTATCAAAATGAAGGTGCTCCGGAGCCTTTCCCTCTTTCGATGCGCCGATCAAATGTTTATCTATGCCGGCTTTGACTTCGAAACGTTCGGGATTATTCTGCTGTATAAGCTGGTAAGCGGAATCAAGGATTGCCTGAGTTGAGCGGTAATTTTGTATCAGGCTTACTTTCTCGGCTTTGGGGAAATCTTTTATAAAACTTAACAGGTTTGAATAAGCCGCTCCGCGGAAACGGTAGATACACTGGTCATCATCTCCGGTCACGGTTATATTGTTATCTCCTGCGCTAAGCAGGCGCGCCAATTGATATTGCGCGTAATTGGTATCCTGAAATTCATCCACCAGTATATATTTGAATTGATCCCGGTATCTTTTTAAAACCATAGGATGTTCGCGCAAAAGCTGCAAGGCAAGATAAAACTGGTTCCCAAAATCAAACAAGCCTTCCTTAGCAAGCAGGTCCTGGTATTTAACGTAAGCTAAAGCCACCTCCATCTGCAGCTCTGCTTCCTCCTGCAAAGCCGCATCATCGGGGATACTCTTAGCCTGGATCAGAAAATCCTGAACGTATTTTAAATAATCCTTAGGTGAGATATCTTCATCTTTTGCGCGGCTAAAGAATGAGATAAGCGTTTCAATGAAACGGGTAGGATCTGATAACGGCCTAAAATAGGACAGATCAAACTCAAAAAGATGCTCGCGGAAAAATACCGCTGCTTCCGACTGGGTTAAAACCTTAAAATCAGGGTTTAATCCGCAGATCAGCGCGTTCTCGCGCAACAGCCTGTCACCGAAAGCATGAAAAGTAGATATCCATATATCCGTATAACCGTAAGGCAGGAGCATATCCACGCGCTCCTGCATCTCTTTTGCGGCTTTATCCGTAAAAGTAAGCGCCAATATTTCTTCGGTTTTAGCCAAGCCTTCTGAGATCAGCCAGGATATCCTGCGGGTGATAACCGAGGTCTTGCCTGTTCCGGCACCGGCAATTATCAACAACGGCCCCTCTTTATGGGTTACCGCCTTCATTTGTTCCTTATTAAGCCCTTCCAAAACTTTATTCATAAGCACTTGACCGAGCAGCTTTTTTATGTTACATTATCACCCATTACCAAAATACTAAACTTACAATTAAAACAGGAGTTAATAACATGATCAGAAAATGTATAATTTGCGATAAAGGCGAACTTTCCGGAAAAACCGTTTCCCGTAAAGGCCAATATAAGGCCAAAGGCGGTACCGGTTCCAAAATTACCCGTTGGACAATGCGCAGGTTCCTTCCAAACCTACAGAAGATGCGCATCATGATCAAAGGGCATCCCAAACAGGTCTACGTCTGCACTAAATGTATCAAAAAAGGCGATATTGTCAGAGCTAAATAAATAATTTATACCTTTATTTAAAGAAGACTTCACGCGCTTCCAGAATTATGCTTGACTCATCCCGCCAATCGTCTATTTTCGGGGAATAAACCAAATCAACGCTAACCGCGCTCTTTAAGCTTTCATTAAAGCTGCTCATACCAAAACCGATCACCTGCAAAGTCACCGTTCCGTCAGTTACCCAGAATTTCAAGGTTTCACGGCTTAATGTCTGGGGCTGGCCCTTTAATTTAAGGCCTTTCGTATAAAATAACGGCTCGGGATTTCCCATGCCAAATGGCTCTAAACTTTCTAATTCTCTAACCATGGTTTCATTTATTTCAGCCAAAGACAACTCCATATCAATATCAAGGCTAGGAAGCAGGTCTTCAATTGCCAGTTTTTCATTCGCCAAAAGGTTAATATTGCGGCGAAACTCATTGATACTATCACGGGTGATCACCAGCCCTGCGGCATGAGCATGCCCTCCGAAGGAATTCAACAGGTCTTTGCATTCAAGGAGCGCGTTAAATAAATGAAAATTCTTGATCGAACGTGCCGACCCCTTGCAAAATCCATCACTCAACGAGATAACAATTGCCGGCCGGTAAAATCTGTCCGCTATCTTCGAGGCTACGATACCCAATACTCCATGGTGCCAGTCTTCCTTGGCTATGACTATAACTTTATGTTCTTTAAAATTTATCTCTTTGTTGATCAAATCCTCTGCTTCCTGCAATATTTTTCCTTCTATCTTCTGGCGCTGGCGGTTATGCGTTTCTACGATCTTTGCCAACTCAACCGCATCTTCAACGCTCTTACTCATTAAAAGCGATAAGGAAACTTCCGCGGTATCCATCCGGCCGCAGGCATTGATCCGGGGGGCCAAAATAAAACTTATGAAAGTAGAAGTAAATTTTTTATCTCTTATTCCGGCGTTATCCATTAAAACCTGTAACCCCGCCTTTTTTGTTTTAGGCAGATAGCTTAAGCCTTCCTTGGCTATGACCCGGTTTTCTCCGGTAAGAGGCACACTGTCGGCGATCGTACCTAAAGTAACCAGATCCAACTCTTCATTCAATGTTGAATCAGTCAATGCTTGCGCCAGCTTGTAAGCCACTCCCACCCCGGCGAGTTCGCGGAACTTATATCCGGAATTTTTTACCTTTGGATTGATGATACAAGAAGCCGAAGGCATAATCGATGTAGACGGCTCGTGATGGTCGGTAATTATCACCTCTATATTATTGCGCCTAAGTTCCTCTATCTCTTTATGGTTGCTTATGCCGCAATCAACCGTGATCAGCAATTTCACGTTCTTCTTCTTCGCGTAATCAGCGATATCCTTGGTCAAGCCATAACCTTCAGTGATCCGGTGAGGCAGGTAATGAAAAGCATCTATCCCTAATTTTAAAAGCGCGTTCTTAAGGACGGCCAAAGCGGTAATCCCGTCGGCGTCATAATCCCCGAACACCATTACTTTCTCTTTTTCCCGCGCCGCTTTCCTGATCAACCCTACTGCTTTATGCATGTCGGAGAATGAATAAGGGTCAAGCAGATGCTCCAACTTTACATTGAGGAAATTTTCTGCTTCTTTAACATTAGTTATACCGCGGTTAGCCAGGACCTGGGCAAGCACTTTGGAAATACCGAGCTCTTTATGGAAGGTATTCTGGATATGGATATGAGGATTGGAAACTTTTAAGATCTTATGGCTACGCATTACATCTTTTCTGGCTTGGATACCCCTAAGAGATCAAGGCCTGCGGCTAAAACTGTTTTTACTGCTTCAATCAAAGAAACGCGCGCGAGGGTTAATGACTCATTCTCCCCTAATACGCGGTGAAGATCATAAAATTTATGGAAACTCTCAGCCAGTTCCTGTAAATAAACCGTAAGCATATACGGGTCCAGCGTGATCAGGCAAACATTTAAAACTGAAGAAAACTGCAATACCTTTTTTATGAGTGCCAACTCCTCTTTTTCTTTCAACATTGAGAAAGGAGCATCTTTATTTACTTTTACCGGGCTTGAACGCACAATACTGCAGATCCGGGCATGGGCGTATTGCACATAGAAAACGGGGTTTTCCGCGTTCTGTTTTTTTGCCACCTCAAGGTCAAAATCAAGATGGCTTGAAGTACGGCGCATTATAAAGAAAAATCTCGAAGCGTCTTTTCCCACTTCATCCAACACTTCCCGCAAAGTGATATACTGGCCGCGGCGGGTAGACATTTGTACCGGTACACCGTTCCTGAAGATCGTAGCCAACTGCACGATAATTATCGATAGGCTCTTCGGGTCATGCCCGAATGCCTCAACCGAGGCCTTGAGGCGGCTGATATAACCGTGATGGTCCGGGCCCCAAAGGTTGATCAACCATTCAAAACCCCGTTTATATTTCTCTTGATGATACGCTATATCCGGAGCAAGATATGTGTAGGACTTATCAGACTTAACCACAACCCTGTCTTTATCATCCCCGAAAGCAGTAGATTTAAACCACAAAGCACCTTCCTGCTCATAAAGATATCCCTTTTTCTTTAAATCTTCAAAATACTTCTCTATCTTTCCGGAGTTTCCTAATTCTTTCTGGCTGTACCAAACGTCAAAGGCGACCCCGAAATCATCCAGTTCTTTTCTGATGATATCCAAAATGTATCCGGCGGCAAAATCGCCCAACTCTTCCTTTTTGACCGCTTTCTCTTTTGCGGCTTTGGCAATATCATAAATATATTCGCCCTGATAATAATTTTCCGGGAAATCCACCATCTCGCCGCTTAACTCTTTCATCCTTAATTCAACGGAAGAACCGAGTATATTTATCTGGTTACCTTCATCATTAAGATAATACTCTCTGTTGACTTTGAAATTCAGGAAATCCATGATATTCGCCAAAACATCCCCGACCGCGGCTTGCCGTGCGTGTGCAACCGAAAGAGAACCGGTGGGGTTGGCGCTGACAAATTCTATCAAAACCTTCTTCCCGCTTCCCAGATCCTGCCTTAAGGATCCCACCCCATGGGCGACTATTCCCTTTAACTGTTCATAGAAATATGCGTCGGTTAAATAAAAATTAATGAAACCGGCTCCTTCAACTTTAATTTCTTGAAGGCAATCCTTTAAAACACTTTTCTTAAGATTATTATTAAGCGCAACGATAATTTCTTTTGCTAATTCATGAGGGGCCCTTTTGATGAGCTTGCTTAATTTCAGGGCGATATTGGTGGTAAAATCACCGAAACGCCAGTCTGTGGGAAAATCAAGGTATATCTCCTCCTTATAAATCTTATCGAAAGACAAGTCTTTTAACGCGTCTTTGATAAGTCCTAAGAGGAGGCTTTCAATATTCTTCTTCATTTTACTTTAAGCGATTTCGCAGTATGACGCCGGGGCGATCTTGGCGTAATTGGGGGCCTGTTAAACTTTTGTGATCCTGACCTTCTTGGCGTCAGACCAGAGGCGTTCCAAAGAATAAAACTCTCTCATCGGTTTATAAAATATATGTACGATCACGGACATATAATCCAAAACCACCCACCCCGATTCATCGTTAGATGGGATGCCTGAGAGAGATTTTATTCTATCTTTAGCCAAATCCTCCTGCACTGCCTGTGCTATGGCATTTACCTGCCTTAAAGAGGTCCCGCTTGCGATCACAAAGTAATCGCAATAACCTGCCACCTTACGCATATCAAGCAAGGTGACTTTTTGCGCTTTTCTGGATTTGGCAATAGCTGCAATACGTAGAGCTAATTTTTTTGTTTCTATTTTAAAGACTCCTTATTTTTTTCCTAAGATCTTATACATGCCGGTGCCGCAAGTCGTGCATTTGCCCTTCATGGCTAAACGCTTGTTCTTCATGGTAACCTTCTGCTCGTCCTTCATCTCTTTCTTGGATTTACATTTCACGCAATATCCTGTTTCTGCCATTTCTTCCTCCTTGGTTGTTAGCAAATAGTTTGCTAATTTTTATAATAGTATCATACCTTAAAATACCTGTCAAATCAATCCTTACTTATGATGCTTATGATGGCTGTGCTTCTCTTCAATTTCTCCAACAATTTCCTCGACTAAGTCTTCAAGGGTGACAAGGCCTATCGCCTTCTTAAATTCATCGACAACTATGGCGATCTGAACATGGTCCACTTGGAACCTCTTTAAAAGCTCATTTACCGGCATGCGTGCCGGAACGTAATAAGCTTCATGGATCAAATCCTGAAGAAGGAATAATCCCTTGTCGCGCAGGATATAGAGCAGGTCGCGCGCATGAATTATGCCTACGATATGGTCCTTTGAGCCTTTATAAACCGGCAGGCGGGCGTGCCCCTCCTCCACAAAAACATTTAACAGCTGCTCCGGAGTAATATCAATACTGACCGATACCATCTTTGCCAGCGGCATCATCACTTCTCCGGCTTTAATATTGCCGAATTCGAATATGCGATGCAGCATCTTGCCTTTTTCCTCGCTTAAGAAACCTTCCTCCCGACCCATCTCTATCATAAGGCGCAACTCTTCTTCCGTGATAAGCGGGGATTTTTTTGCCGGCTTAATGCCTAATATTTTAATGATCAAATTGCTCGCCCAGCTAAAGATCGCGATTATCGGGGCGAATACTTTGATAAAAGCATCCATAAAAGGCGCTATGATCAAAGCAACCCTCTCAGTATGCTTTATAGCGATGACCTTCGGCGTTATTTCACAAATAACGACTATGAAGGAAGCGCTGATCAAAGTAGCGATAATAATGCCCCATTCATACCCGAAAGATATTATACAAGAAGCGGTTATAATGGCGGAGATAGCGATATTGACAAAATTATTCCCGACTAATATCGCGGTAATGAATTTATCCATTTTTGAGATCAGGCGCTGGATAATTTTGGCGCGTTTCATGCCGCGGGAGACCATATGACGCAGGCGTATCCTGCTTAATGCGATAATGGAAGTTTCGGAGGCCGAGAAGAAAAAAGAAACAACAGTTAAAACCAATAATAAAATTATTGTAGCTGGCCAGGAAAATACCGGATGCATATCGTCAACTCACTTTCAAAAGCTTATAAACCTCTTCTTCTATATCCTTTAACGGGCTGATAAGAGCCAGGCTCATTTTTTTGTCGTCGATGATCATCCTTGCTGCGGTACGCAGGTCCTCTTTTTTTACCTTATTCATCTCTTTTATTAGTTCATTAAGCGTATATTCTTTATCGAGGGTGGCACTTGTTTCGCCTAACCAAAGCATGTAATCCATGGTGTCCTCAAGTGCCAACACCATCTGCCCGCGGTAAAACTCCTTGGCGCGCAGGAATTCATCTTCTGTAACCAGCTTTTCCTTAACCTGCCTTAACTCTTTCATAATCAAAGTTACCGCATCTATGACCTTGCTGTTATCGATACCGGCATGCACCATAAATGCCCCTGTATCACTGAAACGTTTTATTGCCGTACCGATCTCATAGGCTAAACCTTTTTTCTCGCGCACTTCATTAAAAAGCCTGCTGGACATATTGCCGCCTAAAACAATATGCAAAATTGCCAAAGCGTGGCGTAAATGATCGTCACGCTTAAAAGCATGAAAACCCAATGCCATATGCGTCTGCTCAGTATCCTTATTGAACAATTTTAATTGCGGTTTATCCTGCGCTTGAGTTACTTTCTCAAAAGTATTCAGTGGTTTAACGCCAAGGGGAGAAAACAAACGTTTAACGCGTTTATTAAATCTATCCTGGTCAAGCAATCCTACCGCGGTTACTAAAATATTGGATGCAGTGTAATGCGCGTTCTTATAATTAACCAGGTCTTGCCTATTAATACTGTTGACGGACTCTGCGGACCCGATTACCGGACGCCCCAACTGCTGGTTAGGCCACATAAGCTCATCAAGCAGCTCATAGACATAGCTCTGCGGCTGGTCCCTGTACATTTTTATCTCTTCTAAAATAACCGTCTTCTCTTTTTCAACTTCTCCGGAAGGAATAACCGGGTTGATCACCATGTCCGCTAAAACATCCAAAGCCAGATTCAGATGACGGGCAGGAGTTTTTACGATATAGCAGGTCAGTTCTTCGGAAGTAAAACCGTTAAGCGAGCCGCCTACCCCCTCAATTGACTCTTTGAGTTTACGGCAGGAGTAATTCTTGGTCCCTTTAAATACAAGATGTTCCAGAAAATGGGATATACCCTGATCCTTATCAAACTCATACCTCCCGCCTGTTTTTAACCAGATACCTAACGCCACTGACTGCATGTTAGGCATTCGGTGGGTTACGATCTTTAATCCGTTATTAAGTTTTATCTTCTTATACATTTTTTAATTTACGCGTAAAATCAACCGCACGCTTGACCAGATCAGGTTTGCCGATATTTTCTTTTATGCACTTTACAATTGCACTCCCTACAATGGCCCCATCGGCAATTTTGTTGATTTGAGAGACTTGATCCCTGCTTGAGACACCGAACCCAACGCAAACCGGCTTTCTGCTGATCTTCTTTATCGTTTTTACATTAGCCGCCAGATCTTTGGGCAGGCCGCTGCGCGCACCGGTAACCCCGGTCAATGAAACATAATAAATAAAACCTCTGGCAGTTTTAGAGATATATTTCATTCTTGTCTTTGAAGTAGTAGGAGCGATAAATGAAATAACATCCAGCCCGTGTTTATTGCATATTTTAATGAATTTAAACCCCTCATCAGGCGGCAAGTCAGGTATGATCACTCCATCAACGCCAAAACTTACGGCGGCCTTGGCAAATTTTTCCTCACCAAAGCTAAAAACCGGATTGTAATAAGTCATCAGGCAGATAGGAAGTTGAGTGGACTTACGAACCCTTCTGACCAAATTTAAAATATCAATTAAACGGGTCCCTTTTTTTAATGATTTCTGGGATGCTTCCTGAATAACCGGCCCGTCTGCCATGGGATCGGAGAAAGGCACGCCCAACTCTACTATATCAACTCCGATCTTAGAAAAACCCAAAACTAATTTTTCCGTAGTAGATAGATCAGGATATCCGGCAGTAATAAAAGCAATGAATGCTTTATTTTTATCAACACTTAATTTTTTGAACTTGGCTTCAATGCGGTTCACCCCGCCCTTCCTTTCCTATTTATAACCCAGCCCTTAGGAAGGGCGGGGTTCATAGTTTTAATTTTTCGGCTACTGTATGCGTATCTTTATCGCCTCTGCCTGAAAGACACAGTATTATAACCGAATTTTTATTAATTTTGTTTTTTAATTTTCTTAAATAGGCGATCGCGTGTGATGGTTCAAGTGCCGGGATTATACCTTCGGTTTCTGCCAACAACTTAAAACCTTCCAGCGCTTCTTTATCGGTTATCGCCACATATTCGGCGCGCTTGATCTTTTTATAATAAGCATGCTCGGGGCCGACTCCGGGATAATCTAATCCCGCGGCAATGGAATGGGCATTTTGCACTTGCCCGAACTTATCCTGTAATAAACTTGATTTTGAACCGTGCAAAACTCCTGTCCTTCCCGCGACAAGGCTGGCAGAATGCTTTCCTGAATTCAAACCTAAGCCCGCAGCTTCCACCCCGATGAATTTTACCGATTTATCGTTAAAAAACGGATAAAACAGCCCGATAGCATTGCTCCCTCCGCCCACACAGGCAAGGAGGTAATCCGGAAGTTTTTTATTTTTCTTAATTATCTGTTTTCTTGCTTCCCTTCCTATTATTGACTGAAAATCACGTACCATCCCCGGATACGGATGCGGCCCGGCAACAGTACCTATAATGTAATGCGTATCGCGCACATTGGTTACCCAGTCGCGGAGTGCCTCCGTCATCGCATCTTTCAAAGTTTTGGTACCGCTCTCAACCGGTATTACTCTAGCACCAAGCAATTTCATCCGGAATACATTGAGTTTCTGTCTTTCGATATCCTCAGAACCCATGTAAACATCACAAGATAATCCAAACATCGCAGCTACTGTAGCAGTAGCCACTCCATGCTGGCCTGCGCCGGTTTCCGCGATCACCCGTTTCTTATTCATACGCACAGCAAGAAGTATCTGGCCCAAGGTATTATTTATTTTATGAGCTCCGGTATGCAAAAGGTCCTCGCGCTTAAGATAAATTTTACTTATCCCTAAGTACTTGCTTAAATTCTTCGCCAAATATAACGGGGTCGGCCTTCCGGCGTACTCCTTTAAATAATAATCCAATTCGGCAATAAACTTAGGATCGTGTTTCGCTTTGGCGTACTCCTTCTCCAACTCATCCAAAGCATAAATAAGCGTTTCCGGAACGAACCTGCCGCCAAAACCGTTAAAATGCCCTGTTTTATCTGGTAACATAATTACCCTCTTTTCGCTGCTTTAATAAACTCTCTGACCTTTTTCGCGTCTTTCTTCCCGGGCAGTTTCTCCACCGAACTTGAAACATCAACCCAGCGGGGTTTTACCGCTTTAACTGCCTGTTTAACATTCTTAATATTAATTCCGCCCGATAAAAATACCGGGGTTTTGGTTTTCTTTATCCCGCAGAGGAGCTTCCAGTTAAAACTTTTTCCTGTGCCCCCTGCTTTTGATTTAAGATATGTATCGAATAAATAACCTTCGACTTTATACCGGGAAATATTATTCTCATTAATACTATTCTGAACCCTAAAAACCTTAATGATCTTCAGGCCCTTTAATTTTTTACAGAAATCTATACTCTCGCTGCCGTGAAGCTGGATAAAATCTAAACTGCAAAGCTTAGCGGTTGTTTTTATTTTTTCCACTTTCTCGTTAACAAAAACTCCGATCTTTGCGATCTTGCCGGGTAGCTTCCTGATTATCCATGAAGCATGCTCGGGAGAAATATAACGCGGGCTTTTTTTGTAAAAAACAAACCCCAAAGCATCGCATCCCGCGCCCACTGCTGCTTTCGCATCGGCAAGATTAGTTATCCCGCAGATCTTGACTTTTACCATCCCATTATTTCATTAACAGCACCGCGGATATCCGCAGCCTGCATAAAAGCAGTGCCGACAAGAATGGCGTTTACTCCTAATATTTTCAAGAACAGAACATCCTGAGAACTTTTTATCCCGCTTTCCACCACTACTACTTTATCTTTAGGGATCAAGGTATAAATTTTTTCTATGGTTTTCGGATCCACCTCAAGAGTATGCAGGGACCGGTTATTGACCCCGATCAAAGGAATATCTTTTAATTTCAGGACTTTCTTCAGCTCCTTCTCCGTATGTACTTCCACCAAACAAGCAAGCCCTAAGCTATAAGCCAATGAAGATAACGCAGATATTTCCTCCTGTGTCAATATATCAGCGATCAAAAGTATAGCATCAGCACCGAAGTAACGGGATTCGTAAACCTGATACGGTTCCAAGATAAAATCTTTTCTTAATACCGGTACATCTGTTACTGCCTTAACATCATTTATAAAATTTAAAGAACCTTGGAAGTAATCCTCTTCGGTCAAAACAGATATCGCCTGTACCTCTGCTTCTTGATATGCCTTGGCTATCTCTATATGGTTAAAATCTTCCTTGATTAATCCCAAAGAAGGTGAAGCTTTCTTTATTTCGGCGATGAGGCAGATCTGGCGCGGCTTTTTTATCGCCTCGATAAACGGCCTTGTCGGTGAAAGCCCCGAAAGCTTTGCTTTTAATTCCTCCTCAGGCAAAAGTTGCTTTGCCAAAATTAATCTTTCTTTCTTTTTTGCGATAATCTCCTTCAAGATGTCCGTCTTTGCCATAAAAACTCCTTATCAAGATGTTGATGAGTGGGTCAATTCCTTAACGTAAATTCCTTTAGTATTTCTAATTTTTTTAATGCCATCCCTGAATCAATAGCTTCTTCTGCCAAAGCTATCCCCTCTTTGATGCTATTAATTTTATCTGCCGCGTATATTGCGGCAGCTGAATTCAATACTACGATATCCCGGGCAGCAC
>Ga0265316_10000229_pt1 | contig 64820 bp, 46 predicted proteins | sample 4522metaG_FD_202092 | JGI IMG/M metagenome (GOLD analysis project Ga0265316, IMG submission 202092) | Rhizosphere microbial communities from Carex aquatilis grown in University of Washington, Seatle, WA, United States - 4-5-22 metaG | ecosystem: Host-associated > Plants > Roots > Rhizosphere >... | reverse complement strand
ACACCAAGATCAAGATTATCACCTGCCACCTGGGCAACGGCTCCAGCATCACTGCGGTCAAGAATGGCCAGTCCTTCGACACGTCGATGGGACTGACACCCCTCGAAGGCCTGCTGATGGGCACGCGTACCGGCGACATGGATCCCGCCGTTGTCCTGTACATCATGGACAAGGACAAGCTCTCGCCGCAGGAGATGAACACCCTGCTCAACAGCAAGAGCGGCGTCAAAGGCGTATCAGGTATCAGCAACGACATGCGCCAGATCATCGCCAAGGCCAAGGAAGGCGACGCACGCGCCCAGCTCGCGCTCGACATCTTTGACTACCGTCTGCTCAAGTACATTGGGTCGTACGTGGCGGCCATGGCTGGCTGCGACGCCATCGTGTTTACCGGCGGCATTGGCGAAAACGATGTCCCCATGCGTGCGCGGGTTCTGGCCCCGCTGCGCTTCATGGGCGTCGAGATCGATCCGGATCGCAACAGCTCGGCCGCCAAAGAAAAGGTCATCACGCGCGACGACTCGCGGATCAGCGCCTGGGTGGTTCCCACCAACGAAGAGCTGATGATCGCCCAGAAGACCAAAGCCATCGTCGAGCAGGGACGCAGCGGCGCTCGGTAAGCGCCCACTCACAGATAGCGCGAGTTGCCGACCGTTGTGGCGGCCTCGATTCGCCCAGCCAGCCAGCCCTTGGCGGCGTCCACCGCCTGTTCAAGCGGCTGGCCCCTGGCCAGACCGACCGCGATGGCCGTGGCGAGCGCACATCCGGTCCCACGCGGGCTTGTGCCGGGCAGCCGGATCCCTTGGTAGAGCCGCTCGCCTACCAGCGAATGAAGCACGTCGGTCGGTGGGCCGTGAAGGTGGCCCCCCTTGACCAGAACGGCCGCAGCGCCCCGGTCAACCAGTTCACGCGCGACATGCCGCGCATGGTCGACGGTGTCCACTGCCATGCCCGCCAGCCAGGCCGCCTCGGCCAGGTTTGGCGTGAGAATCGTCGCCCGGCGCATGAGAGGGAGCAGATCGGCAGGTGTACCCTCGAAAAGAGAGCCCCCGCCCGAGGCGCCCAAGACAGGGTCGAAGACAACTGGTCCCTGCCAGGCGTCCAGGGCCGCCACTATGGCGGCGACAATGTCCGCCCTTGCCACCATTCCGACCTTGACCGCAGTCGCGCGGATCGGACATCCCGCCAGCGCATGTTCGATGCCTGCTCGCACCATTTCCGGGGAACGCGGCTCGACCCCTCTCACTCCGCCTTCATCCTGGCGGGTCCAAGCCGTGCCTACAAGTATGCCCTTGGCTCCCAATGCCTCCGCTGTAATGAAGTCTCGCACCAGTCCTGCGCCGCCGCTTGGGTCAAGTCCGCCAACAGCCACCACATACGGGGCTTCGGGACCCCCAGTCGCACACCCCCGGTCAAAGGATCGAGACCCTTGCATTTTTTTCGAAGATCCCTTCTAGTCTTCCGACGTTAGAAAAGAGGTAGATTTTGGGCGCCGAGGTGGGCAAAAGGGCGGACTCAACACATTCTGGGGTACAATTGTATTAACCAACGTGGGGGTAGTTCTTCCTCAGCCGATTTCATTCGGCAAGTACACGCTATTTGAGCGCATCGGGCGCGGTGGTATGGCCGATGTGTTCAAGGCGCGCGTCCAGGGGCCGCAAGGCTTCGAGCGAATCTTTGTGGTCAAGCGCATCCTGCCCCACCTGTCGGATGATCCTGTCTTCACCAAGATGTTCATCGACGAGGCGAAGCTGGCGGCACGCCTCACCCACCCCAACATCGTCCAGGTGTTCGAGCTGGGCAACGTGGACAACGAGTACTTCATGTCGATGGAGTATGTGCGCGGCCGCGACCTGGCCGAGACCATGCGCACGCTGTGGGCACGGGTTGGTCCGCCACGTCCAGAGTTGGTCGCCTATGTGGGCCGCGAGATGTGTCGGGCCTTGGCGTACGCCCACGACTTCACCGCCGACGACGGAACCAGGCTGGGGATGATCCACCGGGACATATCCCCATCCAACGTCATGCTGTCGAGCGATGGGGCGGTGAAGATCCTCGACTTCGGCATCGCCAAGGCACTTGGTGGGGACAAGGACGAAAGCACCAAGACCGGAACGCTCAAGGGCAAGTTCGCCTACATGGCGCCCGAGCAGACCATGAGCAACGAGATCGATCGTCGCATCGACATCTTTGCCACCGGCATCGTGCTGCACGAGATCCTGACCGGCCGCCGCCTGTTCAAGGGCGAGAACGACCTTCAGACCATCGAGCGGGTCCGTCAGTGCGACGTGCCGCCGCCCTCGCTGCACAACCCGCTGTGCCCGCCGGAGATGGACGACATCGTCCTGAAGGCATTGGCCAAGAATCCCCTCGATCGCTATCAGTCCGCCCCTGAAATGGCCGATGCGCTGGACGACATTGTTCATGCGGCCCGCTTCCAGCCGACCCAGTTGGCCCAACTCATGGGCAGCCTGTTCCCCACCGACGGCGGCATGGACCATCGCCTTTCAACCAGCCAGCGCCAACCCGTCACCGATTCGGTGAGCCCGTCGCGTTCAATCACCACCGGACCGCGCCGGACTGCCGCGGGATCGCACTCGGGTCCAGCTCGCATCATGTCGGCCACGGTGCCGCCTGTGCCGACAGCACCGACCGGATCGCTGCCTCGCAGGGACGGCCTGACCCCAGTGCTGCCTCCGCCGATCCCGAACATCGACCTGCGGCGCAAGCCGCTGCTGGCGCGCAAGACAACGTGGGCGACGGTCGGCGTGGCCGTGCTGGTCGGCACCGCGTTCTGGGCGGGATCGCGTCGGTCGAAACCGCAGACGCTGGCGCCCGTGGCCCTCTCCACCATGTCCCCGTCCGCGCCCAAGCCCGAAACACTGGACCTGGCGGTCCAGTCCAATCCATCGGGAGCGGAAGTTTTCGTCGCGGGTCAACCCGAAGCCCTGGGCAAGACTCCTTTCCGCAAGAAGTTCGAGTATCAAGAAGACAAGTCGACCTTCCTGGTGTTCCGGCTGGCAGGCTATCGTGAGCTGACACACGAGGTGCGGCCTGACTGGTCAGGTCTGGTGGTTCTGGATCCCGTTCCCACGCAACCCGTCCCAGAGGTCCAGCCCGTTCCCATCGGCAAGACAGGAAAAGTCGCCTCCTCGCCCAAGCCCGCCCATCGCAAGAACCGCCCATCAGATAAGAACGTCGATCCATTCGACGGGGGCGGCAAGGACAACCTCGGCCGCAATTCGGGCCGGGCTCAAAACCCATTCTGACGCTCCCCTTTCCCGAACGCGCCTACCCCTGTCATGTTTTCCGGCCGCCGGATCGCCGTCGTGGTGCCCGCCTTCAACGAGGCAGAAAAGATCGCGCGCACGCTGCGCTCGATTCCAGGATTCGTGGACCACGTGATCGTGGTCGACGACGCCAGCATGGACGCTACGGCGCGCCTCGCCCGGCGTAGCCAACGGCGCGGCCTGGAGGTTCTTGGCCACGCGCAAAATCGCGGCGTGGGGGCGGCCATCGCGACCGGCTACGCGCGAGCCTGTGCGCTCGACGCCGACGTGACGGCCGTGATGGCCGGGGATTCGCAAATGGATCCTGCTGATCTGGCCTCGCTGGTGACCGCGGTGGTTTCTGGCCGCGCTGACTACGCCAAGGGCAATCGATTTGCCTGGCCGGGTGTTTACCGGGTGATGCCCTCACACCGCCTGGCAGGCAACTTCGTGCTGTCGCATCTGACTCGGCTGGCGTCGGGGTATTCCCACCTCTTCGACTCGCAATGTGGCTACACGGCGGCCAACCGGCGGGCCCTCGACGCGATTCTTGCGGGCCCGGTTTTTGCCCGCTATGGCTATCCCAACGATCTGCTGGTCCGACTGGCGGCTGCGGGTGCGCGCGCGGTCGACGTGCCGGTGCGGCCGGTCTATGGACCCGATTGGCGCTCCGGCATCCGAATCTCCCGCGTGCTGGGACCGCTTGGCCTGTTGCTTGTGCGTGCCTGCTGCGCGCGTCTTGGTCGCGGTCTGGCGCGCCGGTTGTGGCGATCCCAGGCCTTGGCTGAGCTGCCGCCAACGTGATCGGCGTCCTGTGCACTTCCTACCCGCGCGGTCCTGATGACCATGCGGGATCGTTCGTACGCACGCGCGTGCGGGCACTCGCGGCCACCGGCCAGGCGGTGGAGGTGATAGCGGCCGGCCCGGGGTGCGAAAGCAACGAGGACAACATCCGCGTGTTTCGCATTCCCGCGAGCGGCGCGGCGGAGATCTTCTACGCCGGCGGTGCGCCCGAGGCTTTGGAGAGCGGCTCGCCTGAAAGACGTATGCGGGCGTGGCTGGAAGCCGGGCATTTCACCGCGCGCATGATCGCGCTGGCCGCGGAACGCGCCGCTAGGTGGAATGCAGTGGAAAGCCACTGGCTTGTGCCCTCGGCGTTGGTGGCCGGCGTGGCGGTGCCGCATCTTCGCCATCGCGCCCACGCCCATGGCGGCGACGTACATCTGCTTGCGCGTGTTGCGGGCGGCGCCAGCCTGGCCCGCTTTCTCGCTCGCAGGAGCGCCGATCTGGTCTTCGCCAGCGCCGATCTGCGCGAGCGTTTCGCGCGCCTTTGTGGCGAAGATCCAGAGAGACTCGGAGCGCACTTGTCCGTGCAGCCAGCCCCCTACGATTCGTCGCTGTTTCGGCCGCAGCCGCCGGGTGCGCGCCAGAACCTGCGCGTGCACTTCGGGCTGACGAGGTTCACGGTGCTCGCAGCGGGCCGGCTTGTTCCCATCAAGGGATTTGACGTGCTGGTGTGTGCGGTTGGGCATCTGCCCGCAGAGATACGGCCGACTTTGGTCATCGCCGGCACGGGTCCGCAGGGACCCAGGCTGCGCAGACTGGCGGCCACCTGCGCGGTCGATCTTCGCCTTGTCGGTTTTGTCAGTCCGGCAACCCTGGCTGACTGGATGACCTCCGCCGATCTTTTCGTCCACCCGTGCCGATCGTTGCCGAACGGCCGCGGCGAAGGTGCGCCCGTCGTGGTGCGCGAGGCGCTGGCCACGGGAATGCCTGTGATCGCGTCGGCCGAAGGCGGCCTGCCTGAGTTGGCCAGCCACGCGCGCCTCACCCTGGTCGCACCCGAGAATCCAGCGGCGCTGGCCGGGCAGATATATACATGCGCTGCCAGTAGGTCGTGCGGCGGCTAAGGCCCGATCGACCATGTCGTAGAATTGCGGTGTCGCGTCTTCGAGAGCAGGACCGTCACATAGGTACACCGATTTTGCCTGGCCGCCGCCTCTAACGCTTCAACCGATGACTCAATCGCAGCAGTTGAAGCCAGGGCCTGAGGCCTGCCGCTCCGCCCGATTTCGCTTCTGCCCCTGTTCCCAATGCGCCCAGGCGCGGAGGTAAGAAGATGGAAACCACTCTGAAGTCAGCTCCGCTGTGGATTGTGCCGGAAGGCCCCGAAACCACGCCCAGCGCCCCGTTGCGGGGATCCGACATGGCGGTCAAGGGTCCGCTCCCCGATGCCGCAGCCAGGGAATATCGGATTCCCAACCTGGCGCGGGCCTGCCAGGTTCTGCGCCTGCTTGCAGCATCAAACACCCCCCTCTCCTCTTCATCGGTTGCACGCCAGCTCAAGATGCCGCGCACAACAGTGTTGCGAATCCTGCATACGCTGGCCGCCGAAAGGCTGCTGCAGCGCCGCGGATTCGATTTCCTTGCAAGCCCTGAGCTGCGGACAGGGTTGCGCTCGATCGCGGATGCCGATTTGTGTGCCACGGCCGGATCGGTGCTCGACGAACTCTCGCAGCTCACGGGAGAGACGGCCTGTCTCGCCCTGCCCGCGGGAGACAGGGTCGCTGTGGTCGCATCCTGTGGCAGCCCCTATACCTCGCGTGCGGGGTGCAGGCAGGATGCGCCGATGGATCTGCATTGCTCTGCGTTCGGCAAGGTGTTTCTGGCGTTTGGGCCGCAGGCCAGTCTGGACGCGATGCCGGCATCCTTGCCAGCACGGACCCCGAGGACCCTCACCACTTCAGAAGCGCTGTCGACCGAGTGCAGTCGGATCGTCCGGCAGGGCTACGCCATCGACAACGAGGAGTGTGAAGCAGGCGTGCGTGGGCTGGCTGCACCAGTTTGGGCCGGCCGTGGCGTGCTGGCGGCCGCGATAGGTCTGTCGGCATCAGCGAGCGCTTTCACCGAACAGAGGGCGTCTGACGTGGCGGCGCTGGTGGTCCAGGCAGCGAAGAAACTTAGCGAGACGCTGGCGCAGCGGACGAATCGGTAGCTCCGGCGGGCGCAAGAACCGCGTGCCCGGCGCAGCGATCACTTGCGGGCGCAAACTGCAGCGAGTTTGTGTGGCGGTGTGACCTGGCGGCAAACCCTGCTAGAGTTTGTCGAGCCAATGTCCATCTTTCTCGCAATCCTGGGGCTCGCATTGCTCATCATTCTGCACGAGGCCGGCCACTTCACGGCCGCGCGCCTCTGCGGAATGCGGGTCGAGAGATTCTCGATTGGCTTTGGCAAGCCCATCGCATCATTCAAGCGGGGCGACACGATCTACCAAATCGCGCCCATCCCGCTTGGGGGATTCGTGCAGATCACCGGGCTGAACCCGCAAGAGGAATTCGACCCCAAGGATCCCTTTGTGTATCCCAACCGGCCGCGCTGGATGCGGTTGTTGGTCCTGCTGGCCGGGCCGGCTGCCAACTACCTAACCGCGTTCTTGGTCGCGTTGGTGGTCACGATCGGATTCGGCCAGCCCACGGGAACCACGACGATTGATGAAGTGCTCCCGGGTAGCGCCGCCCAGACAGCGGGCCTTCGCGCGGGCGACGCCCTAGCAGAGATAAACGGCAAGTCCGTGTCTGAGTCCACAGCGGTCACCAAGATCGTTCGAGGATCCGAGGGCGCGCCGGTGACGGTGAAGGTGATACGCGGGGGAGCTCCTGTGACGGCCGTGGTGACACCGCGCAAGGATCCGGCCAGCAGCGTCTACATGATCGGGGTAAAATTCGGTGTGGTGCGCGCGCGCGGGCCGGTGCTCGGGGCGGTCAAGGAATCGGCGCTGCTTCCAGTGGCGGTCGCCACCGGCATCCTGACCAACCTGTGGGATCTCGTCTCCGGCCGCGTGAAAGGCGGGCTGACAGGGCCGGTGGGGATCGCGCGCGAGATGGCCAGCGCCGCCAAGCAAGGCGCCAGCCGCTTCCTTGAAATCGTCCTGCTCATCTCGGTTGCTTTGGCCGTGTTCAACCTGCTGCCCATTCCAGGGCTCGACGGCGGCAGGGCGGTCTTCCTGGGGCTTGGCGCAATCCGTAGACGCGACGTCAACCCGCTCATGGAGGCCAAAATCCACATGGTCGGCATCATGCTGCTCATGGGCCTTCTGATCATCGTCACCTTCGGTGATCTCAAACCCCTGGTTCTCAAGCTGTTCGGCTGATGCCTCACCGTTCGACGCGCATGCACCGCGGACTCGTCGGCGATCGCGCGCTGGTGGGTTCGAGTTATCTGGCGAAGACAGATTTGCGGCAGGAGTACGAAACCGAGATTGCGCCGCGAACCGAGTTGGCGCTCCGTCGCATTTTGGCACAGGTCACCCTGGCGCGGCCCCGGCGCGTGCTTGACCTGGGAGCGGGCACGGGCGCGGTCGGACGGGTGATTCGCAGTTGTTTCGGCGAAGACGTCGAATTGGTGGCGGTGGACAAGGTGGCCGGACCTGGGATTGTGGTTGGCGATGTTCTGCACGGGGTGCGTCCTGCGGGGGTCAGCGGCCGATTCGATCTCATCGTCGCCGCGCATCTGCTGAATGAGTTCGGCGACGGACTGGACCTCGACGGACGGGCTCGCCTGGTGGCGGGCTGGTGCCGCGACCTTTTGGAACCGGACGGAAGCTGCATCGTGATCGAGCCGGCCCTGCGCAACATTTCGCGGGCGCTTCTGGGCGTGCGCGATCGCTTGCTGGCCGAAGGGCTTCACGTGGTCGCGCCGTGCATGTACCAGGCGGCCTGCCCTGCGCTGGCCCACAAGCGCGACTGGTGCCACGACAGCGCCGATGTGCTGGTTCCCGGCCGCTCGCGGGTCGACTTCACCTACCTGGTTCTGCGGAAATCGGCAGGGCCAAGCGTCGACTCCGGCCGCTATCTCGTGGTCAGCGATCCCATCAAAGACAAGGGGCGCCTGCGCTTCTTCCTTTGCGGCGTCGCGGGCCGCTTTGCACTCATGCGCCTGGATCGCGATCACTCCGCCACGAACCAGGCCCTGGACCAAATGCGCCGGTGCGACGTTGTCACGCTGCCAAACGCGGTTCTGCGCGACGACGGCATCCGCGTGGTCGCCGACACCGTCGTCAAGATTGGCTGAAGGCTAGCGGCGCAAATGCCGGTGCTCGGCGTCGCCGTTGCGACGCCAGCGTCCCCGGCGGGGACTGCGTGGTCTGCCTACTCCCGGGGCGGGAAGATACCCTGGAGACAGATGATGAAATTGATCCCGAGGGCTGGCTGGATCGTGCTCACGGTCGGGCCTCCGGAACCTGCAGTTCCGGTCATGCCCAGGCCGCCGTCACCCGTGGTTCCGCCCAACATCTTGCTGCCGTCACTCGTCGCAGCGTAGGAGTTCGCCGTCGTGGTCGAGGGCACGGCGTTGTTTGGGTTCGTGGTGCCCGACCGACCCGCCGAAGCGGGCGCCGCGAAGGCGTGTGAATGATTCGGCAAGGAATGCGAGTGCGCCGGCAACTGAGCGCCCTCGCTGCCAGCGTGCTGGCCCAGTTGATACGCACTCAAACCGGGGGCCTGTCCCTGTTGGATTGGAACGCGGCCGCGCAAGTCCGGAAGTGCAAAAGTCGTCCGTCCGTCGCCGCCGAAGGTCGTACCGAGGATCGCGAACACGGCCTGGTACTGCACTATCTGCAGCATTCTACCGTCGCAGAAGGCCCAGCCTTGCGGCGCAAAATTTCCAGCGAACATCATGATCGACCCAATATAGCTATCCATGCAATCGGCTCCTTGTGGTTGGTTTGGAGGGTACGGCGCCGGTGTTTTCAGGGACGCGGCGAGATCACTGACAGGTCAGTGCTACTGCAAACGTTTCGCCACTGAAAGATCCCGCCGTGGTGAGAGTGATATCCACGAGCGTGCCGGCAGGAAGATTCTCGGTAACCGAAGACGTGCAGTTGTTCGTATTCGCAAGCATCAAGCACGTGACTGTTGTATTGCTGAATGAAGTCGGGTTTGACGTTGAGGCCTTGCGAATCCTGAACGTCACAAGGAACGTCGGAGCGGGGCTGGACACAACGCGAATCCCCACATTGCATCCCGCAGAGAGAAGAGCAGGCTGCGTCTTCAAGCCAGAGATGTCGTCGGGGGGAATAGCCAAAGGATTGAGAGGATAGGTGTTGTTGATAGGACTCATGTACAGTGTTCCCGTGTCACCACTGAAGGGAGTGTGAATCGAAGCAAAGAGGGTGGCGCCGGCTGGTCCGGTGGCTCCGGTCGCGCCTGTCGAACCAGTTGCGCCCGTTGCTCCCGTGTTCCCCGTCGAACCGGTCGGCCCCGTTAGCCCCGCAGATCCGGTCGCTCCGGTCGCGCCCGTGCCCCCTGTCGCACCGGTTAGGCCGGTCAGGCCTATCGGGCCCGTTGGCCCCACTGGTCCGATCGCGCCGGTCAAGCCCGTCGGCCCTGTCGAACCTGCCGCGCCCGTTGGCCCCACAGATCCGATCGCGCCGGTTGAGCCCGTGGCCCCGACTCCACCTGTCGCGCCCGTTGGTCCGGTAGGTCCGGTCGAACCCACAGCGCCCGCAGGGCCGGCTGGTCCTGCCGAACCCACAGCGCCCGCAGGGCCGGCTGGTCCTGCCGAACCCACAGCGCCCGCAGGACCGGCTGGTCCTGTCGGACCCAAAGCGCCCGCAGGGCCGGCCGCTCCCCCAGGACCCGCTGGTCCTGCCGGGCCGGCCGCGCCCGCCGGTCCGGCAGACCCGGTCGCACCTGGGACGCCGTTGCAGACGTAGGAATCGCCAGATGCGGAGGTGAGCTTGACGCCACCGTTCGCGCAGTTGGACCCGGCCGACTCAGATGCGCCAACCACCGACTGGCCCGCCGGTCCGGTCGCGCCATTGGCGCCGTTGGCTCCTGCCGGGCCGGCCGCGCCCGCAGGGCCGGCTGGTCCTGCCGGGCCCATCGCGCCCCCAGGGCCGGCTGGTCCTGCAGGGCCGGCCGCGCCCGCAGGGCCAGCAGATCCCGGCGTGCCTGGGATGCCGTTGCAGACGTAGGTAACGCCAGACGCGGAGGTGTACTTGGAGCCACCGTTCGCGCAGTTGGACCCAGCCGGCTCAGACTCGCCAACCACCGACTGGCCCGCGGCTCCCGTCGCGCCAGTCCCACCCGATGGTCCTGTGGCGCCGGTTGCGCCGGCGGGGCCGGTCGATCCGGTCGCACCGTTGGCACCGGTGGGTCCGGTCGCGCCCGATGGTCCTACAGGTCCGGCCGAGCCTCCGGGGCCGGTAGACCCGCCCGGGCCTGCTGGCCCAGCAGCGCCGGTCGCGCCCGTGGTTCCCGTTGCGCCCGGAACGCCGTTGCAGACGTACGAAACGCCAGATGCGGAAGTGAGCTTGACACCGCCGTTGGCACAGTTGGCCCCGGCCGCCTCGGACTGGCCGACCACAGCCTGGCCTGCCGGGCCTGTCGGACCTGCTGTGCCCGCTGGTCCCGCCGGACCCGCTGGTCCGGCGATGCCCGAACTGGAGCCCACCCACTGTCCTTGATTGTTGATAACCGGAACGCCATTGATCGTCACGCTGTTGGGCGTGATGTCGCCCGACACGTTGCCGGCCAGAAGCGAGTAAGGAACGCTGGTCATCGCCTGGCGTGGGGTCATTTCGGGATCGCCGTCAACAGCGATGCCGAGATAGCGAACGCTGCCGTCGAAGACCGTGGCAGGAATCGGCGTGACTGCGCCGAGCTGCGCCGCAAAGTAACCCTCGCTGACGACCACAGTGCTTTGGGTTTCGGTCCACAGCGCATTGCCGCCAGTCGCCGCGTCGTAGACGGTGAAGACGAACGACAGCGTCGCATTCAGCGGCGCCCCCTTGGGATCGAGCAGCCATCCCTGCTCGGTCAGTCCCGGCACGGCGGCGCGGGCTGAACCAGCCAAGGCCATGGCCGCCACTGCGATGCCTACGCCTGCCAAAATTCGAGATCTGTTCGTGTGTCGGTTCGACATTCAATTCCCCTATCTGTCACTGACTGGCACTAACGAGGTCGCTGTGAAGCCGGAACCTCGGCGATACGCTGACTGTTACGGAAGCCACGCCTGGTCTGAACGCACCGACCAGCTGATAGCGTCGGCTGTTCATGATCGTCGCACGCGAGATAGCCGGGGCGATCGAACGGCGCCCGGTCCCGCCGGTGTCGCCAGTCCCGCCAGCGTCGCTTGACCCGCCCGTCCCGCCAGCGTCGCTCGACCCGTCGGTGCCACCAGCGTCGCTCGATCCGTCAGTGGCTGACGATCCGTCGAGGCCGCCCGGTCCGCCGGTGCCGCCGGCATCGTCAGAGCTGCTCGATCCGTCTGGGACTGCCGAATCGTTGTCCCCGTTGATTTGCGCGTCTTGGTCCACCGGAATCGGCAAATCGGCGTCGTACACCCGTTTGCCGCCGGAATCGGGATTGGTCGCGTGAAAACCGTCTCCGCACGCCATCCCCGCGGCGACCAAGAAGCCTAGACACAAGGCCCGCAGAACCCCGGACACTCTGAATGGTCGAATCCTCGTCAGAGGCACTATGACCGGCGGCGCCACCGCCAACGGAACTACCGCCCAGCCAGTTCGAGTGCCGTGCCTTCCGCATGCCATCGCCGCCAAAGTGTCTAACAACTTTAGAATTTGTCAATTACCAAGCGCTCACCAAATCTGATCTGTGCGTGTTTTTGCGCCCTGCTCGGGCTACAATGCGCCAGACCATGGCCGAGGTGGACCCCTCCCTGTCCGACACAACACCGCACGTACCCAGCGGGGGATCGGCTGCGGAGGGAACCGGGCGCTTTGATGCCCTGGTCGGAACCGTCCTGGCGGAACGATACGAGATCATTCGCCGGATCGGCGAAGGCGGCATGGGGGCGGTGTACGAGGCACGCCACGCGATCATCGGCAAACGCGTGGCGGTCAAGGTCCTGCTCGAAAAGTTCCTTGAGAATCGGGAGCTGGTGGCTCGCCTGCTGCAAGAGGCCCGGCTGGCCAGCTCTATCGGTCACGAAAACATCGTGGACGTCACCGACTATGGCACCACGATCGATGGCCGCGCCTTCGTGGTCATGGAGTTCCTGGATGGCGAGTCGCTGGCGCAGTTGGTGATTCGGGATGCGCCCCTGCCCGTGGAACGGAGCCTGGGAATCCTGCGCCAGGTTTGCAGCGCCCTGTCGGCCGCCCACGCCAAGGGCATCGTCCACCGGGACGTGAAACCCGAGAACATCTATATCGTGCAGCGGGGTGAAGTTGACTTCGTCAAGGTGGTGGACTTCGGCGTGTCGAAGGCGGTTCACACGCGCGAGGAAGGGCCGGACTGGCAGCGACTGACCCGCACGGGCACCGTGCTGGGAACGCCGCTTTACATGTCGCCGGAACAGGCCCGCGGCGTCGAGGATGTGGACCACCGGGCCGACATCTGGAGCGCCGGCTTGATGCTGTACGAGTGCCTGACCGGCGAGGTTCCTTTCCGCGCCAACAATTACCTGGGCGTGATTTCGCAGGTGCTCACCCAAGAGACTGTGTCGCCGTCGCAGCTTCGGCCCGAGTTGAGCATCCCGGCCGCGGTGGACCGCGTGGTCATGCGCGCGCTTGAGAAGGACCGCGACCGGCGCTACCAGCAGATGGCGGAATTCGAACACGACATCGAACGACTTCTGGCGGGGGATTCCACCGTGGCTTTGCGGGACGTGCCGGAGACGGGCCAGGCGCCGACCGGGAATCGTCTGCGCTGGCCATTGGCGGCGCTCGGCGTGTTGGTCCTCGGTGCTGCCATCGCGGTGGCCCTGGTTGGCAGCGGTGGGCCGGCGCAGCCAAGCGTTTCGGCGAAGCCCGCTTTGGTGAAGCCGACGGTCCCCGTGGTTCCACGGGCCGCGCCGACCGCCCCATCGGCCCCGCCCCAGGTCGCTCCGACGATCGTGCCGACGGAACGGGCGCGACGCGGGGTCAAGCCCCATGCTTCTCGCGTGTCAGCGCCCATAGCACCTGCCGACCGAGTCGTGCCGGGCAAGAAGTCCAAGGCCGACGACAAAGTGGCGCCTTCGCCCTACCAGAGTGACGAGTGAATCAATTCGCGGCCCCCGTCTGCGCCGTCTTCGCGATCCCGGCCACGCTGAGATCTCGCCCGCTCTTGGGCGCGGCCTTGTTGGTGTTCCTGGTCGCGGGCTCGCCCGCGCAGGCCGAGGACGCTGATCGCGCCACCCAGGCCCGCCAGCACTACGAGGCCGGCGTCAGTCTCTTCGAGGCTGGCAACAAAGAACAGGCCCTGGTTGAATTCCAGCTTGCGCACGAACTTGTGCCCAAGAAAGAAAACCTGTTCATGGTCGCGCAGTGCCAGTACCACCTGGGATTCCTCAAAGAGGCGCGCGCCAGCTACCAGGAGTTCCTGGCACAAACATCGAGCGGGGAGCTGACTGATATCGCCCGCCTGCGCATCGATGCCATCAACCGCCGGCCCAGCGTCGTCATCATCAACACCGTTCCTGACCGGGTCCAGGTTCGCATCGAGGGCGCAGGCCAGGTCTTCAACGGCGAGGCGCCCAACGAGTTCCGCGTGCCGCGCGGCCGCTACCGCGTGACGGTGGCCAAACCCAACTTCGTCGGCCAGGACCGCGACATCACGATTGATGTGGCCGAGACCAAGCCTCTGTTCTTCAAGCTCGACCCCATTCCGTCACGCCTGGAGATTCGCACCATTCCCGCCAACGCCACGCTCTTCGTGCGCGGCAACCGCACGCAGAACCCCTATGCGCAAAACGTGGAACCAGGGAGCTACGAAATCTACGCCGAGGCCAACTACTACGAATCCCGCCACGATACAGTGTCGCTGGCTCCTGGGCAGAAGCTCAAGCTGGATTTCCCCCTGGCCTACGTACAGCGATCGGGACGGCCCGAGTTGATTGGCTTCTGGACGGGCATCACGGCATTGGGCGGCGGCCTGGGGGTGCTCACGCGGCTTGACCCCAAACAGCCCGCCAACCTGACCCTGGTGGCCGCGGGCGCCCTGGCGGGTGGCATCGGCGCGGCTGTGCTCGCGACCGCCCTGGTTCCACGCTACATCAAAGACAACCGGGCGTTGTTCCGCATCGGCGGCAGTTGGATCGGCGACGTGGAAGGGCTCTCGTTGGGCCTCGCGCTGACCCAAAGCCTGTCGGGCGCCTGGCTCGGGGGTGTGGCGGGACTCGGCGTGGGATCGCTGGCGGGCTGGTGGCTGGACGACCACGCACCCAACTACGGTCGCGTGGCGATGATTCAAAGTGGAGCGTTCTTGGGTGCGATTGCCGGCGTGCTGGCCATTCCGGCGGTGGGCTACAGCTTCCAATACTCCACCACGACCGCAACAGGCACAACGACGAGCACCACGTCGTCCATCCATACGGATCGGGTGGGTTGGGGCCTGCTGGCCGGCATGAACGCGGGGTTGGTTGCAGGGTTGGCGCTGGCCTACTTGCCCGACCAGAAAGTCTACGGGCCAAGCTGGCAGCGGGTGATGCTGATGGATCTGGCTGCCCTGGCCGGCGGCTTCACCGGCACACTGGCGCAGATCTGTTTTTCCGGACGAACCAGCGCGGGGTTCTGCAGCAACGTCGAGTTGGGACGTGAGATGGCCCGCTACGCTCTGGCCGGAAGTGCCGTCGGCCTGGCGACCGGTTTCTTCCTGACCTGGAACTACGACCACCGCAATGACAATCTCGCACAGTCGCAGCCCACCCGGGGTATGCCGCTGCCGGGCGCTCTGCCGGTGCAGACCAACGACGGCCACTGGGCCCTGATTCCCGGTCTTTCAGCACAAGGCCGGTTCTAACGAGGGCCCACGGTGACCGACCACTGCAATTCCATCACAGGGCTGTCATTGCCCGCATGGTGGTCGCAATGACGGCGCGGCCATTGCCGGCGCACGGCCAGATTGTCTCGCCGCCGAATTGTACGGTCGCGGCCGCTTTGCGCGCGGGCCTGCCCGGCCAGAGCTGGAACAATCTGCGCGCCCTGTGTACCTCCGGCAAGATCAGCGTGGACGGCGAGCGCGAGATCGATCCAGCCCGCCGGCTGGCCGGCGGCGAAACCGTGACCTGGAAACTGACCGCCCCTGACCCGCGCCGCACAGCCACCCGACCGGGGTTCCGCATCGTGTTCGAGGATGGCCACCTCATCGTCATCGAAAAACCGGAAGGCATTTCCAGCGTGCCCTACGAACCGCGGGAGAGAGGCACGGCCCTCGACCTGATTCGCGAGGCCTGGCGGCGACAAGCGAAACATGCAGTAGCGACGCCGCTCTACACGGTTCACCGCATAGACAAAGACACATCGGGCTTGCTCTGTTTTGCCAAGACCAAGCTGGCCGAGCGAGGGCTTCACCAGGTCTTCAAGAACCACCAGGCCGATCGGGAATACATCGCTGTGGCGCATGGGCAGGTGCGGTCCTCGCGCATCGAATCGAACCTGGTCGCCGACCGCGGCGACGGGATACGCGGCAGCACACGACACGCCCACGAGGGACAACACGCGGTCACCCACGTCGAGGTCATCGAAAGTTTTCCGGCCGCCACGCTGTGCCGGGTGCGGCTTGAGACGGGGCGCACGCACCAGATCCGAATCCACCTGGCCGAAAAGGGACATCCCCTCGTGGGAGAAACCGTGTACCTGCGTGACCACACCCGCGCCGGCCGCGCGCTTTTGCCCAGCCAGCGTCTGCTGCTTCACGCGGCCACTTTGGGGTTCATCCACCCGGTCACTGGCGAGCACCTGCATTTCGCCAGCGAGCTGCCCCCAGCTTTCGCGGCTGAGCTGCAAAACCTGCGGCGGAAGTGAGCCGTCGTCATGACTCCGGTCAACCACGGTCCTTCAAAACGCAGGCTCGTGGGGCGCATCGCGCGCTGGCTGGGATTGCTTGCCCTGGCAGCCGTTGTCGGGGCCATGGCGAACGGTTGGCGGGCCTTTGGCAAGCGGCCGCAGGGCGCCCGCCGCGCTCGCATGGAGGCGTCGCCACAGTGGCGAGACGGTCGCTTCCGCAATCCCGAGCCGATGGAAAACGACATCGTGGGCGCGATTCTCGCTGTCATGCATCGCAGTCCGTTCACCTCGCCCCAAGCGCCGCTGCCGACCGCACCCGTCGATGCGAAGAGGTTTCAGACCAAGCCGGCCACCGGATTGCGGGTGACTTGGCTCGGACACTCGACCTTCCTGCTCGAAATAGAGGACCACGTTGTTCTCATCGACCCGTTGTGGAGCCCGCGCATCAGCCCCATCAGTTGGGGCGGACCCAAGCGTTGGTACGGGCCGCTGATTGCGCTTGGCGATCTGCCGTTGCCTGACGCGGTGGTCATCTCGCATGACCACTACGACCACCTCGACTACGAAACCATCCGCGCGATGAAGGACTGGAACACGACCTTCGTTGTCCCCCTCGGCGTGGGCTCGCACCTCGAATACTGGGGCGTGCCGGCGGAACGCATCGTCGAACTCGACTGGTGGCAACGGGCTAAGGTGCGCGGCCTGGAGATCGTCGCAACCCCAGCCCGGCATATTTCGGGACGGACCTTTGGCGTGGGCGACGCAGGCACACTGTGGAGTGGGTTCGCGATGCTTGGGCAAAAACTTCGCGCCTACTACTCGGGCGACACGGGCTTGTTTCCGGGGATCAAAGACATCGGCGCAAAACTCGGACCCTTCGACGTGACGCTGATCGAGGCGGGGGCCTATGGGCGCTGGTGGTCAGACTGGCACCTTGGCCCCGAGCAAGCGGTGCTGGCCCACCAACTCGTGCGCGGCAAGGTGCTCGTGCCTGCGCACTGGGGCCTGGTGACCCTCGCCTACCACACGTGGACCGAGCCCATCGACCGCGTGCTGGCGGCAGCCGCCAAGGCGAACGTCACGGTGGCGGCGCCCAGGCCCGGTCAAAGCATTGAACCGCTGGCCCTGCCGCCGCTTGAACACTGGTGGCCCGATCTGCCAGGCCAGAGCGCCGAGCAGGATCCCATCATTTCCAGTCACACAGCGTCGCTCCGGAACCCGTAGCCCGAGAGATCTCGCCGCCGCCAGAACCAGCCGCACTTTGCCACACCGCCCCCAAGAACACCTTTTCGGGCTGTGGGAATGACCCATTCGGCCGGGCTGACCCGCCTAATACAGTAGGATCACACGCGCGAAGGAGACTTGGCGTCTCGCCGAACCATTCCCAGCGCGCAAAAAAGGAGTCTCTGATGGAAATCCAAGAGCGCCCAACGAAGATGGTTCGGCGATCGTCCCTGCTGCCTTGGTGCGTTTTCGGTGTGGCTTTGTTCGCCACCACGAGCGCGCTTGCCACGGAATACTACGTCGCTCCCACGGGCAGCGATTCAAATACTGGGACCAAAGACAGCCCCTTCGCCACCTTGCAGAAGGCGGCCGACACGGTGGCGGCTGGAGACACCGTGTGGATCCGCGGCGGGACGTACAAGACCACGACGCCCAAAACGAGTGGCGCTGGCATCCAGCTCTCGAAGAGCGGAACATCCGATACCAACCGAATCAAGTACTGGGCCTATCCAGGCGAGACCCCGAAATTCGACTTCACCAACCTGCAGATAGCCAACGGCGCCTATACCTTTGGCATCGTGATCAGCGGCAGCTGGGTGCATCTCAAAGGGATCGAGGAATGCTGCGTCCCGATGAACACCAAAGCCAACAACGGGATTGCGAATAACGGCAGCAACAACATCCTCGAGTTGTTGAACGCGCATAACAACCAGGGCAGCGGGATTCAGGTCGGGAGCGGGTCGGGGAACCTGGCCCTGAATTGCGATTCGCACGACAACTACGATCCGGGTTCACAAAACGGAAGCGGCGCCGGAGAGGATGCCGACGGCTTCGGTGTCCACGGCGGGAGCGGGACCGTCGGCACCACAATCAGGGGCTGCCGGTCTTGGTGGAACTCTGACGATGGTTACGATTTTCTCAGCGACGAATCTCCGGTCCTCATCGAGAACTCCTGGGCCTTCGGGGCTGGGTACTTTAATTATGGCAATGGCAAGGCAGGAAACGGCAACGGCTTCAAGATCGGAAGCAGCAAGACCGGCATCAGGCACACCGTCAGAAACTGCGTTGCATGGGGAAATAAGGCGAACGGATTTTACGCCAACCACTCCTCGGGCGGGAACACTTGGTACAACAATACGTCGTTTCAGAATGGAACCCAGTACAACATGCTGGCGAGTACTTGGAGTGAACCCAACGGCGGCGGCACCAGAACGGACGGCGTTACCCTGTCGGGGGACAAGGCACACATACTGAGGAACAACATCGGCTTTCCCAACGACAACCAGTACGTTAACGGGTACGGGGTTGACACCAAATTCAACACATGGGATCTGAATATCGTCCCGGCAGCCAAGGATTTTCTCAGCGTGGCCGATCCGAGCCTGACGGCCAAGGATGCGACAGTGGAGACCATCGCAGGCGCGCTGGGACCGCGCCAGGCAGACGGCAGTTTGCCCAATGTCGACTTTCTGAAGCTGGCTGCTGGCAGCGCCATGATCGACAAAGGCACGGACGTCCAACTTCCTTTTGTCGGCGCGGCCCCGGATTTGGGCGCCTATGAATTCGGAGCGACTGGGGCGGGTGGATCGACCGGAGCCGGGGGTACAGTGGGAACAGGCGGCACGCCAGAAAGCGGCGGCACGGTTGGAAAGGGCGGCGTTTCGGGGACAGGCGGCAGGGTGGGTGCTGGCGGCTCAACAGCGGTCGCGGTGGGCGGAGCCTCGGGAACTGGTGGCGCCACACCGAGCGGCGGAACGCCGGGCAGTGGCGGAGCGATCCCGGCGGCGACCGGCGGCACACCTAGCACCGGCGGCACGAGCGGCGAGACAGTGACGGGAGGCATGCCTGGCACAGGCGGCGCCAATGCAATGGGCGGGGACATGGGCGTTGGCGGATCGGTGGGGAGCGGTGGCGCGTCCAGCCCGGGCGAAACCGGGGGCGCGGTTGACCAAGGCGGGACGTCAGGCAACAGCACAGCGCCGGGCACGGCAAGCGACAGCGGCTGCTCTTGCCGCCTCGCTGGCACCCAGACCGCAGGCCACCCAGGGTTCGCCTTGTTCGCGCTTCTGATGCTCGCGCGTCGTCTGGGCAAACGGCGATAGGTTCAATCCCCAAAACTTGTCCCAACGGCGCGGGCCGCGATTACCAGCGGATCGTCGAGTCCGACCTTGCGCTGTTTGCCGGCCACCGACTCGATAGGAACCGCGCCCAGTTTGCCGCCGCTGAGCACGACGAGTTGCCCTTCGGCCCCGTGCATGAGCAGGTCCAAAGCGTGGTGGCCGAACAGGGTGGCGAGCACGCGATCGCCGGGCGTAGGCGAGCCGCCACGCTGGATGTGGCCGAGGATGGTGGCACGCGCCTCCAGCTTGGTCGCGCCCTCGATGTCGGCCACCAGCTTGTTGGCAATGCCGCCCAGGCGAATGGGATCCGGGCTGGTCTCGACCCGACGCTGGATCACCACATCGCCGCCCTTGGGCTTGCAGCCCTCTGAGACGCAAATGATGGAAAAACGTTTTCCCGCACGGCTGCGCTTGCAAAGGACCTCGCACACCTTGTCGAGATCGTAGGGAATCTCCGGCATCAGGATGACGTCTGAACCGGAGGCCACGCCGGCGTGCAAAGCCAACCAGCCGGCATTGCGGCCCATCACTTCGACCACCATCACCCGGTGGTGGCTCATGGCCGTGGTGTGAATCTTGTCAAAGCATTCGCCCGCGGTGTGTACGGCGGTCTCGAAGCCGAAGGTGCGTTCACAGCCTTCAAGATCGTTGTCGATGGTCTTGGGCACGCCGATGCAGTTGATGCTGTGCCTGATCAGGTTGGCCGCGCCGGTCATGGTGCCGTCGCCCCCGATGCACACCACGGCGTCGATCTCGTTGGCGCGCAGGTGGTCGTACACCCGATCCGTCACATCCGCCCATTCGATCTTCCCGGCACGACTGAGGGCGAAATGCTCGGGATTGGCCTGGTTGCTCGTACCCAGAATTGTCCCGCCCTGGGTGAGGATGTTGGAGACATCGTTCCAGCCCAAAAGCCGCATGCGATTCTGGATGAGCCCCAGAAACCCGTCCTCGATGCCGTAGACCTCGAGACCGTAGATGTTCATGGCGGTCTTGGTCACGGCCCGAATGACGGCGTTCAACCCAGGGCAGTCGCCGCCGCCCGTGAGGATCCCGATGCGCTTGATGGTAGGCATGCGCGCCATTGTACGTCCCCTGCTTGGAATGCCAAGAAGGGGGCACGGCGTGACCGCCTGCGCGACAGGGGAACCACGGCTTCGGTTGACCCCGCGATCGAAAAGTGAACGACCGGCCAGGCAGGTGCGCTAGGGTAGACTACTTTCCACTTTGGGCCGATCCCCTTTCGGGCTACCCGGGCGATGAGCAGGAAAATGTTGATGCACAAATTGTTGCCAGTCGGATTGGTGCTGGTCGCGGTCGCGACATCGGGGTGTGTCTATCCGAAGCTGAAGATAGGCGCGGGCGCCACTGACGCGGATACTGGCGCGGGGGCTGGTGGTGGTAGTCAGGCCGGTGGCGGCAGCGCGGCCGGCGCGACCGGCAGCAGCACCCATGGTGGCGGTGCGGCCGGTTCCAGTGACGGTGGTGACGCGACCGGCACCAGCAGCGCCGGCAAGGGCGGCACTGGCGATCGCGGTGATGCCGGGGTTCTGGAAGCCCCTGTTTTTCAGCCGGATGCTCCGGCAGGCGGAACGGGCGGCGGTGGCATCAGCACGGGCGGCACGAGCAGCGCCGGAGGCACCGGCGGATCGAGCAGCGGCACAGGATTCAAGTGCCCTGCGCCAGCGGATCCCAGCAACGGCTCGGTTTCGGCGCCGACAACCACTCCTGGATCCAAGGCGGTCTACTCCTGCAACCTCGGCTACAACCACGCGGCAGACATGACCCGAACTTGCCAAGCCGATGGCACGTGGGACGCCGCCGCGCCCACCTGTACCATCGTCGACTGCGGCGCGATCACCGATCCAGCGAATGGGTCGGTGTCTGTGTTGAAGACAACCTATGGCTCGACAGCCAGCTACTCCTGCCAGCAAGGGTTCGGCCTGACGGGAACGTCTTCGCGCACTTGCCAGGCCGACGCCACCTGGAGCGGAACTGCACCCACTTGCAGCCTGGCGGATTGCCCGACGGCGCCCAGTCCTTCAAACGGTTCGGTCACCACGACCGGCACGAAGTTTGGTTCGACGGCGACGTACGCGTGTAGCACTGGATACACGCTCTCAAGTGCGGCCACGCGCAGTTGCCAGGCCGACCGGACCTGGAGCGGAAACACGCCCACCTGCACCGTGGTTGACTGCGGGAATGCTCCGGATGTCGGAACCTCCGGCTCGGTCGTCGTGACCGGCACGACGTACAGTTCGACAGCGACCTACACCTGCAAGACTGGGTATTCCCTCACGGGCACGAAGATGCGCACCTGCCAAGCCGACGGCACGTGGAGCGGCGTCCCTCCCGCTTGTGCCCTGGTCAGCTGCAGTACCCCGCCGACCATCGCGAACGGCTCAGTCAGCGCCCCCACCACGACTTTCGGAGCCACGGCCACTTATCTGTGCACGGGAGGGTACACCATGTCTGGCAAGGCCACGCAGACCTGCCAGGCCGATGGCACCTGGAGCTCGCCGCCCGCGTGCGCGCCAGTGGATTGCGGCGCGCCCTCCAGTCCAGCCCACGGATCAGTCAGCGCACCCATTACGACGTACGGCTCAAAAGCCACATACTCCTGCGACACGAACTATACGCTTGGCGGCGTGGCGACCGGGACCTGCCAGGCGAACGCGACCTGGAGCGATGCCGCTCCGGTTTGTTCAATTCAGATGCTGACCGTGACGATCACCAAGACTGGCACTGGCACGGGTGCGGTGACCAGCACGCCTGCGGGCATTTCCTGCGGATCGACCTGCGTGGCCAGCTTCGCCTACGGAAGCCAGGTATCCCTCTCGGCCACGCCGGACGCCAACCAGTCCTTTGCTGGTTGGGACAGTACGGTCTGCACTGGGATGGGCGCGTGCAGCTTCGCGATCAACACCAATACCGTGGTGAAAGCCGCCTTCTCTCCGCCGCCGAACATCGTCTTCACCAGCTCGACGCTGCAGTCTCCGGCTTTGGGCGGGCTCAGCGGTGCGGACGCGCTCTGCAACCAGCTGGCGGCAAAAGCCACACCCCCGCTGGCCGGAAAATACGTGGCCTGGCTTTCCACGGCGACGGTGAACGCGCCCAGCCGATTGGGCAGCGCGAGCGGATGGGTTCGTCCTGACAAGAAGCCTGTCGTCAATACCGTCGCCGACATTCTCAACAGCAAGTTCTTCTACCCGCCCCGGCTGGATGAGTCTGGGAACGACCTGGGGGCGGACCCGCAGGTCATGACCGGTACATCGTCAGAGGGCCAGGTGGGGACCGGCGCGGGCCACACGACTTGCGGCGATCTGACATCGAACGTGGACGACGGAAGCTACCTCATCGGTGGCTACGCGAGCGCCAATACCGTGCTGTTCACAGACGCTATTGGCATACCTTGCGGATACCCGTCCGCCAGGATCTACTGCTTCGGTGTCGACCGTCAGGCGCAGGTCGGCGTGACTCCAGTCGCCGGGCGTCGTGCCTTCACGACGATCGCCGGTTGGCCGCCAGGCGCAGGAATCGCCGCAGCAGACAGTCTGTGCCAGAGTGAGGCCAGTGCAGCCAACCTTCCGGGAACATACAAGGCACTGCTGGCGCAGGCGGGGTCGAGTGCGGCATCGAGGTTCAGCACGACTGGCCTGCCTTGGATTCGCAGTGATGGGATCCCGCTCGCCTCGACCGCGAGTGCCTTCCTCACAGGAAGTGTGTTCGACGTGCCGCCCAACATGAGCGCGGATGGATCTGTGACCTTCGGCTTTCGGGGCATCTGGGGTGGTGCAACGACCCCGTCGACGGCAGGGTCAAGCGCTTCAACCTGCAGCAACTGGCTATCGGCAAGCGGCACGGGCGCGCAGGGTGCAGCCGGCGACACCGGGGCAGCCACGTTCTTCGGCCAGTGGCCAATTGAGTCATGCAGCTACGGGTTCAGTCTCGTGTGTCTGCAGCAGTAGGCTGAAGACCTGTCCATCAATTGGACGGGTCTTCAGCAGCCGAGCCAAGGGCTCGGCCGCAGGTGGGGTGAAGTCCGCGAATTTACTTCGCGGACGAGGGGCGGGCCGCGGCCCGCCCTTTCAAAATGTTCAAGACGGGTCCATTTATGGACACGTCCTGAGTCGACTCGACTGGCGCCGCCCGGCTACTTCAGATACTTGGCGAGGCCGATATTCTGATCTTTCAATGCCTGGGCCACAACGCCGGCAACCTGGGTGGCGCCTTCGGTCTTGAAATGGGTGCCGTCGAACCAGAAGGTTGCGCTGCCGCCCGGGCAGAGTTTGAGTGTGTTGTACAGAGCCGCCGAGAGCGTTGTCAAATCAACGACAGGCACATTGGCGGCAGCAGCGGCGGCCTTGGTTTCCGGCCCGAAGCCACGGTTGGGCATGTTGGTCGAGCCGGAACACGACTGCCCGCTCGTCGACGTGCCGAAGATCGGATTCGCGCCTTTTGCCCTAATTTCCGTCGCCAGATACGCAAGATCAGATTGGAAGAGGGCCTTGCCGACATGGCGATTGCAGGTGGCGGTCGCGTCGTTGATGCCAAACGCGACGTACACCCAGTCGCCCGGCTTCATGCCTTTCGTCGCGTCCTCCATGTCCGTCCAGTTGGTGGAGTAGGTCGTCTTATCGATAATCTGGCATTCGCCGTTCGCGTCGGTGGCCGTTTTCGAAACGTTGGGGTCGCCCCAAATCCAGGTCGAGATGCTTCGGCCTCCGCGTGCCTGGTTCGACACGGTGGCGTTGGGGCCAAAGTACTGCTGGAATTCAGCGGCCCAGCCGCATTGGCCGCTGCCGGCGCAGTTCTGCATAGTCGAGTCGCCGACCATCCAGACCGTAATCTTCTGGCTGGGATCCACCGGGGCCGCATCCGGGAAAGGCCCAGTACCACCGGTCGCAGCGCCGCCGTCAACCGATCCGCCGGCACCGCCGCTGGCCGAAGCGCCGCCCTTGCCGGTTGCGCCGCCATTTACGCCCGGGCCGCCACCAGTACCGCCGTTCCTGCCGCCTGTCGCGCTGGCACCGCCCTTGCCTGAGCTGCCGCCGGTTGCAGGGCGCGTGCCGCCCGTGTCAACTGCCCCGCCGGTTTCGGCCACACCGCCGGTGTCGACCACGCCGCCCGTCTCGACGACGCCGCCCGTCGCGGCCACGCCACCCGTCGCGGCCACGCCACCCGTCGCGGCCACGCCACCCGTCGCGGCCACGCCACCCGTCGCGGCCACGCCGCCCGTGACGGCAGCACTTCCGCCCGACCCACTGGGCGGCTGGCTGCTGCCCCCTTGCGAGGTGGGACTTGACGGATTTGCTGTCGAGTCGCATCCGAGTCCGAGAAAAGCCACTGCGGTCAGGGCGAACAATGCGCGATGAAGAATTCCCATTTTGCGACGACCTTCCGGGGTTAAATTTGGCTCACGGGGACGGACCTGCATCCACCTGTGCGGTGGCGCAGCTCATGATTTGTGGCTCAAGGATTCGCCCGCACCCAACGGACCGAGCGGCCACTCGGTCTTTCGGCGCGTGGAACAGGTTGCCGCGTCGCAACCCCGACCGGAACGCCCCTGGCCAGAAGCCAGACGCCCGCGCCGCGCTGTCGCGCCGCCAAACCCGTTGCGCGCCTGGCTTCTTTCCAGGAAGATTCACAGCATGAAGAAGGACTGGGTCGCCTATCTGCTGGCCGCGAGCGCGGTGTTCGGATTCGCCGGCCTGCACCGCTTCTACCTCGGCCGCCCGGTCTCCGGCATGCTGTATCTGGCGACCTGGGGTTGGTTCGGGCTGGGCACGCTGCACGATCTGGTCCGGATGCGCAGCCTGCTCAAACGGGCCAACGCTGAACAGCTCGGCGCGCGTCCCCAGGAGGTCCACCTGCACATCCACGGCGCGGCTGATTCCGAAGCGGTTCAACTGGCCGCCATGCGGGGCATGGCCATGCTCGCCGGCCCGGTCACGCCAGCGCCTGAACAGACCCAGGCCGAGCGTGAAGGCGCCATCTTGCGCTGTGCGCGGGCCCACGGTGGCACAGTCACCGCAGCGCTGGTGGCCCTAGAGGCCAGCGTGTCCATCGAGCAGGCGCAGAAGGAATTGCGCCGCCTGCACCGCGCGGGATTCTGCTCCATCGACGTGAGCGACGACGGCGCCGAGACCTTCACCTTTGCGGGTCTGGGCTCGACCAGCCCGCTTGGGGGCTTGTAGTCCGCGCCGCGGTTCGGTAAAAGAAGGGGTCGAAAGGACATACAACCGTGGAAAACCAAGACGATCTGAAGACATCCGAAGCAGCACAGGCAACGCCGGACGGCCAGACGCCGGGCGGATCGCGAGGCAAGGTCTTTCTTGGCATCGCCGTCGCCGTCGTCGTCATCGTCGGCGCCTACTATGCGACGCGGAGAAGCTCGCTGGTCGCGACCCCTGGGGCGTCGCCCAAGGCTGCCGCGATCACCCTGGTAACCTCGGATCGCGCCGACCTCGACTGCCTGTCTTCGGCCGGCCTGCAGACCTTCCATTGTGGATTCACCAGCGAAACGGTTGCTTGGCAGGGCGACGAGCAGAGCAAGCTGAAGCCGTACTTCACCCTGGATCGCCACCTGTATCTCATCCCGGGACTTTTCCTTGAGCCGGCCGTTGCCAAGCGCTTCCAGACCGAGCTTCCCAACAAGCCACGCGAACAACTCAAGCGCTTCACCGCCAACTGTCAGATCAAGGTCATCGGCAAACTGTCCGGCGTGCGCACGCGTTGGTTGGCCAACAGCACATGGTCGAATCCCGACGACGCTGACGTGGTAACCGTATCGGACTGCAAGATCGACGGCTGACGAGGTTTCCCATGACACAAAAGACTGTCGCGCTCGTCACTGGTGCAAACAAGGGCCTGGGGCTCGAAGTGGCGCGCCAGCTTGGCCAGCAGGGATTGGTCGTGGTGCTGGGCGCGCGCGACGAAGCCAAGGGCGCGGCTGCGGTGGCCGAACTGCGCCAGCAGGGCATCGACGCCCATGGCGTGAAGTTAGAGGTATCGAGCGCGGACGACGTGGCCAAACTTCCCGGCTTCTTCAAGGAGAAGTTTGGCCGGCTTGATGTGTTGGTGAACAACGCCGGCGTGGCCGCGTGGGGCACCGACGACCTAGCCAGCTTCCGCCGCACTTTTGAAGCCAACGTGTTCGGAGTGGTGGCCGTGACCTACGCCTTGCTCCCGCTTCTGCAGGCCAGCCCGGCGGGTCGCATCGTCAATCATTCAAGCGTCCTGGGCTCGCTGACCACGTTGCAGAACGCGCCCGACATGTTCGGCAATTTCGTGATGGCGTCCTACACGGCTTCCAAGGCGGCGTTGAACGGCTTCACGGTCGCGCTCGCCCACAAAACCCGTGGCACGGCCTTGAAGGTGAACTCGGCCCATCCGGGGTGGGTCAGGACCGATCTTGGCGGCAAGGAAGCCCCGATGAACGTCGTCGACGGCGCCAAGACCGCGGTCCGGCTGGCCACCCTGCCCAGCGACGGTCCCAGCGGCCAGTTCTTCCACCTGAACGACGCCCTGCCCTGGTAGTCATCGGGCGTCACTGACTTCCGCCAGGTCCGCGTTTCACCGATGCGCGTGCTATAGCACGCGCCTTCATGACCATGTTCTCCGAGCTGGGCCTTATCCCAGCGCTTGCCGAAGCTATTGCCGGTCGCGGCTATGAGACTGCAACCCCTGTACAGGTGGCGGTCCTCGAATCCAAGATGCTGGGCCGCGATCTGCTGGTGTCGTCGCAGACCGGCTCGGGAAAGACGCTGGCCTTTGGCTCGCTCATCGCCCAAACCTTGCTTGGGGAAAGCGCGACCGCGCCGGTGGAAGGAGGAGCCCCGCGTCCCGCTCGCCGCGTGCGACTGCCGCGCGCGCTCATCATCGCGCCGACCCGCGAGTTGGCCAATCAAGTGCGCACCGAATTGGCTTGGCTGTTCGCACGCGCGTCGCTGAGTGTGGCGGCGTTCACCGGCGGCAGCGACATTCGGCGCGATCTCAAGAGCCTGCACGCCGGCGTCGATCTGGCAGTGGGTACGCCTGGTCGCCTTGTGGATCTGCTCACCCGCAAGGCCCTGCATCTCGAAGAGATCAAGGTGGCGGTCCTCGACGAAGCCGACGAGATGCTGGACATGGGGTTTCATGAGGATCTGGAGACGATCCTGGGCGCGGCCACGGCGCGCACGCGCACGCACATGTTTTCCGCCACCCTGCCCCGACCGATTCTTTCGTTGGCGGCACGCTATCAGAAGGACGCCGCCCGCATCGACGCCCACAGCCTGGGCGAGGGATCCACGCACGAGGATATTCGCCACGTGGCGTACCTGACGGCGATGGGTGACAGGGGCAAGGCCGTGATCAATGTGCTGCGGGCCAACCCCGACCAGCGCGCCATCGTTTTCGGCACAACCCGGGAAGGCGTCGCGGATCTGCACCGCGAAATCGTCCGCCAGGGTTTCCGCGCGGTGGTGCTGTCCGGGGATCGCGCGCAGGCAGAACGCAACCGCGCACTCGCAGCCCTGCGCGCGGGTGAGGCGCAGATCCTGGTGGCCACCAACGTCGCTGCCCGCGGCCTGGATCTGCCCGAGGTGGATCTGGTCGTTCACGCGGACCTGCCGCTCAATGGCGAAGCGCTCACCCACCGCAGTGGTCGCACGGGACGGGCCGGGCGCAAAGGCACGAGCGTGCTCATCGCCAGCCTGGCCGAGCGGCGCAAGGCCGAGCGCCTGCTGTCCAACGCCAGGGTCGAGTTTTCCTGGGAAACTGTGCCCGGGGCCAAGGAAATCAGGGCCCAGGGCGAAAAGCGCTTTGAGGATACGCTGCGAGCGGAAGCGGCGACCGATCCGTCGGCTGCGGCCGAGGCCGTGGTGGAGCGCCTCAGTCCCGACCTCAAACCCGAGCGGCTGCTCCTGATGCTCATTGATCGCGAGTTGCAGCGTCTGCCCAAGGGCGAGGTGCTGCGGCCCGTGGATGCGCGCATGACCAAGAGCACCGACAGTTGGCGGCGCGACGACGGCCCGCCGGTTTCCCATTCGGAATTTTCGCGCGATGCGGTCGTGTTTCGCGTGAACCTCGGGGCAGACGCCCGGGCCGAGCCGGGCTGGCTGCTGCCGCTCATTTGTCGGCGCGGCGGCATCACCCGGCGCGAGGTCGGCGCCATCCGCGTCGGCCGCGCGTACAGCGAGTTCGAGATTGCGGGCGAGGCCGCCAAGGATTTCGCCCTGGCTGCGTCCCAGACCGACCCACGCGCTCCGCACGTCTTCATTGAAGCCTCGAACCGCCCGACCCGCGAGGTTCCGGCCAAACCAAGCCGCCCTCCCGTTGCCGAGCGCCCCCATACGCCGCGACCCAAAGACGCCGCAGGTGCTCCCCTGTTTTCAGCGCCGGAAGCCAAGCCGGAAAAACACGCCCCGCCCGCGCGCGAGCCCCATATCGCCGTCGAACGGGAAACCAAGCCGGAGAAGCACGCCCCGCTCGCACGCGAGCCCCATGTCGCCGTCGAACGGGAAGCCAAGCCAGAAAAACACACCCCACCCGCGCGCGAGCCCCATATCGCCGTCGAACGGGAAGCCAAGCCGGAGAAGCACGCCCCGCCCGCACGCGAGCCCCACGTCAGCAGGCCGACTCCGCGGCCGCGCCCTGCGCATGCAGGTGACGGAAATTCGCCGCCCCTGCGCTTTGAACGTCGCATCGGCGCGCCACCTCCTTCAGGCAAGCTCTTCGTCAAGCCCAACCCGCGCCCGCACGCGCCGCCGCCAGGGCGATTTGGCGGCGCCCACCGAGCGGAACCATCCGCCAGCTTTGCCAAGCGCCCGCCCTCCCCGTACCCCAGGCCGACTGTCCCCGGGGCCAAAGACAAATGGCATCGCACGCCCGGCAAGGGCCGGCCGCCGCGGTAGGGACGACCTGCGGCTGCCCCGGGGGCTGTGACTGCCAGCCCAAAACGGACTATGCGCGCACGGAGGGGCCGCGGGCCGGCGCTCCGGTTCTCGGGTGTTCGCTATCCCTGCGGAGGCGGGACAGCGTCGCCAGCCGCAACGATCTCCGCGATCCACGCCACGCCTACATTCACCTCTTCCTCTTTCAGTCTGCCGCGATCCTTGGTTGGGCATCTGGCACCACCGTGGCAGCCACCACTGTGGCGGCAAAGCGTCGGCCAACTTCAGTCGTCGCTCTCTCCTGCTGCTCGATCGCCGAAGAGTCGCCCGAAATTGTATCGCCACTGCAAGGCGAAGCTCATTCCGATTTTGCCGTCGAGGGGACTGGCAAGAAGGCGGTTCCACTCGTTCTCGCTGGGAGTCCGGCCCATCTCATTTAGCGTTTCGATAACCCATGCGTCCGCAGCTTCAACAACGCCAACGAGAACCGGCCTCACCTCGGCGACCTTTCTAATCGCCTGCAGTTCACTCTCCAAAATCGGCTCACGGTCCTTCCCGTCCCGCAGCCGGTTCTGCCTCACGAAATCCGCCGCCGCGTCTCTGACAAGCGTGACCACACCTTGTTCGTCTCTTGCGTTGTCTAGAAGTTTGAGGAGCCACCGGGCCCGCCAATCGCTCTGATTGACGTAGGCTAGGAATCGAAAAAACCTCTTCGCCCGCGTCTCATCGTCGGCAATCAGAAAGTCCCTGTGTTTACGAGCCAGACGGCAAAGCCCTTCGTCGGCGATTTGCGTCTTCCTCAGGTATTGTGCCCGGGTTATTTGAAGGCGAAGGGGAGGGTTGCCCTTCTTCGCTTGGTAGTCGGTCAACAGTACTAAGGCGTCATGCTCGCTGCCGTACAGTCGCTCATAGGCAGAGAAGAAAGGCTCGCTCGTGCAGTAGTTCTCCGACGGGGACTTCACTCCGAGATCGAGATCTGGAAGATCGACTCCCCGCGCGGGGTTGATTCTGAGGGCTGGCGATTTCAGGGCGGCGAATGTAGACGTCTCGAGAATCCCAACGAGTAGCATCTCGACCACGCTACCAATCGTCTTCCCGTCGAGATTGGGTAGGGTCCGATCGGTCTTCAGCTGCGCAAACCAATGTGGCAGCTTCTCGCCGTGACCTATGCGAGTGAGAATCGGCTCGATCTTTGAGAGCCGATTCTTGTCGCCAGACAGCGCTTCGTTCATATGCAGACGCACTTCCTCAAGCTTCGTCTGCAGTATTCCCCTCAGTTGCTTTTTGCTAGGAGGCATGGAAGAGGGCCAACTGCCCGGTCCTTTGCTTGGGGAGCGATGCCCCCTCTGAGCGCATTCGACAAAGCACCCAAGAGACTAGAGGGGGAGGAACCGCGTTTCCGAACAGCATGTATTGGTCGTATGTGGAAATCTCGCGGCAGTGATCGTCCGGGAATCCCTGCAAGCGGGCGTACTCAATGTTTGTCAGCCTTCGATATCGACCGCCGATGCTGTAACGCTCGTAGTGCCGACTAGTCGCGGCGGTCAGCGTTGGAGCTACCCCGTCCACACCAAAAATCGTGTAGCCCATCCGCGCTCCGCCTCCCTGATTGCTCAGGACTTGCACTCCCTGAACGAATCGATTTACCGGGACGCTGTCCTTCAAGCGCTCCTTTGTTGCATCCGTGAAATCAAACTCCGGGCCGACCTCATGATTCTTTTGCAATACCGATTTGAGGGAGGGCATTGGCAATGCGGAGGAAAAGACCTGAAGATCAGCGCCAAAGAACCGGCCATTGACAGCAACCCCCCACCAAGGGAATCTACTTGCATGGGACTCTATGGCCGTCCAGTGCCTGTGGCCCTCCAGAAACCTGCTTCGGTCCAGATCGGATAGGGCAAGGAGGTCATCCGGGGTGGCCAGAAGAACCCGATCTAGGGTCCTATTGGGCATGATCTTCTTGTGAGTTCCCAAGATGACCACGCGCTGCCTGTTTTGGGGTAGGCCAAAATGCATCGCGTTCAGCAGGCGCCACTCAATTCGGTAGTCCAAACTTGCCAACGCTTCAAGGATCGTGGCGAAGTGCGCGCCGTCTTCCATGGAGAGGAGTCGTTTCACGTTCTCCAGGGCAAAGAACGAAGGTTCGCGGGCGCGAACGACCTCGACGATGCTTTGGAAAAGAGTGCCACGAGGGTCCCGAATCCCGCTTTTTTTCCCTGCGCTGCTGAACGGCTGGCACGGAAAACCACCAGTCAACAGATCGTGGTCGGGGACCTCGCTGCTCAAGGTCCGGATGTCCCCCTCGCGCATTGCGGCACTGCCGAACCGGGCGCGATAGACCGTGCAGGCGTTAGCGTCTATGTCATTGGCCCAAATGGTCTCGAACCCGTTGGCGTCGCACGCCAACCGAAACCCGCCGATGCCGGCAAAGAGTTCTACAGCTTTGGGTCGCGGCATTGGTTGCGGGTCAACTTATTGGAAAAACGTTGCATCGTGAGGATCTAGTGGCTTGAGTGCTGAAACTCCCCTGCCACGAAACCCATAAACGCTACCTTACCGCAATCCAAGCCGCGCGTGGCGGGGAACTGCCCGGCACCACCCGGGGCATGGGGCCGGGCATAGGGTCCGGTGGACCCCAGCGTCTTCACGCCGAGCGTAGTGCCTCAGACATATTCAGAAACGCGCCCCGTTGACTACTCGCGGCGACGGAGATGATCTACCGGATCAGTCATGCCACATTGCGACGTCCCACTAATCAATCCCTGCTCCGCCGCAACTACCAGCCGATCCCCTGCGGTGTTACCGTCGTCGCAGAGGTAAGCCCATGTCCATCATTCACCCCACGACCTTGGCAGAGGCTGAGGCCATCATGTCCGACCCTGAAGGCCAGGCATTTTTTCTCGCATTCCCCGACCTGGCCAAGCCGGTACAAGCCAAGCTCGACCGGGGGTTCTATCGCGCCTGGGAAGCCTACGGAACCGAAGCCGGCAAGACCCGCTTTCAGCGTCCCAACGGACCCAAAGAAGGCAACCAAAACGATGACTGCGCGGACATGGCTTCCATGAGGGGTGACGATCCTGGAAGGGAAGACCCACAGAAATAGGGCGGTCGAGTTCTAGTTGCGGTTCCCCCGACGCTCTCCGGATCTCGGACGGCAGTGAGCGGCGATCCGTTCGCCCGCCCCGCGGCCCGACCGTGCCGCCTTCGCCGGTACTCCAGTCCAACCAAAGCCCTGACCTCGCGGCACTAGAACAGCTTGTCGCCCCACAGTTCGTCGAGAAACGTTCGCCAAGAGAGGCAGCGGATCGGTCCGCGTTTGGTTTCGATTGGGTCCTCGGAGACGAGGAACAACTGCCGCACGATCTTCTCTTCCGCGAGTGCGATAAGCCCACGCAGGTCGGAGGCTCCCACCCGTCGGGTGGCCTTGGCCTCGACCGCGACGTGGTCGCCAATTACGAAGTCAACTTCGTGGTCCGCGGTCGACCGCCAGTAGCCAAGTTCTTCGTGGCGCCGCCGGTAGCCGAGGTAGGCCCGCAGTTCCATCGCGATCCATTGTTCGAAGCTGCGGCCGTAGAGGTCAGAATTCCGGTCCAATACCCGCGTTCCGCTCAGCGCGTGGGCGACACCGGTGTCGAAAAAGTAAAACTTGGAGGTGGAGATGGCCTTCCGCTTCGTCGACTTGGTCCAGGCAGGAAGCAGGAACCCCACCAGGGTGTCCTCCAGAAGGAAGTAGTGTTCGCGCACCGTGGCCGCGGGCAGCCCGGCGTCGTTGCCGATCTTCGCGAAGTTCAACATCTGGCCGTTGGTCGAGGCGGCCGTGGTCAGAAATCGGGTGAAGGCCGGCAGGCGGCGCACCAGGCCCTCCGCCTGGATCTCCTCGTGCAGGTAGGTCCGCACGTAGGCATGCAGCTCCTCATCAGGATCTTCGCCGAGAACCACCGGGGGAAGGCCGCCGTAGCGAAGGAAGCGCGGCAGGTCGAACTTGGGGATTTCGGCGTAGGTGAGGGGATAGAGGTTCGCGGTCCATGCGCGTCCCCCGAGAAGGTTGGCGTGCCCTCGCTTCAGCTTGCGAGCGCTGCTTCCGGTGAGGACAAAATGCATTCTGCGCTCCTCAATCAATCGGTGGACCTCGTCGAGAAGCGAGGGAATCTTCTGGACTTCGTCGATCACGACCGGCGCGGCTACGCCCCGGTGGCCGCCGTCGATCATCGATTCGAGCAGGCTGGGGTTGGCGGAGAGTCGGAGAAAGACGTCGGAGCGTAGCAGGTCGATGATGGTCGCGTGGCCGCCGAGTTGGTCGCGGATGAGGAAGCTCTTGCCCGTCGCGCGTGGTCCGAGCAGGAAGAATGACTTCTTCTTCGCCAGCGCGCCGAGGTCCAGGGTGCGGCTGAAGTTCACCATCGCTGCCGCTGATTATAATTATAAACAACAACAGCGCAAGCGGTTATCCAAGATGCCGGGCAGGGAGTCGAAGACTCACTCACCCAATCCCCCAGAACTCACTGCCCAGCATTTCGGTTTGCCAATTGAGAACGGTCTGCCAGTCGGGCCGGCGGAAGGCGATGCCGGCCTGTTCGTCGCCGGGACGCATGCCGCGCAGGAAACAGTAGAGCACGCCGCCAAATCGGCGCTCGAATGAATCGCGACCGTGAAGGCCAGCCAATCGTAGGACGGCCAGCGTGTACAGGCGCGCCTGGATATCGTAGTTGTTTTCACAGTGTGTGCGCACCCTGTCCGCGTCCCACGACGGCAGCCAATCGCCTTTCCAATCGCACAGATAGACGCGGCCTTCATGTTCAAAGAGGTAGTCAATGTTAGTCCCCGAACCAGGTTGTTGATCCCCGAACCAGGTTGATTTGTTGGGCGCGCGTTGCGAGAGCCCGACCCAGGAAAACTCAGGCACCGTACACGGGACCGAAAACCGAGACGACCAGCGAGAAACGCATGTCCTGGGTCTTGAGAGGTTCCTGGCGGAGTAGGTGCCAGAGTTTTCATGAGCGCGTCCTGCCAAGGTCGTGGTGGTGGCGGGCTACGGCGACGAGGGCAAGGGCTGCGCGCACGCGGGCCGCGGCCTAGGCGACCCAGGAAGACTCAGGCACCATACACGGGGCCTAGGCGACCCAGGAAAACTCACGCACCATACACGGGGGGACCCAGGAAAACTCAGGCACCACACACGGGGGCGGCACCAACGTGAGGGCACCAACGTGAGGGTCCACCACCCACCGCGACGGGCGACGACAGTGCCCACGCCGGCGGTTGGGGCTAGACTCAGGAATCAAGGTGATGTAGACGGCAGGTAGTCGGGGTAGTTTTGCCCGTCAAGTGTATGGACTGACCCAATCAGAAAGGTAGGAAGGCGTGATGCGATCTTCGTGTCTCTTCGCGGTTCTTCTCACAGTCTTTTCAGGCTGTGGCGCCTCAAGCGGCGATGACCATGGCGGCGGAGGCGGCGGAGGCGGCGTTCTGCCTCAGAGCGGGACCTGCAGAGGCTCTTTCCGGGTTAGCTCGGGGGCTGACGATCTGGCGGCCGTCGCGCAGTGTACGAGCATCACAGGCGACCTCAGCATCAGCGCATTTCCGTCGACGACCTTCAGCCTTCCAATCCTGGAGTCGGTTGGTGGCAAGATCGAGATTACCTTCAACAACACCCTCGTCGAGGCGACCTTCCCAGCGCTGAAGACTGTCAGTGGCGATCTGATGATCTTCCAGAACGACGCGCTGACGAGTTTGCTCTGTCCTGTGCTCGAGTCGGTGGGCGGCAGCGAATCGGTGGGTGGCATGCTCCACAACCTCGAAATCTACTCCAACACCACGCTGGTGAACCTAGGCCTCCCGATGCTTGCGTCTGTCGGGGGCTACTTCAAAATCAAGGACAGCGCGCTCACGAGCTTGGACCTGTCAACCCTCGCGATTGCCGGTAGCTTCGAGTTCAGCAAGGACGTTGCGCTGACCAGGCTGACTCTGCCCGTCCTCGCTTCGGCGGGCCTCAAAGTCGACGGCGACAACGTGCTGACCAGCCTGACTCTTCCCGTTCTGGCGACGGCCGATTCTATCGAGATCAGCGGGAATGCGGCGCTGACGACCCTAAGTCTCCCCGTGTTAAAAAAGGTGACCTTCGGCTTTACGATCACGAACAACCCCGCCCTACCAACCTGCCAGGCGCAGGCTGTTCAGTCCCAGATGTTGGCGGCCCCGAGCAAGACCGACCTCACCAATAACAACGACATGGGAACCTGCCCCTGAGCGTACAGCCATATCTCAGCCATGCGCGACAATCTTCGCCAGTTTGAAGAGTCCCTCTAAGTGAATATCGGCGTCCTAGGATTTCCCCGAATGCGAAGTAAACTGGGTCTCACCATCTTCCTCGTGCTTGGCGCGCTCTCGGCTAGTTGCGCAATCACCGCAACCGCACGCGAGGGTTCTCGGCCTGGGCCGCAGAGTGCGCTCATATTTGGCCGGCTTTCGGCGTCAGGATTCCAAGAAAACTGGATGACATGGTTGCGATCCCGTGTCGAGGTTCAGAAATACTCCGGCTCCGGCGGAGCAGATGGTCCCACCTATGGTACACAATTTGATAGCTCTAGTGGCTACTTCGCGATGGAGTTGCCCGCGGGCCGCTACGCCATAACGACGTATATGCTGCCGCGGTGGGACATCGCCCACACAGATGTAAGGCCTGGCTTGCTCGTTTTCGACGCCGTTGCAAACGAAGCAGACTACGTTGGCGACATTCTACAAAGACGCGATGACAGGGCACACTTCAGCATCCTCGTCCAATACGATTTTGCTAGAGCTGCGGAGGCGTTTCGTGCTCAATTTCCTCGTGCTGGCGACCTAGTCAACCGGCCGATCGTGCCCAACAACATCGGGTCTCCTCCGGCGGCGCCGCCTGTCGTGCAAACGCAAGTCCCAGAACCAGGGCCGCCCCTTGGTGTGCCGGGTGGCTGTCCTTCGCCCATCTGTGTGGAGCATAGCCGAAACGAACAAGGTCTTTGAGCGTCTGAACGCCTTTCCGACCCCATCTGCGCGACCAGCGGGGCGTTCATGCAGGGCACCAGCCGAGTATCCTTGGCCGTTTTCGGGTTCCGACGACGCCCTATCAGCCGCGCGAAGACTCACTCACCCAATCCCCCAGAACTCACTGCCCAGCATTTCGGTTTGCCAATTGAGAACGGTCTGCCAGTCGGGCCGGTGGAAGGCGATGCCCGCCTGTTCGTCGCCGGGACGCATGCCGCGCAAAAAGCAATAGAGCACGCCGCCAAATCGGCGCTCGAATGAATCGCGATCGTGAAGGCCAGCCAGTCGCAGGACGGCCAATGTGTACAGCCGCGCCTGGATGTCGTAATTGTCTTCACAGTGTGTGCGCACCCTATCCGCGTCCCACGACGGCAGCCAATCGCCCTTCCAATCGCACAGGTAAATGCGGCCTTCATGTTCAAACAGGTAGTCAATGAAGCCTTTGACCAGGCCGCGCTCAATGGACCACGCGCGGTCCTCCGCCTGGGCGAACTCGTGCCCCGCCAGCAACGGGTGGTGGCGTTCGGGAATCGGATAGAGGAACTCCACTTCGCGCAGCGACGGTTGCGCCAGTCCCAGGCCTGAAATCAGCGAATCGCCCAGACGCAGGGGCGTGGAAAGGGCGGTGTGGACCAAGTGCGCGGCGTGGGCGATCTGAGCGGGTTCGCGTTCGTGGCGTCGCGCGAGGAGGAGCAAGATGGCCGCGATCTCGGACTGCGCCGCCCACTCGGCCGACGACCTTGCGTGAAGCAAACTGTTGAGCGGAACATTCTCAAGGATGGCGTGCAGGAAGATTCCGGACATGCGCCCGCGTTCAAGCTCACGCGGGTCCACTGGGGTGACAGATGGTTCCGTCGGCTCGTTGGCCGTGGTCAGGTCAGCGGGATCTTCGGGGACCACGAAGCCGCCGTGACGGCGTTTCACACCGGTGTACGAAGTGACAACGAAACCGGATCGCTCCCTTGCAATTCGGTGGAATTCTGCTGCTGGCGGCCCGGCCGGCAATTCTGGCGGCTGCCAGGCCGCAAGTGCGGCGGGCGACGGCCTGGGCCGGGCCAACGGCGCTTCGCCAGGACAAGCCACGGCCACGCGATGAAACAAACCGCCGCTGGTTGGGTCTTCGAGCAGCCTGTCGATAATCGGGCCAACGATGCGATAGGGACCATCGAAGGGACGCCCGAGTTCTGGGCAGCGTGCGAAAGTGAGGCGGCCGCGCGCGCGGGTCAGCGCCACGTAGAGCAGGCGTCCCTCCTCGTCGGCGGTTTCATGGACGTGCGCTTCTTCGTCTTCTCCTGCGAGCGAGCCTACGTGGACCACCCGCCGACCCGCACGGTCGTGGAACACAGTCAGCGGCCCACTCTTTCCACGAAAGAGTCCGCCATAGACAAACACAATATCGGCCTCCAAACCCTTGGCCTTGTGTACGGTCATCACCTGCACCGCCTGGGCGTCGCTTTCCAGTCGCTGCACGTTGCGCTCGTCGCCGGGAGGCAATCGCGTCTTGTTGACGTACGCGCCCAGGGTCTCGACCAATTCGCGCAGAGTCGCATGGGTGCGCGCCGCTTCTTCCTGCAGAATTTCAAAGATGTGCAGTGTGTTGGTCAAGCCCCGCTCACTGCGGCTCAGAGCCACCTCGCGGCAGACGATCCGGCTCTGCCCGAGGATGCGCGCGAACAAGGAGCCGAAGTCGCCCATTGCCGCAAGATGGTGCCAATTGAGAATCTGCTGCACCAGCGGGTCGGATTCGTCGGGTCGGTCTCTGCTCGCCAGGTCGCACAGGTCAAGGTTGAAGAACGGTGTCAAAAAGGCCCGGGCGCGCAGGGAATGGTCGTCGGGCTCGGCAATTGCGCGCAGCAGGTCCAGCACGTCCTTGGCCTGGTTGGTCTGAAACAGGTCGTCGGCCTTGTAGAAGGCAAAGGGCAGCCCGGCCGAGCGCAGTGCCTCTCCAATCTCGCGGCATTCACTGTTGGTGAAGGCGAGCACGAAGATGTCGCCGGCCTCAATTCGTTTGGGATTGTCGCCATCCTGGAGGAAGAGCGCGCCGTCCGCCGAAAGAAGCGAGCGGATCTCGTCGACCATCTGGCGCCGCAAAGCACGCTTCACCTCGGCCACAGGCGTGCCTTCCGCGGCTTGTACATCCAGCACCACTACGCCCGGCTTGGCCTGGCCGTCCGCCCCCACCAAACGCCGATCGCGTCGGCCGCAGGTGACCGGCCGGTCGTAGTCAATTCCTGACCCGGGCCGAAAGAAGCCTGTCGCCTGGTCAAACACAGCGTTGGTGCCATCAATGACCGCCGCGGTCGAGCGAAAGTTCTGCGCCAGTTTCACCAGTGCGCCGCCTGTCTGCAGGATCTCGGCGCGCGCACGCAGGTAGGTGTGTACGTCCGCACCGCGAAAGCGATAGATGGCCTGTTTGGGATCGCCAATGACGGTCAGTGTGTGTCCCGTGCTGCTTTCAAAGAAGAGTTTGTGAAAGATTGACCACTGCACATCGTCGGTGTCTTGGAATTCGTCGATCAGCGCGTACTTGTAGCGGCCGCGCAGTGTGGACAGCAGCAGTTGCGCGGGCGCGCTCTCGTCAGCCAGACCCTGGGCCACCAGGTTCAGCATGTCCTGGAAGTCGTACAATCCCGCCGCCCGTTTTCGCGCCTGCAGGCGCGCGCTGACCAGCGGCAAGAACTTCTGCGCCACGGCCGCAAACAGCGGCGGGGTAACAGCCACCAAGTTTGCCAGCGCTTCCTTCACCTCGCGCACACAAGGATCGGCCGCGCCTTTTTCCAACGCCGAAAGGAGATAGGCCCAGACGTTCTTCTGCGAGTCGTCCGCCGCAAACTGTTCCAGGGCAGCGATCCCAACGACCGGAGTGTCGACGCCACCGATTTTGCGCAGGACTTCGGAAAGGGCCGCCAGCCGGGAACAGATAGCGCCGACGGTCCTGGCATGCACTTTGGCCTTCTTCAGTCGATCGACGAGCGCCGGATCACACGCAATTTCCCCAGGCCAAGCCGCGATGGCAGCGGCAAACGCGGCCTCGTCAAAATGCGGCTGCAAAGCCTCATGGCGCGGCGGAAAGATGCGGGCCAGCTCCGCCGCGCACGCGGCCAGTCCCTCTTCGAGATCCGTCGCGCTGTGCCCGGCGGACAGCCACGCGAGCAGATAGGGCCGCAATGTGGGCTCGACGGCGAAATCACTGCGCAAGGCCTCGACAAAGGCGGTGTGAAAGGCCTCTTTCTCGTCCACCGCTTGCTCATCGAACATTCGTCCATGCAGAAAGGCGTGGTCCGCCAGAATTCCCCGGCAGAAACCATGGATGGTCGAAATGGTCGCACGATCGAAAGCCAGCAGGGCGTCGCGCAGCCGGCCGCGCGCACCGTCGTCGATAAGCCAGCAATCGCCAGGCTCCGTGGTGGCATCGGTCGCCAGATGGCAGAGTTCACTCAGTTTGTTGCGCAAACGCAGGCAAAGCTCAGCGGTGGCCCGCTCAGTGAACGTAACGACGAGGATCTCCTCCATGCGCGCGCCGTGGTTGAGCAGCAGTTCGACCACCAGGTGTTCAAGGAGAAAAGTCTTGCCGGTTCCGGCTGAGGCCTCGACCACGGCGTGCCGGGTGCCGAGTTGTTGCAACTCACGCGGCCGGGGATAGCGAACGGCGGCACTCATGGAGAGCCGGTCTCCAGTTCAAAGTACAAGCCGAATCGGTTGACCGCCATGCGCGCGGCCGCTTCGCTGGAAGGTGGATCCCATCGTTCGACCGCGTCGCGGATCGTGCCGTACATTGTGCTGAGGCTGACCCGCCCACCGTCGCGGTACTGTTGGCAAAGACTGACGGCTTCGTCTCCTGGCAAGCTCCCCTTGCGCCGGGCGCGAAACACGGCCTCGCAGGGCAGGACGTAGTCATGAAGTCCGGTGGGCGCGCCAGCGCGATCGAGGGTTCCAGTCAGCATGTCGCGGACCAAGCCGGCAAGGTAGGCACGGGCGCGCGCCGGGGCAAGGGCGGCGAAGCGGCGCTCTTCGATACCGTCATTGTCAGCGTGAGCCAGCAGGATCAGCCCGCGGTGATCGCCTTCCGACAATCCCGCGGCGGCCAGCACCACGTGATCCAGAAATGCGGCCAGAGACTCTTTGTCCCGCCTGCTCTCCTCGTGGGCGTCTTTGGCACGGCAACTAAAAAGGACTGATGTGCGAGGTGAAGTCGCCGATTCTAGCAAGAGACTGGTTCTGCCTTGCAATTGCACGCGCAAGGCAACAGTCGCTCCCTGTGCCGGATCCAGGTCGACTGTGATGGCCGGCACGATTTCCCTGGCATTTTCGGTCTCGGCGGCTCGGCCAAAGTGCACCACGCGACTGTGCGCCCCCGCGGGGGCGATGCTCGCGAGCTGCTCCGCCCAGCGTTTCAAGACGGTCCCATGGTTTTCGCGCTCGGCCTCGTGAAACAATCCGGCCGGGGCGCGGCCGGCCAATTCTTCGCGCAGGCTGATCTCGTCGTAGCGGGAAACTAGCGCCGCCAGTGACGGCGCGGAGTCTGACGCCAATACGGATTCCATCATGGTCTCGCGCAGAAGCGCGGTACGGGCCAGCTTCGACGTCGTGAACCGCTCGTCCTCGCGGTCAGCCAATTCGTCGTCGCCTTGGCTTTCGCGCAGCCGCAGGCGAAGGCGCGCCGATCCCTGCAGGGGATCTTCGAGAAAGCGACGCAGATCCGTCAGCGTGACAATTACGCTCGGAGCTTCTTCAATCGACTGAACCGACGGCGCCAATGACGCCGGCAATGACAATCGACTCGCCACTTCAACGAAGGCCGACGGCGAAAGCGTGCGGCGCAGATCGTTCATGGTGGCAGGCGCCGCCGTTCCCTCTGGCAGCGAGTCGCGCAGCGATTCGCCGAGGCGTTTCGCTTCGTGCTCAGCGCGTGCCAGCGGCAAGGCGTCCAAACGATTGCTGTCGTCATAGCGGCGCAGGGGCGGCTTGGGACCATCGAAGAGATTCTTCGATTCCTCCTCGCTGAGGTAGCCGCTCGACACAATCTCGCGCAACTCCAGCACGACAGAGGAAGGCGGACGTTCTTCGCCCGTGACCTCGTCGCGGCCCACATAGGAAAGCACCAGCCGGTCGCGCGCGCACAGCAGGGTCTCGAGAAACATGTAGAGGTCCTGCTCGCGGGGCGTGACGTCGCCTGGTTCGCGCCGGGCTTCGCGCAGGTCCAAATCCCCGCGGCGGTTGTTGCGCGGAAAATCGCCCTGGCTCAAGCCGAGCACGAACACCACCCGGAAAGGGATGGCCCGCATCGGCACAAACGACGCCACAGTCACGCCACGCGCGAGGTATTGCCCGCGCGAGCCGGGGATGGACGCAAGCGCAGCACGCGCCAACTCGGCCGCCACCCGGTAGCTGATGGGCACATCCTGCAGGCCAACATCTTCGATGTCGTCAAGCGCCGCCCGCCAGCGCGCGAGCAGTCCCTCCTCGGCGTCATCCACGGGCACAAGGTAGGCGGCCAGCATGCCGCGAATAAAGGACAGCCACTCGACAAGCGGACGCTCGGCCGGGCTGTCAACGCCAGCGGCAAAACGGGCGTCGCCAATCAGCGATCGGACCAGGGCCGCCAGGCCGAGCGCGCCCGCACGTTCGTCCGGGGTCGTCTCGACCGGCAAGTATTGATTCCCGTCGAGGTTGGCGGGGGTTTCATCACCGCTGCGCTCGCTGACCATGAACACGCCCAGGGCCAGCCGGCGCAGGCCCTGATCCCAGGTGAAGAGATCGCGCTGCAAATAGCTGCCCTGCAAATCGCGCGCATCAGCCCCGCGCAGGATGCCCAGTTCGTCAATCAGGCGCAACCAGTCGGCCGGGCGTGCATCGGGAAAACGCGCCATCACGGAAGGGTGGGTCAGAAGCGGCACCAACTCCTTACGCGAGAACGACGAGAACGGCAGGTCGAGAAGCATTCGTGCGGCCTCGCCCAGTCGCTGCCCGCCCTGCCCGGGCAAATCCACCACGTGATGGGGCAGGTCGTGGCTCTCGGCAAAAACAGCCCCGATCTGGGAAAGATAGGCCTCCTTGCGCGACTCGGGCACGATGACCGCGATGTCGTTGCAGCGCAGATCGGGCTGCGTGCGCAGACAACGCCAGATCTCGGCGACCACGACTTCCAGTTCACGGCGTATGCCTGGGCAGGCCAGCACCTGCACACTTCCGTCGGCGCACAGGCCTGGATCAGGCTCGCTTCGCGCCACGCGATCCAGAATGTCGTTCTGCAAGCGTGCCAACAGGGTGGATGCGGGTGCGGGCGCGAAGTGCTCCTCGAAATGGCAGGCGTCAAGTTGACTGAGCAGACGCAAATTCTCGCGGCCGGGCCGGCCCCACAGTCGCAAGGCGAGATTCTCTGATTGATCGAGCAGGCCAAAGGGATCATCGCCCGATGCGCCGGGCGGTTGCGTGGCCACGCGACGCCGCAGCTCGGCCGGGGTCTCAACATCTTCCCAAAATTCGCGACAGGGGTTGAGTGTGTACAGGCACACGTCGATATGGCGACCGAGTGCCGCCAACATGCGATGGTAGGCAGGCGCCACGTAGGAAGCGCCAAAGAGGTGCAGCCGTGGCCCCAATCCTTGCGTCTCAAGCGCGCCCTGCGCCTCGGCGCGCGCCAGCAGCTGGTCAATACGCAGCCAGGTCACGCCCTCGGCTTGCGAGCGAAGGGCAATGCGACCGGTGCGAGCGAATAGCGCCTGCCAAAGCGCGCGCTGCCATGCCTCCGTGCCTGCGTGTGCGTGAGTCCCGTCGGCTGCGGCCAGGGTGGTGCCGGTCTCCCAGGTCTTGACCATTTCGGCACGCGAGGCCGCGTACTCTTCAAACAGAGGTCCCAGCCGAAAGGCGAGCTGGCAGCGCCGGCGATCAACTGCGTCCCGCGCCTGGCCGCCCGCCCGAAGATAGTCCCGCACGGGTGCCAGCTCTGGTCGCCCGAGAAAACCATCGTCGTGCAGCAACGCCAGAAGGTGCCCCTCGATCTGATGTGCGTCCACCACGCGGCTATCGGGCATCGCCTGCTCAGCCAGATGGGCCAAGAGTTTCCGCAGAAACGTGATCTCCATATTGGCCGCAATCCCGCAAGCCCGCGCCACTCCCAGGCGCAGATAGGTCTCGACGTTTCGATTGGGCACCACAACACGCACCGGAGCGAAAGGCCCTGCGCTCTCCCGCTCGTCCCGCATGTTGCGCACAAACGCCCGCAAGAGCGCCTCGGTGCGGTTGGAGCAGAAGACCTGAATCATGCCGGGGCAGGATAGCCTAGGACATTCGTCCATAAAGACACCGTTTACCAGTCCGCCCCGGTCTGCTATTCAAGCCGCATGATGCGCGCGTCACGAGTCGGTTTGATATCGGCACTGGCCTTGGCTGGGGTCTGGGGAAGTGGCTGCAGCAAGGGCCTCCGCCTCGCGATCCGAGACGGCGCCGGGGTCCAGGACGGTGGGGTCGACAGCCCCCGTGATGGCAGCGACGCTGGCACAGATGGCCGCACCCAGGACGTCGAAAACCGTGACGCCACACTTGGCGATGGGGTCGATATGGGCAGCGGCAATCGAGACGCAAGCGATGCGGTTGACGCCCGGGATGGTGCCAGCCTCGACGGCCCATCCAACCCAGGGCCTGATTTGGGCAGTCCTGATCTCGGTGCAGGCGATGTCAAAGACGCCCCGAACGGAAACGACGCCTTCACCCCAGACACGCCCATCAGGGCGGCAGACCTGGGCGGCAGCGACCGTGCCAGCGCTGTGAGCGACGCCCGAGAGGCGAGCAGCGCCGACAGCCCCGGTACGATCATCGGTGGCCCTGATCTGGGGAGCGACCGGGGCCATGATGGCCCGGGCGGGACAGTGGTCGATGCGGCTGCAGATCGCATTCCCGAGGCAGGCGCGATCGACGCCCCCGCGGTTGAGGCGGCCAGGCTCGATTCGGCCGCCGATGCCACGCGCGATACCGTACCTGACGGCGGCGCGCCCGACATGGTTATTCTCCACGACAGCGGCGCGCCCGACAGCGTGCCTGATACCAGCCCTGATACGAGCCCCTCCCTTGTGGGGCCGGCCATCTGCGACGGCACGCCGGGCACTCAAGCGACCGTTTTGTTCCGGATCCCGCGCGTGACCGACCCGGTCAACAACGATTTCTACCGCCTGCCCTTCCCCAACGACATCCGCAAGCGCAACGGCAGGATCAACATGCAGGGACACCCGCGGCCCGGGTCGAGCCTGGTGTTGAGTTTCGATATCGTGGATCGCTACATCACGGCCATTGAGGCGGATTCGACCGGGTTTGGCACCAACCAGGCCGTTTACCTGCGATTCTCGCGCGATCCCCAGCTCGCCACTTTGAGTCTGAGCGGAGCGGTTGCCCTGGTCGATATCACGCCCGGATCACCGGACTACGGACACACCAAATCGATCACCTGGGCCGAAAGCAACCCGCCCACTGAATACCTGTGCAACCGCCACATGATGATCCGCCCCGCGTTTGGCCAGCCGCTGCGTCCGGGCACCACCTACGCCGCTATCGTACGCCAAACCGCAACGGACACCGACGGCCACGCCTTTGGCCAGGATGCCGACTTTGCCGCCATGCTGACCGCGTCCGCCCCGGTCGACCCGGATCTGGCCGCGGCCTGGGCCGCCTACGCGCCCCTGCGCCTCTATTTCGGCGACACCAGCGTCAGCGTCAGGTTGACCGCAGCGGATCTCGCGGTGGCCGCGGTGTTCACCACCGAGCAGGTGGAGCAACCCCTGGCCGCAATCCATACCGCTATCAAGGCCGCGGCGGCACCGACCCTGAGCACAATCGTACACTGTGGCGACACCGGCGTGGTCTCGCCCTGCGACGATGGCAAGACCGGGGCCGCCCACCTGCGCGGCTGCTCCGCGATTACAAGCGCCAGTTTCGACGAGTACCAAGGCACCGTATCGTTGCCCGTGTTCCAGCAAGGCACCCCGCCCTATGCCCAACCTGCCGACGGCGGCGGGATCTTCCTCGACGCCAGCGGAAACGCCAGCATCGTTCGCAACGAGCCGGTGTGCTTCTCGCTCACCGTGCCCAAGGGGACCGCGCCGACGGCGGGTTGGCCCTTGGTTATCTACAGTCACGGCACTGGCGGCTCCTACCGGTCGGCCATTGAGTTGCTTCTGGCGGCAGACTATGCGGGGGGAGTGGCCACGGGTGGCGCCGCGGTTCCCATGGCCACCTTGGGCTACGACGGTGTCCTGCACGGCACACGCAACGGCGGCTCAACCGCCAGTCCTGATAGCCTGGTGTACAACTTCTACAATCCGCGCGCCGCCCGCGACAACAATCTGCAGGCCGCAGCGGATTTGCTGGCCCTGCCGCGCGCGTTCTCTGGCCAGGTGACGACGGCGATCAAAATCGATGGCAGCCATGTGGCTCTCTATGGACACTCGCAGGGCGGCAATGCGACCGCGCTGGCCGCTGCCCGCGACGCCGGCTATGGCGCCGCCGTGATGAGCGGCACGGGTGGAACGATCATGCTGTCGCTGCTTCTGAAGACTCAGCCGATCAATCTGCCCGTGCTGTTGCCGATCATGCTGCATGATTCGCCGGTCGACCAAAATCATCCGGTGCTCAACCTACTGCAGATGTACTTCGAGCGCTCCGACCCGGTGAACTTCGCCCGCCGCCTATTTTTCGAGCCGCTTGCCGGGGCCCAGCGGCGCCATGTTCTGCACATCTACGGCACGTCGGACACCTATGCCCCGAACGAAACCCAGCGGCGCTATGCCCAAGCCGCGGCTTTTCAGGTGGCGCTGCCCCTGCTCGACAGCTACCCGACCCTGGCCGAATACAGTATGACCACAGTGGCATCACCCATCGTGGCCAATCAATCGTTCGGCGCGCTTTCGCCCATCACCGCAGCGCAGGCTCAATACGCGCCGAGTGGCTACGACGGCCACTTCGTTTCCACCTTGAACGCCGCCGCGCGCACCGCCATCCAAAAGATGCTGGTCACGCTGACGCGCGAGACGAACCCGATCGTCGAGCCATAAGCTGACTGGCGATCCGACTTGGCGAGTCGCATCCCGCAAGACCATGTGATAGCGTCGCCACATCGGCATTTCCCGATGATTCCTTGGAGGTTCTAATGTCCACGTCTTGGCTGCGCCTTTTGGGCCTCATCATCGTCGCACCCTGGATTGCGGCCGGTTGCAGTTCGGCGAACAAGGTCAATGTGGGTGGCGCGTGCGTGCTCAGCAGCGACTGCTACGGCTCCATGGTGTGTGCGTGGGGCAAATGCCACGACGCCTGCCAGTCGTTTATGGACTGTTCCGCGGGAGAAGGCTGCGTCGCTAGCAGCCCCGAGTCGACTGTGTGCCAGCTACCGGCGGAGGCGAGCTGTGTCAACAACGGCGTTTGCCCGGCGCCACTCAGGTGTGCAGTGGATCAGCGGTGCCGCAACCAGTGTCAGACCGATACAGACTGCGCGACAAAAACACAGAAGTGCGTGTTGCCCGACGGAGTCTGCGCCGAGCCCAATGCTGTGAGTGGATTGCAGGCGCCCAACGCGGACGCCGGTGCCGGGGATTCCGGCAGCAGTTCCGACGCCCAGGACACGTCTATCGCTGCGCCAGACCTGGGTGGCAGCGACCGGAATCCCGACGGCCCGCACGGAATTGGGGGCGATGCACCTATCGATGGCACTGTTGATCGTGTTGCGCCGGCAGAGGCAGGGCCCGTGGATGCTCCCAATGTTGAAGCGTCCGGGATTGACTCGGCCGCCGATGCCCCGCGTGACACTGTTTCCGACAGCGGCGCGCCCGACGTTGTTCTCTCCCACGACAGCGGCGCGCCTGACATTGTTGTTTTCCACGACAGCGGCTCGCCCGATAGCGTCCCAGATACCAGCCCGCCCCTTGTTGGGCCGGCCCTCTGCGACAGCACGCCTGGCGCACAAGCGACCGTGCTGTTCCGGGTCCCGCGCGTGACCGACCCGGTCAGCAACGATTTCTATCGCCTGCCCTTCCCCAACGATATCCGCAGGCGCAACGGCAAGATCAGCATGAAAGGACACCCGCGGCCCGGGTCGAGCTTTGCGTTGAGCTTCGATATTGTGGATCGCTACATCACGGCCATTGAGGCGGATTCGACCGGGTTTGGCACCAACCAGGCCGTTTATTTGCGATTCTCGCGCGATCCCGATCTCGCTACTTTGAATCTGAGTGGAGCGGTTGCCCTGGTCGACATCACGCCCACGTCACCTGACTACGGGCACACCAAGACGGTCACCTGGCTCGAAAGCAACCCGGCCACGGCCTACCTGTGCGACCGCCACATGATGATCCGCCCCGCATTTGGCCAGCCGCTGCGACCGGGCACCACCTACGCCGCTATCGTGCGCCAGATCGCGCACGACACTGACGGCCACGCCATTGGCCAGGATGACGACTTTGCCGCCATGCTGACCGCATCCGCCCCGGCCGACCCGGATCTAGCCGCGGCCTGGGCCGCCTACGCGCCCCTGCGCCTCTATTTTGGCGACGCCAGCGTCAGCGTCAGGTTGACCGCAGCGGAACTCGCGGTGGCTGCGGTGTTCACCACCGAGCAGGTCGAGCAACCTCTGGCCGCGATCGAGGCCACCATCAAGGCCGCGGCGGCGCCGACCCTAAGTACGGTCGTGCATTGTGGCGACACCGGCGCGGTCTCGCCCTGCGACGATGGCAAGACCGGGGCCGCCCACCTGCGCGGCTGCCCCACGGTTGCAAGCGACAGTTTCGACGAGTACCAGGGCACGGTTTCTTTGCCGGTGTTCCAGCAAGGCACCCCACCCTATGCCCAACCGGCCGACGGCGGCGGCATCTTCCTCGACGCCAGTGGGAAGGTCAGCATTGTGCGCAGCGGGCCGGTGTGCTTCTCGCTCACCGTGCCCAAAGGGACCGCGCCGACGGCGGGTTGGCCCTTGGTTGTCTACAGTCACGGCACGGGCGGCTCCTACCGGTCGGCCATCGATTTGGGACTGGCGGCAGACTACGCGGGGGGCGCGGCCACGGGTGGTGCGGCGGTTCCCATGGCCACCTTGGGCTACGATGGTGTTCTGCACGGCACACGCAACGGCGGCTCAACCGACACTCCCGACAACCTAGTGTACAACTTCTACAATCCGCGCGCCGCCCGTGACAACAACCTACAAGCCGCGGCGGATTTGTTGGCCCTGCCGCGCGCGTTCTCTGGCCAGGTCACGACGGCGATCAAGATCGACGGCGGCCATGTGGCTCTCTACGGACACTCGCAGGGCGGCAACGCGGCTGCGCTGGCCGCTGCCCGCGACGCCGGCTATGGCGCCGCTGTGATGAGCGGCACGGGTGGAACGATCATGCTTTCGCTCCTCGGTAAGACCCAGCCCATCAATCTTCCCCTGCTCTTGCCAATCATGCTGCATGATTCTCCGGTCGACCAAAATCATCCGGTGCTCAACTTGCTGCAGATGTACTTCGAACGTTCCGACCCGGTGAACTTCGCCCGCCGCCTGTTCCGCGAGCCGCTACTCGGAGCCCAGCGTCGCCATGTCTTGCACGTGTACGGAACCCTGGACACCTATGCCCCGAACGAGACCCAGCGGCGCTATGCCCAGGCCGCGGCGTTTCAGGTGGCGCTGCCACTGGTCGACAGCTACCCAAACCTGGCCGAATACGACATGACCACAGTGGCGTCGCCCATTGTGGCCAATCAATCGTTCGGCGCGCTTTCGCCCATCACCGCGGCACAGGTACAATACGCGCCGAATGGCTACGACGGCCATTTCGTTTCCACCCTGAACCCCGCCGCACGCACCGCCATCCAAGAGATGCTGGTCACGCTGACGCGCGAGACGAACCCCATCATCGAGCCATAACCTGATGCAAATCGAAAAGGGCATCGACAAGATCGTCAAGACTATCCGGCTGCTGATCCTGGACCAGCCGGGATACCTGGGCCGGGTCGCTACCGCGGTCGGCAATGCCGGCGGCAACATCACCGACCTGCACCTGGTGTCCTACGGGGTCGAGTACAACACCCGCGATCTGACCCTGTTCATCGACGACGAGGCGCAACTACAGAATGTGCTGGCCGAAATCGGCAAAGTCCAGGGCGTGATCATCTCCGAAATCATCGACCCGGTTCTAGAACTGCACCGGGGCGGCAAGATCCGGGTGAAAAGCCGGGTCGCGCTCGACGGCCTGTCCACCCTGCGCAAGATCTATACGCCGGGCGTGGCCAAGGTGTGCAAGCTCATCGAAGCGACGCCCGATCTGAAGTACCAGTACACTTGGATCGGCAACACTGTCGCCATCGTGACCAACGGCACGGCGATCCTGGGACTGGGCGACATCGGGCCGGTGGCGGGCATGCCCGTGATGGAAGGCAAGGCGGCGATGTTTGATGCCCTGGCCGGCATCAACGGCGTGCCCATCCTGCTCGACAGCAAGGACACCGAGGAAATCATCCGCACGGTGGCGACCATCGCGCCTTCGTTCGGCGCCATCAAGCTGGAGGACATCAAGGCGCCCGAGTGCTTCGAGATCGAAACTCGACTGGACGCGATGCTGGACATTCCGGTCATGCACGACGATCAGCACGGCACCGCCACTGTGGCCCTGGCCGCGTTGCTCAATGCCACGAAGTATGTGGGCCGGCCGTTCCGCAACGACTGCGTGGGCATTATCGGACTGGGCGCCGCCGGCATTGGCATCGCCAAACTGTTGCTCGCCTACGGTGTGAAGCACCTGGTGGGCACCGACATCAACCCGGGCGCGATGGCGATCTTCGAGAAGGCGGGTGGGACGCCCCTGTCGCTTGACCAACTCATGAAGACCGCTGACATCGTGATCGGCGTGACTGGCGCGGCCGGATTGATCGCGCCCACTATGATCCGCAAAGGGCAAATCATCCTGGCCCTGTCCAACCCGCGGCCCGAAATCTCACCCGAGGACGCACGCACCGCTGGCGCGGCCTTTGCCGCCGACGGCCGCAGCGTAAACAACGGCCTGGCCTTCCCTGGCATCTTCCGCGGCGCCCTGGATGCCCGCGCCCGATCGATCTGCAATCGCATGAAGATCGCCGCTGCCCGCACGATTGCATCCTTTGCCGCCACCGGCGAGCTCGTGCCCTCCATGCTGAACCTGGACATGCACAAAGCCGTGGCCCAGGCGGTAGAACGCGCCGCCTTTGAATCAGGCGTGGCCCGCGCCCGCAGCGCCGACGTGCCCGAGTAGGCGTCCCACCTGCCGTAGGGGCGACCTGCGGTCGCCCGTTCGCCGCATTGGCGTTGATCTCACTTCCGCAGAGCCGCGCCAAGTGGGAGACTGACTGCGATGAACCGCCCTGCCATTCTCGTCATGGTCGGCTTGACCGTCGTTCTTGGCTGCACCGGCAATTCGGGTAAGGCCGGTGGAACGTCGCCACAGGGGTCTGGGGGAAACGTCGCTGCCGGCGGCACCCTGACCACCGCGTCTTCACTATCGGGTGGTGTCGCAGCAAGCGGCGGCATTGCGACCAGCGGAGGCGTCGCGGGCGGCACGCTCCCGGGTGGCACAACGTTCACGGCAGGAGGCAGCGGCTCGGGTGGCGCGGCCACAGGCGGAATCGCCATCATCACTGGAGGATCCACGAGCGGAGGCGCGACGATCCCCGGCGGCAGCGCTGCGGGCGCCGCGGCCTCTGGCGGAATTGCCACCCTCACTGGAGGATCCAGCAGCGGTGGCGCAATGGGTGGCGACAGCAGCGCTGGCGGCACGGCCGCGGGTGGAGCCACAACAGGCGGATCGTCCGCGGTCACCGGAGGCGTCCGTGCCACCGGGGGAACAACGAACAGCGGCGGCGAGGCTGCGGGCGGCACCGCGGGCGACACAGCAGACGGCGCGGACAGCGGCACAGCACCGGGCGGCTCGCCCGCCAGCATCACCAAGGACGGCGAAGTCCTCCTGACCAGTGCCGGCCTGACGATTGTGTCCTACGGCGGCTATCTGAATGGCGAGTCCTTTCAGCAGGACGGCATTGTCTCCTACGGCGGCTATCAGTACGCCGCCTTCTGGAACGTCAACCGCCATGTGGTGCTGGCCCGACGTTCTCTGCCCAGCGGCGCCTGGTCCACCCTCGAATTCACGGACTACAGTCTCGCCGCCGACGACGCCCACAACACCATTTCCATCGGCATCTGCCCGGGGGATGGCACTCTCCATCTTTCCTTTGATCACCACGGCAACAACCTGCACTACCGCAAATCGGTCTCCGGGATTCTGGCCAATCCCAGCATCGTCGCGTGGTCGACGTCCAGTTTTTCGGCCGTTACCAGCAGCCTGGTGGGCAGCACGATTGTGACTCTCGTGACCTACCCGCGCTTCGTGACCGAGCCCGACGGCAACAGGATGCTCTTCGAGGCCCGCATCGGCGCGAGCGGCAGCGGCGACGAATACCTGTGGGAATACGACGCCACCACCCACGCCTGGACTGGGCTCGGCATGTTCATCAATGGAACTGTGGACAGCATCAATGCCTATCCCCATGGCCTGTCCTACACCCGCGGCGGCGCCCGCCTGCACATGTCCTGGTGTTGGAGAGACACCCCCGACGCTTCCACCAATCACGACCTTCTCTATATTTACAGTGATGACCAAGGTCGGACTTGGAAGAATAACGTCGCCGCCACAGTGGCCACTACGGGCGCATCCTTCGTGACCAAGAACTCGGCGGGAATCAATGTCTGGGCCATCAACCAGAACCGCGGGCTCATCAATCAAGAGCATATGGCCGTCGACGCCACAGGCAGGGTCCATGTCCTCCTTTCTCACATGCCCGACGCCCAAGCCGACGATGCCACCTTCACCAGCGCCAGGACCAAGAGCCAGTTCTTCCACTACTGGCGCAACCCGAGTGGCACGTGGACCAGGACCGCCATGGGGTTTTCCGTGGTCGCCAACTTTCGCGGCAAGCTGGCCATCTCGTCGACCGGCAACGTCTACGCGATTCTGCCTGACCTGCGCATTGCGGCCGCGGCGGCCGGTTCCAACTTCGCCACTTGGACGGTGCTCAACAGCGTTGATTCGGGCCGCTTCTTTTCAGACCCGCTTATCGACACGGCTCGGCTGGCACTCGAAGACAAGCTCACGGTCTTCTATCCACTCAAGGCCTCGCCGAATATCTACGCGCTCGACTACACGCTGAAGTAGGAACGCCCGACAAGCCGCCTTGTCTTCTCCCGGAAAGTTAGACATAATGTCTAACATGAAGACGGCGACGGTGCGCGAGGTTCAGCACGGGTTGGCCCGCGTTCTTGCCCGGGTGCAAACGGGCCAGGAGATCGCTGTCACCAAACACGGCAAGATCATCGCGCGCATCGTTCCCGCGGCCCAGCCCAAGGGTCGACTGCGCTGGCCCGACTCGGCCCTCAGAATGAAGCAGCTTATGTCCGGCGCGACGTTCACTGGCGCGACGCCGAGCGAAGTCATTCGCGAGCAGCGTGGAGAGCGCGTGTGACAGCGTACTTCGACACCAGCGTCATCACGAAGTGGTACCTGCCCGAACCAGACAGCGCGCAGGCGCTCCGGGTGCGCGCGCGCTTTGCTCCGCCCGCGGTGCTGACCCACCTGCACAGGATTGAGTTGGTCACGGCGTGGCACCTCAAGGTCTTTCGCCAGGAAATCTCCCTGGAAATCGTTGAGCAGGCCTGGGGCCACGTGCAGGCCGATATCGGCGCCGGACTGTGGCTGCTGCCCACCTACGATCTGGTCGACGTCTATGCCCAGGCCGAATCCCTTAGCCGCCAGCACACCGCCACGCTCGGAGTTCGCTCACTCGACATTCTGCACGTGGCAGCCGCGATCGTCCTGAAGGCATCCGCATTCGTGACCCACCACGACCGGCAGGCAAGACTGGCAAAGGCCGCCGGGTTGCGCGTTACCACGATTTAGGTGCCAGGGCGCCTGGAAAGGAAGACCGAGATGGAAAAGATCACCTACCCGCGCCTGTTGCTGCTCGCTGCCGTGGTCGGGATGGGCCAGGGGTGCAGTGAAACGGACCGCGGCACGGCCGGTGCAGGAGGCGCGACCGGCACCGGTGGTTCTCTTGCTACTGGCGGCGTGACGGGCGGCGCGCCAGACAGCGGTGGTATCGACGGCGGCACGACCTCTGGCGCCTGGTCCATGGGCTACTACGCGAGTTGGTCGCCCGACTATCCGATTTCCGAGATCGAATGGTCGGGACTCACTCAGGTTGCAATGGCGTTCTACTTGCCCAATCAAGACGGTTCGATGACCCTTGCCGGTGGCCAACCGCAGCTCGCGGCCGATCTGATTGCCGCGGCTCACTTGCACGGTGTGAAAGCCATCGCATCCATCGGTGGCGGCGATTCACAAAGCAGCTTTCAGAAGGCCACTGCCAGCGCAAGCATCGCCACCTTTGCGGCCAGCCTGGTTTCCCTGCTGACTACCACCGGCTACGACGGCATCGACATCGACTGGGAGCCTCTGGACAAAGCCGACGAGCCCGCCGTGATTGACATCGCCAATCGCATTCGCAAGGCAAAGCCGGGCGCGCTCATGACCATTCCCATTGGCGCCATCAACGTGAACCTGGGGGCCGACCTCTCGGGGTTTGCCGCCATCGCCGCTGCCTACGACCAGCTTAATATCATGTCCTACGGCATGGCCGGCCCTTGGTCAGGATGGAAAAGCTGGCATTCGAGCGCGCTCTATCACACCGATTCCGCCACGCCCATGTCGATCGACTCGACCGTGAAGCTCTATCTTGCGGCATCGGTGCCCGCGGCCAAACTGGGCATCGGCATCGGATTCTACGGGCTTTGCTACTCATCGCCAGTCACCGCGCCGGACCAAGCCCTCAATGGCGCAACCCTGGTTGCGGGCGACGGCGCGATTTCCTACGCCAAGATCATGACGAACTACTACAGTGCGAATGCGCGCCAATGGGATGCCTTGGCGCGCGTGCCCTACCTGTCCTTTGCGGCGCCCCACGCGCCCGACGGATGCACCTATATTTCCTACGACGACGAGCAATCGATTGCCGAGAAGGGCGCCTACATGAAAGCCAAGGGCCTGGGTGGCGTCATCCAATGGGAACTGAACGAGGGCTACCTGTCAGCGGCGGCAGTCGGACAGCGAAATCCTCTGCTCACTGCGATCCGTGACAGCGTCCTGCACTAAGTCCCGTCTGGTCACCATTTCTTCGGGCCGGCTGGCGGAGGCGCCTGCTCTTCCTTGGGTCCCGCTGGCGCCGAGGGCACCGCAGTCGCGGCCGTTTGCCTTTCGCCCTTGTTCTTCTTGGCCAAGCGATGGCCGGTTGGGATTTGGGGCGCCACCTTGGCCGCGGCCGCCGCGGGCGCTGCCTCGGGCAAGGACCCGGCATCGGGGGTCGGAGCGAGCGCGCGTGCAGAACTAGGGGGCTCTGGGGTCAGACGAGGCGGCGCTGTGGAATGAACAGCGCTCCTAACGTCACGATCCAGGGCGGTCGAGGTTTCTGGTTTCGTCGTCTGGCGTCCCACGACTGCGTAGACGCCAATCGCAGCCACCACCAGCGCGCCCCCAGCCAGCGCAGCCCGTCGTGCTCCGCGCCCGCGGCGCCGGGTCGATGCCGTCGTGGTAGCCACTTGGCCCGCGGTCGAGGCCAACGTGGTGCCAACGGCGACCTGGCCCGCGGTCGAGACCAGCGTGGCGCCAAGGGCCGTCGGCCCCGCAACGGATATGTGACTGGGCGACCGCGCGGGCGCCGTGCTGGCCGGGATCGATTGCGATGGCCTGCTGCCAGGCCGCAGCGCTGCTTGAAATTCGGCCATGGATGCAAAACGCTGGGCCGGATCTTTGGCCAGCGCGCGCATGATGGTCGCCTCAAGGGCCTCGGGAACGTCAGGATTCCGCACGCGCGGCGGCGTGGGCGGGTTACTGAGATGCATGACGAGCATGTCGCCCAGTCCCTCGCTGACAAAGGGTGGCGAGCCGCACACCATTTCGTAGAGGATGACCCCGAGCGTGTAGACGTCGGTGCGCTGATCGATCTGGTCGGCGAGGCCGCGGCATTGCTCGGGCGACATGTATTGCGGCGTCCCCATGAGCGTCCCGGTGCGCGTCTTGACCGACCCGGAGGAAAGTTCACCGCGCAGCTTGGCGATGCCGAAATCCAGCACCTTGACCCGGATGTGAAAGGGCCGCATCGATGGATCAGGGACGAGAAACAGGTTGTCGGGCTTGAGATCGCGGTGGACGATGTCGCAGGCGTGGGCAGCAGCGAGCGCAAATGCGGTCTGGGCGGCGATTTCGACGGCATCGGCGATGGGCAGCGGATGCTCGCGCTGCAGGCGCTGGCCCAGGGTTTCGCCCTGCAGAAGCTCCATCATCAGGTAGGGCGTTTGACCATCGGCCAGGAAACCCACATCGATGATGTCGATGATGTTGGGGTGGCCAATGGCGGCGGTGGCACGCGCCTCGTTCATGAATCGGGTGACCAACACCTGATCCTGCGCCAGCCGCGGATGCAGCAGCTTCACGGCGGCCTTGCGCCCGGTGAAAGTATGGCGCGCAAGGTACACGGTACCCATTCCGCCCTCGCCGATGACGGAATCGATTTCGTAGTTATTGAGGCGCAAACCGATCACGATGGGATCTCCCGTGTGGAGGCGAATTTGACAGCGTTCCCGCGCACCCGTCAAGGCGTCGTGCGCAGTCCGTGCCGAGGAATGTTTAGCCGGGCGAACGCAGGACAATGCCTGACTGCAAGTCGAGGCTGGGATCGGCTGCGCAAGACGGGGATTCGATGCGACTCAGTCGGCGGCGCGCGAGAAAGTCGAGCCATTGTTCGGCGGAAATCACCTGCACGTTGCCCCCAACCAAGGGCTTGATCCAATCTGAGGCGACCGGGAAGAAGACTGGGTGCGCGTTGATCACCAACGCGGCCTGCACCGCAGTCGCCCTGGGCAGAAGCTGCGCGATCCGTTCTCCGAGGATCGCGGCGGCGGCCTTGGCCTCGATCGGCGACTTGGTTCGCAGGGAGGCATCGTCGAAGCTCGACGGCTGTTGCAGGATGGGCAGGGCGACGCCGGCCTCGTCGACGAAACGCACGGGACGGGCTGTCCCGCCCAGGAATCCGGCGCACGGGCCTACGTCCCTGCACACGGGCAGAAGATTGAGATCCATCAGAATCCCGGCGCGGGCCTCGGCCGTTGGGACGTCCAGGTAGCCAGGCCAGCGCACCCAGTGGTTGCGTGCCACCAAGGGCCTGGTCGCGGTGAATTGCGCCGCGGCCTCGGTCACGCGGCCGATGTCGTCGACGGTGCGCAGGGATGGATGCACACCCAGGCCATGCCCGGCGGCCAGCAGCTCGGTCACTGTGTCGGGCGCCACTACAGTCGGCTTGCCCGCCCCCACGTTCAGATCCGGCGGCGCACCCAGCCCCCGGTGGGTCAGCATAAACGTGGCCGCAAAGTGATTCTTCGCGAGTGCCTCTGCCATGTAGAGGACAAATTCGTCGTCGACATAGTCCTGGTCACTGGTCAGCACCACTGTGGGTCGGCCTTCGGGCAGGCCAGCGGTGCGGGGCAGCGGGCAGGTCAGCCCAGCGTCGAGCGTGGCCAGCAGATCGTCAACCATTTCGTCGGCAAAGGGACGGGCAAACAACTCCGGCGCCAGCGCCGGGAGAAGATCAACGGGTTGCACAGTTCCATTGTGATCGCTGTCCTGTCCGGCCCGCGCCGGATTGCCCTGGCGCAGGCGGTACAGCCAGGCCGCGAAATCAAAACCAAGACGCAGCACAATCCCGCTGCCCGCCTTGTGCCAGGCCGCCACGGTCTCGCCCTGCTCGCTGCGCAGCCACGCGCTTTCGTCCTTCACATCATCAAGTCGGTGCGCCGTGATGCCGTCGAGTGGCAGCCGCAGATCCTTCCAACGAATCGCGGATTCCTCAAGTCCCGCGCCTTCTTCATCAAAGAGCACCACGGCCCTGCCCTGCCCGGCCAGGGTGTCGGCCTGCGCTCGGTCCGCCGTCACCACCAGGCGAAACCCCGTGGCGTCGACGCTTGGCTCGGCGACCAGGACCGGCACGGGAACGCCCGCGCTGGTCAGAATCTCGACCCAACGGGCGCCGCCCGACACAGCGACCACCGCGTAGCTCGACGCCCGATTGACTGGGGCTAGCATCGCCGCGGTCCATAGATCGCGCGTCTTTTCCAGACGTGCCCGCGCCCGAGTCGCGGCCCTGGTCGGCCCGCGCATGATTTCAAAAGTTAGTCCGGCCCCGAGCCCGACCAGCACGCCCAGCGCGGCCAGCAGGCGCGTGCGGCTCAAGACGGCCCCTTGACCAGCCAGAAGGCTTCGTTGCTCGCAACGACCCCAACGCCCGGCATCCGTGCCACCAGGGCGCGCGCCAGTGACGCCGGCGCGATCGCCAGCTTGCCGCCCGCCAGAAGTCCATCCTGCCAGGTCACCACGTTCTTGGCGTAGCGCAGGTACGGGATGCGCGACAACATCCGCTGCACGCGTTCGTCGTGCACGGCATAGATCACGTTGCGCTTGCTGTAAAATTGGGGTGCGGCCAGGTACACGTCGAACGCGAAGATGACCTCCCCCGGCGGGGTCAGCGCGGTCGCCCGCTCGGCGAGGGGACGCAGATAGGTGGATTCGCAGGCGTCGACGTCAGGGTAAAGCAGCGGGCCACAAGCGGCCACGAAGGCCACCGCCACCGCGCCGAGGGCGAGCGCCATCCTACGCGGCTGGGTGCCAATCAAACGGTACACGGCCCACGCCCCGAGGATGGCGGCAAAGGGATAGGCGGTGAGCACATAGAACGGCTTCTTGGTGGCGGACAGGCTGTAGAGCACGATTTGCAGGACCACCGCCAACACCATGACCAGCAGGTGCAGGGGCCGCTCTTGGCGAAGACTTCGCCCCGCAACCAGAAGGCCGACCACCATCATCAAGCCCAAGAGTGAATCGTGCCTGGCGATGGCCGACAGATAGAAGAAGGGTCCGCCGGTCGACCAGGGCTGCGCGCTGGCGATCTGATCCACGACGTGCAGACGAAGGGTGAAGTCGAGAAAAGCCGTGGGGTCGTGCCAGTAGGCGAGGACGTGCCAGGGGATGCTCACGACCAGGGCCAGCCCGGCCGCGACAAACAGGCCGCGCGGCAAACGCCGGTGAAACAGAAGCGCGACGACTAGGCCCGCGATGCCGAGCAGGCCCACCACGCTCTTGAGCAAAAAAGCCAGGCCTGCCCACAGGCCCGCCTGCTTCCAGCGTTCGCGCAAACCAAGATCGCAGGCATAGAGCCCCGCCACGGCCACGGGAACTTCCATGTACACCCGGCGCGCGTATTCAAAGTAGGTGGGCGCCGAGAGCAGCAGGGCCGCCGCCAGAAACCCGGCCGCACGCGAGTCTGTGAATCGCCGAGCCATGCGCGCCACCAGTACGACGCCGAATACGCCGGCCACCATCGCCGGCAAGCGCAGAACAAAGGCGCTTTCGCCGAAGAGCGCAGTCACCGCGGCGCCCAGCCAGAAGAAGAGCGGCGGCTTGTCCAAGAACGGCACGCCGTTGACCTGCAAGGCAACGAAGTGCCCACCCTGCCGAATGGCGCGGATCACATCGGCATATAGGGCATCGTTGTCGTTGGGCAGGGGCTCGCGCCAGGCAAAGGCCGCCAACAGCAAGGCCGCACCCAAGGCGATGAGCGTGTCGTCGGAAAGACGCGGCCAGCGCTTTTCGTTCATTTTTCCACAGCCTCACCTAGCGCGGGTCGTTTCCAGCCTTGTGTTCTTCCGCGATCTCGCGCATGGCCTCGCTCAGCCGGGCAAATATGGTGGCCAGCTTGGCCTTGAAGCTGCCGAGGTTCTGGCTGAAGTAGCGATCCGGGTGCAATTCCTTCGAGGCTGCGGCGAAGGCGCGCTTGAGGCTGGCCTTGTCAGCCCCGGGGTCCACGCCGAGGAGATCCCGCGCCGAAAGATTTCGCAGGCGGCGGTGCAGCCGAACGATGCGCGTCTTCAACTCCACCGATCCGTCGGGCCAGTCCGCGATCTCGGCATCCGCCACCGGCGACCCATCGTCGAGACGTTCCAGTGGAGCCATCGGCGTGCCTCGATCTTTGCCCCCCGCGGTCGCCAGGGGCCGTGGCGATTCCGTCGCAACCTCCCCCGGCGCAAGAATGAGCCGCGCTTGTCTGAAGCCGCGAAGGATCCGCAGCGTCTCCTCACGACCCAAGCTGGACATCAGACAAATCTCGTCGTAGCTCGACCGACCATCCACCCGCGACAGAACGAATCCCTCGGTCGGCGAAAGCTTGTGCTTGGCCAGATCGATGGCTGTGTTCAGACGGGGCCGATCCGTCTTCGGCCCGAGTCCGGCAATCTCTTCCGGCGACCCTATTTTAGCAGCCACTCCAGCAAGGCCTTCTGCGCGTGCAGGCGGTTCTCCGCTTCCAGCCACACCTGACTGGCGGGGCCTTCGATGACCTCGTCAGAGACTTCTTCCCCGCGGTGCGCGGGCAAGCAATGCAGAAAGATTGCCTTGCCATCGGCTCCGGCCATCAGGGCGCGGTCCACGCCGTAACCGACAAAGGCCTTCTTGCGCGCCTCGGCCTCTTCTTCCTTGCCCATGGAAGCGAACACGTCAGTCGAAATGACATGGCGGCCGGCCACCGCTTCGCGCGGATCGCGAACCACCTGAATCTGGCCATGCCCCTTGCGGCGCGCGGTTTCCAGAACCTCGGGATTGGGCTGGTAGCCTTCCGGACAGGCCAGCACAAGATCGAGACCGAGCAGCCCAGCCGCTTCAATCCAGGTGTTGGCCATGTTGTTGCCGTCGCCCACCCAGGCATAGCGCTGGCTGCGCAACACCTGCACCACGTCGGGCACCGATCCCGCGGGCGTCTTGTGCTCGGCAAAGTGCGAGTAAACCGTCTGCAGATCCGCCAACACCTGACAAGGATGCAGCAGGTCCGTCAACCCGTTGATCACGGGCACCGACGCGTAGTCGGCCAGCTCTTTCACGCGATCGTGGCCATAGGTTCGCACCATGATCCCGTGGCAGTAGCGCGACATCACGCGCGCCGTGTCCTTGATAGGCTCGCCCCGTCCAAGCTGGGAGTCGTTGCGGCCCATCACCACCGCGTGGCCGCCCAGTTCAAAAACCGCCACCTCGAAACTCACGCGGGTGCGCGTAGATGCCTTTTCAAAAATCAGTGCCACCACGCGACCGGGACGGGTGGCGTGGGGCGTGCGCACCTGGCGCAGGAAACGCAGCTCTTCGGCGCGCCGGATCAGCGCCGCGAACTCGGTTTCGTTCACATCCCACAAACTGAGAAAGTCGCGCTTGTTGCCCATGATTCACACCTCTGACAGAACCGTATCAAGAATTGAAAGCGCCTCGTCGATCTCGGATCGACCCACCACCAGCGGCGGCGCGAAGCGCACAACGTTCCCACCGGCCACCGAGATCAGCAAGCCATGGTCGCGCGCCCTGGTCACCACCGCGGAGGCGTCGCCTTCCATGACCAGACCTTGCAGCAGGCCCCGGCCGCGCGCCGAGCGGGTCTTGGGACGCCGTCGCTCAGCCAAACGTGCCAGCGCGGAGCCCAAATAGGCGCCCATCTCCTGGCAGTGCCCGAGCAAATTCTGCTCGTCCATGATCTGCTGGATGTACAAAGCCGCGGCCGACGCCAGCGGGTTGCCGCCGAAGGTGGCGGCGTGCGTGCCGGGCACAAAGGCCTCGGCAACGGTTTCGTTGGCCAGCATAGCGGCCATGGGCACGCCACCGGCCAAACCCTTGGCCAGGGTAATGATGTCGGGCACCATGGCTTCGCGTTCAAAGGCGTAGAAGGTTCCGGTGCGGCCCACCCCGGTCTGCACTTCGTCGAAGATGAGCAACGCGCCTCGCTCGCTGCATATGCGGCGCATTTCCTGCAAATATCCGGGCGGCGGAAGGTTGATGCCGCCTTCGGCCTGGATGGGCTCGGCGATCACGGCGCAGGTGCGCTCGCTGATCGCATTGCGCGCCGCCTCGGCATCGCCAAAGGGAATGAAGCGCACGTCAGGCACGAGAGGGCCAAAGCCCTCGCGGTACTTGGCCTGTCCCGTGACCGACAGCGCGCCCATGGTGCGGCCGTGGAAGCTGCCCTGAAATGAAACAAACTCGACCCGCTTGGGCTGGTTGCGCGTGACGATCTGATAGCGCCGCGCCAGCTTGAGCGCCGCCTCGTTGGCTTCCGTTCCCGAGTTGCAGAAGAAAGCCTTACCGACAAACGCCCGCCGCGCCAACGCCTGGGCCAACCGGATCTGCGCCTCAATGAAATACAAATTCGACGTGTGATGCAGGCGCGCGGCCTGCTGGCCGATGGCCTGGGCCAGGCCGGCATGGCCGTGCCCCAGCACGCAAACCGCGATCCCCGCGGTCATGTCGAGGAAACGGCACCCATCGACATCCCACAGGACACAGCCCTCCCCGCGGCTCATCACCACCGGAGCCCGGCCGTAATTGTTGATGAGCAGCTTTCGACCAGCGGTCAGCAGTTCTTCACTCAGAGACATGGAACCGACACCATAGCAAATATCGGCCGGATTCGCAGGTCTAGGCTCTTCCGCGGTGACTGCTGCTGAACGCTGCGGGATCGGCGCCCACGGTTTCACGGTACGCCTGGTCCCAGGCGGTGGCGACGGCTGCTTCGAGCACCAAATTGGGACGAACCGCGGTCGGCAGCCAACTGCCACCGCTGATCTCGCTTTCGAGCTGGCCAGGCGCCCAGCCAGCGCAACCGAGAATCAGTTTGAAAACCGCCGGCCCTTCGCCGCGCACCAGGGCGGCAAAAGATGCCAGCTCTCCGGTGACGGCGAGATCAGATCCGACCGACATCTCCCCAGGCAACGCTACGGGTCCGCGGCGGTAGATCAACCACCCGGCTGCGGGTGCCACCGGACCGCCCAGACGCACCGGCGCAGAAAACGACGCCGTCTCGGGAATCACGTGTCCCTGCGGCAGCATTTCAGAGGACGCCAAAAGCTCGCGCACCGACATCAGTTCACGACCGTTGATCACCCAACCGAGCGCGCCATCTCCACCCGAACGGCCGAGCAGCACCACGCTGTGCTCGAAATTGGGGTCGTGAAGGCTGGGCGCCGCCAGCAGCATGCCCGGGGCCAGGTCATCTCGTGCGGCGTTCGCCATATGGGTTGGATTGTACGCCAGGGTCGGGTGTTCCGGGACGGAAACGTTTGCCCTGTCTTCGTGAGATCGCTGCAGTCCAGGGTATAATGGCGGCTCACTTGTTGAGATCGCCGTGAATCCCGCTGCCAAGCCCTGTCCCCACTGTCAGAAGCAGCACCGGCCCGAGACGCGCACCTGCCCCACGACCGGAAAATCGATCGCGAATCCGGCCATGAGCCAGACCATGGTGGGCCTGGCCGCCCCACCGCCTTTGGCCATGCCCGCCGGGTTTCCCGTTCCCGCTGCGGCGAACAGTGCCAAGCCCCAAGGCCATGCGTCGCCACCAGCCGCGCCTGATGCCAAGACCCCGTCGGCAGCAATGCCTGCCAAGCCAACCGGTGCTGGTGCTGCGGCCAAGGCGGCGTCGCCCGCGCCGCCTGCGGTGGTGGCGTCAGCAAAGCCAGCAGCAGCCGCGGCGCCAGCAGTAAAGCCGGCAACGACCACGCCGCCCGCGAAGCCCGCGGCGACGACGCCAGCGAAAAAGCCCGCGACGGCAGCCCCGCCTGCCAAGCCGGCGATCTCGGCACCGGCGACGGCCGCGCCTCCCTCAAAACCGGCGACTGCCGCACCGGCCACAAAGCCAGCAGCGGTCGCGCCACTGGCGTCGCCACCTGCCAAGCCGGTGTCACCGCCTGCGCCTGGACCGGCAAAGTCAGTCCCGCCCGCTTGGTTGCTGGCCATTGCTCCGCCCCCGCCTGCCCCATCTGCGCCGTTGAGCGCGTCGGCAGCTCCAGCGGCACCCACACCGGCGCCGACATCTGGTCCAGTCGGGGCCGGGCGGGGCAACCGAACCATCATGATGTACGCCGAGACCGCCGCGCAAGTTGTCGCCGCAGCGGTCAAGCAGCCGCCGGATCCGCCGTCCGTGATCAGCGAGGTTCCGGCCGGGGCGATTCGTATCAAGCCAGACGCGCCCATCACGCCGTTCTCTGCGCCCATGCCCGCGCCTGATCCCGCACCCACCGTCCCGCCGCCCGCGCCAGAGCCGCTGTCGTTCCCCTCGATCGCCACCGTCCCGCCGCCCGCGCAGAAGCCGCTGTTGTTCCCCTCGATCGCCACCGTCCCGCCGCCCGCGCCAGAGCCGCTGTCGTTCCCATCGATTGCCGCCGTCGGCCCGGCCGCCCACGTTGGCGATGGCGACACTCCAGTCGACGAGGGCAATCGGTTGCCGGTGGACTTGCCGGAGCTTTCTGCGCCCGTCGCGACGGCACCCCAGGGGCGCCCTGCGCCTGGCCGCGGCGGAATGGCCCTGCGGCAGTTGCCGTGGTGGGCGCGCATGGGAGCGGACGTGATGTCGGCGCTGCGGCTGCTGGCCGAATCGATCACCTTCTACTCACGCACCTGGCGCCCCCTGCTCCCGCTGGTGGCCATCCTGTTGATTCCAGTGACGGCAACAAAATCATGCGTGGTGGCCGCGGTCATGGGCTCGGCTGTGCCGAGTCCGCTGGTCGAAGGATCCGCCACTGCGGTCGATTTCTCGCGGGTCAAACAGGAATTGATCCATCGAATAGACGCCAGCCGCGCCGAGGGAAAGATCGACAAGGCGGCGACGGCCGAGCTTACGGCGCTGCAGTCCGTGTCTGCGGCGGGCGCAGTCGGAGTGGACGTTCCGGTGCAGGTGCCGAGCAGCGTGGCCATGGTTGCGCGCTGGATTGCGTCCGCACTGTTGACGGGCCTGCTGCTTTTCGGTCTGGCGGTTCCCCTGGCCTACGCGTCTTTGACCGTGGCTCTGGTCGATCAGCGTGCCGGCTCGCCCCTGCCCTCGTTCATGGACGTGGGCGTGATGCTGTGGAATCGGCGGCTTCGTTTCGTCACCGCCTTGCTTCCTGCGGCCGCGATCGTAGCGGTTGGAAGTGCCTTGTTTCTCTTGCCTGGCGTGATCGCGGCCGGCTTGCTCTTGTTTGTGCCGGTGGTCGTCTTGTTCGAGCGCGCCGCGGGCAAGGCTGCCCTTCTGCGTAGCATGGCCCTGGTCAGGACGGATGCCGTGCGCGTGCTCGTGGTCATGCTGGCGGCCGCGGTGCTCGGCGCCGCGTTTTCCGGCCTGGCCGACCTGGCGCTACCGGAAAGCAACCGTCGCATCATGGTGTTTCTGCGCATCTTCCTGGGAGACCTTCTGCTGATTGCGACCTTGCCCGTGCCCGCCCTGGCTGCGGCCCGCCTGTACATTGACCTGCGCGGCCGCGAAGGCGTAGACGAGGCAGCGCTGGCCAAGGCCGCGCGTCGCTAGTCTCCGCTCTTTCCGCCTTTCTTTGTCATGCGTCCCATCTTCCCGCTTGTTCCGAAAGAGCCCAGGCCGATGGTCCCCTCTTGTTCTTGCGAAGCTTGGCCGGTCGGCGCTTGCTGCTTGTCGAGTTCGCGGA